>Ga0209671_1000143_pt1 | contig 35700 bp, 21 predicted proteins | sample WorMetHERISLAND2_2_FD_187401 | JGI IMG/M metagenome (GOLD analysis project Ga0209671, IMG submission 187401) | Marine gutless worms symbiont microbial communities from Max Planck institute for Marine Microbiology, Germany - Olavius geniculatus... | ecosystem: Host-associated > Annelida >...
GGAATGCTGTCTTGTCAAAGTTGTGCATCTCATCGCGATTAGTCGACCACGACTCCTGGTCTTTGGCATTTGTAGGAATTACGAATGACTCGTACGAACCGAAAACCTGATCGACACAAAACAAAAGCGGCTACCAATAAAAAAATTTTTCATGGATTAATTTCGGAAAATTAATCATAACTAGAAATTTAAGGCAAAGTCCAACAAGAGTCCACCCAGCATTCTAAGTCCGGTTGGGGGAAAATATGGGAAAGGGTGAAATTCCCCGGTAGCAAAGTCACGTGGCCCACACTCAAATCCCATCTAGCAGCACGTCACATGGCAAAGTTTCATGAAACTATTCCCCCTGGCTCCAAAGTTCTTGCGGCTAATACGCTACATTATAAGCCAATTTTTGACCCCCCTTTGAAAAAAGTTGTAAGGGGGCCCCCATCCCGAGTGGGGGTTGGGAAGTAAGACATGATCATTTTCTAGTGCGTATAAAAATTTGAGGGCGCAGCACCTCCTAGCAGCCGAAATATGGTCTTCCGAATAAGATGCTTTAGGTGGGTACAATTTCACATCGAGATCTCCAAGGTTACTGGACCAAGCTTCACTGGACTTGTTTTGCCTAAAGTGGGAAGAATCGCGGTAGATAAAGCATTTGTCCGATTATGAATATCTTCATCCACTCCGGAGATATTCGCCGCCGAACTTCAAAGTCTTCCGAAATCAGGCCAAATTTTGCATGTTTTTGGCCCCTAAAAGTTTTTTGGGGTGGGCCCCCAAAATTTTGGACTGGCATGATAATTAGTCAATTATATTTCGAATAATTTTTGTAGTCAAGACCACAAAAACTGCAGAATTCAACTACTGCTTGTTGTTATCTTTTGCAAATGGAGGCAAAATCGCAAAAGTGATGATACAGACCGTTAAACTAACACTATACAACTAAAAATCTTCGTGACATGTCAAACGTAAAATAAAACTATATTACAAATGTTGATCATCCATCATTTCAGCCTGTTAAAAAGTTCAAAATTTTAGTACAATTTTAATCAACTAAAAAATTTCATCCATTAATTTTTTTTGACGATTAATTGATTAATTCATCAAAAAACACTTATTAATCACCTACCGGCAACAACTACAACTATTTTCACAAATATACAACATTTAACTCAGAGAAAGAAATAAGGAAAGGCACTTGAACATAGCGGGAAAAAAAGATAACACACCCGAACAAAATAATGCAGGCAAACAAGCTTATATTGACCACATGCAGCTAACAATTAACACTTAACACACATGACAAATACGTAACTGTAAAGAACTTCTATCAAATATGCATAAGTGGAAAAAAATGAAGCTAACCTGAACGAAATAATGGAGAAATATTTCGCGGATGGCACTGTTAAAAACAAGGTCTCGGACGTGCTCGTCGGGAGATCGCGAGGGTGCCACAATAGCACCACGGTGTTGACTGATAGCTGCATCGGTGACACTGTCGCGGATTTCATCAAATGTCGACATGACGCCAGACTTGCGAGCAAGTGCCGTGACTTTAGCCAGAGCTTCATTCTGCTGTAGCATCTCCATCTTATCACTCAGACTCCAAGCCGAACTGCAGCAGCAGCAGCAAGTTTGTGACAGCAGCAACAACTATACTAACAGATTTCACCTGGCAAACTGCTACAGACATGCTGGTCCAAAAATAAACAATCATTTATGAATGGACTGATTGCTGAATGAAATAGTTCCAAACAATGAAGATCACGTTTAACACACAAATGACTTCCAGCACAATCAACTCATGACCATTTCCTGAAACCTACATCTCATTACCACTTTCTAAGTGTGAATGCTATTCAAAGTCAGCACAATAGTCATCTTATTAGTTTCGTTATTACACTGTGCATTTTACTGCAATATTTTTTTTAAAATTCTGTAACTGTATATCTTATTTTACTGCACCAGCAGCATACTGACAATACTACTATCAGTGCAAATGTATAAATTGTATTTTTCCACTTGCCGATAGTCACAAATCATGGTACTGTACTGTGTGGCAGTTGCATCTTTGCTATGTACTGCTGTACTTATATAATGCCACTGTCGCAGGAAACCGGAAGAGACCACTGGGACGTCCTCGTATTACACGGATGAAAACCATTCAGCAGGATCTGAAATCCAGCGACCTCAATATGGATGACGCAGTTGACTTGGCTCAGAACCGTCCACTCTGGAGATTGATGTCTACATTTGGCGCTACGCACTCTTAGTGGTGCTTGCCAGAAATAATGATGATGATGATGTCGCATCAATCTGAGATTGCAATAAAAGAATATTGTATTGTATTAGACTCGTAGTGCTGAATGCCGTAGAATGTGAAAACAAGGCCCATAAGGCAGTGCTGATCTCTGTTTCCTCAGCTATAAGCCAGACACCAGCTTACCTATGGAGGGACCACTAGGCTGAGTTAGCCTGAATGGCTGTTTGAATACCAAGATTGTTTGCCATCTTGAAATGACCAACATGCAAGCAGAAACTAGATCTAATGTACTCTAACTTCACTGATCAAACACAACACATTAACCACCACACCAAGCCACCATCATAATAACTACAAAACGAGCTGTGAAAAATTTAGTAATCAGTAATTTTAAGGTTATTCCATGAAAAGGAGTTTACCCGGTGGGATTCCCGATAGAGTCGCCATCGCCAGCACTGATAACACTATCTCGTATGCAGCCGCTGTCCCGCTGATTACCATGACGACGCAACTCATGCTCCAGATCTTGCCGCAGCATCTTGATGAACGGGAATTCCGGCGGGTCATCCCCGGGTTTATCCACATCCCCGCTGTCTGTGTCTACGAGCCAGACATTTGCCTGCCATACACAAACAAACCTACATTTGATCGCTTTAAGCTGATGTCTTTTTCAACCTTCTGACAATTGCTGGATTAATGACAATCTCTTCTGGTTTGCTCCTGATGCTGCTTAGCACTTGTAATAAGCACTTTCTGAATCTTGTTGCTTTGTCCAACACCTGCCTTTCCATTACTGGTGTGTCACAAAAATGACAAAAAAATGGAATTTTTATCCGCGAGAGCTAGCATAGCCAGCTATAGTGCGTATTAGCTACGGTAATTCTGTCTGTTTGTCCATTTGTCACGAGCCGGTACTGATCCAAGCCCAACTGAGATGGAGTTCTGGTTTTCACCATATCATGATAACCTAGAGCCTCTACTATTCTGTGACAAAATTTCATGCCACTGGGTGAGGGGAGTCCTCTTGAACAAAAAGAAGAAAGAGAGGCACCCCCTCTAAAAGACATTATTTTATGCCCCTGGCTTGTATAACATCAAAATGGTTGCAGATAGGCACAGACATGCTGCTCATCATAAAAAGCACTAGAGACGAGCTTCTTAATTGTGACAACATTGATGACCTTAAACTCCCAAAACAGGAAATTTTAGTAAATTTTTGCAATGTTGGGCTGGCACTCACATTTCAAGAATAAACTGCGCCGAAATGGCTGGAGAAAGACCAACACAACCTGCATATGAAATTTTCAGCACTGAATGTAGATTTTAGCTGTCCAAATCCTGACCCCCTACGTTCAACCAGGCCTGTGCAGGTGAAAGAATAGACGCCTAATGGCGAATTTCGTGCATGCACAGCCACGCCCCCTTTAAACCGATTGTAACCGAATTTTGCGTGTGGGGTCGGGTGGGCGATGTGATCACTGATACCAAGTTTTACGGAAATCAGTTAAGGGGTTTCAGAGTCACAGGACCCCTCCCCAAACACCATTTCCTATACTTAACGTTCATCGCCCTTAAACAGTTTCAGCACTACCGTGCTGCACTGTGATGGTGGTTTGCCTGCCTGCTGACAGTCACCCATCCAAGTACTAACCGGGCCAGTCATTGACTAACCTGAGAGAAAAAGAACACCAACCTGTGAGCAGGCGTCTAGCAGTGCCCTGCTGTCGTCTGCCTGTAGACCCATGATAAACGGCACCGGTGCATCGAGGAAGTGTAGCATCGATGCAGGTAAGATTGGCACGTAGACATGCTGCCAGATGAACGGAAATATCAATGACGTTATACCCTCCGCAACCAGGATCAGACGCTCAAACTCTACACGATATCAACAGCAAGTTACACAATTATTCAGTGTTGCACTGTAGCGATTGCAATCCAGGGACTCATTTCTCAATCCTAGGATCCCGTTTTCAAGATAAGTCTTACAGAATGGTTGTTATTTAGTATCCCTACTAAACATATTTCATGCATAAAATACTGTACATGATAAGAACAAAAAATATTACTAGATTGTGACCAATCTAATGTACTCCTCGTGTGCATCATTTTCTTTTGTATTCTTTTAAAAGCTTTTTCATTCCTTCCGGATTGTATTACGAGACCCGGCATCAAATTGAGACCCGTTTAATATTATACTAATAGTGACTGGCGTCGAGGTCGTTACTGGAAATTGTCTCCCTGAAGTTCATAAAATATTGCCCGATTTTAAAAACTGAGAGGAAAAAATTTCCAATAATGGTTGATGACGCTAGTTGCCATTTGTCTTGTTATATTTCAACACATGCATCTATCTGGCGCAAGTACAGAGATATGGCGCCTCAAAGATAACGGGGTCACGACATTGACCTTTTTGGGGTCACGTGACGTCATCAGTCACATGACCATTCGACTCCCGGGGTCGACTTCCTATGGGCTGTCCGTAGTGACCATGCTTCTATCTGGCACCATTATGGAGATATGGCCGTTTGAAGTTCTTTCAGGAAGGCTCTTCCAGGAACAGAGGTCGGTTGTTGGTTGTCGGTCGTCAGTCGGTCAGTCCTCAATATTACACTGATCTCATATACTCCTCTTTGCTACGTTAGAAACGTAGCAGGCAAGGAGTAAAAAATAAGTAAGCCATCAGGGAGACGGGAGTGACTGTAATTGTCAAAATGCAACTTACAGTTCACAGCAAAATCTCTTGCACGTACAAAATATTTCACTAGATGGCTAGAACTGTTACTTTGTCATCTACTACAGCAAAAATATACTATTTAACTAATTTTTTTTCGTAATCCAAAAATCCTGGGATTGGGACAGAATGCATCGCGCGTCTTAGCTATCGTCTAGGCATCCGTACATCTGTCTGTCACACTCGTGATCTGTACCAAAACAATGCAAGCTAGGATCACGAAAATCTTCACTGTGGGCTGCCCCAAGGACTCTAGTTTATAGCGACAAAATTTTGTGCCCCTGGGTGAGGAGGTTCCCCCTCGAACAAGGGCGTCAAAGAGGGGTACCCACCTAAAAGAATGCTATTTTGCCACTATTGGCTCTTATAGTGTGAAAACGGTTGCAGATAGGTACAGACTTGCAGCATATCATAACAAGTGCTGGTGACAGGCTTTTTAGATTTGTTGATGTCGATGACACTGAACGACCTTGAACCCCAAAAGAAGAGTTTTGTTGAATTTTTTTGCAATTTTTGGTTGCAGCGCATATTTCAAGAGTGAATTGCGACGAAATGGCTGGAGACAGACCAAGACAACCTGCATATGAAATTTTCAGCACCAAACGTAGATTTTAGCTGTCCAAGTCCTGACCCCTTAGCTTCAAGTAGGCCTGCGCAAGCTAGCGTAAAAAAGGGGTATCCCTCTAAAAAGTGGTTATTTTACTGATATTGCCTCGTCTAGCATGGAAACAGTTGCAGATGCACACAGACGTCCTGCTTATCATAACAAGCACTAGTCACGAGCTTCTTAGGAGTGTCAACATCGATGATCTTGAATGACCTTGAACCCAAAAATAGAAGTTTTTAGTAATTTTTGCGATTTTGAGTTGTGACACCCATTTTAAGAGTGAATTTCATATAAAATTATTATCATTTTATTGCATGCTGTACACTGATTGCCAAAGTTGCAGGACCGCTGCTATCGAGCGTCACGTGAGCTTTGCTCAAATTACTTGTATTTGCACAGTCACCAAGCACCAAGTCAGTCATACCAATACACAGAAGCTTCATAGTACTAATAATAATCTGCCAGTAAAACTTCGAAAGCAGAACACCAGTTTTGAAAAGTTTCAACCTGTTCCGTTGCGACTGTGGCGCACAACTGTGACTTTATATCTCACTGCACTGGTTACAAGTACACTTACTTATTTACACCTAGCTTTTGTTCAGCCAACCCATCTTTCGAAAATTACCTGAGAGAAGTTAAGTTACTCCACAGTTGGCAAGATTTCGAAAGTAAACTACCAGAAATTGTTATGCGAGAACTTCTACAGGCCGCATGCCTCTCTCGACACCCAAATAACATTGTTAGAACTCTTTGTTTTTTTTACTGGCCATCAGAAAAAAACAATATTTGCTACTGCTACTGCTAGTACTCCTACAACTACAACTCCTACTACTACTACTACTACATTGTTTAAGCATGAAATAGACTTTTACTGACCGCAAGAATAGAACAATATTTGCTGCTCCAGAAGAACACCAGTAAAAATGTCGAGCACAGATTGCACGCCAAGCAGATGAAACAAGCGTCGTAATGGATAGTCCAGAAGCGGCAACTCACTGGAACCTGCATTCATCAGACTAACACTACAGCAACATCGGAAAATACTATTTCTCACAGTATGCATGCAGTTGCCATGCAGTGTGCAGCGTGAGTATACACATGCTTTATAAATGGAAAAAGTAATGCCGTAACAACAACTAGACATACCGCTTTTCAATCGGTGAAATCCTAATGCTAACCCTTACCTGACCTTCTTGGCTAAATATTACACACCGACTGCTTTTGATTTTTCCATGCCATTTTGTTTTAGAATTACAACCTGCACAGAACTGAGAAGAAGGGGAAGACAGATGATGATCTATCTGTTAGGATTTAAAACAATGCATAATGAATGTTGCTAACATGGAGATTGGAGACAACAGCAATCTACATGGAAAGACATGGTCCAAGTCACAGAGCTTGAACACACACTTTTTCTAAGATCAATTCTTTTTATGTGAGTAAATTTTTTCCAATATTAACAAAATGTAGTACCAAAACAGTAGATCAATATCAAACATGAGTCAGTGATAGTTACATACAATAAACAGAACTGAAGCTGATTATCATGACACTGGTTATCTAGTCACAAAATATTACACCAGCTGTCTCGCAAAACTACTCCAACGTTCATCGGAAACAACAGACAGAAGAAAGCAAAGCAGCAAACTACAAGTAAACAACAAAGATTCGCTGCATACCAGGTCTTTGGCAGACAATCGTTCCAGTTGGCAGAGTCAATCGCAAGCTGGTCCCCGGCGCAGGCATCGAAACATCGTTCAACAAGTTTGACATCGAGTCGACCACAGCAGATGGCTGAGAATGGATCACAGCAGTCTCATGCAACGAGCGGAGAATACGCTCAGCTGTAGCTACCAACGGGATGCTGGAGACGATACAAATGGAGCGTCGGCAGTAGAGAGTGTCACGTAAACGATCGTACACTCGCACCACCGATGATGCCTTGGAACTTGACTGTGAGGCAACCGTGAGTGCCTCCAAGTGCTTGGGACTACGTCTGAACATTTCAAACACAAACCAATGCAAATACAGCTTATTAACAACGAAATTAACTGCAATTTTCAGACAAGTCAAAACTAAATGCCTTAACAACCATGAGTAAGTTTCGGCAAAATGTATTTATGATCAATCAAAAAAATCAATCACACAAAATGCAGACTATACGTTGCCCTGATTCAATCCCTATTACCCCCAACCATTCAAAGTCCTCCAACCAGTCAGACTCAACACACATCGTAAATACATACGTTCACTTTTAGCCTAGTATTTTTCACGCTTCTAATCCAGTTATTGGCTGCAACACCATATGACTACTAATTGACTAGTACTAAAAATGACTGATAACTATTAAGAAGCATTAGCAATGAGAAGGCCGGCAAATATGCTAACACAACAGTAGTTAGAATTACAAGATCCTAACAATTAAAAGAACTCATTGCAAGATACAACTCATCCTTACAAGAATAACAGAAGGGCGGATGTTGGGCAAAGCAACAAAATGACAAAAGTGCCCACTAAGCGACACCACATGCAAGGATTATGAAAATAAGAAGAGAGAAGCCAAAAGTGGAAATAGACAACAGGAGAGGTTGTCATAAACCTGCTATTTGGTCAAAGAATGACACAAAATGATTCAAACGATGGTGACCTGGGACTTCTGCCGGCTGAGCGAATGCTCTGTGCAGTGTTGCCAGTTTCTCCCATCAGTCTGTATGGACTGATCCTAGAGTCGGCGGACGAGTGTCGGGGAGCAGTGGCATAGCGTGCTGACACATCGACGGTCCGATGGCGCGGACTCCGACCAAGTGTTAGTGACTGAGTGTTGCTCATCTCTGCATCATGCATCAGCTGCCATCACACACACACACAGTTGACAGTGCATGTTGGTGGCATAGCACAGTGGTTAGAACGTCGGTCCTGGCCGGTGAACTTTCCCTATCCTGCGCTAGACTGATGGATGGCTGTTTGACCACTTTGTGGGTAAAGCGTCCACTATCAGTCAACCAACAAGGCCAACTCAGCCTGCCATCCCTCCGGGGTCAATTAAATGAATATGGGTTACGGAAAGTGGGGACCTTAGTACAACTGACTGGGGCTGCCTAGCCAGCCGCTGCGCTAGCCTGTGTCTGCAGGCTGCATACGGTGGCTGTGCGGCCGGCGGCTCTGGTTAATGATGAAAGCGCATTAAAGGCGTGTACTCGACAATGTGCTATATAAATTGATGACCTTTACCTTTTTACCTTTTTCCAGCTTGGTTTAGTCCACTAACACGATTCACATCTTATAACATTAGCCAACACTATGATGTCTGCAGTCTGCTGAAATGATGTACAGTATACAAATAGTCACTAGCATCAAGGTCATCATGAAAAATTTTTGACCTGAAGTTCGTAAAATGTTGCCCAAGATCGAGGACAACATTTCAAAAACTGAGGGAAAAAAGGTTTCAATGATGATCGACACACCAGTCACCATTTGTTTTATACATTTGTTTTTTACTTCAATACCAAACACTTCTACAAGTCAACAAGTAAACAATTACCAAAAAGCCGAGATGACCTCAATGTTGCCGAAGCAACAGTGCGTGGGCAACAGTACATATTTGTGAACGTCACTTGAAGCGATTTCGACCAATCATGTGCAAGTATTTTGCATTGAGGTATAACAATAGCTAACAGCAAAGTCAGTGTCTCTAGCTGGCTAGTGAACTATGCAACTGTGAGCTAAGTTTTGCTGAGTTCCACAATGATCCACTCATGCTAATGAACCAGCAGCTGAAAAGTTCTGAGTACTGGAACTCACCGTAATCACACAGAAACATAAACACAATGTTACCATATTAGAGACATCTAATTGCAAAGCATTGCAGCTCAGTCTAATTACGACCGAGCACTAGCTGAAAACAAACATTACCATCTGAAGAACAAATGTCAAACTTAGCTGCTTACAACACATCTGTCCTAACAGGCTGCACAATACGAATCTTGCAAATCTGTCTGTACATTTGTCTCATATGAGCTCCTAAATAACACAGAAAGACTAAAATATGTTAAACATTAGGAAGACAGTTGGAATAACTGTTGTGCCAACTTTCAGCGCAAAAGGGCAATGGCCAGGGTTGTTAGACCTGCAATGAAGTGGGCAGGTACACATAGCTAGGCAAATGACAGCATGTTGTCATATTGCGCTAACATCTTTGCATGTTTAATTTTGATGTAAGTTTTGCTATGAAAAAGAAAAAATATTCATTATATTTCTAGAAAACAATATCGGTTGATGATAATAATGATGATATGCTGTTCACCTGCAGTGTCTGCATCGCAAGGCAAATTTCCTCATCATCGACTCTCTCATCAAACATGAGCGAAAAGCCGTAGACACGCGAGCCATCCTCACGAGTGATAATGAACGTGTGGAACACCGGGTCCCGTGGACCTCCATACTTCTGCGTGCAAAAACTCAACCCCCGTGGATGACACAGCTACAATGCATCAACAAAGATCATCGGAAGCAGAGATTTTTGGTGTACTAGACTACTGTATAAAACACACACATACAGCTCCTATATCATCTAAGACTCAATGACTGTTTACATACAATCCATATATCATCCTAACAACTGTGTAGATGCTGACTGCCTACTGTCAACTGCGATTGCATAATCACATATAACTGGCATCAATATCCGTATTGGAATCAATCTGCCAGTAATAACAATAAGTGCCATGATGACAGGCCAGGGAAAGAAAATGCCCTTCTGCCAGTTGTCCTGAGTCTGTAACAGGGAACAGAGAGTTGTTCACGGACAGCTGAATGCAGATGACAACGACCAGCCAACAATGAGATCGGCTAGCACATCTCCGACAGATATGGTGATCCCATTCCATGCAGACACTTGTAAAAATACAAGCATAACCAAAATGTGACACGTTCTGGTACATCCAACCAATGAACAATACAATGTCGAACGTGCAACAGACTGCGGTCAAACTTCAGGGTGCTGGTGATGATAAGAGCTGCAGAGTTCATTTCGCTCTGCAGCTTGTCAATGTACATGAGTTCTGTCTTAGCACCATAAACTTGCTGTATAACATTTGTATCCTGATCACTTACCATGCAAACAGCATCTGCATCAAACTGAGCAGACTCGGGATAGTGAGCCAATATACGAGCTTTATACGGCCTGTCCAATGGCGAACAGTGAAGATTGTCACCTACAATACGTGAAAATCACACAGTGCAGCTATCAAGCCTGCTACCATTACTGCACTGCATTTAAAAGCAAATAAGTAATCACCTGAGCTGAACGAAAAGCAAATTATTATAAATTTCAGTCAATGTGTGACTTGTGCATACATCTTTGTATTTAAGTGTTACTTTTACAACAGTCTGTGGTCAATAGTAAGAGCCTGCCACAAACTATTATGGTCAGTCTTCACATTCACATAGCAGCTCTGTAACTGACATTGTAAACAATGGCCACGCGTAAACTGACATTGTTATCCACAGGAAACATAAGAAAAAACACCAAAAATTCCAAGAACAGTGAAGCAGTAAAATGGCAACAAGATAAGATAAGCCATTTGCTATATTTTTTTAACTTTTGTTATTTCCTTTCCTTAAATGTGTTATTGTTAACATTTAATTTTTCTTCAGGCAGTCTTTTCTTTAAAGCAGCTAGTTCATTAAGCCATGTGGTGATCATCCATTAACATCTCATGTTGTACAATGTAATCTGTTTATATGATTGCAGAAGATAAAATTATTGATACTGTAGACAACTAGCATTTGAAAGTACAAACACAGATGAAAAATGCTACATTTCAAAAACATAAAAATCTTCATCAGTGATTGATTATGACTATCATATTGTACTCTATCACTTTTTGCATTTTAATATAAAAAACAGAAATAACAGCAAAAAATAACCTGAGAGTTGGTCTGGTTCTAGTCCAGATGATATATTTAATCCACTGATGATGAAGTAGTCGACCAGTTTCTGATTAGCATTCATTGTACTGAATGTTACCACATTACCTAACACAGCATAGCGTAATCCGTGATTACAAAAAAAAACTTTAACAAATCTGACTATAACATGACCGGATGGCTTGAACATGCAAAAGTTGCCATATTCTACTGTTTCTATGTCCTTGCTCAGATATGGAGCCCATGACTGAATACAGAACTCTAGATGTGGTCGGACATAAGTCTTGTAGATGAGAAGAAAGTCTATAGCATCAAGCTTTCCTGAAATGTTTTATACCATGGCGATGATCCTTCTCACTGCTGACACAGCTAAGTTTTGGACAAACTGACCAACTGGCAAGCAGGGCGAGCCTGCTGGTCATTGGTTGATGCGTACATGCACGTAGTCACAGTCGCCCGGTCACCGATGCTGCTAGACGGTCCATACTGTAATGCATTACTAATTGCTCATTGGTAAGTTTGTCAAAAATTAAAGCATGTCAGTTCATTTCACTTCTATTCAGCTACGCAGCTCTGTATGTGCCTTTACTGTGCATAATGTGGTACATGGCAAATGTGCATGAAGTGACGGAAACAACTGTAGAACTCCAAGAACAAAACTGATAAAAACGAGCAAAATGTGCTGATAAAAACAGAATGAATCTAATCTGTCCTCCACGAGAGCATGACACCTGCCGGTCAAAAATTGGACACCTTGATGAAAGGAGACATGATCACAACAGATGGCAGGTTATTCCATATTCGAATCGTTGCAGGAAAGAAGCAGTGTCTGAAGGCATCAACAGATCCAATTGGAATGCAGTATCTGCTGCTATGTCCTCTCATGCTCTGCATGTTTGGAGTGAGGTAGACTGATGCCGGTATCACAACACGACTGCAAAAAACTTTATACATCATAACTGCTGCATCATTATGGTTGGACTTCTCATGGTACTGCGAGATGATGGAGTAGCCTGTGAATGAGGTCTGTTCCAGTCATTCATTGCAGATTGTGTTGCATGACGTTGCACAGACACGAGACGACTGATGTTATTTGCTGCATGGGGACACCAGACTGTAGAAGCATACTCCAGCTCTGGTCGCACAAATGAAGTATAGGCTACTGCCTTGACTTTCTGCGGACAGCTGCTTGTGTTTCGACAAATGACAGCTCTCGTAAAATTGGCTTTCTTACTGATGTTACCAATATGCTCACTATTGTTTGAAATCAATAGTCAAGCCAAGATATTTGGCAGATGATACAGTCTTCAGAGGCTGGCCATGGATAGTATACTCTGCCTCAATAAGGTTCTTTCACTTCAATGTCACTGTGAGAACTTCACATTTAACTGGGTTAAATGACATCATCCATTTCTCTCCCCAGTTCTGCAAATTGATATGGTCACCACTTACCACGTTACAGCCAAAAACAGTCCTAATAAACGTCCAAATAACACTGGCAGCGAGAGAGCAACCTGATAAATACCAAAATATTCAGACGATGCATGTTTTGAGTTTGTACGTGACAAACAACCGACAGTCAAAAAGCCACCCAATATAGCTCAACTGTTAACATATCACGATCATCATTTATTTGATGTACGTTACAAGTGGTATCAAAAATGCGTCAAAAACGACAGTGATCAGTCAAAAGTTCACTTTCTCATATTTACATGATAAATAAACAAATGGTTCACGCACTAGATGTCGCTAGGGACGCCATAAAAGCATCACGAATATATTAATTTCTTAAACGTTATATCATAATAAATGTGACAAATTGGTTATTTAATATTTTTAAAATAAAAATTAAATATACATTTTAATTAACTGTATTATATAATTGTAATTTTTATTAATTGTTTTAATGCAATATTTATGGGAAAACAGTAGTAGCGAAAGACCGAAGTAGAAAATTACTCGGTGCAACCCGTCATTTAGAATGTAAAGCGTAGGCTGTTGTGTTTTTTTGGTGAAATCGATAAAGTTTTTATTTCTGTAATTTTCGCCTTTATCAGCCAAAATGCCGCGTATTATGATAAAAGGCGGTGTTTGGCGGAATACGGAGGTACATATATTTGTAGTGCACAGTAGCTTTAGTCGTTTTGACTATTTACAGACTGTGACCTATAAAGTGCGACTTATGAAAGTGCTAAATCGACAACGTGTAAAATGCGAAGTAGAAGTGCGACAAATAAATACGTGCGTTCTACGGCCAAGGGTTACCAACCTGCACTGTGTGACAATTTCTTTGTTCTCTGCCGGCCGTCAATTCAAGTGACGCCCGCCTCAAGTTTGCTTACCCATTCCCTCCCCTCCATGCATACCGCCGCGGCGTTCAATTATTCTCCGTGCTGCGCCCCTGGCGCGTGTTGTATATTGATGCAAGCTATCAAAGTGACAAATCTTGGTGGCCCAGACACAGAGCAGACATCAATCGACGGCAATAGAGGCGACATGGCTTGACGTCCTGGCTGATTACACTGTTGATAGACTGCTTCCCGGCGTGTGGCGTGCGTGCTGTGACCTTCATCTCACCCCACAGTGAAGACATCAAATGCAAATTGCTTAATCTTCTCCACAAATATATAAACGAAGTTCGAATTTAATCCGAATTTTTTGGCAGTCGAAATTCGAATTTGAAAAAAAACGAATTTAACATCCTTAATGATAAAGGATAAAAATGTTGAACATGTTGTTCGAATTATAGAGCAGAAAATGCTTTTTTCAATTTGTCAACATTATCTCTGGTATTACTGTAGATCCAAATTTCAAAGGTTGTTAAGTAGTACCATGATGAAGAAACTTTGTTTGTTCTGTAGGATGAGATACTGAAGGCAGCTGTTATGAAATATGGGAAGAATCAGTGGGCACGAATTGCGTCGCTGTTGCACCGCAAGTCGGGTAAACAATGCAAGGCTCGTTGGTTCGAGTGGCTTGATCCAAGCATCAAGAAGACAGAGTGGAGTCGAGAAGAGGAGGAAAAATTGCTGCATCTGGCCAAGCTGATGCCGACACAGTGGCGAACGATCGCTCCGGTCGTTGGACGTACTGCGGCCCAGTGTCTGGAGCACTACGAATACTTGCTGTGAGCATCCTGCTAGTTCTTGAATTGTATACAAATTCGTGGCATTGTTGCAGGAGAGCTGGTTCACCTCCTTATGTTGAAAATATTTTTGCTTGAAAAGTTTCTTCCAAAAAATACACAATTTGGGGTTAAATATCACTGATTTTGAGGGTATTTTGGGGGCAGAAGTAGATCTTTGACTGCCTATAATCTTCTGACTAATTGTTGATCATGTATAGATTTTAAAACAATGAACAGTTGAAGTATTATGTGGAGGACTGCAGTAACAGTGAAGTGCTGTTGACTGTTGAGTGATATCTAGTCACACTGAATATCAGTGCAAGTGAAGTTACTATTAATCGTATACTTTCTGCATATTAATGCAGTGTACTATAAAGTGGAAAGTGTTAGGTGACACCTTGGAAGTATTGTAGTACCGATGTTGTGCAGTATGGTAATAACATTTGACAATACTACATGTGCATGTATCATCTGTTTTTCTTGCTTCGTGTTGTAGAGACAAGGCGCAGCAGAAAGACATTGAGCCGGGAGAAGACGATCCTCGCAAGTTGAAGCCTGGAGAGATTGATCCCAACCCTGAGACAAAGCCTGCAAGACCAGATCCAGTTGATATGGATGAGGATGGTAAGGCTTGCAGCTTAGCACTTGATCAGTGTTTACATCATCAGTAGCTGTCACTTAAGTGATTGTGTAACGTTTACCTTCTGGTTTGTTCTTTCGTTAGTAGTTACAATTCAGTACACCAGGTCAACTCAGCTCTCTGTCCCTCATGATCAGTCTGGAGGAGATAAATTGAGTACCAACCTAGCTGGCTGAGGTTAAAGTAGGTCACATTCTTCTCTATCAGGTGGCAGATTCTGTATGGCAGATGATACTTTGTAGCTTTTAGATGGGTTTTCATGAAGAGCTATGGACACATTTTTAGTTGCATGTTGGATGCAAACAACGGCATCATATTAGGGCCCACAGTTTTCCGTGGAAAATTTTGTCAAATTCCTCGGCTTACTGCGGCAAAATCATCAGAATTCTGCAGCTCATCGTGGTCTTCCATCTGTAAGTAAACTGAGCTCTATCCTGTTCAAAAACTATAGTTTTTGAACAGGTGGCTGGCATAGTGACATTATGCTGAGTCATTCTAGCAATGGACAAAGAAAATAACCTATCTTTTTTTGTTTTAAAACTGCAGTTTATCAAGTTGCATTACATTTATTTAGGGACTACGATAGTGCCCACAGCTTTTGGCAGTTCAGTGTGACTTTTTTCCGTGTTAAAAATACATCATCAAGTCAAAAATTGTACTAATCGCCAGTGAATTTTTAACTTGTGCAAAATTCTGCGGAAATATCAAAATTTCACGGCAAAAGGAAAATTCCATGGCTCGGCTTGAAATTCCACAGCCTACAGAAACCTATGGATCCTAGTCATGTGTTTAAAATGTAGGCGGGGCAGGAAGTTGCAGTTTTTTGTCAGACACTATAAATTTCCAACAGAATTCCATTTTTGTCTCTAAATTGCATCAAAAGTGGGTTATTTAGCACCAAATTTTGCATTTATGGGCAAAGATTTTTTAATAACAAGACAATTTTCGGACAGTCAAAAATCTGTTGTGAGCAACTGCGCCCACCCTTCTCTTTGCCACCTCTCCCACCCTGCTCTCATGCCACTGGATGTGAATATGTCATTGTTCAGAGCTTGAGATGCTGTCAGAAGCCCGAGCTCGTCTGGCTAACACTCAGGGCAAGAAAGCAAAGCGGAAGGCCAGAGAGAAGCAGATGGAAGAGGCTCGCAGACTTGCTTCTCTGCAGAAACGTCGCGAACTGCGCGCCGCTGGCATTGAAGTGAGGGATAAACGTCGTCGTAAACGAGGTACCGGTATTGTTTTACTCGCTTTTGTGTATTCTGCTGCTTCAGCATTTTTTTGACATTCTCTTTGACAAATGCTCTTAGTTTTTTCCACTGATCAGTATAAATGTTATTTCCTATCATTTTGTGTACTGTTTGTATCCGTATTTTTCCTCCTGTCTTTTTAGTAACATTCTTTTGTTTAATATGTTACACAGCATTCCAGTAGGCTTTAACGTATGACCTAACCATTTGTGTTTACAATTCCATATTGTGTGTGACATCTATCGTTTTGAACCATATGTGAACTTTCCTCAGTCCTCACTAGTTTGCTTCTTTTTATCTGTTTTTTCTCCATTCTTCTCCAGATTCGTACTTCAAAAACTTTCTGTCTGCTTCTGTTTGCCTGTATGAATGCCCATGAACTTGCAGAATACAGCAATGCACTGCAAACTAAACGCTTTATAACACATTTCTTTAATTTCAGGTGTAATTTGCAAAGTTAGTTAATTAAGTAATTATCCTGTTGAACAGGTATTGATTATGCCGAGGAGATACCATTTGAGAAGAAGCCGGCTCCAGGTTTCTATGACACTGCGAATGAATCTTTTGATCCTCTGGACCCTAACTTCAAACGACTGAGACAGCAACAGTTGGACGGAGAACTGCGTAGAGACAGGGAGGCTCGAGAGCAGAGAAAAGACAAAGAACGACTAAAGAAGAGGAAGGAAAATAACCTTCCAGAAGCCATCTTGGCTCAGAACAAGTATGTGATGTTCTGTTTGTTTATAATTCTGTACTAATAAACTGCTGCTAGCAAGTGCTACGTTTTATTACTTGCTGTCTGTGGAATGTCTGATGCTGGTTATGCATATTGAGTAAAATAGCGATAATTGACCTTCCGCTTCTGATGCCACTGGCCATGGTCAACATCTGTGTGTGGGCACAGACATTTTGCTAATTTATGTTTATCTTCTGCGAAGAAATATTTCATCTTCTGGCATACTTTGGTGTTGCTTTTTCTGCTTAGTCTATCAGTTTTCTGGAGGGATTGTACTTTGCATTTGTCGGAATTATGTTATTTGTGATCCTGGAACCTTGGTAGTTGCTGGACAAAGACTACAGGTGTCAGTTTGTATGATGTGCCGGACAGATTCGCCGAGCCTGTAACAAAGCGCAGTAAGTTGGTGATGCCCGCTCCACAGATTTCTGACCATGAGCTGGACGACATTATAAAGGTCGGTCAGGCGAGTGAGATGGTGAGACAACAGGCGGAGGAGACCTCTGCTGCCAGCGGTGGAGCTACTAATGCATTGCTTAGTGATTACTCTGTTACCACCAGCGAAAGAATTGCTAACCTACGTACTCCGCGTACACCCGCTGCCCAGGATAACATTCTGATGGTGGGTTTACGACTTTACGTGTTAGATTTGTCTACTTTAATACTGATGCTTTGTACTGGGCATTTATACTACAGAACTGAATTAGATGGAACTTTTTTGCCACTGCTGTTATAATTTTTTTTTGGAATATTTTTGACCATTTACTTTGTATTATTGTCATCACGTACAGTCGCTTGAATTTTAGGTTAGTGATTTTTTTTTGTAAAAGTAAAAATAATATTGGTTTATTTGATTTTTGTGTTAAAATATAAAGTTTAAATGGCTCTTTTTAATACACACTGGCCAGTTTCTGCATACGGGGCATTTAAAATGTTTTATAAACTGCAACTTAATGCATTATGTTCACAGGGCTCTTGCAGGTCCTTGAAAGTTTTTGAATTTTTTTTTGCAGATTTTTAAGACCTGGAAAGTCCTTGATAACAGACATGGTCTTTGAAAGTGTCTGAAGGTCCATAGAAGTGCTTGAATTTGATTTTTCAAAACGCCGTGACCGAACAAGTGATTTTCAGAATCAGTGTATAGCCATCCGATTACATTATTTCTCTCCATTGTGTAGTGGTCTGTCTTTGTAAGTGTTGCCTGAGTTGGAGTGGTGAATAGACTTCATCATTACTGTTACTTACTAATATTTTGTTAAGTTGTTGAATGTAAACTGTACCTGCTTATATATGCTTATTAAAGTGTCGGTTTGATTTCATTCAGTTCTCCTTACATATCCTTTGTATGGTTCTTGAAAGTTCTTGAAAAGTCCTTGAATTTGACTTTGACAAATGGGCAAGAGTCATGGCTCAACAATTATTCATAGTTGCTCCTAGGTAAAACATGCATTCTCTAATTCTCTGATTTATGTTTTGCATTTGTCATGGATATGATGTCATTGTAGTTCATGACGTGATAACCTGTTGAACAGATACAGTTCAGAGTGTTAATGGAAAGGTGTAGAAATAGTGTCTGATATATTGAGCATGTTGTGTTTGTGTGTGAGAACAGGAAGCTCAGAACATAATGGCTCTGTCTAATGTTGACACACCGTTGAAAGGTGGACTGAACACTCCTCTACATGAGAGTGATTTCACGGGCATCACTCCACGCCGACAGATCTCACAGACACCCAACACTGTGCTCGCTTCTCCATTCCGCACTCCAGCTGCTACGCCGGCTGGCGAAGGTAAGCTTGTGCCTCAGGCTGTTTACTGTAAATTTCTCTGTTTTTGTTTGTAAAATGCAATAATTTGCCACTGGGTTAACTCAGCCTTCTACCCTTTGTGGGATGATGAAGTGAATGCTGGGTTTCAGGCTGAGTTGTAGTGCAATGGTGATGGTAAATATGGTGCTATAGCTGCCACTTTAGTAGGGGTGCATTGGCTCCAGAATGTTCAGATTTAAACCAGACCCATAGGCTTTAGATCTGGCCTGATCCGAATCTAAGCTAGATCCATAAAAATCCACCGGATATCTGACCGGATCCACATCCAGATCTATATCTGTTGCACCTCCTACAGTTCAAGTGGATCTGTTTTTCAAGTTGATTGGCATTTATGTTGTTCTCCATTTATCAGATAAGCACGATGAACTCACACAATGGCTGTGCCACTATGACAGCACAATAAACAGTGTTGTAACTGTTGCTAATATTACTACAGTACTGCAAGCGCAGTAAAAATAGTTGTCATTTCAGTGTTGCTTGCTTCTGTGCTGTTGAGTTATCTAAGTGTCAATTGTTCCATGACTAAGTTAACTCATGGGTTCGCTAACCAAAGGCCCACACCATTTTTTGGCATGGGACAACATGCCACGAGTTAACCCGGGTAATTCCTTGAGTTAACTTTATGGTTAACCCTCGCCCGTTCAGTGTGTTTACGAAACAGTTTGCCCTAAGTGAACCGAGTTGAATACTATGAATAGAGGCTGTGTGTTGGATGTTTAGGTGGTTTGATGCCGGGAGGGGCTATGACCCCTGCAGGTTCTGTGACACCGAAGCTGGGCACTGGTGCAGCATCAGACACTAGCTCCATCAGTGGGCAAACACCATCCCGGACTCCAATGAGAGACAAACTAAGCATCAACCCAGATGAAGACATGTACAGTGATGCTGATATGGCTCCCGAGCAACAGGTTGTTGTGTCGCTGCTGCTCAGAAATATCAATGCGTAACAACTGATGATGACTTCGTGCAGTAGTCGGAAAATAATTTTCTGCCTGTGCCGTGCAGTGTATAGCCAAACATGTTAGATAAAACTACTTTGTCTAGTGTATTTCATATCGCATTGGGTGTCATGTAAAATCATCTGATGTCTATGTGCTTTTCATTGTTTGGTATTTCAGTGTGAACCATTGTTGTGGGGTGGTCTTAGTTTTGTACAGCTCATCACCATATTTGGAGCACAGTTGCCCCTTAACAAGCAGAAGAGAGGCTTTTTTGATCTGTCCGATCGGAAGCAGTATGCATGTATGCTTATCATTTAATTAACTGCTACATGTTATTGCCAAAGTGACGACTGATAGTCAATTATTGTTTGATGTATGTGTGACTAATAAGCTGTTGTGTTTTGCAGAAGGATATGTTGAAACATGCGTTGTCAAGACTTCCAGCTCCTCGCAACGACTATGAGATTGTCGTACCAGACTCTGAGCTACACGCTGACAGCTCATTGGCTGACGATGACTTCATTCCTGACCAATCGGATGTCGAGGCAAATCGCGAGGCGGCGCTGCGTGCAAAAAGTTAGTGTAATGAGTCTATTGGCATAATCATTGGAGGGGCTAAAAGTGAGTCCAGTGGCATAAACGTCTTAGCATGCTGGTATCACATGTTCATTAGATAGAGTCATGTTTTAATCTAAGTAAGTAAGTAAGTAAGATGACTTAAGGGGTGCAATTTAACAGTTAGCCGCAATGCGCCGCTCTCAACAACCGAACAAAAATGTCTTCAGCAGTCACTTAAACTGTTGGAAGTTAATGTCAGTTTGTCTCAGATGTGTTGGAAGTTTGTTCCTCAGCCTCGGACCTGCAGCAGCAAAGCATCTGTCTCCATAGCTGCTGTAGGTGCATCTGACGACACATGTTCTTGAGTTGGCAGAATGCAGCCGACGACTTTCGTCAGAGACCACCTGACAGTCAGCAGCCAGGTATGCTGGAGCCATGTCGGACAGTGCCAAGTAGACCAGGGTAGCCATCTTGAAATCCACCAGACGCCGAACCGGAAGACAATGCACCTGTAGCACCGGCTTTATATGGTCACAGCTTCAAGCGCTGGAAACCGATCATGCAGTTGCATTCTGTACAGACTGCAGCCTGCTCATTAGACCATCCGCGATGCCGTAGAAAAGTGAGTTACAGTAGTCCAGGTGACATGAAATAAATGCCTGGACCAGTGTCTTGACTGCATCAGATGACATCGATCTGACGAGCGGTCGGAGCTGCCGTAGCTGGTAATAGCCACTGCGACACACAGCGGACGCCTGCGCAGACAGCGTCAGTACGCGCCGTCTCCGAGACATTGATACCTGCCGATGTCTCCGGAACCTCCGAAACATTTGACTTTCGCCAGCTGCTGTGGAGATCCCAACCACATCACCTGGGTCTTGGTGGGGTTCAGTCGAAGTTGGCTGGCCCTCAATCATGCCTCGATGTCGACGAGACACGCAGAAAGACGTCGGACTGCAGCCTCAGCGTCACTGGCGGGTGTGCTGATGTAGACCTGCGTGTCATCGGCATACTGGTGCAAACGGTCAACAACGAGGACCAGCTCAGCTGTGTACAGAACGTACAACAGCGGGCCTAGTACAGATCCTTGTGGAACCCCAAGCAGTACCGACTGCACAGAAGACAGATATCTGACTGCTGTAGGCAATCTGCTACATTCTGTCGGTCAGAAATGATCGCATCCAGTCAAGGACTGAATCGGTGAGACTCACAGCAGACCACAGACATTCCAGCAGCATAGAGTGATCGATGCAGTCAAAAACTGCTGATAGGTTCAGCAGTCCAAGCAGCATCACCTGCCGATCATCTGCTGCCACCAGTATGTCGCACCAGACATGCTGCATTGTGTGTTTAATCTAGGACTAAAGATACGGAGATCAATGCCGCCCTATGGGTCTTATGGCTCGGGAAGGACTGTGTGTTACATGACTTTATTGCGATTATTTTGTTGACTCAGGGGAAGAAGAATTGCGGAGTCGATCGCGTGTTGTCCAACGCTCATTGCCCCGCCCCAGCAACGTTAATCACAACATTCTCCGCACTTCGGAGCCACAACTCAATGAACTGCAGAAGGTCTGCTTGTCACTTGTTTCTGTGCTTTTGCTGCAGCTGACTATTAAGTAAATTTAGTTGTATCTTGCATTTTTACTGTTTTTCCGCGCAACAGCAGCAACTGCTGTAGTGCATCTTAGCCATCACAATTCTGTTTGTCCGTTCGTCTGTCCATTTGTCACACAAGTGGATCAGTCAAAAACAGTGCAAGCTAGGATCACCAAATCTTCACTGTCAGCTGCCTGGAAGACTCTAGTTTTAGGAACCATAAAGCTTTTCCATAAATTCGAAGGGGGTCACCCTGAACGAAAATGCTAAATGAGAGGGGGTAGGGAAAATTTGCGTCACTATACGGCATTGGCAGAGCGAGACAGGTCACGCCCTCTGGTGAGTACAAGTAAAACACTATAGATAATTAGCCGTCAGTCGTCTGGCACCCTCAGGCAACTGATTTTGTTTTACTGGGCTTTCAAACATGCACGGCTGTTGCGTGTTACCCTTTGTGTTAGCTAGGTCATTCTTGTTGTATATAAGTTATGCTGGAGTTATTTGGCAGAAATTCTACATGCAGCTGTCTTGTGGTGACCGACTACAAACCCTGATGTTTCATGGCAGTCATTTTGTTGCACTTCTCTATCTTTGTATTCTATGGTGCTTCATAAATGCTGTAGTTTTGTTATTATTTTAGATGAGAAAATTTTAGATTGTTCTAGGTTTTTATGTAATAATTCTGTTTTCTGCCATTGTGCTGCATCTTTTTTTGTGTTTTCACACTGTTGAAATGGCGATTTTCTTGAAAAAACACACTGAGTGGTCCTCTGTTTCGTTAAATGAAAGCTGATAATGAGTGACATCTTGTGACAGCAGCTTTGACAGCCATAGACACCCCTTACCTGTGAGACCACTCCCCTATCAGAATTCCACCGAGCCACAAGGCATTATGTCAATGTTGCATTATATTTGATGTGTGTTTATCACGCCCCAAATTTGATTTCAGCGCTCCAGACTGCAGTGGGGGAGCTTACAGCACTCCCTCAGACTACTTCGCTGGATTTCGGTTGTCCTGCTTCTAATGGGAAGGAAGGTGAGGGATGGAATGGGGAGAGTGGAAGAGGAGGGAAAAGAAAGGGGAAGGGAAGAGCCCCATTGAATAATTTGTTACACATGTTTCGTTTTTCTAGAGACATGCCTGGAGTCGTATCCTACTGCTGTGTTTCTGGCTGATAGGCTGAGGAGCTGGTGAAAATGGAAATGGTGAAAATGCTGCATTACGATGCTCTGCTGGATTGTGCTGACACCTCGGACAAGAAATCATCATCATCTAGCCATGCTCCACATCTTGCATTCCTCCAAGAGCATCCATTAGAGGCCGTCGACAAGGAGAGCTTGGCAATGGTATAGTACTGACGTTTCTACTATAAGTAATGATGATTTATATAGCGCCGACAGAGTCCGAAGACTGCAAATGCGCTTGATCACGCTAGGCTAAGGCAGGTTAAATGCATGGATTTATAAATGTCGTTTGAAGGTATGGGTTGAATTACACAGGCGAACATTGTTAGGTAGCGAGTTCCAAATGGATGCAGCGACGGAGAATGCATGTCGACCTATGTCCGTTTGTAGGTGCACGGGATGACCGCATATGTCTTGTAGGCACTGTCAGCTCACTCAGATCGCTCATATTGTGGTGGTTGAGATGATTCTGAAAAACTGAAATTTGCACTTTTAGGTTCTTTTTTTAATATTCACAGGTTTAGGACGACAGAAAGTTATTGACAAAAATTACGCTTTTTCTCCAGAACCTGGAAATTCCTTGAAGACAAAATAGCATCTGGAAATTTTTGAAATTCGATTGAAGGTTGCTTAAATTTTAGTTTTTCAGAATCATGAATTTTTTTATATGATGCCGGAAACATTTAGTGTGGTAGTAGCTTGTTGTTGTCACCTGCTGGCGTAGGCATCGGAGCTATTAAATGCAGAGATGGGTCTGGTGAAGGAACGTATGGGTCATGGTGATCTGTCGCTGGATGCTTACTCTCAGGTCTGGGACCAGTGCTATGCCCAGGTGCTCTACGTGCCCTCACAGAGCCGATTCACACGCGCTAGTCTTGCCAGCAAGAAGGAGAGGATAGAGTCAATGGAGAAACGCCTTGAGGTGACTTTTGCTTTCTACACTGTGTCTGAAACAAAACTGGACCCGTAGGGCCTAGAGTTACAATAACTTAAAATTTTGTGACTGACGTTGTTGTTTTGTTCGAGTATTACCATGCAGATGCTTTTTTGTTGACAAGAAAACCTCAGCTGGTACTCTGTTTTTATAATTTTTCACTAAATGGTGGGTGATATTTAGTGCCGACTATATGGCATTTTTGTATCAAAATTTGTTGATATTGAACCAGCATTGTTGGAGTTTTTGAAGTGTAACAGGCGTTTGGGGTTTTTTTGAGACACAGCATATGTTTACACCTCTCCTGATCATCTGTCTGCTATTATTTTACTAATCACTATTTCTGTGTGTGCAGACTGTATTGGTCTAATAATAATAATAATAATAATAATATGCTGCTACAATTTTGTTAAAACTACATTGAATGCTGATCGATTTTCAGTTGACCCATTGCAGTATACTTTGCAAGAAATTTCAGTTGATTGATTTAAATTTTGCCTCTAAATTTTTCCAAAATGGGTGATTTTACTTCTCCACCCAAAATTTTGTATTTTTGGATGAACATTTTTCAACAAGAAGATTGACATTTTTCTGACAGACTAAAATTTGGGGAGGGGAGTGCAATTAACTTCCCTTTTGGCCAAAACACCACTGAGCTATCTAGTCCACTGTTCACATTGTCTGCATGTGTGTGTATGGTGGCAGACAAACCGCACAGAGATGACTTCGGAAGCCAAACGTGCTGCAAAGTTGGAGAAGAAGTTGAAGATACTACTCGGTGGATACCAGGTACTGCACTGGATGATTGTATTTTCTTATTTATCAGCAATAACTGCTTGTGTTTAGTGTCTGTTGCTAGCAAGTGCTTCAGAACTATGCAGTATGCAGCTTACTGCTGCTGTAAAAATATAACTCAGTCTCAGTTGCTGGAGACACAAGTGTGTGAATCAGATGTTGCGGGTGTGTTCTTTTTGTTGCAGTCGAGGTCTCAGACGTTGCAGAAACAGTTGCAAGAAATGCAAGATCAGATGGAGCAGACAGTCGTTGAGCTGAGAACGTTTGAAAATCTTCGCCAGCATGAAATCATTGCCGTTCCCAAGCGTGTTGAGGTGTGTGCATATCAGCATTTTATTGTTATAAAGCTTCGGGTGTGTTTAGCTCTTTATGGAAACTGATCTCATAGCTACAGAGCATCACCTGCCATTGGAAATCACACAGTGTTACCTGCTGCCCATCACAGGTGACCATGCCATGACCTTCACTTCTGGCTGCCAGACAGGCCACTACTTGATTTACTTACCCTGGAGTGGAAAGCTGTCTTGACCTGGCAGTTGATTATATACTGAGATCATCTGCCTGACTGCATTCACCTGTCTAAGTGCCCAACAGTCAAACCTTTGCCTGCTTGATCGTAAGCTTGATACCTTACCATTACACCACCAAGCTATGATAGTCGTTATTATTATGGCCGCCCGCTCTTGCACACAGAGCAAGTGAGGCCATTATGTTTTACTGCTGATTTTTTAAATTTGTACATCAGCACAAGATCTATAAGATTTGCCGCATGATCAGAAATGGTTGTCATTTTAAGAACTACTGGGTATGTTTCAGAATTTGGCTTGCCAAACAAGAAGCCCAGCTGTCGCTAGTATAGTTGGCCATACTGGTTGTTAGTGACCTTCAAGGTCATCCAATGTCATCAATTTATGTGTCACTTAAAAGCCAGTATGCGACTTCCTGTTAGTGACTGATCAGTAGCATCCTAGGCCTTATCTTGCACCGTTTAGCCACAGTACATTCATGACGGACTGACGGGCGACAACCATGACAACAGCTCAACCGTTACTAAAGTATGGTTGGCTAAAAATTTTGACAGCAAATTTTTGGTGTGAGTTTGGACAACTTTCAACTTTAATTGCGTGTTTGTTTAGAACAGAAGAAGATATTCTCAAGCAGGAAATGGCAGCAACAGCTACAGTTTTTCTTGCATATGATGAAATAGGCCTAACTTGCTGAACTTGAGTCTACAAACAAAAAATTATTAACCATAGTTTGGACCAACTTAAACTTGGCATAGTGCATACAGCATGAAATGTGTAATGCTAGTACAGCAAACAAAAAGGGGGGAACTAAACCCAGAGAACAATGTGGTCTAAACTCAAAGTATATATTAAATAAATTTTAGTGGCATCAATATAAGTGGTAAAAGATTTCTTTTAAAAGAGTTATTTGATGGTAAAAGTGGCCTAGCAACATGGCGCCGTCTGATGGTCTTAGACTAAACTAAGCATACGAATTTTTTGCACCCAAGTGCACTGTAGTAGTGAATTATTTCAATTAATTTAGCTAAATATTGAGCAAATTTCGGATACCAAACGCCACACCTGAGTTCTTTCGACGAAAACATGGATAGATGAAGCTAACAGTGCATTATCTGCAATCTGCAAGTTTAGCGTCACATGGCACCTCGCGGTGACGTCATTTTTATCATCAAAAAGCTCATTTATAAAAAAATTGTTTATTACTTTCATTAACGCCATTAAAGCTTAATAAATATGTACTTTAATGTCAGGCCATGTTGTTATCAGGGCTTAGTTCCGCTTTTAGCTTCGCCTTGATGCTTTCAGCATGTGCACATGTTTGACATTACTCGGAGAATAAGTTCGAATCCGTTAATCATCTCTACAGATGGCCGTAGGCACAAGGGTGGCTAGCAGCCTGTGCTCTGTGCTGAAATTTTAGTAATTGTTCTGTTGTTATTGAACACTATTCTGCTGTGCCTGAATGATTCTGTTTTGATCGTTTGTGACTACATGTTGATCATTGTGTGTCTGTGTGTGGCAGTCACTGACGGAGGACGTGTCTCGTCAGATGGAACGAGAACGTGAGCTGCAGAAGAGATTTGCTGAGCTACAGCAGCAGAAGGACGACCTTTCTGAACTCCTCAACCAGTAGCAATCGGTGGAATTATTGACATTTTGCCCCTTCCCTCGACGTTTCTTTACTCAAGACAATGACAAAAATGGACAAGTGCAAAAGCGTTGATGAAGATGATGTCGTTTTCGTCATCTCTCCATCCTTGCAGTCATCCGCAATTTTTAGTAGGTGAAACCTTTGGTCAAGGGTCAAAACATCCTGCGGGTGAAATGCCTTGATACGTGCATGATGGTGGACAAAACTGGTTGAGATAAAGCTTAAAAGATGTTAAGAACAGTGTGCATCGAGAGTGCAGTGCTGGCAAATTCACATTTGTTGTACTGCACCCATCATAATAAGCCGTATTTTGGTTTTAGCTCCTCTGTCTATATGTCTGTTCTGACTTCTGACTTGGAAACAGAGCATGGGAAAACCAAAATTGTAATGATGTTCCCCATGGCTAGAACAATTGGTCAGCCAATTTTCAGCTCAAAAGGTTAAAGCTCATGTTGAGTTTGTGCAGATTAGTGTATATCTAGGCAGAGCATTGCATAATATCTCGGCATTGCATCAACATTTTTAGTTTACTAGTGCTGTTTGTTTATTCTTTCTCAAGCACTTGACATATTTGCAAAATTCGTGGCAGAGTAGATGTTGAGACAGTTATGTGCATTAGAGTATATCCAGTTGTAGCTTTGGGTGTCTTTTGACTGTCTAGGATATCATCAGAAGTGAAAGTATAATTAGATGTCATAATGTGCTTATAGTTTACTTTAACAAGTATTTCCTCTGTATGCACAGAAATTTGGTGGAATGATTGCTTTGCTTGTAGGACTACAAATGTTGTGTACAGCATGTTGTCTTCATTTGCTATGTGCATAGCATATATGTAGCTGCCTTGAAGCCAAAGTTGGCTCGAGGCCAGTTCATTTTGGCCTTAGTCTTGGCCTCGGCCTCAAGTTTTGGCTTTAGCCTCAGGCATTTGACCTAGCTTAGTTTGATTGTTTTGGCCTCGTTATAACTTAGAATCTATGCAAAAGTTAACATAATTGAGTGAAAGAGTTAGTCAAAATTGATCGATTTGAAGTAATTTGTGAATATTAATCAATTTAAGTTCAGTAAATATTGGACTTTATGTTATTGTTGTCAATCATCATTTGCTACTTTTTATTATTCATAACTTTATCTTTGGCCTTGACCTTAAGAAATTTGCCTCGGCATCAATTTGAGGATTTTGACTTTGTTTAACATATCTGGTTCTACGTACTTAAATTGTCGTGTTATGACAGTTACCAGTTGAAACAGGGCGAGGGTGAGATGTATCTGTCTATTGTTCACATTGCACTCATACTGCTCATTGCTAACAATGTCTGCACTGGTGGCAAAGCGAGACAGGCCTCTGGCGAGTACAAGAAATTTGAGCTAATGCTCACGAGACGCTCGAAAGCCTATAGCAGTTCTGGTTCAGTAGATAAGCTGAAAATTGGGATGTTCACGCAAAGTTAATATACAAATACCAAATCTGGATCACGTAACGATAGTAGCGTGGCGCCACCTTGTGAATGATACTGACTTCTGTCGCAGCTTGAAATCGCCAAAAAAATCCACAAAACCCCCTATTTTGGCGTTCAAGGTCACTGAATTCGGCGCCAATCGAGAGCCAGTGTACGACTTCCTATTAGTGATTAATAGTAACCTAGGCTCTATCTCGCACCTTTACTGAGATACAGCGACTTATTGGCTAAAAATCGCACATTTTGCCCACCCCACCCCCCTCTAATTTAACGCTCTCGTTCGGGGTGATCCCCTTCGAACTGATGGAAAAACTTTACGGTTCCTGAAATTAGAGTCTTAGCAGCTGACGGTGAATATTTCGTAATCCTAGCTTGCACCGTTTTTGACTGATCCACGGAGAGAATTGTGATGGCTAAGACGCGCTGAAAGCAGTAGCTGCTTTCGCGCGTAAAGCACTATAGATAATTAGCCGCCGGTCGTCCGGCGATTGTAAAAGAAACGTTGCTAAGATGTTTGAACTTTGATTACAGTCATGTGTGACAACTAAGCATCTCGTGTTTCTTCTTTGGGATACGTGCCAAAGCTCCGGTATGATATGTCACGGTTTATATGTCACGTGCGTCCAGGCAGAACATGCCATTGATCACGGCCATGAAATAAATACGTTTCAACACGGTCATTTTTGTTTTTGTCACATTGGTATAACACACTGTAGGTCGTGTTAAAATTTATAGATAAATTTTACTTTTACATGATTTAACCAGGGCTAGAAAATTGGTCTGGAAAAAAACCAACGTGAAGCTTATAAATAAATCTGGTGCACTATCCATACATCAAGAAAATGATCATTTACTGTAGTGTTGTGCCACAGGAAATCTGTGCTCTGTTTCCCATATCGTCTTATATTTACATAATTGATATTAGTCGTATCATTGCATTTTCGGAATTGCATGTCAATAACGTTGACATGCAAAAAACGTTTTCATTCTCACTTGACACATCACTAATTTAGCAATTTTTCTAAATTAACTATTCTATGCATACTTTGTTTACTCTTGCATGTGTTGAGAAAAATGTAATGTTTTGTTGGCTGTAGGCCTGCTGTTGAATAGTATCGTTCCCAGATATTGCTGACAGATATTGCTGGAATTGCTGTACTTTTTTGCGACTTGCTGCTGATTAGCTTTTATTTGATGGAATTAAATGACACGAATCTCGGTGAGACCTCAGTTCTCTGATTTATCGCTCACTATTATATCTTGCAACATTCTGTACGTCTAGAATATTACACTAAAATTGACAAGAAACTTTTTCTTATGCCAGAGAATTCGACATATCAGTGATCTGTACTTTGGCGCAGCTTTGCTTTCGCACATTTTGCTGATAATGGCTCTGTCAGTAGATTTCGTTTATTTTTTAGTCTTTATGTGATAGACCACATTAGGCTGTATTTGCTGTAGTCTGAGTCATTTTTGCAAGTTTTTTGGTGAATGTCACTGTTTTGATGTAGAGTCTAAAAAGCGGAAGAAGAAAATTGGAAAAGAGAAACAGTTGAAGAAAAGAAAACTTAGTGAAGAATGTGTTGCTGTATTAGAAGATCGTGTGACAGGACATTTGCCTGTACCTGGTAATATTATGAATTTGTGCAGTTGTAGAACTTGTCAATGTAGAACTGCATTTGCTTTGAACTGTAGTGTTAGTTTTACAGTTATCATAGGACATAGACTTAGATTAGCAAAAAAAGATGGAAAGTAGAGCTGTTGAATTAACACGTTAATACGTTAAAGAATTTACGCGCATTAAAAAAATTAACACATATATGTAAATTTACTTAATTCTGTGAAGCACAAGTCCTAATATGCCAATTAACTGCGTTTATTTGACGATCGAATAATATTCAGGCAATTAAAAATTGTTTTGTTGCAGTTCCATCACTACTGTCACGATTCTGCGACACAGACATGACTTTTTGCACTTAATTCCAGTCACCCTTTCAATGTAGTTCATTTACAATCAGTAATATTAATATTAATGATGTGCCGTTAATGCATGTGTTAAAAAATAATCAACACAGTGCATGAATGCATTAAAAAATTAACACTTTAACAGCTCTAATGGAAAGGCCTTGTGGATGGGCGAGGCGTAAAAATTGCTAACAGCAAGTGCACGTATATCTTGCTCTTGCTCTGAATGTGGTTTTTGTCATATTTTTGTGAGTAATATTTGTGTCATATTAAAAAAGGCATGTTTTAATTGATTTTTTATAAAGAGCTTTAATTTGAACAACAACCCATTGGAGTTGTTTTTCAATATTGGTTAACAATGTCAGATGCTTTTTTGACGTTCACAGGGATGGAGAAGAAGAAGAAAGAAAAGAAGTTAGCAGTTTCTGATGTTTTTATACAGCCTGAGGAGAAAAAAATCAGCAGTGTTGCTGAACCACAAGATGAACAAGTAAAGAAGCATGCTAAATGTAAGTTACATGGAATTTTTATTTTAAGCCATAGAGTTTTCTGCAAAATTCATGTTTTTTGAAATTTTCTATCAGTTGATTTTATAATATTCAGTCATTTCTCTTGAGAATTATATCTTTTTCCTGTCGAGAATTTCAAGAATTATACAATGCATTAAACAGGTTCTAGCGTTTATCAGCGAGTCTTGGTCAGTGGTTGTCAGCTGTAATTACGTTGTATCAGGGGAGATGGGCTGACATTTCTGACTGATCTTAGCTCAAATAAGTTGCTGACCCATACGGTTGGTTGTGGAAAGTGGTAATTGACATCAAAGATGTGACAACTGACTGGCTGGACCCCCCACACGTCGGTCTCATGTAGTATACATCTCAGTGCTGTGCATGCATGGGAGCATCTGCAGGTAGACCCTTGCGATGTTTTGCCTCTGGCGTTATTATGCAGCAGCTGCAGTGATGGCTGTTGTCTCTGCAGCATGTCAGGTATCGGTATTAGCATGGCTCAATTCAAGTACATGGCAAGTCTCAAGAACTGAAATTTTTGTATCAAGAAATAAAATTCGTAAAATTAACATCCCTAGTTCACAGTTATATAAACTTATGTTTATGTCCAAGAGACACCAGGAAAAAATATGGAATGCTGCACAAAACTGTATACTGGGTAGGCCTATTTTAAAATGTTAATTTGGTTTGGTTTGGATTTGTTTTGTGTACCAACATACTGCAACATTTCTTATAATTTATCAGAAAATGTTGCTTTTTAGTCCACCTGTAAGCGATAGTTTTGCTGTGGTTTCTTTCTTTTTTTTTCTCACCGCGTAATCTCCGAGCTCCGTCGGCCGATCGCTGCGAAATTTTGCACGATGCTCCTAAGTATGTTCGATTTTATAATCCCGGGCCGAAATTTTGGGTGAGCTTTCCCAAAAAAATTTTAAGGGCCGAAAACATGCAAAATTTAGCCCAATTTCGGTCGACTTCAAAGTTTGGCGGCCAATTTCTTCGGAACGGATGAAGATATTCAAAATCGGTGACTTACTTGTTCGACACTGATTCCTCCCGCGTTAGGCGAAACAAGTCTGGTGAAGTTTGGTTCAGTAACCTTGGAGATTTCGATGTTGAATTAAACCCACCGAAAGCGCATTTTTCGGCCCCTAGGGGGTGCTGCACCCCCAAATTTTTACACGCGCTAGAGAATGACTAACTATTACTGGCGCACCCCCCATCGGGGATGAGGGCCCCCCCTACAGCTTTTTTCAAAGGGGGGTCAAAAATTGGCTTAAAATGTAGTGTATTAGCCACGAGAACTTTGGAGCCAAAGGGAGCAGCCTCGTGAAACTTTGCCATGTGACGTGCTGCTAGATGGGGGTGATAACGCGAGTACAACTTTTAGGGGGCACTGCCCCCTTAAAATTTGGGAGGGCAAAAAACGTGCAAAATTTAGTACGTTTTATGACAACTTTCGAGTTTGACCGCAAATATCTCTAAACAGGATAGAGATATCAACAAGTGGTAAACGGCGTTATCAAATACAGTTAATTCCGCGTTGAATAAAAGAAATTTGGTGAACTTCAGTCCATTAACACCGGAGCTTACTCGGCTAATGTTTACCCACCCAAATCAAATTTTTCGGAAAACCATATTTCAGTCCCTAGGGGGTGCTGCACCTCCAAATTTTTACAGGCACTAGAGAATGACCAAGTCTTACTAGCGCACCCCCCATCGGGGATGGGGGCCCCCCTTACAACTTTTTTCAAAGGGGAGTCAAAAATTGGCTTAAAATGTAGCGTATTAGCCGCGAGAACTTTAGAGCCAAAGGGAATAGCTTCATGAAACTTTGCCACGTGACGTGCTGCTAGATGAGGGTGACAACGCGGGTACAACTTTTTGGGGGCACCGCCCCCTTAAAATTTGGGAGGGCAAAAAACGTCCAAAATTTAGTACGTTTTACGACAACTTTTGAGTTTGACTGCAAATATCTCTAAAACGAATAGAGCTATCGACAAGCGGTAAAAAGCATTATCAAGCACATTTAATACTGCGTTGTATAAAAAAAATTTGGTGAACTTTGGTCCACTAACACCAGAGATTACACGGCTAATGTTTACCCACCCTAAGTCAATAGTTTAATAGTGCGCATTTTGCGTATGCTAATGCATTTTTGTGCGGGCTACGTGACTTTGCTACCGGGGGAATTTCACCCCTCTAAATTTCTCCCCCCAATCGGACTTAGGGCGCCGGGTGGACTCACTTTGGGCCTTGCCCCAAATTTCTAGTTCTGTTCTATTATTATGTGTATGTATGCGCATTGCCTGTAAAGGCCATCCCCAAAATGACCTATACTGTGTTGGGTGGGACGTTGAACCCTACGCACTCACTCACTCACTTTTTTGTTGTAGTGGTAGACAAGAACAAGAAGAAAAAGAAGAAGAAATTTACAGCTATTGAGATGCCCCCTGTGCAATCCAACAGCAGTGAACATGCTGATAAAGCCGAAGAACCTCAGGAACAAGCAGTTGAAGAAGAAGAAGTGAAATGTTAGTTGTAGCTAAAAGTGTTTGCAGTAGAGTTGCATTGAAGTGGTCATTATGGCTTAATTTGTGATGTTATGTCTTTGGTAATTTAATTTGCTGCATGGCTGATAATGACAGATCAATTCCAATAATAGTAATATAATAATAAGATTAATAAGATCATTGAGGATGGTATGTATTTTTGTATTTATAACAAAAATGATGCATTGATTTATAAAGCTGTGTAAATGAAGCTGCAAAGGCATTTTAGTCAGAGTCTTTTGAGCAGAAGAAAAACTGCCGTTAATAAGCTAATGTGGTAGACCACAAATTTTTGCACCAGGTGTCCCTCGGTCTTTTGTGTAAGGATCTATTTTGTCTCTCAGTTAAGCTGTCAGCTATTTGTCTATTATTTAGCATTAATATTGCACTTAGCATAGTAATAGTAGATGCCACTTCAATGTTTATGGTGCTGTCATCAGGGCAGTCCATTGTGAGAGCTTGAGTAAATGATGTCAGTGTTATTTGCTGTTAGATTGGGTACATGGATGAGTGTATGTAAATGTCTTAAGTGTTGGTTAGGTTTGATGCAACTTTAGATGAGGTTCTCGCTCTTCGAGGACTATCCTCCATCTAGAGGACAGTCAAGGAGAAAAAATCATGGCCTTGGCCAAGGCTTTGAAGACCACTGGCTTTGGCCTAGGCCTCTATGTCTTGACCTCTTAGTCAATTGTAACAGATGTGCTCTGTGCAATAGTTTTTGGGTATTCATATGATATATCCACTGAAACATTGAAACCTGTGTTTGTCTGAGCATATCTGTGGTTTATTACATTTTGATTAAGATTAAGCTGCTGGCTTTTATGTGCAGTATAAAATTGTCATATTTTGCTTACTTAGCGGCCTAGGCCTCAAAGATCACTTGGTCGTAACTTTGGTTTTGTAAATGCTGGCTTTGTACCCATCCATGGCTGTCGTCACTTGTCTGCTGTTTATATGTTTTCACAGTGCCTGGCAGTGAGGTTGCCATGCGAGTCTCGGCCGACACATCATTTAAGTCACTGGAAGATGCCGTTTGTGCATCAACTCTCAGGGCCGTAGCAGACATGGGCTTTACTCACATGACAGAAATCCAGGCAAAAACAATTCCGCCACTTCTGGAAGGCCGGTAAGGGTTCCTTCATGTCTAGCTATGTCAGTTTGTAGAAAATTGTTTTTTGTATGCTTTATATTTTTATTTTATGCCAGATTTGGATATCAGTAAAAGTATACCTTATGATAAAAAGTAATCATAGGTTGTAGATTTTTATTTTATGTCATATTTGAATATTAGTTTAAATTTGACATATAATCAATTTAATAAAATGTAGACCAAGCAAGTTTTTTACCGACTGTTGCTATTGTCTATAGATCTGTACTGAGCAGAGTCATTCTATACTCAGTGGTGACTGTGAGATGTGTTTTTTGTCTGTACTTTTTGTACTATTTTTCAATATAACATACATATCTCAATGGCAGTATTACATATCATACAAGATTTTCAAAATATGCCCTTTACATTTCTCTGTTGCTGTGGTGTGACAGAATAACAGACAATGATCTAGCATTTCAAGTAGTACTAATGCCCAGTTTTTGAATTGAGGAGTAACCTACCAGTAACTCACAACTCTCAAGTTACTCACGGGTTAGTAAACTCGAGAGTAACCTGAGTTGCTAAAATGTCAGAAGGTACACCAGAGGTAGCTCTTCGATCTCGGGTTAGCCAACCCGAAATTCACCTTGTTTCAAAAACTAGGCACAAGTGTAGTGCTGCACAGTTGCGGCAGGTGTAAAGAGTTTCCTTCATTGTTATTTTCTGTTTTATTTGTATTAAAATTTTCTTACCTTGTGCCAAGTGTGATATCAAGTGTCATGTCAATCTCATAATCTGGCAGAGATCTTCTGGGTGCTGCAAAGACTGGAAGTGGAAAGACCCT
>Ga0209671_1000144_pt1 | contig 35534 bp, 29 predicted proteins | sample WorMetHERISLAND2_2_FD_187401 | JGI IMG/M metagenome (GOLD analysis project Ga0209671, IMG submission 187401) | Marine gutless worms symbiont microbial communities from Max Planck institute for Marine Microbiology, Germany - Olavius geniculatus... | ecosystem: Host-associated > Annelida >...
GCGCGTCTGCCACCCTCATCCCTGGAAGCGATTTGGCGTTACTACCTGAGGCAGGAGCCCGGTGCGTTAGTAGCGCATGCCGGGATCTGCGCGGGGGGTGCCGGGTGACCGGCATTCCTACCGCGACCAAATACCACACCGAACCCATTTTTATAATACCGGTCCACTGCAGGGCGGACACTTTTTCGATTTCAGGAGCGGCGGCCGGTTCCGGGGGCGTGTTCTCGCTGCCCACCGGCTGCAGCCCCATTTCCTCCGGACTGCTGCGTACATAGGCATATACGATGCCGGAAATCGCCAGCACGGCACCTCCCAAAATGTACCAGGACACCCGCCAGCCGCTTTGACCGAAGGCGGCCAGGATGGGCGGCACCACCAGTCCGGAAATTAGGGCGCCGGCCCCGATGCCGGCGGAGACGATCCCGGCGGCAAAGCCGCGCTTCTGCGTGGCAAACCAGGCCGAACCCAGGCTCATGGCGGGCACGAAAGCGGCGCCGTTGCCCAGGCCGGTCAGAAGCCGCATGCTGAACGCAAATCCGAACGACTGGGCCATACCGGTTAGTATCATGGTCACCCCCATCAGGACCAGCGCGAGGCTGATGACAATGCGCGTTCCGAACCTTGCGGCCAGAAAACCACCAACGATGGCCATGGTCAGGTAGCCGATGAAATTTCCGGTGCCCAGCAGGCCCAGTTGGGTATAGTTGAAGGCGAGGCCGTCTTTCATGGCCGGCAGGATGATGGTGTAGGACATGCGCCCGAATCCGTGGGCGGCGATGGTGGTTAAAAGCCCCATGAAAATGACGACCCAACCGTAGTGAAGTTTGGTTCCCGGCTTCATGCTTGGCCTCCCTTCCTCGAGCAGCTAGTTACATGGTCGATGGCTTCAGTTTTGCGCAAGTTCTGATATTTGAGTATGATTCGAGCCCCGGCGACCGATGAGCGAAATTCGCCGATCCACCGGCAATGGCAGAATTTCGTCGCCACCGGTTGATTAATTTCTGATAGCAAATAACCCCCGACAAATCACGCTTAATTGATCCTTTGGCCCGATAAAGCTTTTCTCTTCTTCGGGATAGCGCTTGGATTGTCGGATTATTATCCCCCCTGAAAGCGAATGCTCACAGGAGATCCGAATATTTCACGATACATTACCGCCGTACAATATTAAATAGAAAATATTCTCAATAGATAAGTAATTTGGAGGTCGGGTGGGGTTCAAACATTTGAAAAAAAGCTTCGGCAGGGGTGGTCACCGGCAGGCCGAAATTCTATTTTTAGCTTGAATTTACCCTTAATTAGTTGATATTCTGAATAATTGGATTGTTTCCAGCTATGCTGGATTCTTTGGGGAACAAGGAAAAATACATGATGAGCGTATTGAGCAAATTTGAAAAACGACTGGTTGTTTTCGCCCTTGTATTTGTGGCGATTTATCTCGGGGCGGCAGCCATTACCATCCACACACGGATTACCAAAGGAGATGCCGTTGAACAACGGTTCGAGTCCCCGAATTTAACCCCCGCCGAAGGTCAGCTGCTGATCGCCGAGCTGTTTCTTCCCTTTATGATAATTCTCACCCTTACGATCTGTTTTGTCATCGTCCGAAAACAGCGGGCCAAAAAACTGCTGCGAATGGAAGCCGAGGAGAAGGCCGAGGAAGAGTTTGAGGAGCACCATTAAAAAGGGCTTTATCTTCGCACTGCAAAAAGACCTGCTCTAACAGTGTTGTGGGTTCGGTATTTAGTGGGGCTGCGCCTTGTGCCCTGGGTTGCCCGGAGGATCTTAGCGTGGAGTGGACAATGCGTCTATTCGGCTTCTACCGGTTCTGCAGCAATGGGCTGCACCGTTTCTGCAGAAATGGGCTGCACCGTGGATTCGTCGAAGGCTTGTACGACCACCGCTTCGTCTGCCACCGGTTCTGGAATGGGCGCCAGCGTTATAAACTCGGCGAACGGCTGTCCAAGCGTTGTTTCCGACAAGGCGGTCAGAAAAACCTGGTCATCTTCTTTTAGCCAACTGAATTCCAGATCCAGGCGGTTTTCCGCAAACTGGAGGTCATGTTTGTAGCGCCGATTCTGGAGTATCCCCACCAGCGTCCAGGTTAGGCTGTCGACCTCGACACCCTGGAGGCTGCCGGAATCCAGCGCGCGATAGATGGCCTCACCGTCAGTATCGGCCTGAAATTGTTGGGCATAGCTCAGAATGCGTCCGTTTTGGCCGCTGAACCCAAAACCCAAAGCCATAACATCGACCGCGTTCAAAGCGTCGGTCAGTTGGGCTAAGGTGTCGGCACTGATTCCGGCAAACCTGGCTGCCTGAGGATTTTTTTTCAAGGATGGATTTTCCTGAATTTTCTCCTCCCAGCCCTCTTGTATGTCGGCGGGAACTCGAACCGCCAGGCAGGCCAGATCGTTGGGCTCGAGATGGATCGGGCGATTCGAGAGACATCGGTTTCGAGCAGAAGGTTCTTATCGGTCCTAATTGGACCTGAAAAGGACAGCGGCGCCAACACCGCACCGTTACCAGCCAGGGTCAATTGATAGGGCCCGCCGGGAAAATTGTATAAGTCGGCCTTGTCGAGCACTTCTGTTTTCAACCGAAAGTTGCCGGTGGATATACGCTCGAAATATCTTTTGAATGAATCCTGTCGGACCAGCAGCTTATCCAGATGTCTGGTGTCGCTGTCCTTGGCCAGAATGACCGGCAAAACCCGGTTGTTGTCGTCCTCATACAGATAGATCTCGACGCGCTTTAGCTTCAAAGAGTTTGCCAGGGCCATCGCGGCCCGCAATTCCCGCGCCTCTTCGTCCCTGGGCAAGTGCCGGTTGAGAAGGTCCATCGCCAGGGGAATATTCAGATCGAACGTCAAAAACGGGCCGGCTTTTATAAGAGCGTCAGCCGCGGCCTTCTGTTCTGCGGTTAGCGGCGCTAGCTCGGAGGTTCCCAGGCCCTGATAATATCTGTAACCGCTGAAAACGCCGAGTATGACGGCCAGAATGATCCCGGCGGCCAGGACATAGCGCCGCAAATCGGGCCCGGGCAGTTCTATGACCTGGGTGGAGACCGACGGGGCGGGCTCTGCGCTCTCAGGCTCACCGGCTGCTGCCGGAAGCTCTATACGATGGCCGCAGGCCTTGCATTTGAGTGCCTTGACTGTGGGCGGAAGTTTTTCCTTTTGAAGGCGATAGCTTTTGGCGCAGCCGCCGCAGGTGACGGTGAGAATATCCGGTGGCTGCAAAGGCTGGACATCGGGCCGGGGCGCCGGTGGCGCAGTTGAAGATTCAGCGGCTTCTTTTTTCAGAGGGCCGGCCAAATCCCCGGGTTGATCCAGTTTCAAGGCTACCGGGCGCTGGCAGGATTTACAGTTTATGGTCAGGGCACCCGGGGCAAGCTTGTCCCGGGAAAGAATGTGCACCTGCCCGCAGTACATGCAGGCGCGCTCGATGACCGCGGTGTCCGGCGGCGGCGTGCCGGCCGCTGTCTGCTTGAACGGAATTGAACCGCCGCAGGCCTTGCATTTAGCTGATTTTAGACCTGGTGGGATTTTAGCCGGATCGATCGTGTAGCTTTTTTGGCAGTTCGGGCAGGTGATTTTCATTTCGGGTTCAGAGGTTCAGGTTTCAGCGTTCAAGGTTCCCGCCTTCGTCACGCATCCAGTGTGACATCGTCACGGCAGGCAGGGTTTAGGTTTGCCGGGTGAGGCCGCTTGAACGATCGGCTTTTACATTAAGTTATTTCAAAGCTTCAGATCACACCCAAAGATCCGCCCGGGGCGGATTAGATGGAGTTTTAAACCACTTGAATAATTATTGCACATTAAATTCTCGAATTCAAATTTTTCTAGATTATGATTTAGAAAAAGAAATGTTTTCAGCAGGATAGGGCAACAGAAGTCGTGCAGCCAAACGGGTTTCAGAATAAACACAAAATATCAAACACCAAAAACGCCATGAAATGGCATTGCAAAAAAATTATTCTACACGGTTGAATTGTTCCAGGTACTGTTCCCATTCCATGGGGAGCAGCTGTTTTTTGGCCGTGTTGCATTCCTTGCAGCAGGGCACCACGTTGCCCTTGGTGCTCTTGCCGCCGCGGGAGACGGGCACGACGTGGTCCATGGTCAGCTCTTTGGCCGGCGTGGGGCGGCTGCAGTAATGGCACACCCCTTTGGCCAGACGCCGTTTCCACCACTGGGATTCCCTCAGCGCCCTGGCCTTGTGGCGCTCGCGCTTGAGATCGTCTTCACCAAGATCATAGGCAAAGGGCTGGATGTGCTTTTTTCGTTTCATTCTTTGATTATATGGTTGATTAAGTTGATTGGTTGACTGGTTGATTAAGTTGAATGTTCAGACCACTTGAGGTAGCGGATCGAACTCAATCAACCTAACCCGAATCCGCCAAAGGCGGAGAACCAAAAAAGATTAATCACGAAAGCACGAAAGGGCGAAAACACAAAAGTAAAGAATTAGATTTCGTGCTTTCAAAATTTCGTGTTTTCGCGATGAAAATGTTTTGACATAGCTTGAACGAGCTGAGCGCTTGACGGCACGGATCGAACTCAATCAGTCTAACCCGGATCCGCCGAAGGCGAAGAACCAAAAAAGATTAATCACGAAAGCACGAAAGGGCGAAAACAGGAAAAAAAGAGTTAAATTTCATACTTTCAAAATTTCGTGTTTTCGTGATGAAAATGTTTTTGACATAAAATGAAAACAATTAACAGGATCAACTAATCGCCTGAATCCAGGCTTCGATTTCCGCCAGCAGGATTTTGTAGTACGCCTCGGAGCCGCCGAGGCCCTTGCGGCCGAAAAAATAATTGATCTCCAGCAGCAGGGGAGTGGGATCGTCGGCATCGTTTGAGAAGATCACGTCGAAGCCGGCCAGATTGATGCCTGTTTTTTGGCATATTTGCCCGACCAGGGCAACCGCTTTCTCTTGAAGATCGGGGTCGCTGTCGCGGTCGATCACAGCGCCGCGGCCCAGATTGGAGTAAAAGCCAACCTGCGGTCCCCCGACGCGCCAGTATGAAAGCAGGCGCCGCCCGATGACCGCCACCCGCAGGCTGCGGTTGCCGCAGGGGATGTATTCCTGCAGCAGGAACCCGAACTGGCCCGATTTTTCATAAGCCTTTGTTTTTTTTAAAATATCATCCATATCTTCACCAGACTCAACCCGGTAGACGGTTTCACCTTCCCCGCCCCAGTCCAGCTTGAAGACCAGGGGAAAGCCGATGTTGGGCGGCAGGGACCGTTCGGGATGCCGGCGCTCGAACGCCGCCAGGTTGTGATAAATCTCGGATGCCGGGTGGGCGATGTCGTATCGCCGAAACATCTCGATCTGGCCGATTTTGCCGGGATATTCAAAGCGAGCGTCGTAGTGGGGAAAGACATGGGCGCAGTTGGCGCGGGCCATCTCGTACAATGATTGGTAACAGCCCTGGGGCAAAACAACCGCATCGGCCGCCCTGATGGCTGCCAGGTCATCGGCCCCCGGCTGCCGCCCGGCGCAGATGATGTTCTGGTCGCCTATATATAAAGGATGGAAAGAGAGGATCATTTTTTCAAGTTGCGAGCTCCGCCGCTGGTCGTCAAGCGTCCAGTATGATCGGGAAAGAAACTAATGAACATCGAACATCGAATGATGTATTCTGTCTATTAAAAAGCTTGAGCGGCCCTGCTTCGCCAAATTGGCTAGGCAGGCCAGGAGCGATTCCGCCGTTCGGGATTTGATATTCTCTATTCTGCGGCATTTAGATCACGTCTTCAGCGTGATTCGCTCTTCAATATTGTGAAGTTTCAAATGGGGCCGAGAGTCTAGACGTTCGGCAATCTGTTTCAGGCTTTAATCCATCTCACGCCAATGTCGCAACCGCATTTGGGGATCGCCGCCCATTATGGTCGGATTGTTGTAGGAGCCGCCGCCGAAAGAACGCAGCCCCAGGGCTTGGGATTTTACGTAGAGGTGCTTGTCGACCACCAGGGGGGTGGCGGTGACGTTGCCCACTTCCTGACTCGTGATAAGGTCGCCTTCCAGCGAAACGACATAAAGCCTTCCGCCGCTGAGCACATCCTGGCTGCCGTCGCCCGCTGCGCAGGGGATTTCGGTTTCTGCACTCGACGTGCCGAAATATAGGTTGCCGGCCGCGGCATAAGCCGATGAGAAGATTCTTTCGCCGGCCTCCAGTTCCAGGAACCAATCCAAATGAACGGCATCTTGATTGCATTGTCCCTTCTCACTTTGATCGCGGTAGGCGAAAAAGTGGTAGCTCGTATCGGCGGCGTCGATATCTTCGTTGTGGTAGGGACCGTCGCCGGTTCCGAAGAAGATCCGGATGTTTGGGCTTATATCCCCCTCCTGAGTCAAACTATTCGCGACGATGGCGACCGGAGAGCCGTTTATGGGATGCCAGCGCTGATCCGGGTCAATTTCATTAAGTTGGTCATCGGTGAAATCATTGTTAATGCGACAATGATTGATGCTGGAAATTGTCTTCTTGGGATCGTCGGGAAGATTGATCTTGTAGAGGCGCCCTGTGTCCGATCCGATGTAAACCCGGTCAATATAACCGTTGCCGTCTGAATCGATGATCGTCGGTTGTCCACTGGGTACGCCGCCCAATCCACCGGGGTCAGCTTTTAGATAGATTCTGTTGACCACGCTGCCATCGGCGACATCGATCAAATAGATGGACGGGTAAAAAGAGGCGCTAGCGCTGTTGCGGGCGGCCAAAAAGGCCACCCATCGGGTTTTGCCATGGTCTACGATTCTGCCGATCTGGGCCACCGAAGGTGATGCGCGGCTGCGAAATAAATCGGGGTCGGCAAACTCCCAAAGATATTTGGGATCTGTGGGATCGGTGACGTCCAGGCAGAAGACGGTATCCCCGCCGTTGCCTTCAGCTGACAGCAACACGGTCTTCCACTCGCCGCCGATAAAGACATCGGCCAGGGTCGGAGAGGCATTTACGTAGGCCTGATCATCCGCCTTGCGCAGGTTGTTTTTCAGTTTAGGGATCAGGTTGGCCGGGATGAAGGCCCAAAGCTCCCTGCCGCTGCCGTAGTCCGGGCATTCATCACAGGCCTCCGTGCAATAGTTCGGACAATCCTCCGACTGATCTTCCCATATGAAATAACCGCGGTTTTCATCGACGTCCGATATCTGGTTGTCGCCGTAACGGAATCGGCCGGCATCAAATGCGTGAAGCATGCCGTCTCTGGCGCCCACGTAGATAACGGTATTGCGTCTCGCCTGCAGAATTCGAAAATTCTCAAAGCTATTCCGTTCCTCTGCGGAGGTATCCGTCCCGAACAACCACGCCGGCTGGCCGGGAGGCGTTGCAACAGCGGGAACCGAGTGATCAATGGGTCCCAGCAGCCAATCCTTGGGTTTGCGGGATCCATCTTTATAGCCGCGCACCCAATTGATCAGCCACTGCCCGTCAGCGGCATTGACGGTGCCATCTCCGTTAAAATCATTCAATTTCCCGTATGGTATTATTTCGCTGTCGTCCAGGCCCAGCATCTCGAAGGTCACGTTGGCACTCGTGAAATCCAGGAGTTGCTGACGGGCTTTGTAGTAATGATAACTGGCAGTTATAGGCTGGTTTTTGTCTGGGGCATCGCTGAAGGTCACCTTGAATTCGCCGGTAAACCGATTGATGGTGCCGGTACCTCCCAGACTGCCTTCGAGCAAACCATTATGGTTGTCGTAAAATCTTTCGGTTTGATCGGTGACGGATATGGAGCCTGCCAGGAGGGGATGGTCGTTTAACTTTCCGGAAAAGGTTTTGGTTGCAGCGTCCCCTGTAGCTTTTATTTCCCCGGCGGTCTTGTGGACGGAAATAGCAGGAAATTTAATATTGCGGATATCGGGTGATGTTTGACTTAATATTTCGCCGGCATCCCAAACAGCAGCGGTTGCGGCGGTTTCCGGATTGTGCGGATCATACAGCTGGGTAGCTACAAGATGACCCCGCATGTCCTTTGCGGGCCAGTGGGCTGCCGGTGTTTCGTAGCTGCCCGAGTAGATCACGTTGGCAACGACCACCGGTGCGCTGCGTGAAAAGCCCCCGTGATCGGCGACACCGGCCTCCAGCGCAAGACCGATCACAGCGGGCTCACAGTCCTCCGCCTGGCTGGTAAAAACGGCTTTCCAGATGAGTTGGTTGCCCGTTAACCCCCTGCCGGCAAAATCCAACGTGGTTCGGCGATAGGTGTATTCCGGATATCCTGGTATCCATCCCCTTATTCTTTCCCCCAGGATATTGTTCCCGTCTTTGGATCGGGTAAATGGATAAACGTTATCCCATTCTCTGATCTCCAACCAGTTGCCGCCATTGTCAGTCGAAAGATAATAGGTGATGTTCGTTATGCCTTCGCAGGGCATGCGATCATAAAGCGCCACGTTGACACCGGTAAAATGGCCTCCCGGTTCCTTGGGAACAAGAGCGTTTTCTGACCGAAGCCGGGCCATTCCGCCGGTTTTGCGTTCAATTTGAAAGATCAAGTCATTGTGGTCGGTGTCACCTCCTCCTTGGAGGGCCTCCCACCCCAGCACCCATGAATTGGGTTTATTGGCCGGCGTCCCGGAAATGACATGGGCGAAAGGCATGTTGCGTTTGATTTCCAGGATGGTCACATGGTCCTCGTCGAACTTTATGCCAAAAAGATTCCTGGCGCGTTCATAAGCCGCTGCAGTCATCCAATTGCTGTCCAGTGTGCAGGCACCTTCGTCGCTCAACTGGCGGCCTAAATGGTAGGTTTTGGTAAATTCAGTGCCGGCTTCATTTTGGCTGCATTCACCGTTGTCGGTTTGATAGATGTCCGGGTTCCACTCGTCTTTGGTATAATAGGTTTGATTCTCGTCGTCCACTTTCAGGTAAAAAACAAGTTCGGTTCCTTCTGCAAATGTACCCAGAATTTTCCTGCTATCGCGGGCATCGTTGCTGCCGTCTCCATTGACATCGCTAAAGGCGGGACGCTGATTATCGTTGCTGAGGTCGAGAACACCGTCGCCATTATTATCGTTCAGGTTCCGATAAACTTCGTGCTTTGGACCGTTGATTCCTTGGTGTGCCAACATCCATCCGAAATCGGACAATCCATAGTCGATTTCCTCGAAAAGAAAATTGACTGACACTTCCTGGGTGAACGGAATAACGATTTTGTTGGGATCAATGGCGGCATATTTATAGATCAGCCCCATGAGGCCGTTTTTATCGGCACCGACATTGACGACATCAAAATCTTCGATTTTGAATTCCTCGCTGTGCTCTTGACGTAGATTGCCTGCGCAGCCGGTGACAGCGGCATCGGAATCCGCCCGTGCGGAGTCGGCCATAGAAAAAAAGATCTGGCCGAGGAGGATAAGCAGAATTAGTGCGGACACGAATTTAGGTTTATTCCTGCCCATAGTACGTTACGCATTGCGCTCGTTGAAGAGTTATTGAAATCGAATCAGCGGCCGGCACAATGTTATTGTGCAGTCAAATCCGTCATAGTAAATTCAGTCATCACATCAGCGTCGCTGGACACAAAACTTTTGCCCGGTCCACCGCCTGCCTGGGCGCTGTAATCTGAAATTGCCGTGCCGCTCATCTGACCTTCCAGAAGAATGTCGATACGACATCGCGCTCCACGAGGACCCCTGGCTTCTGAACTTGCATAGATCAATCCGTCGGCGTCATTGACCGGACCGCTGCCGTCCTCATTGTTCCAAACCCGGACCTTAAGGTCGATGTTTTCCAATTTGCGGTCGATCAGTGTGACACTGCCCTCGAAATCACCGCTGCCGTCCTCGTCGCTGTCAGCCGCACCTCGAAGGGTAAAGCTCCAGTTAGGTGTGCCGCCCGAGGACAAGTTGGCGCTGTTTCCCGTAATATACCGCAGCCTTAAAAGTTCTGTTAGGTGCTGCAGCCCGGATTCGGCAGCATAAAAGGCTTTTTCGTAGAGCAGCTCATTGGTGGCGATCGCCGATTCCGTCGTACTCATGGTTATGGCCGAAACCGATATCACCGCCAGAAGCGCAAGGATCATCAATGCGGCGATAATAATGTAGCCGCACTCAGTATTGCTATTGATTTTTAGGTGCAGCATGGTTTTCTTAATATATATTCCCCTGTTGCACATTTGGAAAAGCGCCCTAAGAATTCATCCCTTTGACAAAACTGATGGTGACCGGTCTCGCACGGGAATTCCTGCCGTTCACCTTGATGACGATGGTCTTAGTGGCGGGGACCGGAACATCATCCTGGATGTTCCATTCGATGAGATACCCGCCCGCTGGCAGACGGTGGGGATTGTTCTGTTGATCCAGATCTGCATGACTATAAGGTAAAGAGATCAATCTTTCCAGAGACTCCACGGCGACGGTGGTAGCCTCGGTACGCATCCTGGAACTGGCAATCTGAGTTATCGATTTGGTTTGCAGACTTGCCAGGGTAAGAAAACCGACGGCAAAAATGGCCATGGCAATCAGCACTTCGATAAGAGTGAATCCCTTGTTATGTAACATTTTTTTATCCGATTTCCAGATAGCCGACTCTGTTTGATATCCGATTGTGATTCGGTCAGTTATTCCTGCGGTCAGCGCTACAGCGGCATATTCCGGCATTGTACGGTGGTCCGGATCAATCGCCGCGGATATCTGTCTGCACTCTTAATCGTTCGATCACCAACCTTATAAGTATGGTTGTCGAAATGACCACGTATCGGCGTTCTGGTTCGAGCCAGAATCCAGATCCTGACCGCGCGGACATCCGACAGCTCCACCGGGGCAACCAATGGGGAACCTGTAGCCAGATTCGTGGTCAGCTGGTCATTTTCATCGTTGATATCAGAATCGTACGCCCAGATGATTTTACCGTCGGCCGTGCCGTCTTCCGTATTCAGAATACCGTCGTCGTCGCTGTCAAAAGCGTAGGCAAACCCGACCGCTTGAATGTGTTCAGCCACCGGCATCAGACTACCGGCCCCCGTCCGACGGCCCACCGGGGCTGCGCCGTCATCGGCGATGCCGTCGCTGTCGGCGTCGTAGGCCTTGGCAAAGCCGTAGGTAATCCGTTCACTGGGGGCGATTTTTCTATTGGCGTTATTGTCAAAAGAGATTTGAATTATGCTGCGGCCGGCGACATGGATACCGGTTCCCGCGGACTCCTCAACATTGTCAATAATATTATCATTGTCGCTGTCCCGGCCGTCGTTCGCGGCGGGGTCATAGCCTGCCATTCTGATTTCTCTTTTCATCGGCCGGCTGTTGAGCCGCGAGAATCGCAGGCATGGGAAGAAAATGTTTTTTATTTTCTTTTCATGCCGAGAATCGCAGTCGGCTCTAACGCATTTGATAGGCGGAGCGTGAGCGGAGCCTGTCAAGTGCGTTAGAGCGAAGCTCGACAGCCGGCCGATAGGCGGATGGCCGAAGGCCAAGCGAGCTTTAGCTCGCGGTCCGCCTATCAGAGAAATTACGGCCCGGATGTTTTGCTGCATTTCAACCGCCAGCTGTTGCCGCACATGAGATTTCTGGCGAATCTGATGCGTTTGATAAATTGCGGTCATCAGAATGGCTGCCAGGGCCATGGCAATGACCAGCTCAATCAAGGTGTGGCCGTCGGAATCATTAACCATGGTTATTTTTCTCCGCTACCGAGTATTCTGGAGTTGCCCGTTCGATTGATTCGAATTTTGGCCAAATCATTCGAATTGTTGGCGATGGATATGGTCCCACCCGTTCCGGCAACCAGACCCCGGCTGTTGAATTTCAGGCGGTTTCCGGCGAAATTGGTCCCGGTGATGGAGACGCCGGCCGGCATCGCACCCCTTCTAAGGGTGGGTTCATGGGGGTCCTGGTCATTGTCGCTGTCATAATCTGCAAATACGCTGTAAATATTTTTAGCGGGATCAAAGGTCACAAGGATATTGACATTTTTTTTAACGGCCATCAATCTTGAATACTGCAATACCGACAGCAAGCTCCTGGCCGCCCCCCCCAACCTATATTTGGGAAGCCACTTGATAAAGCTAGGGACGGCAATGGAAGCAAGCACGGCGATAATCGCGATGACAGCCAGCAGTTCGTAAAGAGTGAAACCGGATCTTTTCCCCATGTCATCCCCTATGTTGCGGGAGCGCATCGGATCGATTTGCCCGGCTTAAATTTTTCGGCACCAACCCCTCTGGATCAGGAGCGGTTTGATTCTAAAATGCGAAAGCCGGGTTGCCTGTCTTCCTTGGCAACCCGGCTATCCCCTTTAGCTGATAGTTGACAACTCATAGCTGATAGACGAAGTCGACTACCATTTGTATCTATTGCTGTGAGCTTTCAGCTATTAGCTATCAACTAATTGGACCCGTGGCTTTCCGTTTCCCGATTTCTCGGGATTTGGCTTTATCATTATGTAAATAGTAAAGCCCCTTTCAGACATTGGCATGTCCGGCGGGGGCTTTAATTTCTACTGATAGGGACAACGTTTTCCATGGCTAAATCATATGGCAGGGAGCCAGATAGTCATCGTCAGTCCAAGACAGCGTCAATCTAAAACAGTTCCGTTCGTCAGTCAACAGAATAAATTCCGTTCGGATTTCCTGACGAGATCTGCAAAAGCCCGCTTGTCCCATCAGCCCAGATATGGTAAGCAGGGACCGTCATTTTCAGGAGGCGCATGTTTTCAGGAATTCAGGAAATATTGCTGCTGGTGGCGATTATTCTGGGGATATTGTTTTTGCCCAGGATACTCAACCGGGGGCAGGCAGCCAGGCCGGCGCGGGCCGGACCGGCGGTGGTGCTCTCGGGAAAGATGCGGCTGGCTCTGGCCGCCTCGGTCATCTGGCCGGCGGCAACGGCGGCCTTCATGCAGCCCTGGAAAAGCGACCTCGTTGCGTTTTTGTATGTCGGACTAGGGCCGGTGGCGGGGTTCTGGATCGCCTATTGGGTCTTTACAGGATTTCGCAGGAAATGACTGGGTAATGGATAACAAAGAAAGGGTATAAGGTATAAGGTTTGAGGTATAAGGTTGAAAAGGCTGAAAGCGTGATATGCTTTACACCCTAAACCTTATACCCTACACCCTACACCCTATACCTTTTATTATGAACCTCCCGCCGAATGCGTGCTTCCGAAAACCGCATTTTGCAATTATTTAGTGGTACCCTTTAAGCCGATCTCTTCGGCGACTTCCTGCATGCCGGCAATCGTATCGGCGATCAGCTCGGCCACTTCGACGCCCAGCATTCCGGCGCCGTTTTCGATGATGGAGCGGTCCACGCCGGCCGCAAAGCGTTTGTCCTTCCATTTTTTCTTGACCGACTTGGGCTTGACGTCCATGACGCTCTTGGAGGGGCGCACCAGGGCGGTGGTCACCACCAGGCCGGTGAGCTCGTCGATGGCATAGAGCACCTTTTCCAGCTCGGATTCGGGTTTGACATCGACGCAGATGCCCCAGCCGTGGCTGATGACCGCCCGGATGTATTCCTCCGGCCAGTGGTTTTGGCGCAGAATTTCCTCGGTCTTTTTGCAATGCTGCTCGGGGAACTGCTCGTAGTCGAGGTCGTGAATCAGGCCGATAACCCCCCATTTTTCCTCGTCCTCGCTGCGCTTGCGGGCCATGTAGCGCATGACCCCTTCGACGGCCAGGGCGTGTTTGATCAGGCTTTCGGATTTGTTGTATTTTTTCAGCAGCTCGAACGCCTCCGCGCGGGTCGGGATTTTTTCACTCATCTGGTATCCTTTCTATTAACATACTGTAAGTTATTGAAAATCAGTGCGAAATCTTAGGGCATCAAATCGGCCTTGTCAAGATAACGGCCACCAATTTTGGATTTTTTCTTGATCCTTTGGTTTATGACAGTTATGGTCATGATGTGACTATCCTCCCATATCATCTACATCGAGAGCTGAATCGATGACGGAAAGGCCGCTTTCCAAACCAACCCGTCTAACCGGCCTGTACGTGTGCAATTTCCTGGCGAATTTCGCCGGAAACTGCACGATCATCGTGCTGAATATCTTTACCCCCCTGGCGGTTTATGAAAGCTGGAAGGCCTATCTGTGGCAGGGCGACGGGCTCGGCGGGTGGATCCACATCCCCGGGGCACTTATCCTTGTCGTCGGGACCGTTATCGGCTTGCAGTACCGTATTCAACGCCCGATTTCGATCGGCCTGCAGCAGCTGGATTCCGGAGAGAAGCCCGATGCCCTTGTCCTGGAACAGGCTCGGCGACGGCTGATAAATCTGCCCGCCATCCTGTGGGTGACCAACCTGAGCGTATGGCTTGTGTTGACGGCACTGTTCATGCCGCTGATGAATGCTTTGATCGACATGACGATCCCCAGTCTTTTTTACGGCTTTTTCCGGTTTCTTATGATCGGTATAATTGCCTCTTTCTTTTCCCTTTTCCTGACCGATCAATATTGCCGCACCAGGCTGATACCGATTTTTTTCCCGGACGGCCGGCTGGCGGCAGTGCCGGGTACGATCAAAATCTCCATATTGAAAAGGATCCGGGTGCTGTTCGGCGCCGGCACCAACGCACCCATGATACTGCTGGTGGGGACCGTCGGATTTGCCGTCTGGGAGGTCCAGGACTACGCCGTTTCCACCGGCCAGTTCGGCAAAGAGCTGTTTGCTTTCGTTGTCGCGGTGTACCTTCTTTTTGTAACCATGGCCCTGCTTTTCAATTTCCTGGTCGGACAGTCCATTTTGCGCCCGGTCAAGGAGATGATGCGGGTTGTCGGCAAGGTGCGGGACGGCGACTTCCACCAAAAAGTCGGGGTGGTGTCCAACGACGAACTGGGCGATCTGGGCGACGGCATCAACGAAATGTCCGAAGGCCTGATCGAACGGGATCAGATCCGTCAGTCCCTGTATCTGGCCAAGGAGGTTCAACAGGCCCTTTTGCCGCGATCGGCTCCCGACCTCAGGGGCCTGGACATCGCATCTGCCAGCATCTACTGTGACGAAACCGGCGGCGACTATTATGATTATTTTATACCCGAAAGGCGGGATGCCGGCCGGATCAGTATCGTGGTGGGGGATGTGTCCGGGCACGGAATTTCCTCGGCCCTGCTGATGACGACCGCCCGGGCGTTTTTCCGCCAGCGCTTCGCGATGCCCGGCCGGATATCGGCGGTGGTTTCCGACGTAAACCGCCTGCTGGTCAACGACGTGGCCGATTCCGGCGGGTTCATGACCCTGTTTTTTCTGAACATCGACCGGCTCAACCGCCGATTGAACTGGGTCCGCGCCGGCCACGATCCGGCGGTGCTCTACGACCCGGAGACCGGCGCCATCGAGCAGCTGCGCGGATCCGGGATGGCCATGGGCATCGACGGCGACCATGCCTACCGGCAATACACCAGAGAAGACCTGGCCCCGGGACAGATTATCGTATTGGGAACCGATGGCGTATGGGAAGCTCAAAATGCAACGGGTGAGATGTTCGGTAAAGACATCGTTTATCGGATCATACGGCAATATGCGGATACTGACGCCAAAGGACTGCTGACCGCCTGTCTGTATGCCCTCGACAAATTTCGTGACGGGGTCAAAGCGGAAGATGACGTCACGCTGGTGGTGGTTAAAATAACGGAAAATTAGCACATCTTCGAATTTATGTATTATATTGGTTATATGCAGCTTGGAAAGACGCTGTCCGGATTTGAATCAAACATGGCCGCCAGGCCTGGAATCTCAGCTTAAAGGAGGAAATATGGGTAGCAAAGGTCACGGGATCGATGAATTGAGCGGATTTGCCATGGAGTTTATCAAAGAGGCCGGGAAACAAGCCCTTCCGTATTTCGGAAAAGGCAAACCCCAGGTAAAATTCGACCAGGGTATGGTCACCGAAGCGGATTTGCGCATAACTGATTTTTTCCAGGAGAAACTGAACCAGCGCTTCCCCGATCATCAGGTGTTTCGATTTGATGAGCTCAATGAAAACTACTCCCATGAAGGCACACGGTACGTGTGGATCTTCGATCCTGTGGAAGGCGTGGCCAACTACCAGGCCGGGATTCCCATCTGGGGCATGTCGCTGGCGCTGCTCGATAATTTCTGGCCCATTTTCGGCCTGTTTTACATGCCGGCAACCGGAGACCTGTTTCATGCCCGGGCCGGCAAAGAAGCCTATTGGGGCAAGAAACAGATACAAATATCCGATTCAAACGTAAATGACGAAAGCGTCCTGTTCACCTTCTCCCGGTTTCACCAGCACTATCGCTCCAACTTTCCGGGCAAGATCCGCAACCTGGGCTGCGCCTCCGCCCATATATGCTACGTGGCCATGGGCCGGGCCGACGGCGCGGTGATCGCCAATGAGTCTTTCCAGGGTATGGCGGCGGCAAGGGTGATCATCGAGGCTGCCGGCGGCAAGGTTTGCACCTTTGACGGCTGCAATTTTCAATTGAATGAATACCTGGACGGGCAGAGAATCGACGATCATCTGCTGGTGGCGGCACCCGGGAACTTTATGCAGGTCAGAAACTGTTTAAAACCGATTTCCTGATTGGTTTTAAGGATGCAACACCATGAAATCCGCCAGCCGGCCAACGCTGTCGCCGCCCTGGGCATCTGTTTCAGTTTGGCAGGAAGCCAATGTCAGCGTCGATTTTCATGTTGAGCGCCACTATTCCCGCTTGAAGGCGGCGGTGCAGACCGCCCGGGAAACACGCCTCCTTTTGGAATCGATATTTCCATCGCTCGACGATCTCTGCATGATGACCTGCCCGCGGTGCCCGGATGCCTGCTGTTTGTCGGCGAGTCCCTGGTATGATTTGCGGGATCTGATCTTTTTGCACCTGAACCGTCTTTCAATTCCGCGCAGCCAGACAATTTCGAAGGTCAAGGATACCTGTCGCTTCTTAGGCCGCAGAGGATGTACCCTGGCGCGGATCACACGGCCCTGGATCTGCACCTGGTACCTGTGTCCCACCCAGACAAGCAATGCCAAGGACCGGGATTTGGACCGATGGATTACCGTAAACAAGGCCCTCGGGGAAATCCAAACCAATCGAAAGCAGCTGGAGATCGAATTTATTCGGGCCGTGGCTGGTTAGACCATCCATCCGCACCGGCGGGGCGCCGAATTGTTTGCGGTTTCGTTTATATGCTTTTAGGGTTATACTAGTAGAAAGCAATACTGCTGCAAAAGTTAGTTTTGGCGCTGCCGGAGGGGGGGGCAGGCGCCTGACGAAAAACAATTCGAATTGCGGACGTTGTTTGACAATCGCTGTTAATCTTGTGTTCGTGCATGTATTGATTCGGCGATTTGCGGATTCAGCCGACAGAGAATCAACTCATGGATGAAAATGATATTGAAATAATTACCGGCGAAGACGAGACAGTGGTCGTATGTCCGAAATGTCAAACGTCTAACCCGGAAGGATCCAATTTTTGCCTGAATTGCGGTTTCGAACTGGTGCGCCCCCGGGTAAGTCGGGCCAATTGGATTTGGCTGATTGTGTGTTTTTTTGTATTTGGTGGGATGATGGTTTACTTCTATCAGCGCCTGTCCAAGTATGAGACGAAAAAGGTTGTTCCCCAAATCTCTAAATTGTCGGTTCCAGCCCCCCGCAAGGAAATCCCCAAAAGCCCTCCAGCCGTAAAACCGAAAACCCCGCCAGCAAAAGACCGTAAGACCCAGCCTGCTTCCGCACCTGAAAAGGCCCCAATTCCGGTGGGCCTGGCTGTGATAAAAGATATTACCGGCAAGATCATCAAAGAGGTGCCGGCGGCGGTGGTCGGCGGCGGCTGGGTGGCGTTGCCGAATCAGTTTTGCCTGGGCGGTGCTGAGTGGGTTTTCAGGATGGGGACGGAAACCGAGGTCAGTATCGTCGCCGGACTCTACAATGACCATGACAGGGTAGGGCTTTGGCGCATTTTGGATGATTTCGACATCGAGGGGCCTGAGCTTCATCCCTGGTCGGCGGAGAATCCGTCCACCTGGCTTTCGATCCGGGCGGCCGGCTCACCCGAACCCGTGCAGATTGCCGACTTCAGGGAAGAGGGCTATTTCATTGCAGGCAGCCTGCCGGCTGATTTTAACGAGCCGGGTCTTGTGCTTCAAAACGGGCAGGCTGTCGGCTGGACCTTTGGGGAAAGTTTTCCCGGTGTTTTTGTTTGGAACGGTGACGAAGGACAAAATCTTAGACCGGAAGTCCGGGTGGATGATTTCTATCGCATCACATTTGCCAACAGTAGAGAAGAAGAACTTACGCGTGCTCTCGGGATGGGGACAGACTATCTGGAGCTCGAGCGACTCGAAGCCCTGGTCAACGGATTTAGATTCGAACCCAAGCTTGCGGCAGAGAATACACCGGCGCATCTGCAGAAGGATGCCGTAATCGCGAGCATGCGTCCTTTAATTGAAAATTCCGTGAGAGCCGGTTCGGCCAGGGAGGTGGCCGCCATGTTCGATGTTCAGATTCTAAGCGAAGCCGGCGATGTTGCGTTATTGATGGCGGTTGCAAGCGCAACTTCCCAGAGCTATGGATTCGAGGATGGCATCGAGCTGACCGAAAATGTTGTGGCCGCGATGCCGCCGCTCAACGAGGAGGATTCGATTGCGCTGGCCAAGTTTTTTTCGGAATCCTATCAGAGCAGGATCGAGTCTTTATTAAACGCCGGTAGGCTGCAGGCTGCCCTGAGCACCTATCGGGCGGGCAGCCGCAAATTCCCCGATGACGTTGTTATCCACTTACTCGGAGTTCAACTGGCGCTGGCGGACAACAACTGGAGCGAAGCTGAAGCGTTGATCGAAAGCAAAGACTACCCATCTGCTTTTGATGATAAAGTCCAGAATTTGCGCAACCAGATATCCGAGCAAAAAGCCCAGGAGGGCAAGATCGTCATCAACTTTGCCCCCGGCAACCGGCAGATACCGGTATCGGCGGTCGTCAACCGAGGTGTGGATCAGCGTTTTATCGTTGATACCGGGGCCTCCATGGTTACCATTCCGCGGTCTACTGCGGACTACCTGGGACTTGCGGTCGACGAGCGCAACCCCATGCGCAGGGTGGTTACCGCCGGCGGCGTCAAGTACGCCCCGGAAGTCACGCTGGACTCGATCACTATCGACGGCTGGGAAGTTGCCGAGGTCCGAGCCCTGGTTCTTGATATTCCCGAACAACCCGACTTGGGATTGCTGGGTCTCAATTATTTGGAACGATTTCGAATGGATATGAATACGGAAGATGGGATTTTGTTGCTTGAGCCCCGCTAAAATTAGTTTCAGACTCACCATCTTTTGGCCGATGGCGGCGTTGCTCGTCGGAGAAAAATGCTCATGTACTATGTGTACGCTGCGCGTTTTCTCCTCCTCGCGCCTTGCCCTCAACCAAAACCTGGCAATTCTGAAACTAATTTGAGGGTATAAACCCTTTCCGGATATCGAAAGGTTATTTTAAAAGCGGTATAAAATTATGAAACCGTTTTTTATTTTTTTTATTATTTTTTTTATCTTGCTGGGGGCGCTGGATTTTTTGTACGGTCTGCTGTACAAGGACCAGCTCAGCATTGTTGCCGGCGGGGCGATCGTCGCGATAACGATCTATATATGGAAAAAAAAGAAGTGAGGTTTCTAAGTTCAGGGTTCAAGGGTTGGTATATGGTGGTCGGTGTAAAATCCTAAGAAAAACTTCCTTGTGTCGGAAAAAGACTCAGTTGGTCAGCAGGAATAAGAACAGACCGCGCGATAACCCTGAACGGTGAACCCGGAACCTTTGAACCCTTCAGATCAAAACTCCTCGATTATCTCCCCTTTTTCCACGAAGGCCTCGGCGTTCGCTTGGGCACTTGCCAGCGCTTTTATGGCTGCCGACAGTTTGACGGAGACCGGGTCTTCATCTCCGAGCATCGCTTCGGATTTTTTCAGAATTTCGAGGCCGTCGGCCAGATAATTATTCATTTCGGCAAGAATCTGCTTGCGCTTGCGGTGGCGTTCGCGCTCCCGGGCGATTACCGGCATCAGCCGCTGAATGGAGTACTCCACCAGGGCGTCCCGGGGGGCGTTGAATCGCCGCGAGGTCTCATCGAGGCTGGAGAGTGTCTTGCGGCTGACGACAAAGGTTTTCTGGATGCGGCTCAGCGCGCTGAACCGTTCAGACGCCATTTCCCGGGCAATCACTCTCAAGGACTGGGCATCTTCAATCAAGTGATCGAAAAGGGACTTTTGTTTGATGCCAAGGTGAACCGCCACGATGCTCATCGCCTCGATTGCCTTGGCGGACAGCTTGAATGTTGCCCGCACCGACTGGCGGCCTCTTAAATCCTGCCCGGTAGGCAGGGGCAGTTTGTCACCATCTTCCCAGTTCCAGAAGCTGTCTTCGTCTGCCATTTGCTTTACCTATTTCCTTGCATTGAAAACCTGGTGATCAGGACCAGGCCCGAGGTAATTACTTTAGCGTGCATATCAGCCGTGGAATAATGCAATACTGGAGTGTTGGATTACTGGGTTTGGCGGCATGAAATTGGATCTTATGATGTTGGTGCAGATCAAAAATAAAAATATAACCGTCATCCTTTTTGTTACCCAACGCCCCATTACTTAATACAATAAATCATGAAAAGTAATATGTCAAAACCGTTATCATATATGCCCGGCAAAGTAAAATGATAAAGCCAAATTTAGTTAAATTTTGCCCTAACGTCAAAGGGACGCCGACACATTGACCGGGAAGCAAATCTGAAAACCGCGAAAACATGACATTTCGGAAAATAGCACGTTAGGATCGTCGCTTTTAAACGCTGGGCGAGGGAGCGCGAGGTACAAAGGTAGGAGATCAGGCATCCAAAACGAGGACATCCACTTGTTCTACATGCTGGAAATGTCGATCTCTGGTCAAGAGCGTTCCGCCGACATCCATGCAGCAGGCGGCAATCCAGACATCGTTGATTGGAATCTTTTTGCCTTTTTTAATTAGAGATAGATAAATCAGGGCATACTTGCGGGAGACGTTTTGATCGACACTTATAACTTCGATCTGTAGTTTTTTAATGATTTCCTTAAGTTTCTTTTCATTTAGTTCCTGTCGGCGTCCTTTCATAAAGCCATAGGTAAGTTCACCAATCACAATCGAAGGAAGAAAGATATCGTCCCCGTGGGAGGCCATATGATCGACGACATTCGGTATGCCTTCGGCATAATCGCAATAAATATTCGTATCGAGGACCAGTTTCAATCCCAGTCTCCTTCGTCAATTTGTTCAAAAACGGCCAATGCCTCGCGCAGTTCGTTGGCTTCTTCATGGGATAACCAGCCGGCCAGCTCGCGAATCGATTGTTCCCGGGTTTTTGTTAAACCTAACTTTTCATCCACCGCCTTGAGGATGACGGCGGTTTTGGTTGTGCCGGATTTTTTGGCTTCTTTCTGGATAGCTTTTTCTTTCTCGGGTGGAATTCTAAGACTGATTGGCACAGGGTACCCCCTTTTGTATCTCATTTAAAAAAATGTATCGCAACAATTTAAGTTTGTCAACCTCAGATCTACGGAGGCAACGGAGCTGTCTCTATGCCCATTTTCTACTTGACAATAAATCCATTGTCAAGTATTATGACAATGGATTTATTGTCAAGGGGGCGCCATGCGAATCCAAACAGGAAATCCGGTCAGGGGCGACGATTTTTTTGTAAGAGAAAATCTAAAGGAAGCGAGTATCGTTTTGTTAAGGATCTTTTGAATTTCACCTCCGAAAAGAGCGCGATGACGTCCAATGAGATTTTCGATCTGGCGGTAAAGTACGAACTGGACAGCTCTTATAGGGACATCATCGGCTCGCTGGTTTATGATGGATACATCAACAACCATGATGAGGTGCACACGTACCGTTTCAATTCACCGATATTAAGAATGTGGTGGAGGCAAAATGTCGCCAATTGATTTTCCGAGGGTATATAATCCGGCTAACCAGACCCGGGAGGAGCTCATAAAGAATTTTGTCGTCCGCAGAGAGATCTTCCAGGATATTTTCGATGACCTGGCAACTGCCGAGATGAAGTACCCGGAGCAGCACTATATTATCCAGGGGGTGCGCGGTCAGGGCAAGACGACCCTTTTGCTGCGAATTGCTTATGAAATCCTGAACGAGAAAAAGCTGCACCAAAGGCTGATACCGGTTATTTTCAACGAGGAACAGTACCATATAACGCGTCTGTTCAAGCTCTGGGAAACCATTGCGGAATACCTTGAAGAATATGACGAGATTAGCGGCCTTTACCATGAGATGCAAAAAATCGACACCGACGATGACTATGAAAGCAGGTGCTTTGAGCTTCTGGAGCAGGCCCTGATCGAGCGTCAGAGAAAGCTCATTTTGTTTATTGACAATATCGATGACCTACTGCAAAAATTTTCCCCCCGCGAGCACCAGCGGCTGCGGGAAATTTTTTCGGAATCCGCAGAAATCCGGATCGTCGGGGCGTCATCCACCAGCCTGGAATATCATTATGACTATAGGCACTCCTTTTACCAATTTTTCAAAATGCCGCAGCTGCGGGGATTGTCAACCGATGAGACCAAAACCCTTCTGTTGAATCTTGGCCGGCTCTATAAAAGGGAGCGCGTCAAAGAAATCGTCGAGAATGAAATCGGACGGGTAGAGGCCTTGCGGCGACTGACCGACGGCGTCATCCGCTCGATTGTCATTTTGTATGAAATATTCGTGGACGATAGCCAGGGCGATGCCTTCATGGACCTTGAAAAAATCCTCGATTCGGTCACCCCCCTTTATAAACAGCGTATGGACAGCCTCACGCCTCAGCAGCAGGAGATCGTCGATTGCATCGCCTTGAGCTGGGATGCGGTCGGCACCGGGGAAATCGCCCGCAAAACCAGACTGGCCAGCAAAGCGGTTTCCGCTCAAATCAAGCAGCTGGACAAATATCACATTATCGACAAAATCGAGACGGATACCAAAAACAATCTGTATCGGATTTCCGAGAGGTTCTTCAACATCTGGTATTTAATGCGAAACGGTCGCAAATGGGATGAAAAACGGGTCAGATTTCTAATCGAATTCCTGCAGATCTGGTGCGACCGGCAGGAGTTGGAGAAGCGCGCTTCGAAGCATTTGAAAGCCATTCGATCCAATAAGCTCTACGAAAGACAGGCCTTATACCTGACCGAAGCATTGGCCCGGACACCGATTCGCAGGGATCTGCAGCACGACCTTCTCGACGAGACCAGGTCCTTTCTGGACGGGAAAAGTACCGAGATGAAGGATTGCGTATCGGTCTCGGATCGCGTTCTTTCAGTGCAAGCGCAAAAGGCCCTCCGGTCCGGCGAAATGGGAACTGCCATTGGCAATATTGAAAAAATAAAAATCAAAAGCACAAACGAAGTTGCTGTTCTTGGGAGTCTGTATGCATTAACCGGAAAAGATAGTAAAAAAGCTGAAAGCTATTTGCTAACGGCGGCTGCTAGGGATCATGTCGATGCCATGTACAACCTGGCTCTCCTTTATAGATCGGAATTCAATGACATCCAAAAGGCTAAAAAGTATTACCTGAAGGCGGCTGACAAGGATCATGCCAATGCCATGAACAACCTGGCCAGTCTTTATTGGAATGAATTCAATGACATCCAAAAAGCTAAAAAGTATTACCTTAAGGCAGTTGCCAAGGATCATGCCGGTGCCATGAACAACCTGGCATGGTTGTACTTTGAAATCAGGAAGGACAAAGAAAAAGCCTTAAGATTGGCCGATAAATCCTATGCCGACCAGATGAGCATATACAGCGCGCACACACTAGGGATCGTTTTGCTCTGGAACAACGAATTTCAGAGAGCGATTCAAATCTCAGGAGATTTTCTGGGAAACGATGAGGCACTGGAGGATTTCCCAGATGACGTAATTTCGTTTCTGATGTTGCTGATGGCCAAAAAGCAATATCATTCGGCTTTGAAGATTTTTCGCGAGAACCGTCACAATTTGAAGGACCGCTTCAAACCGGTTTATTATGCGCTCATGCACTTCCTGGTCGATGAATTTCCCAATGAATACAAGAGAATGGGCGGGGAGCTGGAAGAAACGGTCAAAGAGATTATCGCTAAGATAAAACAGATGGAGACTGATTACAGCTAATCGGAACGATCCTAGCCTCCTGGTCTATCCACAGGTCAGCTATGGGATTAATAGCAGAAGAAGATACAGGAGTTGCCGACCGACGACATCTAACAGTAGAGCCTATTTTCAAAGTTGCAGTTGCGCGGTGGGTCTTGAATGGTTTAAGTCTTGCAACTAATTCTACTGGATCCAGATAACGGAGGCCGGTTTGTCCAGCCCCATTGAGCGCAAAACGCTCAATGGGGTGTTAAACCTGGCAGCGAACTTATTAATCGCTATTTGAAATCGATGGCACCTTCGTTTAATAATAAAATGGCTTGTGCGAAACAAACAATCGACTTCGATCCCTTTAAACTAATAACCTATAACGAATAACTAATAACAACGCCAGCATCAGCGTTTGACGCGGGCATTGCCCAACCAGATGCTCCAGATCTGGTCTTCGTCCGCAGGCTGGGCGTAGTCGGTTATCAGGGTGGTGACCAGCGCGCCGCTGGCCCAGCCGAACTGAACCCATTTTTCCGGTTCCCAGCTTTTCAAGATGGCGTAGATCACGCCCCCGACAAATCCGTCCCCGCCGCCGATGCGGTCGAGCACGTGGATTTCCCGGGGTTCCACCACGTGCCAGCGATCTTCCACGCTCAGGATGGCTCCCCACAGGTGACAATTTACGCTCACGACCTGGCGCAGGGTGGTTGCAAAAACCGAGACATTCGGGAAGGTTTGTTTGGCGCGCTCGATCATGCCCTTGAAGCTTTCGATCTTGTCGGTGAGATCTTCTCCCCCCGCTTCCGGGCCCTCGATCCCCAGACAAAGCTGGAAATCCTCTTCGTTTCCGACCAGGATGTCGGTCACGCCCGCGATCTCGGTAAAAAGCTCGTGCAGCTCTTTTTCGCGATTCTTCCAAAAGGTGGCGCGGTGGTTGAGATCGAACGATACCAGGCTGCCGTGTTTTCGGGCGGCTTTGGCCACTTCCAGGCAGAATTTCCCGGTTTCGGGGGACAAGGCGCCGATCAGGCCGGACATGTGCACGATCTTGACCCCTTCCTGCCCGAAGATGCGGTCCAGATCGAAGTCTTCGGCGCTCAATGTCCGGCCGATCTCGCCGGCGCGGTCGTTCCAGACGCGCGGGCCGCGGGATCCGTAGCCGCTGTCGGCCACATTGATGATGTGGCGATACCCCCAGGGGCCGCCCTGCTCGACCTCGAGGCCCTCGTAATCCATGTGGCGGCTGGCCAGATTGTCTTTGATAAAGCGTGCAAAAGGACTGCCTTTCACGAATTTGGTCAGCACTTTTACGGGCAGTCCCAAATAGGATGAAACACTGGCCACATTGGACTCGGCACTGGTGGCCGTCAAAGTGAAAGTGTCGCTGCAATGCACGGGCTGGCCGCTTTTAGGGATCAGGCAAAGTCCGATGCTGGTCGGCACCAGCAGGTCATAGGCACAGTTTTCACGAATGTTGATCTGCATTGGAAACATCCTTTCCATTTAAGCGTTATAAGTCGATGCGGCCGTCGTGCCGCCGCGGCCGGTCCAATTGGTGTGGGAATATTCACCCCGGGGCTTGTCGACCCGCTCGTAGGTGTGCGCGCCGAAGTAATCCCGCTGAGACTGGAGCAGGTTGGCGGGCAGCCTGGCACTGCGGTAGCCGTCGTAATAAGCCAGGGCGGCGCTCAGCGCCGGCACGGGAATGCCCAGTTCCACCGCGGTCATGACTACACGGCGCCAGGCGGGCAGCGCGCTTTCGAATTCCGCCCTGAAAAAGGGGTCGATAATCAAATTGACCAGTTCGGGATCGCGATCGAAGGCCTCCTTGATCTTGCCCAGGAAAACGGAGCGGATGATGCAGCCCCCGCGCCACATCAGGGCAACCCCGCCGTAGTTCAAGCGCCAGTTGTAAGTTTCGGCGGCAAAGCGCATGAGTTGAAAACCCTGGGCATAACTGATGATTTTGGCGGCATACAGGGCCTGCTCCAGGTCATCGACCAATTGGGCGGTGTCGCCTTCAAACTGTGTGCCGGGTCCGGACAGCAATCCGGAGGCATTGACCCGTTCGGATTTCAGCGCGGACAGCGCCCGGGCAAAGACGGCTTCACCGATCAGGGTGAGGGGTTGTCCTTCATCCAGAGCGGCGATGGCCGTCCACTTGCCGGTGCCTTTCTGCCCGGCCGCGTCGAGCACCAGATCGACGATATAGCGCCCCTTCTCGTCTTGATAGGCCAGGATGTCCCGGGTGATTTCGATCAGGTAGCTGTCCAGCTTGCCCTGGTTCCAGCGGGCAAAAACCTCGTGCATGGCCGGATTGCTCATGCCCAGGCCTTCTTTCATCAAATGGTAGGTTTCCGAGATCATCTGCATATCGCCGTATTCGATGCCGTTGTGGACCATTTTTACAAAATGCCCGGCGCCGTTTTCCCCGACCCAGTCGCAGCAGGGATGGCCGTCGTCGGTTTTAGCAGCGATTGTCTGAAAGATTTCTCTGACATGCTCCCAAGCTGCCGGGGAGCCGCCGGGCATGATGGAGGGACCCCGCAGCGCCCCTTCTTCCCCGCCCGACACGCCGGTGCCGATGTAGAGTTGCCCTTTGGATTCAACCAGGGCGGTGCGCCGAATGGTGTCCGGAAAATGACTGTTGCCGCCGTCGATAACGATGTCGCCGGGCTCCAGCAGCGGCAGCAGCTGTTCGATCAACGCGTCCACGGCCTGGCCGGCCTTGACCAGCATCATTACCTTGCGGGGACGATTGAGACTGGCCACCAGTTCCTCGAGGCTGTAGCACCCCTTGATCTGCTTGCCTTTGGCCCGCCCGTTGACAAAGTTGTCCACTTTTTCGGTGCTGCGGTTGTAGACCGCGACTTTGAATCCGTTTCTTTCCAGATTCAACACCAGGTTTTCGCCCATTACCGCCAGGCCGATTAGTCCAAAATCAGATAAATTCATGGGATCTCCTCCGTTGTTCCTTTAATACTTCTTTTTCTAAATTCTGCTGCGTGTGTATAAAAATACCTCGTTTGGATTAATAACCAAATGAGCGTTATTAGTTATTAGTTATTGGTTAATTGGTTAGAAGGAATGAAAGCGATTTTTATATTCACAGATCCTGGGATTACAATATGTGGGTATCGTCGACATTCCATAACGATTTAAGGTTTGATTGTGCGATTGTTCGCTCAACTATAGGTATTTACTATCGCCGCTGAGCGCACTTAGATGGCCCGCTACCATGTGTGATAACCGCTTTAGGTAAACCAAATCATAGTCGGCTTCCGGCAAATAAAAAGTAACTTTTATTGTGAAAGCAGCGGCCAGTAGTGTTGCAAACGTTTACATCAAGTTTGAAAAAAACTGCCGCTGCAAAAAGTGCATCGGCCGATGGTTCGACAACCTTGATTCCCCCCGACTAACATTTAATAAATCCCATGTCAAGGCTTATTTTAAAGGGTATTGGCACTCAGATTCCCGGAGTGTGCGAGCTGTGCAGATCAAATCAGAGGGTATCTGCGCGAGCGCATCGGCCGTGTTGAACGGAGAAATTTTGTTGGGTTTTCGTAAAAAAATCAAAAAATCGCTTGCAATATTTGTAAACGTTTACTATTTATGACGAACTTACTGGTTGCTGGTCACTGGTCACTGGTCACTGGTCACTGGTTGCTGGTTGCTGGTTGCTGGTTGCTGGTCACTGGTTGCTGGTCACTGGTTACTGGTCACTGGTTGCTGGTTGCTGGTTGCTGGTCACTGGTTACTGGTCACTGGTTGCTGGTTACTGGTTACTGGTCACTGGTTACTGGTCACTGGTCACTGGTTGCTGGTTACTGGTTGCTGGTCACTGGTTGCTGGTTGCTGGTTGCTGGTTGCTGGTTGCTGGTTACTGGTTACTGGTTACTGGTTACTGGTTGCTGGCATCCGGCATCCGGCATCCGGCATCCGGTTACTGGTTGGCAGTTATCGACTATTTGCTGGTACTTCGTTCAAACCGATTAATACTTAGGCCTATGGCAACAACCATCAAAGATATCGCCGAAGAAACCGGTGTCTCCTATGCAACCGTTTCGCGAGCCCTCAACAACAAATACGGCGTTAAGGCCGGTACCCGGGAAAAGATTCTGGCCGTGGCCCGAGCGCGCGGTTACACGCCCAACGGCGTTGCCCGGGGTCTGGTCAGAAAGCAAACCCATTCCATCGGATTGATCATTCCTGATATCAGCAATCCTTTTTTCCCTCAGGTTGCCAGCGGTGTAGAAGACGGTGCCAAGGAAAAAGGGTACAGCGTTTTCTTGTGCAACACCAATTATGAAAACGATCAGGAAGCGCGTTATCTACAGTTGCTGATTGAAAAGCGGGTGGACGGGATCATTCTGGCTTCGGGGCCCTGGACATCCGACGCCGAAATTCCTCTGTCGATGGGCTCCATCCCGATCGTATCGCTGTGCACGCGGTTTGAAAGTGTCAATAACAGTTTTGTGGTGATCGATGATGAACGCGGGGGCTTTATTGCCACCAAACATCTGATCGAGCAGGGTTACGCGACTGTCGGCTATATCGGTACCCGGGGCGACGGACTTTCCGGGGGCCAGCGTTTCAAAGGCTATCTGCAGGCCCTGAAAAAGTTCAATATGCCATTGGATGACCGTTTCGTTTTTTCGGGAGACCTGAAAAGAGAGACCGGCTACAAGATTACAAAAAGGCTGATAGCAGGCCAGGAATATCCCAGGGCGCTTTTTGTCGAAAACGACCTCATGGCCCTTGGCGCCATTCAGGGCATCAAGGAATCGGGGCTGGGGGTTCCCGATGATATCGCGGTGGTCGGTTTTGACGACATTGCCTTCGCTTCTTTTCCCGAAATCGGGTTGACCACCGTGAGACAGCCCAAATACGAAATGGGAAAACTGGCGGCCAACATTCTACTGGACAATATCATCAATTCAACCCGAGAGCCCATAAAACATATTCTAGAACCCGAGTTGGTAGTTAGAACCAGCAGTTGCAAACAAGACTAATAAATTTAATTGCCGTTATTCGGAAGCGTTTACATAAATAAAGGGAGGACCTACCATGGAAGGAAAAATGGAAGCTGTCAGGCTTCACGCCGACTGGGAGCCCAAATCAGACTTTGTTTTAGGCTTCAAAGACATTGACAAGGTACAGACCTACCTGGGCAGCAAGGTCTGGCGCAACCCGCGACTGGCGATCGAAGAAGTCGATATCCCCCAGCCCGGACCGGGGCAGGTGCTGGTCGAAGTCAAAGCCTGCGGTATTTGCGGCAGCGATGTCCACATGGCCCAGCCCGATGACGAGGGCTACACCTGGTATCCCGGGCTGACCGGATTCCCGTGCACCCTGGGCCATGAGCTCTCGGGGGTTGTGGTGGAGGCCGGCCCGGGTGCCTATGACAAGAAGACCAATCGGCCGTTCAAGGGCGGCGAATGGGTGTGCGCCGAGGAAATGCTGTGGTGCGGATCCTGCCAGCCCTGCGCCGACGGCTGGCCGAATCACTGCGAGCGGCTGGATGAAATCGGATTTAACATCGACGGGGCCTTCACCTCTTATCTAGTCCTGCCGGATCGCTGCCTGTGGAGCCTGGACCCGCTCAAAGAAAGCTATGATGAAGCCGACGTGTTCAAGCTCGGCAGCCTGGTCGAGCCCACCAGTGTGGCTTACAATGCGGTCATCGAACGCGGCGGCGGGATCCGTCCGGGCGACAACGTCGTGATCTGCGGCGGCGGCCCGGTAGGGTTGGCCGCCTGTGCCGTCCTCAAACGCCAGGGCGCCGCCAAGGTCATTCTCTCGGAGCCTGAAAGCGGCCGGGCCGAACTGGGACGTCTAATGGGGGCCGATCACGTCATCAATCCCATCGAGGAAAACTTTGTCGAAAAAGTGCTGGACATCACCGACGGGATGGGCGCCTCCCTCTATCTGGAAGCCACCGGCCTGCCAACGGTCGTCTACCCGGATATCGAGAACACCATCTGGGAAGGCCGCACCCTGAACAGCACCATCGTGGTTGTGGCCAGGGCCGATGCCAAGATGCCGGTCACCGGTGAGGTGCTGCAGGTCCGTCGTGCCCGCATCGTCGGTGCCCAGGGCCACTCCGGCCACGGTACGTTCCCGCGGGTGATTGCGGCCATGGCCTCCGGCATGAACATGCTGCCGTTGATCACCAAGGAAATCGGCCTCGGCGAAGTCCCGGAGAACATCGTCATGCTTCGCACCGATCGTCAAGAGTGCAAAATCACCTGCTTGATGTAGAACTGTTGCATTCAACCGGCGACGTCCGACGGGTTCAGGGTCCGCGCCGGGACCCTGAACCTCGAATCCGTTGCATTCTTTTTGCCATGTCCTTGAAAAAAATCTTGACACCAATTCATCGATCTGGAATGTTAACGTTATCATTCAAGCGCAGGGGGAACTCCGAATACCTTATCGTCCGTTTACCCGACCACAGTTGTTAGCCAGCCTGGTAATATACCCCCACCGGCTGAAGAGTTGAAATCCGAAACTGCTCGGGAATACTTGCGAGCAGCATCTATTTCTCCGGATTTTAGCTCGATTAATGTTAACGTTAACATTCATTTGCGACCATACGCGCTGCTGCTTATGAAAAAAAAGCGCCCACGATCAAAGAAATTGCCAAGCTGGCGAATGTCTCGCCCATGACGGTCTCCCGGGCGGTCAACAACAGCCGTAATGTCAGGGCGACAACCCGGGAAAAAATCCTGAGCATCGCCGGCCGGCTGGGTTACCGCCCCAACAGAATCGCCCGGTCCCTGGTCTCGAAAAAATCCAACCTGATCAGCCTGATCGTCGCCAACATCAGCAATCCGTTTTTTGCGGAAATATCCAGAGGCATCGAGGACAAAGCGCGCGAAAACGGATACAACATAATTTTCAGCAGTACCGACGACGACAGCAGCAACCTGGAATCAAGCGTGCGGATCATGAGAGAGCTGGGAGTTGACGGATTCATCATCGCCGCCGTGAGCCTGAAAGAACCGATCATCGACGAGCTTGTCGACCAGGATTTCCCGGTGGTCCTCGTCAACAGGAGAGTCGCCAAAGACAACGTCAACTATGTGGTTGTCGACAATCAGAAGGGCGCGCGTCTGGCCGTGGAGCACCTGGTTAACACCGGCTACCGCAAAATAGGCATCATCACCGGCGAACCCGGGGTATCCACAGGGGGTGAACGCCTCCGGGGCTACCAGGATGTGCTGTTGAACCATGCCTTGAAGGTCAAAAAGGAATACATCTCTCAAGGGCCCTTCACCCAGGAGCACGGCAAGAGAGCTGCCCGCAGAATGCTGGCGCTGAAAAACCGGCCGGAAGCCATTTTCGCGGCCAGTGACAATATTGCCTGGGGCGTCATGGATGCCGCCGGGGAGCTGGGCCTGACGATACCGCAGGATTTGGCCATCGTGGGCTTTGACGACACTCATTTTTCATCCAACTCGAATATCCGGCTGACCACGGTCAGCCAGAGAAAATATGAGATGGGCCAGCACGGGGTTCAAATCCTGATCGACCTGATCGAAAGCCAGCAGCCCGATTATACGAACAAAATCGTTTTGGAGCCCCGCCTGATCATCCGCGCATCCTGTGGCTGCAGCCTGGCTGAAAAGACGAGCGTGCTGCATCAAATAAAATAAGAAACCGCTTTCAGGGAGGCGAACATGAAGTCAAAAACAGCGTTTATGTATGGCCCGGGCGATCTGCGCGTCGAGGAGGTCGAGGTGCCTGAACTCAATCCCGATCAGGTCCTGGTTCAGACCGGTGCCTGCGGCATCTGCGGCTCGGACGTGGAATGCTTCGAGGGGCTTTCGGCCGAGGGGCGTTACGATATCGGGCCCTATACGCCCGGCCACGAATGGGGGGGCCGGATCGTGGAGGTCGGCGGTCAGGTCAAACACCTCAAGCCCGAGATGAAAGTCACCGGGGACTGTGTCATGGCCTGCGGGGTCTGCCGCAACTGCAAGGACGGGCTGATGCCCTCGGCCTGCCTGAACATGCGCGAGGCGGGTTTCAGACCGGACTCTCCCGGCGGGATGGGCGAGTATATGGTCATCGAAGAGCAGTACGTGCACCAGATCCCCGATCACTGGACCTATGCGGACGGCGCCTGGGTGGAGACGTTTTCGATCGGCTATTTCGGCATCTGGGGCAACGGCGGCTACATCGATGCCAGCGACACGGCCATTGTCCTGGGGGCAGGTCCGGTGGGGCTCTCCGCCGTGATGACGGCCAAGGTTTCCGGCGCCCGCACCATAGCGGTCGATCCACTGGAAATCCGGCGCACAACAGCCCTCAAATACGGTGCCGACCAGGTGGTGGATCCCACCGCGGCGCCTGTCGCCGACCAGATCATGGAGCTTACCGGCGGCCGCGGCGGCTCGGTGGTGGTGGAGTGCTCGGGCAACGACGAGGCCATCGCCGCTATGTTCGATATCGCCGGCCACAGCGCCCGTGTGCGGCTCATCGGCCATTCCGTCGGCCGCAAGGTGCCGGTCGAAATCGGCCGGACGATCTGGAAGACCCTCAGCATCACCGGATCGGGCGGCACCAAGGATTTCGGCCAGCGCACTATCCAGTTCATGGACGCAATTTACGATCGCTACGATTTCGGTGGCTTGAACTCCCACCACTATCCCTTTGAAAAACTGCATGAAGCCTTCGATGTGGCCATTCACAACAAATCCGAGGCTCTCAAGGTCATGCTGAATTTTGGAATCTGACCCACAAAAAAACGAAGGAGACATAATCATGAGTGACGAACCTAGCAAAAAGAAATGGCTGACTACGGACTACCCGGAAATTATTTTCGAGGACAACGAGGTCGGCCGGCTGAAGAAACAGTTATTCGACGCGTCGGACGCCGAGATCGACCGGATTCTGGCCGACTACGAGATCCCCTCACCGTCGGAGCTGGGCAAGGCCGGCTGCTATATCCAGAATACGCCCCGCGCGGTAACCATCGAGAAGCGCCGCAAAAACGACCTCGTCTTTATCCCCATCGGCTGTTCGGAAAACCATGGTGATCACGCCAACACGGGTCTGGACACCTTCATGGTGACCCAGATCCTTGAAGGCGTGCGCCGCTACACCGCCAAGCAGGGCCGTGAGGTCAACCTGACCTTTACGCCGCTGAACTACGGCGGTCATCCCTATCATCACGTGGGCATGCCCGGCACCGTGATCATCCCGGCGGAGGTGGTGCGTGAGATGCTGATCTACACCATGCTCGGGCTGTGGAACGACGGCTACCGCAAAATGATCATGCTCAACAACCACGGGCATCTCTGGATGCTCGAAGACGCTATCCAGGAGTTTATGAAACGCTTTTCGCTGCCGTGCATCGTACAGGTGCTCGACTGGCATCGGGCGGTGCGGGAATTCTTCATGCCCACCGATCGCGAAAACAGCCTTTCCACCAATTTCATCCATGCCGATGAAGCCGAGACCGCCGTGGCGCTGTTGATGTTCAAAGACATGGTAGACATGCAGTACGTCAAGGATGCCGAAGGCCAGCATTTTCTGCCCGAGGGGCATTTCGATCTGTCCGTGGACCCCTACCGCCGGCCCCACCGGTGGTCTGAAGGAGAAGGGCATTTTGCCATCGAACGCTTCGCCACCCCCGAAGGGGTGGTGGGCAAGCCCAGCCGTGCCACGGCGGAGAAGGCCAAGCGCCCCATCGCGGCGATTCTGAAGTACCTGACCCTGCTCCATGATCACATCCTGGACGCTTTCCCGCCCGGCACCCTGCCGCCGGTGGAGAAGATATCCCTGCGTGATCCCAAGGAACTGGAGCCCTTTTTGAAAGAACCTTGGAGCGAAGGGTGGAAATCGGTCTACGAACTGCCCCATTTCGGACCGTTTCACAAGATCTAGCAGTGAATAACCGGCGAGTCGGTACCGGGCGGTCTTTACGATGCCGGATCGGGCCGCCCGGCCTCGCTCGCCACAACTTCAAAAGAAAGGAGGTAAACTGCCAAACGGAGGTAAATCGAAAAATTGTCCCACCTGATTAAGTCCACCTAAAAGGAGGAATGAAGCGGTAAAAGACCACGTAATATTAAAATTGAGGACTTGTCATGCTTCGCAAAAAACGATTCGCCTTAAACAGAATGATCTGTCCCAACCTGGATCTGGAACAATTTTTTAGACTCGCCAATGAGCTCGGCCTCAATAAAGTGGAACTCCGAAACGACCTTGCCGGCAGCAAAATACTGGATGATTGCAGCCCGGTCGAAGCCAATGCCTTAGCGGATCATATGGGGATCGAGATCATCACCATCAATGCGATTCAGCAATTTAATCTGCCCGCTGCCTGGGACCGGGTGGTCGAGGATGTCAACCGGATGGCCGCCACCGCCCGGGCGATCGGCTGTCCCGGCATCGTTCTGTGTCCCAACAATGATGTCGAAGACCGGCGAACACCGCAGGCGTTCTACCAGGACACCGTCACGGCGTTAGACAGACTGGCGCCCATTTTCGAGGAAAGCGGCATTGCCGGTTTGGTGGAACCGCTGGGATTCGAAGAATGTTCGCTGCGTTCCAAGGATATCGCTGTAAACGCCATCAAGGCGGCGGCCGGCGATGGCTACCGGCTGGTCCACGACACATTCCACCACCACATCGGACCCGACGAAAATCTGCAGGTCGCGTACACCGGCCTGGTGCACATTTCCGGGGTTGATGCGGACCTGCCGTCTGTTCAATGGCGGGATCCTCACCGCGTTCTGGTCGACGGCAGCGATAAGCTGTTGAATTTAGAGCAGATAAAGGCCCTCCTCGATAGGGGGTACAATGGTGATTTCTCATTCGAACCATTTTCCGAGAACGTTCACCAAATGAATATTGAATCACTAAAATCAGCCATTGAGGAAAGCATCATTTATATAGCTGATAATGTGTAGATACATTGTTTTACCAATACGATAACGTAAGATTAATGCAGTACTGAAGACAACTTGACCTCACCACAGAGAGGCACAGGGAACACCGAGGGTACAGGTTTTTATGTTCCATCAGTGGCGTATTAATCCAAAAGAAATAAGCCCTCTGTGAACTCTGTGACTCTGTGGTTTAAAAATAAATGATCAGACCAGAATTCACCACCGAGGACACCGAGAGCACAGAGAAAAGCAAAAAAGGGCCTTTGGATATTAATTTAATTCTCTGTGTTCTCTGAGCTCTCTGTGGTTTAAAATAAATGATCAGACCAGAATTCACCACCGAGGACACCGAGAGCACAGAGAAAAGCAAAAAAAGGGCCTTTGGATATTAATTTACTCTCTGTGTGTTCTGTGCTCTCGTGGTGAAAAAGTAACCTCCGGGTACGTCATCGTAAATATTAAGGGTTTCTCTAATTATTCAAAATAATTCGTGCATTATGACTCTAAGCTGATATAGTTGTCAGTAAATTTTGCTTCATAGTTGCTGACCCATATTTGAGATAAGGAGCCATTATGCAACGCGGACTT
>Ga0209671_1000145_pt1 | contig 35459 bp, 21 predicted proteins | sample WorMetHERISLAND2_2_FD_187401 | JGI IMG/M metagenome (GOLD analysis project Ga0209671, IMG submission 187401) | Marine gutless worms symbiont microbial communities from Max Planck institute for Marine Microbiology, Germany - Olavius geniculatus... | ecosystem: Host-associated > Annelida >...
TTTTTATTCCGTCTACCGCGATTCCTCCTGCGTTAGGCGAAACAAGTCCGGTGAAGTTTGGTCCAGTGACCTTGGAGATCTCGATGTTGAATCGTAAGATTATATTTTGGCCCCTAGGGGGCGCTGCGCCCCCAAATTTTTACACGCGCTAGAAAATGACCAAGTCTTACTAGCGTACCCCCCACCGGGGACGGGGGCCCCCTTACAATTTTTTTCAAAGGTGGGCCAAAATTGCCTTAAAATGCAATAAAGGAGCGCTTATAACTTCGGAGTTATGGGGTGTAGCCCGACGAAACTTCGGCACTTGACGTGGCTCTAGGTGGGGGTGTTAATGCAAGTACAACTTTTGGGGGCACCGCCCCCTTAAAATTTGGGAGGGCCAAAAACGTCCCAAGTTTAGTACGTTTTACGACAACTTTGGAGTTTGACCGCGAATATCTCTGAAACCGATGAAGATAGCGACAAAATCTAAATGGCGTTGACGAGAAGGATCCTTTGGGCGTTGAACAAAAAAAAAATTTGTGAAATTCTGTCCACTACGTACAAAGTTATAGGCGCTCATTTTGACCTACCCTAAGTCGCATTTTTCGGAAGACCATATTTCGGCCCCTAGGGGGTGCTGCGCCCCCAAATTTTTACACGCGCTAGAGAATTACCAAGTCTTACTACCGCAGCCCCCACCGGGGACGGGGGCCCTCCTTACAACTTTTTTCAAAGGGTGGTCAAAAATTGGCTTAAAATGCAATAAAGGAGCACTTATAACTTCGGAGTTAGGGGGTGTAGCCCGACGAAACTTTGGCACTTGACGCGCCTCTAGGTTGGGGTGTCAACGCAAGTACGAAATTTGGGGGCACCGCCCCCCTTGAAATTTGGGAGGGCAAAAAACGTCCAAAATTTAGTACGTTTTACGACAACTTTGGACTTTGAGCGCAAATATCTCTGGAACCGATGAAGATAGCGACAAAATCTGAACGGCGTTGACGAGTACGTTCTTTTGGGCGTTGAACAAAAAAAAATTTGTGAAATTCGGTCCACTGCGAACAAAGTTATAAGCGCTCACGTTGACCTACCCTAAGTCGACAAAGCGCGTTCGGCGTATGCCAATGCATTTGACTTCGGGCCAGGTGACTTTGATGCCGGGGAAATTCTCCCCACCCGCCTTTTTACTTCTCCCCCCTAATATCCCCCAATCGGACTTAGGGCGCCTGGCGGACTCACGTTGGGCTTTGCCCCAAATTTCTAGTTTTGTTATGTTGCCTATGGGGGTAATGATGAGAGACGTGCATGGGTTGAAAAATCGGTCGATTAAGCCTGTCAATGAAGAAGAAAAAGGCATATTCGTTGTGGAAGGCATGTTCAAGTTGTCACTCAAAAACTTTTGCTGCATTTGAGATTGTGACAGATTGTGATTGTTAACTGATGCTTCAAAATGGTTTTTAGTGTAAATACCGTTTAATTCTTGGCTTTGTTGTAACCTACGTTGTTGACCCAACATTTTGATAGTGACTAAGGTCTAAAGGATTTTTTGTGCTTTTGATTACCATCCATCTTTAAAAACCCCTGTCGCTAAAATTTTTATTCGGCCTTCAAAAATATTTTTGCAGTTTTCTGTCTGATTTCAAAGTTTTACTGACAGAAACTGTTTGCATCTACTCTGCTGTTCTGCAGTATCTTTATTTCAGTTCTCATGGGTACTGTTCAGTGTATAAGTTTGTTTTTTATGAGTTGTGTGATATCATGAAAGAAAATTAAATGTATAATTTTCCACCATCAGGCCTTCTCCCCATATTTTCTCGTCCAGCAGATGCAACTAGTGGCACAAGAATTTGTAGGTGTAGCTGATGAGCTGATGCTTCTACGGGTGTTAGTGTCGTGTTCTGAGCAGGTCGTGGTCGTGATCGTCGCTCAGTGTTGTCATGTGGACATGTCACCAGGAAGCAATGTCCTCTGCTGCTGGTAGCTGACCACCGACTGCACACAGCGCTGGGTCATAACAGGGTCACGTCCACCGTACACCACCTGGTCCGTCCGTCTGTTTGTCAGACGCTGTCTGTCGTCTTATAGTCACAATAACATGAGACGTCGGCCCAGTGCTGACGTGATATGCAGCCGTCCGTCTACCTCGCTGTTCACTGCACTACACAACCTAACACGGACCTCAGACCTTTTTAGCCGAAAATTGGCATGCCGGACACTCTTGCTCTGGGGAACATTCGCAAAGTAACACTTAGGAAGATTTTTGCTAGAAATTATAAGAAAAGTTAGGAAATTAAATACTCTGCACACAGGCAAACAGATGGACAGACAGATTGATAGCCTGTTAGGATAGTTGCATAATAAACTGCATTGTGATTTTAGCATGATTACTTAACTCGAATATTTTGTAATACTTACTGCCTTGAAGCTTTTTCTTAAGTATTCTGATTAACTGGAATTTTTGCTGTTTTTATAGTTAAATTCATTATTATTTTATATTTGTGTGCTACATATATGCGTGCTGTTTCACTTTACTGCTGTATTGTTGTCTGCACTATTGAGTGCTTTTTGCAGCACGATGATGTGATGAATACACAAAATTTATTTAGAATATTTATTATTTATAATAATAACAAAGTGCTATTGAAATTAGTAATAATAACATATAATACTGATATTGATTAAGACAGTTTTTCAGCTGTTTCCGTTTGTTTGTCAATCTTTTTGATGGGTTGCTTTAAAAGTTATGTATGCACGGGTTTGGGAAGGGATTAGTTCATTAAATGATGGTAGTTGGTGGTGATTTAGATCACGATGTGGATTTAGGTAATTTTTGAAAGGGTATGTTGCTGATTGATTAGGTCAGTCTTTGTTCCACAGGTGGCAGCAGCAGTCTGGCAAAGATTGTGCACTCCAAGCTCTGCTAGCTGACCATATTTTGCTGTGTTTGGCTGCAGGTGAATCAGATAATGCGTATCAATGAGATCTATAATTCACAGCTGTTTGGTGACTGTCAGAGCGGCTTTGGGTTTCAAATTAAAATGGTCAGTGACTGTAGAATTGTTCTGTTTTTAGCCAACTTTACAAGGGTGTTCTGTTTGTGTCTGTCGTGTGATTTTTGTTGTCTGTTGCTTGTCGTCTGTAATGGATGTATTGTGAAGCAGTGAATAGAGCTGCTTGACCACTACCCTGTGGTGCCAAGTTGAACCCCCCTACAACTTTCATTCCTCCAAACTGCACCCAAACGCCTGCATTGTTAATTGCTTGCTAGCAATATTGTGGGGCATAGTCTGGTGGCGTGGCGTAGTTGGTAAGGCGTTTCGGCTGAAACGAAGTTACTCTACGCCAGGCCCGGTTAGTACTGCAATGCCTGCGGGCAGGTATACCATCTCGGTGCGAAGCCTGCCAGCTAGGTCGACTCAGCCTTTTACCCTTCGCGGGACAGTAAAATGAGTAGTAACTCATTTACATGGGTTACGGAAAGTGGGGGCCTTAGTACAGCTGAATGGGGTTGCCTAGCTGGCCACTGCGCCAGCCTGTGTCTGCAGACTGCACACGGTGGCCATGCGGCAGGCGGCTCTGGTTAGTGACGAAGGCGCATTAGAGGCGTGTTTGCGACGATGCGCTATACAAATTGACGACCTTTACCTTTACCTTTACCTTCATAGTCAGAGGTTTACATTCACAAGTTATGTAAGTAAGTAAGAAACTGTGTTTACATTTGCTGTCCTTCGGGTGCAGGCATGTATGGTCGGCTACCATAGCGACAGCTTCGCTTCTTGTTGTTGAACTGTCCGACTGCTTATTTTTTAGTCGCATTAATTGCATGATTAATTATTTTAATCACAGTTTTAGCGTGTATCTGGTTTCTATTGGAGGTAGGTGTCATCAAATGATATAAGGCCATCCTCCTGCGGAACACACTGGCTAATGTTAATAACCTCTAGGCAGTGAAAGCTGGTACAGATATGCACTCTGCACAAAACCGCACTTTTACCGGAAATGATCATTGCATAGAGTGGGAATTCGAATTTTTGAGAGTTTTTTAAATTCAATTTTTAAAGAATTTCAAAAGCTCTTGATTACTAAGAATCTGCAAAAAGTGAATTTTAACAAATTTATTAATTGTTATCAGCTTTTAACTGAGAAGTGACAAATTCTCAGTCTGTGGTGCCGTGGAACTGAGATTTGCGTGAAACTATTCTCTGTGACTGATTGCAGTATTTTATTGTGTATTATTATTATTATTATTATTTATACCCCCTGTAGTAAAGGTTCCCGGGAGTTAAAAACAAAAGTTAAAAACAAAGCTGGAATGGCTATTGGTCCAGTGGATGCATGGAAAACGAGTCGTGCAAAAGCACCAAGTTAAAACGTTGGATCGTCACAGAAATACGCTGGAATAAAAACTGGGTCTCTCTGTCGTCGCCAGAAATGTTACTAATTCTTTGACCCAGATTGTTGATGAACTCCAGCGCTGAAGCATTCAGGGGCCCTGGGTTTTCCACCGCAATAGGCTTGAGATGCCGTAAAGTCAGCATACTTATCAGCCTTTCTTTCAGCTGCCTGGTCAGCCACCAGTCCTGCGCCTGTGGCAGCAATATCTGCATATGATGCAGCCAACGTGCTGGCATCTGTGACATCCCATATAAGAGGTTTTCCACCTTGCCACGGGATTAGATCAGCCCATCTGGACGCTTGCCGTCCTGCCTGTTTAAGCCTGATGGCTCCTTGGTTGCAAGTACCAGATAACGTCGTTAAGCACCTGGTGTCTTGCAATTTTACTAGGAGCTTCCTTACAGACCATGGCGTGACAACTTTGGGCGTCTACGTCAGATCCACACTGGCATCTCCGCATCTGTGAGGAACGCACAAGTCGAGTCTCAGTCGGCCACTCGCAAAGTCTCGTTTTTTAGCCTCGGTCCACAGTTAGTGATGGGCAAAGCTAGCAACCAGTCACCACTATGTGGCACCCCTGAAGCTAAATACCATGCCATCTGCGACGGCTCGACCATGAATGCTTTGATGACTGAGCGGTCAGCTTGTAGGCTTGGTCAGTCTCAGAAAGATTGTTTGCTTGGCAATGGATCTGGAGGCATACCAAATGATGGAGACCAATCTGTGAGGTAAGAGTCAAGAAATGAGTCGCTCGAGCAGGTGCATGACGATAGGATTTGTTCCTGGAGGGAAGGAGTGCTTGCCGCTGACGCTAGAAAAGCTGGAATTGCGAGCAAAGTTATCCTTCTCACTCCCAGGCCGCCCTGTTTAATCGGTAAAGAAGCTGGTGGCCACTGGGTATCTGACAGAGCAGAATTCGTGATACAAATTCAGTAGTCAGACGTCAGAAGGTTATCAAAAATCTGCAGGGAAGAGTTGTTAACCGATGGTGAACAGCGTAACAAATGCTGCACCCTGGGGGCACTGAATGAAGCTCTGAGAAGGATGAGAGCATCCTGTGCGTTGATGAGGGCCAGTTTGTCCACTGCTCGGGCCAACTCATCACACCTCTTTGACCATGCCGAGTCCAGAGCTGTACCAGGAAACAATGGCGCACCGAGAAGTTCAGTCTCTGACTTTACGTAAACCCAAAAGAATGGGGTCGGTGATATGACAACCTGGGTTACCGACTGCTCACACTTGGCAGTGTTGAGGTTGAGACCGATATCTAGACCAGCGTTCATTATCATTATATTATTATTATTTTTTAATACCCCCGGTAGTAAAGATCCCGGGGGTTAAAAACTAAATGAACCGTTAAAAACTACCTGGATGACCAGGGGTCCGATGTGTCGCTTGTACAAAAACTGTCACGAACAAGAATGGCATTAAAGCACTGCATCAGGACCGACAGCCGCTGAAACAAAAATACGCCCTTGCGAGCCTCACTGGAGACGGCTGAAATTCTGCGGCCCAAATCCTCCACAAAACGAATGGCTGACTCGTTGATGGGACCCAGAATAGAGCTATTCATTATTATTCTTAATTATTGTATATTAAGCTGTTCAGTATGACTAGTAACTGTTTGTTGTATAGGTGATAGTTCATGACAAGCCAACCACAGGCTACAATGCTGCTGGTGACAGCTTGGACTATGAGGCTCTGCTCAATGTATGTGATAGTGTGTCGTCTTAGTTACTGTGATTATGAGTGATTTTAGTGATAAATATTATGATTTTAGTGCATTTGATAGTAGTATGGAGCTTGATTTAACATATGTGATGCAATTTTAGTCATTTGCTGATATCATACATTTGATGAATTTAGTGATCAGTGGTGCATTTTTGATTGTATGCAGCTCCGCATATTAATGCTCTGTTTGTTGCAGCTTGAAATTACTGTTAATTTATGGTGGAAATGTTTATGAATATTTAGCAACAGTTGAAAAGCACATACTTCTATGTTCTTTAGTGCTGAGATATGTTCAGCAGTTTTTGAAGTGCCAAGGTAATGAAATTATGCTGCACATTTGGTACAAAATGCAGTGGAAATTTGGGAATTTTAGTGTAGCCATTTTTATGTCCAGTTTCTGTTCTTAGATGTTAATGTTATGCATCAGCATGTGTTTATGGTCACGTCATATTGATGCTGTATGTCTCTGGTATCTAATTTACAAAACTTGTACAAATTTTTTTTAAGTTCCTCTGAAGTTTTTATTTCTAAGTCACAGTCAATAACTTACTATTTTTAAACGCTTGCTAGGAATTTTTCAAGTTGATTTTCAAAGCCCGACTTTATGATTCCTGATTGTCAGTCGATCACTACTCACTGATTCACAGATTTATGTATTTAACACTGTTGTTAGTGGTTACCGATGTAAAACTTGTAAACACAGACAAATGAAACAATTTTACACCAATATCACTGCCAAAATTGGCCCGAAATTAAATTTATGCTTATTTTGACACTATACAGGATATATATAAAGATGAAAAATGAAAATAATGACTGCATCTGTGTTTGAGATTTTTCAAGTCAGCTAATTTGCTATTTTAAGTTTTTTCTAAGTTTTGCATAAGGATATTGTAAGTTTTTCCTAACTCTTTTTTAGATTTCATTGTAAATTACATTTTCCGAAGTTTTTCCATCCAAAGTTTGACTTACAAATATCTTTTTAAATTAGACCTTTGGTATCTGGCTGCTGTAGGAATTTGTGGCAGGCAATCATGATCTGGATAAATTCTGCCTGGCTCACCTGTTTACGGCAACTCCGTTTGCAGACAATGTCATGGGTGTTGCGCGACTTGGTGCCATCTGCGACAAAAGAAGTAAGGAAAAATTTTCTTCCCGCTGAAAATGTTAGTACTCAAGCATGTCCAGTGTATGGAAGTTATTGGTGCTACTGTTACAGGTGGCTTTTCAGTAATGATGCATGCTTGAAGTGTCATAGCATCATGCACAAAGCACTTTATGCTTTGTGCATGTTCTTTGCATGCATGATTTATATGATAGTGCATTGCCAACCATCTAATGCCGTGTTGTGCTCGCTAAAGCCTAAATTCCATTACACCAACTTTCATCGAAAGTTCCCGCGGGGAAAGTCTTGCACACAAATCATGAAAGATGCAGACACAAACGGTGACAAAATCATGAAACCATGAAGTTTCGGTGAAAGTCGCCGACACAAATCATGAAGTCGCGGACACAAACTATCTCGACATGTCAAGATGTTTGCGACAAAGTCCGTGACAAGTTCGCGACAAACCCGTTTATGTCACTCTAATGGAATTTAGTCCATTACAATGCACGGGGAAAGTTGGCGACAAAGTCCGCGGACTTTGTCGCGGACACAAATCATGAAAGTCCGCGGCGCGATTTGTGTCACAGACGTTCATGATTTGTGTCCGTGACACATCCGCAACTTTGTCAGGAACTTGTCCTGGACTTTGTCGCAAAGTCGGCGTAATGGAATTTGAGCTTAAGCTCACATACACGTCAAGCATGTGGATAGGTTTTTCTATGGCAAACGATTGCCAAAAGATCACAGCTTTCATTAGATGCAGCAAATGCACTGCATTCTGCTTAAGTTATCTTCACAGCTCTTCAATAAGCATAGTCTTTCTGACGCAACTCACAATAAACTATTTGCTAAGAATTTACACAACCCCACGACATTCTAGAAGCACTTCTGTCTCCACCAGCTGATTGTAACTAAGACTTAAATGACAGGCTACGTAATAAGGCAGCTTCTTGACCGCATATCACGTCTCACTGGTTGTAATGTTATGGTTCACATGCTGTCTTCTGATAGTTATTGACAGCATTGTTATCTTTTCATTTATTGTAGAGTTGTGGTCTTACCATAATTGTTGCACTAAAGAAACATTTAATTGATTGACCTTTGTGAAATTAATTTACTGAGCTTTTTTATACTTCTAATTTTTTTTGTTTATTTTTAGATGCTTTTTCAGTGTGAACTTATTTGAATACTGGTAGTTTGGCATGTACACCGTGTCTCAGAAAAAAACAGTCAAAATAATTTTTGTCATAATTATGTCAAATTTTCACTAAATTTGACAATTTTTGGCATGAATGTAGTCAAATAATGAGATTATGCAAGATGCACTCATTTTCCACTTGACCTAATTTATGTCAATGCACTACCGTGTGAAACATAGATGTTCCAGATTGTTGCATAACGGATGACACTGAGTTACTTTCGAAGTAAACGCTGTAACGATTTAATTAAGTACACATTAAATCTCAGTGTTAATTATTTAACTGAATTGTAAGTTTGTATAACAACTCGCTTGCAAGTCATCAGAATTTATGTCCAGTGTGTTGAGTGTGCCTCGCATACAAAGACAATAGCTTAGATGCAATGCCACTGGCTGATAGCGGAGTCAACAAACGACTGATTAAACGACATTTATTTATCAATTAGATGTGTTTTAAGCTCATCGGTCAGCTATTTTGTTGTATGCTGTTTTTACCATAAATATTTTATACCACAAAATTATTAAACCACATGGTACTTTCTGTCGAATTGGTGATGCAAATGTAAGCAATTTGATACCAATAATCGCTACGTAATGTAACAATTTGGAGCATCTGTACATACCTAATTTTACATACATACGTAATTCTATCATCATGGCCATTTTTGTACAAAAAATTATTAAAGTTGGTGGAAATTTAACGACGTTATGACAAAAACAATTTTGACTTTTTTTTTCTGAGACACGGTGTACTTGTACTGTTTAAGTCTTTATACACAGGGTGGGCCCAGAGCTGGGCAAATTACTGGCTTAAATGTAATTTAATTACAAATTACAAATTACGTCATTTTAATTACTTTAGTTACAAATTACATGCCATTGCTAATCTTGTATTTATCCCACAGTTAGCGAAATGGAATGTCTGGTATGTACGGTCTACACTAGTAACAAAAACAACTTGTGCAAAAATCAGTTATAATTGAACATGTAAATCATGTGACAAAGTGTAGTTGAGTAAATAAGAGAGATCGACATGGTGATTAATATAAAACTAATAGATGTTACCACTTAAAACTTTGAAATATAATTGAAAACTGTAATGTAATATGAAATTACAAATTACATGACCATGTAATTGAATTACCAATTACAAATTACATTAAAACCAAATGTAATTGAATTACAAATTACAATTGTAATTTGAGTTGTAATTTGTAATTGAATTACGTAATTGAATTACGTATAATTTCGTTGCTGCCCAGCTCTGGGTGGGCCAAACATTTTACCCCACAAAACAGCATCGTATTGCTAACTCGTGATAGAAATGTTTCATAATTTGTATTGTCAGTTTGAAAGAGCATTTGTTTTTGCTCGTGATGATGCAGTGACTGCCATACTGTATAACGGCATTTACTTGTAATTAGTTACTGAATATTTAATAAGTTTGTCAGAATGGGGTTTTTTTATAAGAGCACAGTTATTTCTCTATTGAAAACAATTTCTTTTGTACAAGTGTGATTTTACTATATTCTTAACCAATTATTCAGTCAGTCAGTCAAATAAACAATCAGTCATTATTTTCTGAGCAGCTTTAAAGGTTAAACCATTAAAGGGTAGTTTAAAGAATGAAACAATTTAAGCAGTCAGACAGATTCATTTTTTCAGTTGATGAAGTTTGGATATGACTTTCTGCTGGTCTCAATGGCCAAATTATTTAATTATTGTTGTTTGACTTTGCCTGTGTCATTTAAATATGTAATTCAGTGCAGTGTATTGTTTCAGATCTGAATGTTGGGTTAACAACGTACAACAAGACCAAGACTGAAATGGTTTTTACACTCGAAGCTGTTTTGATCACTGCTCATGGTACGTGCAAGTGCTAGTGCCTATTGTACAGTGCTTCGGTTCCTATATAAACCATATATAAACTTAGCAGTAATGGGTTCTTTTGCTTCTGAAATTTTTTTTTACAATTATTACTATTTCAGTTGGCTTAGCAAACTGTCGCTGTATGTCCAGAATAACTATACATAGGAAGCCCGTGCCAATGGTGGCCATTGCTGTGTTAGATGTATACATGTTTTGGGCAATCCTCATATGTTGCTAAGTATCGATGATGAAATTGCATGTGATCGGTATTGGAGAATAAATTCTCATTGTCTACTGCACGTGGCATCACTTCATGTTGCACGGAAACCTAGATCTACTGACGTTGAAGTTTTTTGCCGTTACTAATTTACTCCGCATGATTTATTTGCCATAAACCATATTTCTAAAATAACTGCAGCATTATGGTTTTCCATTTCCCATATGATTAGATGATAATCAGCGAATGCTATGACTGTAATATATTCAATAGAATAAACTGGCTATATACTGTGTTAGAGATTGTTGCTTTCTATGGTTGTAGTTAAACTTTGTGTGTCTTTTTAATTGTTGCTGTTTTTAGTAATTCTAACATATGTTGTGTTTATCGACTGAATCTCTGGCTGGTGTGAATTGCTTACTCAACAATCCTGTACAATAGAGCTTGGTAAGCTATTTGCTTCTTTTTTGTTACAGTATTCTTCACTTATCATGTTGTTGAATCATTTCACTGAAATTTTTCAACTAAACCAGACCAGCAGTAGACATAAAGTTTCCAATATAATTTTCTTATTTAGAAAACATTATAATGCAATATATTTCAATATTCTTTACTGTAATATAATTCATTAATAGTCACTCATCTGCTGTCTGTGCTGTAGAAACGGGGAGTCTAAAACCACACATTATAACCAATCACCAGTCACCCAGGCCAACTCAGCCTTCCATCCCTGTAAGGTAGGGAAATCGAGTACCGGTCTGCTTAGCTGCAGTTGAAGGGAAACTATCATGAAGAATCGTATTCTAAGTGAACGCAAAAACTAAAATAATAGGGTTTCTATTTTCATTTGTAGCAAAAAGCGCACGCATATTATGCATAAAAATGAAGAAAAGTGCTTTTATTCATGGGCAAAATTACCGGATCTGAAGTGAAAAAAGAGTCGACACACTTGGCATCGTTAGCAAGCAGCGATGCGCATGTTGTGGGCGAGTCCGTCTGTGGATTGAGGTCCGCAGAATATTTCTGGTCCATGGAGGGACTGCAGATTTTTCTTCGACAAAAAGTTGCTCACTTTGATATGTAACTTTTTAATACTAAGCATTTTTAAAGCTTTGGATAATTTGGATAATTTTTGTTTTATTTTAGCCGTTAGATAAGTAATGTTTTAATTGTGAATCATATTTCAATTAATATTTTAACACTTTATGCACGTATAGATAATTAGACTTATAGAAATTATTGGCGTAATATAAACTGCTAATTTTCACTTTAGTAAGCATTGCAGATGCAAACGGACTGTGGATCAGAGTTTACATATTACTGCAGATGCGGAATTCAAATCAGAATTTGTGGACGGACGCAGACTCAAATTCGAAGATCCGCATGTCTTTGCTACTAAGCTAAATTGCAAAGCCAGAGACTGCAAATGGACAGTTTACATGCAAGTTTTTGGTTTGAAATTGTGACGATGTGTTTCACAAGCCGTAGCAATTCAAACGTAGATGATTAAGGATTAAGGAGTGATTCTTCTGCCAGACGGCCGACTGCCGTGCCGTGAAACGGACGTACAATGTTAGAATCATTTGATTTATCGGCACTTCTTCGGCGGCCATTATCCAACTCTGCAGACGGCCCGCAGCTTTTAATATTTTGGTAGACGGTGCAGCGTGATCCCCAGAGTGCCCTGGTGATTGGAAAATCCTTTTCCAAAACACTCCGGCATAGTATTCGATCAAAATCTTATTAAAATTGTTCGAACTCCTATTCACCCCATGTTATTTTCGGCTGCACTTGGTATCGGTGACGTCACTGGTACCAGGTGACTGCACTAGTGTGTCAGACAGTATGTTTTGTGTCGAATTCTGAAAAAGGATTGAAGTTCACTTTTTGCAACGATCAGTCAGAATTTGCTGAAAATTGGCTCGCCATAAATTTTATCTCATTTATATGTACATGTATGTTATTTATTCCAAGAAGTCAAATTTTCATGATACTTTCCCTTTAAAACAGGGTGCGATCATCTGTATCAGGTAACGTTATGTGATCCCATTGACAGGTGACTTTTTGTTGCTCTAAAATGGGTTACCATGAAGAGTTATACTTACATTCAATCTTCAACTGGCTAACTGAGGTTTTGCCTGGAAAACGGCCATTAGGGCAGTCACTATATGTTTATTGACATGTAAATACATGAAAAAGTTAACTGATACTTTTTCTGAATTAAGACGTTTGCATGGAAAAAGATAAACTTGGGCGAAAATAGTTCCCACTGAGTCTGCATTGTTGTCAACACAACCCGTTAGTTTGGGTCAACGGAAAGTCGTATGGGATGAGTGATGGTACTGTCGGAGTGTTGCTGACTTTATATATGTTATCTATGTGGTAACTGTTCGGCTGTTTGTACAGTTTGCAATGCATATTTCGATTAGGTTTTAGCTAGAAAGATGAATAATAATAATAATAATAACAAAACATTTCTGTACCGCTTTAGATTGTGAGCTAATGGTTGTCGCTGCAGGTCACAACTGGGGAAGTGATCATGACTTTAGTCAGAACTGTGTCCCAAGCGCATCTGAAGGTGGAAAGTATCTGATGTATCCTCACACCATATCCGGGCGTGATTACAACAACAAGGTTCTGATTCTTTGCCGATTTTCTCGGATTGACAGTTTGACCCCAGTGTCACACACTGTCGCACAGCATCCATGTTGCTGGTCTTGAACATTTTCATAAAAAGATGTTGGCAATGAAGTCTATGAAAGCAAGCTCAGACTTAATTAGCTGAAGACTGTTATGAGCTTATGTATACATATATTTTCTGCTGATCCGTTGCAAAACTACTTTTTCTGACGTGATGCAACTGACTTTGCCAAAGAAACATTTGCTGAACAGAAAAATGCTCTTCTAAGGATTGACAAGCAACATTAAAACGAACATGATTTTAATATCACCAATAACATCACCAATTAATATCTGCTGTGCATGTTACAAGAGGTAACAGTCTGTGCCTGCAAGAAGTTGATGCGGACGTGATTCATGAAAGTGCATTTTCACTCTTAGGATTGCGACTGTGCACTCTGCGCTCATTTGTAAGTAAGTAAGTAAGTAAGTATGTGAATATTTAAAGTGCAAAATGTCAGCCAGTGGCCGAATCTGAGGCACGTGTGGTCATTTGCCATTTTTTCCACCACATCATGGTGAACTGCAGTGACAATATTTGGAGTCTTTCACTCGGCTGGGTCATATCTGCCACAGTGCCCTTAACAATCTTTTAAAGACAGACTGCAAAGATGGTCGAGATTTTAAAGCTCGGTTGTGCACAATCTAAAGTCTTAGTGTAAAAATTACTGGATTCGAGCTTTTAATGTGAATTTTGTTTTACTGAAAATTTAGAACTGATGTTAGCTGACAGTATTGGTGCAGAATTTTATTCTTTCTTCCTTACTTTAGAACTTATTCTTTCTGTTTTGTTGCTGTGTTTGTAGTTCTTTTCACTGTGCAGCAGACTGGCAATTGCAGAGTACTTGAAGGCAAATTCAAGCAAATGTTTTCGCGGTACCCCAATCATTGCTTGTTTCACTCATTGTGTTAAACTTCTGAATATTGTTAGACCTTACTATTGTTATTGCTGCGATTGATGTTTAATTAATTAGTTAGTTGCACTTTCCAAAGTTTGGGGATATTTTAGTCAATGAAGTGTGATAGTAGCCGCTTTGAATTTTACATATTGCTTGAACCTGCAAGTTTCTGTCAAATGCTGCCTTGCCCAAAACCCACAGCCCCACACAGTTTTTTCTACCCTTTTGCCATTATTGTCAAAAAGTCATATTCAGTACATCATTTGCCATGCTGCTCGCTGTCTTTGTGGGATTTTTTTTGTCGGAGTATGTGTACGCTGTTGTTTTTTTGATTCACATTTTGATTATTTCCTCATCTGTAGTCATAGTGTTTGATGACTGTTTTGTGATCAGAGATGTCGCAGTGTGGCAATTTTCATGTGGACGACGGTGAACAGTGCGACGAGGTTCCAACAAATGTCGGCATCAGCTGCTGTGACAGAAACACATGCCAGCTGAAACCCAGAGCCATATGCAGGTGACTGGTCATTTCAAACAAAATAATGTCAGCAAGATTATTAGGCCACCCACCCGGAATGGTAGTTCCTGGCAGTCGTATGTTTTGCTGCAGATTTTTCTATTTTAGTGCGAGGTTGCGAAGCTCCTGCTATGTGTATTATTATATGTAGGCCACAAAACTTTGTGAGGATACTTTTTAGGATAGGGATTTCTGGATTTCTGGAGATTGAGAGTCAGGGGAAACCATCTAATTCGGGTTTACTTGGAAAATGGCCGTAAACTGTGTGCGCAACTGCACATATGTGTCTGTTTCAATACTGTTTGGCAGTGTGTTAATGTTAATGTTGTTTAGTTCGTTCATCGGGTACTTAATGTACATTTCAGTGATCAGAACTCCACCTGTTGCGACCGGTGTCAGATCGCCGATCGATCCAAGCTTTGTTACAGCAGCTACAGTGACTGTAAAAACACCACCTACTGCGAGTATCCTTTGTTTTATACACTGCGTCACCACCAGAGGTCACTGTACGCTGTTTAGTTACTGTATGTTTGCCTGAGAAACTTGTTCTTATGTGGCTGTTGTATACGATGCATTATTTGTGTTATCCGGTTACATATCCCATGCAGTTTTTTTAACTCGAGAGCAAAAATTTGCAAAAAAAAACAAAACTGTTGTGATCATCTGATGTGAACATTTCCCAGGGCAGCAGTGATTTTTAGTTCATGGGGTTAAAGGTTCACTGGATGTTAGAAATATGTGTAGGCTGTGAATGCATGTAATCTGTGTTCAGCATAATACAATAGGCACGTGCTAATGGGTAGCATGCAACTGAGTAGAAATTCAGCGCTGGGGTTTTCATTTGTGGCATCCGCGTATTGTGATGGGGAATTCTGGTGGTAACACCGATGGTCGTGTAATATGTTGACACTCTGACATCTTTTATTGTTGGTGATAGAAACTGTGTTGTGAAATTTAGTAACGTTGTTTTAATATTGATTTAAAAATTTACCTAGATAAACACTGTGAAAAATACACTCCGTCAAATAAGGTTGCCACCTCTCTGGTATTGAACTGCACAGTGCAGATTGATAACTAAAACTCGAAAAACCGAAGCGAAAAAAGCGTAAAGCAGTCCGAATATCTGAGCACAAGAATGGCAGTGGCAGTGGTAGTAATTTTGTTCTGGTAACAATAACAGCAGTTGTAGCTGCCACGGTTGTAGTATCTTAAGCTTTTATCCGTTCGTTGGAACATTATGTTGCAAACCTTCACTTCAGTGTCAGTGGTAAGTCGGACCGGTGTCCCAAGCCAGTGCTCAAGCCAAATGGTGAATTGTGTTACAGGCAAGTACTTTACATTTTATCAAGATTTCTACTGCGCATGATTTACTTATTAATGGGCCATTCTCTGCTAGATAATAATACTGATGTGCTGAATTTTTATACATGTAAGTCTAAGCTTTGCTAAGAAGCCATCAAGAATTGACACACTGTGTATGCATGAAAAGTTCCCCAGAACATGCCCAGTAAGTGCATTAAACTAATGCTGACAATAGAAAATAATCTAACTTAGTGTGCAATACTTTTTAAAAGAATTTGAAATAAATGCACAAGATTTGGTGTTAAACTGTTAAACATAATTAAAGAAATAGTGTATGAAAACTGTCAGTTTGAGAAAACGGTTACTGAGTACCTACTGTTAATGACATTGGCATATTACTGTTGATTGGCTGACACAACATCATTCAGTCTCCAATACTTGAACATAGATGCACTTTTGGGATTGCTAACCAAACCTATTTTCGGAAGATTTATCCAGGAATTGGAAATTGTTGTGGGATAAATTTTAGATGACAACTGTGCATTATAGATCAATACAAGGTGGTCTATAAAATATGTAAGCCTCTCGCTTTTGTACATTTGTAACTTCGTCAAATGTTTGCCTGTTCTTGTCTCTATGCATCACTGAAATAATAGTCATCTTTAGAAAATAACTCAGTCATTCTAGAGCTGACTAGCGACACGTTTGTGATGTGATGGGATCTTTCATGATCACTTAATTGCACATTTAATTTTAAAAATATGTTATTATTTGATGTATTATAAAAATAGGGGCTTACTGGTACTTTATGTTGGGCTTTTTTTTTTCACTGATCTATTTATTCATCAGGCTTATTTATTACAGTCGCTTCTTAATGTTCGTCAAACGCTCTTGTCTTCAGCTGCTTTCTTCAGGTCAGTGTAAATGCTATTTGCTGCCAAGTCATCCAGCATTTGTATACATTTTCTTTCTTTGTCTTTTTCGTTAACAGCATTCGCTTTAGTACATCATGCTGCATTTGGCCAGTTGGTGCTATCACTTGCTTGTGATGTGCTGGTGTATTTTAGTGGCACAGGTCGGTGTCTCAATGGAGAGTGTAAAGCATTGTGTGAATATTACAACTTGACATCATGCTCCTGCGATAAAGGTAATTGCTCTGTACATTTTCTACCTTTCTAAAGGTTATAATTGTGTATAGTTCTTCGTGGGAACTTTGCTCAGAGCTACAGCAGTGATGACCTGTTATATCGGATCTGTAATTGCACAATGTTACCTGCCACCCGACATGTGTAAAGTCTGGTAGTCAATCATGAGACAAAGATAACAAGAAGGCCCAGTTAACGCAAAGGGGAACGTGTGACAGCGGTGCATATATGAAGGCCCACTGCGAACAAAATCTAAGCTCACCAGTCCCAGCAATTTGTACTAGTGCTGTGCGATACCTTCGATACCTCGATAGGTGTCGTGAGTATCGACGTTTCGATACCAGTATCGAAGAGGTCTTGATATATCGTGGTGCCACGATACCGCCAAGTATCGTGACATGATGATACCAGTTTCGATACCATGCAGTTGCTCTGTTGTTGACAACTGCACACTGCGTGACAGCAATGAAAATAGGACATCAGTCATCACATTAAAACCATTCTCGTTGGCCTAAGTTAGTAATATGTTTGCACATGTGTTAATAAGTGTTTTGTCAAAACGGCGCATCTCTAGTTCATTGTGGCGTTTGGTCAACTTTTGTGATTGAACCGCAGTGCAACTGATGGATGCGAAATGCACACGTCGCATGCGCTATAGACCTACACTGGCCGCTGATGACGAAGTTTTGTTTGTGCTGTCTGTGTCACCCGTTTTTTACGTATTTAGTTTATATTAGTTTTTGCAAAGTTGGTTGCAGTAAATGCATAATGACGAGGGAACAGCTTATTTATCCCTGATAATGAACAACGCTGATCATAATTACGTTGAATCACTGGAGTTAGTGTAAGTGCCGCATTGAATCAGTTTAGAGTTTGACACGTCTGAAGCCGATCAGTGCAGAAAGCATCCAAGAAAACAGATTTGTTCTAAAATCATCGCAAAATAACTGACGACTGACGTTAACTCAATTCATATGATCAGTTTTGCTGTCGAACATAAATTACAGTGAGACTTAAATATATATATTTTCTAAGCAACGGCGCCCCCCAAAACGTTGTGGGGCCCAGCAAAACTACCCCTTCTCCCTCTCGACGGGCCTGAAGACTAACATTTCATATGCACTTTTGGTATCGCGATACTCGATACCTGAGACGGTATCGTTATCGTGACTCCAATTTCAGGTATCGCACAGCACTAATTTGGACACGCTGACTTTCATTCATTTATTCACATACGCTAGATGGCGTCACCGGTCTCACATGGCTTGTGTCGTTTGAATGGCCGAAAGCCCACATTCTGAAAAGGGTACCTACGTTTGATGCTCCTGTATGGAGGATTCCTTGAACGCAAGGGGCCAAAATTTAAACTAGTGAAAACTATGCTCAATGTCGAAAATTTACTACGCAGATTGTCCTTGTCTCTCTCTAGTGATTTTGGCGCAATTTGCTTATGAAATGTGTCTTGCAGCTGAAAATCGCCAAAAATTCCATAAAAACCCTTATTTTAATGTTCCAGGTCCGCCAAGGTAATTGCTTTCGGTGCCAATCAGAAGCCCGTGTAGGACTTCCTGTTAGTGATTAATAGTAACCTAGGCCCTATCTCGCACCGTTTCTGAGATACAGTGACATATTGCCTAAAAATCGCAAATTTTTCCTACTCCCCCTCTCATTTAATACTCTCGCTTGGGATGACCCCTGTGGAATTTCTGGAGAAGCTTTACGGATCCTGAAACTAGAGTCTTCCATGGACCCTGTTGTGAGGAATAGATGATCCTAGCCTGCACCGTTTTTGACTGATCCACCCGTGTGACAGACAAACAGACAGACGGACAGGTTTGTGAATATTTAATTGTGATTTCTAAGACGCACTACAGCAGTAGCTGCTTTCGCGCATAAAAACTGATTAGCTTTTGGGAAGGTCAGAAATGAAAGTCACAGAGGGCAAAGGCATAGCGAGCAAGCATAGAGTTTCAGCCGTCTAGTACGTTTGCAATTTTCGGTTCTTTTTACTGACTCAGATAGAGCCTTTATGTGTATTTCTTCATCTTTTATATTTATTATCTAGTCATCCTAACGGACCATATATCTTGCCTGTCTGCCTGTACGTTTGTCCATCCGTCTGTTCCGCACGGGTTTCTAACTCAAAAGCAAAAATATGTAGAATACCAAAATTGGAGTGAAAGTTTCTTAGCCCATGAGTAATTGGTGTGCCAACTTTCAGTTCAAAAAGTCAAAAGTCAAAGGTCAGTTTAGAATTAGGTTTGCACAGTGTGGTGCATAGCTAGGCGGATAGCTGCATATCATGGACCCCTGCGCTGCCAACTTAACTGGCTGCCAGCCGCGATAACTTTGCTAAGTCACTTTCGCCGCGAAAATTGCGGCTTACCTGCAAATTATCTGCAAACAGTGGTGCTAAGCCATTGAGAAATGGTGGCTAGCTGAGAAAAATTTGTTACTGTCGGTCTGTGTGAACACCAAATAAAACCACATAAAGTGCTATAGACGTTACATCTGCAGTAAAAATGACATGGTTCAAACTTTGTGTCAAATGAAATACCTTTACCATATACAGTACCATAGTTTTGGTTTATTGATAATGTATACTCAGTTAAAATATCAGAGTAACTATTCTTAGTATGGTTTCAGCCATGACGTGCTTTTAGTGTTATGTTGCTTCCTGGGAAAAGAAGAGCCATGGACGAACTCCTTAAGCTGCGAATAAGCCGAGGATAAGCTGCAAAACTGCTAAGCCGGCCGTGAAATTCACAGTTAGCCAGCTTAGGGGTCTAGCATATTATGCCAGCACTGAGCCGACGTTTCATTGCAATTTCTGTGCTTGTGCATTTGTCCTAATATAAATAAATTACACATATAAACGTGTGCATGTATGTGCTGTGCGTATTTGTTATAGTGGAGGAGTCGTGCAAGTGGTGCTGTCGCAATGTATCAGCGGCTGCTGGTGATGACGCTAGGACGTGCAGACCATACAAGCTGGTGGTCAACAGCAGCCTACCTGACAGAACTCCCTGCGTCCACGGATACTGCCTTCAGGTTGTCGGTTAAAAGCACAAACTGAACAGTTTCTGTGTTCCTGACGAAGGACGTTGTGCTGCTTCCTGTGCAACCACCTTCTCGTCCGTGGAAGTGTCTGGGCCCGACATCGACCGAGCGACCGACGACCACTGGCAATGGTCACCTGCCCTCGTCTCCGACCTCACTGGCCCAGCAAAGCGCCGCAACCCCCCTGGGATCCGATCCGTGGGAGTCTACCTCAAGTGTCATGTTCTTGTTTTTGATTAGTGGAGGCTCACCTCTGCTTACTACTTCTACTGGCGGGCGACATCAACCCACATCCAGCGCCTTCCTGGACGAAGCTCACGACCAGGCCCGGCGGGACATCTGGTCAGGAGGAAAGTTTAACACAGATCCTCGACGCCTCTGGGACTTCTTGGAGCGGATCGGGGAGGTGACCCACCCCCTGACTGGGAATGAAAGAAAGAGAGAGAGGACGTTGTGCTGTCATAGTACTAGTGGTAGTTATAGTAACAAGGAATGAAGTAATTTGGTAAGAAATGGAATCACTGATCGATGCTGCCACGTGGTGAATTATAAATCATCTTTTTTTAACTCAAGTGCAATTGCATGTTTTAGCTTGAGGGTTCGGTCTTAAATTTCCCCTTCCCAGTGAGTGCAGGAACCCTATCTATCTTACACAATGTATCTCTGGACCCCACAAGTATACCTGCGAAATGGCGTCTAAATCCGTCAAATGGTCTAATCAGGGTGCACGATTGCGACAGACAGACAACAGACAGACAGACAGCTGGAACAGTGTGTAGCAGTAGTCTGCAGCAGTTCCGCCTATGGTAATAATGCCGGTGTGACTTGGTGTAATAGTAAGATCATCTCAAATCTCAATGAATGCATTTTTCTGTGCCAAGCCTGATTACTACTTGGACCGGTGACTGAAGACCAGTAAATCATCTTTGTATCATACATAACTAACCTTCCAGATCAGCTCAGCCTGGCCATCCCTCTGGGGTAGGTATACTGAGTACCAGCCTGTCTGGCTGGGATTGAGGTGGGGTGTATTCACCTATGTTGGGTGGCAGGTGACGCTCTGTAGCTATGAGACACCCACCACCTGCGAACACACAAAGTGTCAGGAACACTCTTAGATGTTACTTAGTGATGGGAGAATTGGCTAGTTAACAAAAGTGGAACTCTGCCTTTTTGTATATATTTCTATGACTAGATTTGTTCATCTGTCGCATGTTCTTGTGTCTGTAGGGCGTCTGCAAGCGCAGCAAACCTCATATCATGAAGCGCATCCTAGAATTCTTTGAAACTATTGGAAACTTTGGCAAGTTGTTGAATATCTTCTAAAATTTTAAACTACTGATGCTCAAGAACGTCCGTCTTGGTCTCATGTTGTAGAATACAATAATTTTTCATGCCATATATGTAAAAAATGAGTACAGAAAAGTGCAAGTCTTCTGGTTCTATTTTTAAGCTGGTATTGGTATTTTGTATTTGTAACGAAAACAAAAGTGTTGTTAACACTGCCAGTGCTGTCACTGCTGCTGCTGCAGCATGCTATAGGCCACGGGCTACAGTACTGAGTTATGACATGCTGGCTAGGCCTATACCATTACAGTATTGTCACATTAAACTTCTAAGAACATATGAAGATGTTAGAAACAGTTGCTAGGAAGTGTTGTGAGCGAGGCATTTCGATGTGTTTTCAGAGAAGTTCATGCGTGACAACATCGTTGGCACTGTTATCGTGCTGTCCCTAGTCATCTGGATACCAATGGTCTGCATATTCCAGTCATTTGTAAGTGTACTGTCAGCATATGTCTCAATTCTGTCTCACAAACTCCCAAACAGTAAGCCTGTTACAGGCTTTACACCTATATTTTCAAAAATTCTCTGGGGTGAAACTCCTATAACATGAGAGAAAGCAACCCCCCCTTGGCATGCATCCAGTGTCCCATTTTTTAGAGCTTATGTGGCTTCTGGCTAGCGTACTCTAGGGATGCTGGTTATATGCGAATATGCGATTGCATATGCAATCGCATATTTTGCCAAAACCTGCATATCGCATATTTTTCCGCATATAATGGCATTTTTACAAAATTATGTCGCATATGCAAAAATTTGGATATATTCGCATATATGCTGCATATTTCTGCATGTGTGATCACATTTTTCAGCATTTTCGTTGTCTAATGTTGTTTTAAGACCACTAAATATTTTGGTGGCAAACGATTACCGTATTTGCAATTAGATGTTGAATAAATTGAAGTCATAAATGTCAAAACTGTGCAGAAAAGGCCTATTAATTATCATGATTATGATTCTCTGTCACTTAAATTTGCATATGCTGGAAATATGCGGAAAAATATGCCGCATATGTGCCGCATATTTTGCCAAATTCCGCATATTTTGCCTCCAAAAGTTCCGCATATTTTAATAAAAATCTCCGAGCTATAAACCAACATCCCTAATACTCGTAATAACGACTGCAATTAAGTATTGCATTTGTATGAGAATAAATGTACAAAACATCAGTTTATAAACTTGTTAACGGCGACGTGCAATGACTGACACATCGAAAACAGCAAAAATCATAAAAAGGTGATGAATCTGAGCGACGACGGGGCCCCAAACGTCGCAAGGCCCGGGGTAGCTTACCACCCCTACCCCATCCTCTCGACGGGCCTGTATAGTGGCATTTATTGCGAGCACGGGAGAGTGAGCTACGTGGGTTTTGGGGACTGTCACTGTGCGCCTTATAGGGGGCCAGGGGAAAAGCCCTTTTGGGAGTCCAGGGCGGAGCCCCCTTAAGCTGAAGACTGTTTTACACTATTCACAAAGTCAAATTCTCATAAAATTGGCACCAATATTACGCATCTGTCAAGTATAGTTCTGGAAAAATTTGTTTATACCCCAAACATTGGTCCGGCAGTTGCCGTAGCTGCTAGGCTGGCTGCTACAGCCCTGTAGTCAACGCTTATTGCATTTTTATTGATCTTATCACAACTTCTGTAAAAAAAAATTAGTGCAATCCAAATGTATTTTATTTCGTAGGAGGGGGGGAGCAGTCGTGCCCCTCACCCCCCTGAATCAATGCCATTACTGTACCAGTAATGCAAATTTGTTCGATTCTTTTATAGGAGAAACAACAAGTTGCACTGGAAGAGCGGCAGAGGGAGTGGCTAGCAAACAATGTACGTTCAGCGCCAGTTTCTGCTATCATAACAGATGTTGGTTTGGTGAAATGTCGCCTAATTCAGTCACATGCAATTGATAGTCCTTGTGTACCCCCACCCCCAACAGTTGTGATACTGCTTCTGTACTAGGTCCGTTGTGTACATCGGTGAATGTAAAGCAAACGGATACCAGTGGTGCATCATGGTTAGGTTTGGGGCCAAAAGGTCAAGGTCACCAGTCACCAGATGCCAGAAATACCACTTTGGGTGGAGGTCTGTGTTAACAGTATCCAGTATGATTGGTATGTTGATGCATCGTGAAACAGAGGTTTCGGATTTTGGACTTAAAAAGTCAGCGGTCATTGGGACTTAGGCACTGTGTTGGGTTCTAACCATCTAGTTCACTTCGTGTTTCTAAGTGTATACATCTTGCTGTATAATGACTGCAAGAAAATAAGTGATAAGATAACTTGGAAGGCGTGATTTAGAAGTCAGTCACAATGCATTTCATGCTCAAAACCAGAACGAAATGTCTGTAGCAGCCGTTATGTATTTATTATGCAGCCATACTATTAGGCCACGTTACAGGTCTTGTCTGTCCATCTTCTGTCCGTCAATCATGACTACAGGCTCGCTGAAAAACAACAAAAAATCTGAGCTAATGCTCACGAGACGCGCGAGAGCCTATGGCAGTTCCTGTTTGCAGGTAATCTTGGTCTATCTCCATCCATTTTGTTGCAGTTCACTCTTTTGCAGCCAAAAATCGCTAAAAAATCACTTAAAATCAATATCTTAAGGGTTCAAGGTCATTCAACCGATGTTGACATTCCTAAGAAGCTGGTCGCCAGTGCTTGTTAAAAAGCAGCATGTCTGTGCATATTTGCAACCTTTTTCACGCTAGACAAACCAACAGCGGATAAATAACCACTTTCAGAGGGGTACTCCTCTTTAACAGGCCTCCTTGAATCTAGAGGGTCCTGACTTGGACTGCTAAAATCTACATTCAATGCTGAAAATTTCATACGCAGGTTGTCTTGGTCTATCTTCAGGCATTTCGGCGTAATTCACTCTTGAAATGCGTGTCGCAGCCCAAAATCGCGAAAAATTCACTAAAACCCTCTATTTTGGGGGTTCATTTCATTCAAGGTCATCGATGTTGACATTCCTAAGAAGGTCGTTGCCAGTGTTTGTTATGACAAGCAGCATGTCTGTGCCTGTCTGCAACCATTAACACGTTAGACGAGCCAGTAGCGGTAAAATAACTTCGTTTTAGGAGGGGTGCCCCTTTTCGCCACCTTGGTCGTGGGGACGCCTTTCACCCAGCGTCGTGAAATTTTGTCACGTAATACTAGAGACACTAAGCTATCATACGGTTAAAACCCGAAGTCTCTTATCTCACCTGGTCTTGGATTGGTACCGGGTCATGACAGATGGATGTATAGACGGACAGACGGACAGAATTACCATAGCTAATACGCGCTATAGCTAGCTCTCGTGCGTAAAAAGGCGTGGAAAAACGAAAATTGGCGTGAATGCTTCACAGGGCAGGAGTAATTGATGAACCAATTTTCAGCTCTAAATGTCACCGGTCAGGGTTAGGGTTATGGTTAGGGTTACGCAGTGCGAGGTGGACAGCTACGTATTATATCAACACTGGACTGATATGTGCCTGTTTCAGAACAAGAAGCTTATATCAGAGGATGATGAAAAACGAATCACGATCGTCTCGTCGAAGAAAGTCTATCAGCGTAAACGCTGACCATCCAGCTGCTTATTTATTTCCAACTTCAGTATCTACGCTCACACTGCTTACTTACCTATGCAGCATGGTTTTCATGCTGAACCATAACTGCTGTGTATAACATCTGATAGACCGCATGTTATCATGAGGTCACTATCGTGTTTTTTGTTGTTTTTACTTTTTTAATGCTGGACCTGGTGTTCACTTTCCCCAGAAATATGGCAGTTTTTAGCGATTTTTTAGTCTGTACAGGGTGGTCCAAAAACAGCTTAAAGTTTATGGCACCATAATTTTGCAACTGTACATCACAGAATCGTGCAGTTTTCAGCAAAATGTTCCGAAAGAAATTCTTTACATAACTAATGTCAGTGTTTCAATACAGCAATTAAATATTTTTTGTTTTTGCCACTGGCAAGTGAACTGTTCAAAAACAGTATTACCTTCAATGTACCTTGGTTCATAAAAACGTGCCACTATTATTTTTGAATAGCTCCGTGAAACACTGGCCGATTTTAATAATTTTTGGCATGCGACATTAGGCAGAAACTTGAAACTTGACGGAGTTTTGGCCACCTCACCTTAATGTTGTCGCTATATACACTACCTTGTGAAATGCAGAAGTCGTAGTTTGGCAGTTGACAACAATGAATTCACACCACGTAGCACACACGTCGGCTCAGAAATTATTAACTGAATAGCAACAAACACGATGGGCTATTATTATCTCTCAAAAAGTCACACATGTCACATCACATTAGCTTTATTATTACAGCATGTGCTTAAAATGTCCTCCTGCAGCAAGAACACAAGTGGTAGATGTTGACACCACTTGCCAACATCACGTTCAATAACTGTGTGTCTCACAGTGGCCCACTGGCTGTCTATGCGTTATTTCAGTTTGTCAACTTGCAATTTTAAACTAAAGACAAAGTAACAGATTTTCTATGATTTTGTAGTCTAAGTATTTTTTGAGCCGATGCATGCACTACCCAACATGAATTCATTCTTGTCAATGGCAAAACTACGACATCTGCCTTTCACAAGATAGTGTAGCGACAACATTAATGTGAGGAGGCCAAAACTACAGACATTTGCGTCAAGTTTTTTCTTGATGTTGCGTGCCAAAAATTGTTAAAATCAGCCAATGTTTCACGCAGCTATTTAAAAAATGAAAGTGGCACGTTTTTAGACCACGGTGTCGAGGGTAATACTGTTTTTAAATTGTTCACTTGCCAGCAGCAAAAACAAAGAATATTTAACTGCTGTATTCAAACACTGACTTTGGTGATGATGATGACGATGGACGAATAAACTTTAGCATGGCGTTAAGTCCTAAGACTACAAGGACACGTAACAATAAGCTTAAACAGTGAAGTCACGTAATAGTAGTCAGTGCAATCAGACGTTCTTAGTCATGTCTGTAAGACCAGGCAAAAAGTTCGGTTTTCAGTCTGCTGCGAAAAACTTGCAACGACGGCGATGACCGGACCGACTCCGGCAGACTGTTCCAGACCGATGCAACAGTCGCTGGAAAGATGCGGTCGCCAATGGTAGAACGCACAGTGCGTGGAACGACCAGCGCTGATGTAGTCGAAGAGCGCAGTCGTCGACATGCGTTAAGGTGTGACACGCGCTGAAGATCTGAAGCCAGGTAGCCAGGTGCAGAGCCGTGGAGGCAGCGATACACTAGCACTGCCAGCCGGAACGATATACGTTCTGGCATCCGAAGCCAGTGTAATCTGCGCAGTAACGGCTGAATGTGGTCCTGACGACAAGCTTTGAAGATCAGCCATGCAGCGGCGTTCTGCACAGACTGAAGCCTGCCCATGAGTTGCTTCGGGAGGCCGGCAAGAGTTGCGGAGCCGCAGTCAAGAATGGAAAACTCCAGTCACGATGAGCGACTGCATCACGTCGTTTGACACAGATCGACGTATGCTTCGTAGTTGTCCTGTAAAGAATTTCTTTCAAAACATTTTTCTGAAAACCGCACGACTCTGTGACATATGGTTGCAAAAGTATGGTGCCATAAACTTTTTGCCGTTTTTTTGGACCAACCTGTACATATGATTTGATTTGTTTATTATTAATCAAATTGTGTTAATGGGAACATAAGTAAGTTAGTACATAAAAGAATGCAACCAATGATAAGTAACTGATTGCTTTACTTATTTACTGCAGTTCACCTCAGTTTCAAATTGATTTGTTTTTGCATAAAATGTGCATGGAATGTGCTCTCAGGTATGTCTGACTAACTCCCAGGGTGTAAAAAATTCCTGTGTTTCCGGTTTCCTTTCAACGCTAGAAATCCTCCGTCCCTAAAATTTTTATTGGAATCCAAAAAATTGGTGGTTTTTTATTTGCTTTTATTTTTTTACTGCTATAGATCACGGTTAGCATTTAATCTGTTATGCTGCAGCACTTTGGTTGTCAAGGGTACTTACACAAAATGTCATCAAATAAAAATTGTAAAAAAAAATATTTCCCCCATCTCAACTTTTTTGCCAGACTGCAATGAGAAGCACAGAGATTTTAAAGGCCTAATTAATATTTTAAATTAAAAACGGAATAAACTGCAGACTTTGATTTCGTTGACTGTAGTGCAGCATTTTTTTTCCTGGCATGCTTGTATACTTGCATAATCTGTTGCATTTGCTTCGTAGCCCACAGAAACTTTAATGTACTACTAGCTACATGTACATATACATGATGCTGACATTTTTTTTTGTATTTTATTGACCAGATATTAGCATAATACGTGTAGATTATTCTTTTTGTTTCATAGTGTACACGTAGAGCACTTCATGCATTTCACAGTGGTGCTGCTTTACATATTTTTATACATAGTTATGAAACTTTTACGACGGTGACAATGCATTGCATTTAGAAGTATCGCAAGAAATAGAAAAGGTATATGACCCATTCCCACATTTTTTCAGTCTACAGTCAAATGTATAATGACAGTCTTTTCTGCCAGCTACCACTAATTGCAGTTTCTCCCTTCGCATTGTCATAATTCTTGCTCGTGATGTCGCTTAACATTTTTAGGCACGTTTATTCACTTCTTGCCTTTCCCATCGTTTTGTCTCACATTATACTGATTCATGTCTCAAGATGTGTCCTAGTCTATCCTCACAGCTTGCAGTGCCACGCTGTATTCGTTGTCAACTTGTCACACTGTCTGTTGGTTTTACTTTAAAACATTTTACAGCCCAGAAATATCCATTGGAAACCATTGCTCACATCAAAACAGCTTTCTATGGTACAGACCACAGATTGAAAATTTGTGACTTACCACTCTGAAATTCGTAAAAACTCACAAATTCAACCAAATTTCTTAAACAAGTTCATTGAAATTCGTTTTTCACGTCCTTATAACTATAATTGGTATAAAAAAATTACCCAGTTAAAGAAATAAAATTCGCAAAATTCGAGTTTCCAATCTACAGTATTCGTATTAAACAGCTGTTTTACTATTGCTATTTTAAGGCATGTTATTAGCTGTTTCTACTATTATAGCTGTTCTGTTATTGTATTATCTATGTAGATAACTCATGTCTTGTAGCTTTGTGAGTGTTCGAACAACTGATAAACTAGAACTTGGTTTCGATTCATTTTGGCTTATTGTCACTACTGTGTAGGGTAGACATATCCAGGGTTGTATTTGCTGGGGGGAAAGGTTAGACCCCTGAACAAAACTGCTGTCCCTCATAAGTCCATAGACCTCTAACCCCTCTGTAATCCATATATCCTTTATATGTAGCTATTATCTAACTGCAGAATGACTGCAATATGTCGAACTTATTTTCGGCAGAGAATGTCCAAGAATGCCAATTTACGTGCGTGTGTGTCTTGTCAATGTGAAAGATTCCAATCCACCTTACTAGCACCTTCCTTGGAGGAAGACATTTTGAGCATATGCTGTAATAAAGATGATGTGATATTCCTAGCACAGCATCGCGCAAGTGACGTTCACAGAATTTTGACCCTGCCTTGCCCCAGTAGAATTGACAAATCTAGCCTTGGACATATCGGTACATAGATGCCATGTAGGCCTACTATCAGCAGTGACATTTCGCTGGTTATTTGCTGCACAACACTCTGTCCCATGCTGTAAGTCAACCGCATCACTACTCGGTAGTGACAGCATAAGCAATTATTAGAAGGCGCTCCACCATGTGACGTTTTACAAAACAGTAATTTAAACGTATTTTTTTAAATTTGTCACTTGAAGTAATTAAATAAAATTCTTTCTTTCCTAACGCTAATAACCTATATTAGTAGAGCTATAACTACACCGCATCTCCAAAAAATATGTGCCACTTTTATTTTTTGAACAACTTCGTGTACTCGTAACATTTGCCGATTTTGATAATTCTTGGTAGGCAACATCATGAATAACAACATCAGTAAACTTGACTATAGTTTTGGCAATCTAACCTTAATACTGTCGCTACACTACCTTGTTAAATGCAGAAGTCGCAGATTGGCCATTTACATCAATGGTAGCACATGCATCGGCTCAGAAAATCACTGAGATCACAAAATCATCAAAAATCTATTACTTATTAAACATTAATCGTATTCATTTTTAGGTTATTCATCAACGAACTGAAATGATGCATCAACAGCAAATGGCTGCTCTGACTCGTGCTGTTATTGAGCATCCTGCCGGCGAGTTGCGTCAAGTACCGCTTGTGTTCATGCTGGAGGAAGACATTTTGAGCATATGCTGTAAGAAAGATGATGTGATGTGACACAAGTGACTTTTTGAGAGATAATAACTGTTACTCATGTTTGTCACTATTCAGTTAATCATTTCTGAGCCGACGCATGTGCTACGCAGTATAAATTCGTTGTTGTAAACGGCCAAACTACGACTTCTGAATTTCACAATGTAGTGTAGCAACAGCATTAAGGTGAGTTGGCCAAAGCTAGTCAATCACGTTAAGCTTCTTTGTGATGTTGCATGCAAACAATTTTTTGAGACATGGTGTATATCGCTCGCTGCTGTTGCTGTAAGTGTTCCTGGTGGGGACGTCACAGACAATAAACAATGTGTTGGTGACGTAATGACGTCATTGTCATTATGACATCACGCCACTGCACACAGACAGACAGGATGACAACGACAGAAATAACGAGTGAACGCACAATCTCCTCCCTTCACTACGTTCACTTGGCAGAGATAACAAATGATAACAGTAGGCCTAGTTTAAAATAACTCAAACACAACGTACAGCTAGCTACATTACGACGTATTCACCACATATAACTAGTATACACAATGCTAATAATCACTGGTAATGCCACAAAATGTGAAAGAACTCCACAAACAAGCAAATACTGACAATGCTAGGACGTTACAGTTACGATGCTTCAAACAGTTACCCCTGACGATCCTGTTTAGCCTCTGTTGGTATGACTGGAGAGCATGCTGTAATTCACATCTTACTTACTTACTTACTTATGAAACTTGGTGGTTTTGGGCTCACCCACCAGAACAGTGCCAAGTGACTGCTGAAGTTCAGAGCAACGGAATGTATGACAAACAGGCTGCTGTTATCAACACATGTACAAGAAAAATATACACAACACAGCAGATCAATAAATCTGCTGTTGACGGAATTGAAATAACAAACACAACACCACCATGACAAATAGAAACTAGCAACAAAAGTTTTTGGCAAAAGGCAGAATCGCTGATGCAAGTCCACCCAACTGCTCGTTTGTATTCACCAGGGCAGTGTATAATGACGGTTTGGCTGCAAACTTGCAATGCATGTTTTGGCTGGGGTGCTACCTCAAATCTCCCGTTCCCCTCCGCATCTAATATAGTGTGTGAGGCGCATTCTGTTTCCACGTCGTCCGTCCGTCCGTCTCTGCCCGTGCAGACGGAAGTTTGTCTGCACCTTGGGACTAAGATGAACCGGATGGGTTATGGACTCAGTCAAAAACCCAAAAATTAAGGTCCCAACATTATTTCTAGTAGGATCACGTGAGTAAAAACATCGAATGAGTAGGTCCAGATATGAGCGAAAAAAAAAGTCTTGAGATGCTGGGCGTGAGTGAGTGAGTAGGGTTTAACGTCCTGCCTGACACAGTATAGGTCATTTTGGGGACGGCCTTTTCAGGCAGAATACACACAAACACATAGTAATGGAACGGTGAGGTTAACCTTTACAATAAAAAACAGAAAGTTTAACCTTTACAGAAACACAAAACACAAAAACGAGCTAAATCAAAAATTGTAAGAACTCCATTATGCGTGTGTATATGTAATTAACATAATGGTAGTTTTAATAATCTTCCCTGTAATCCTCCAGACAGTCATGACGCTGGCTGAAGACCACAGGTTGGCAGTGTAGACCAGAAATACCAGTTTCTCGAAGAGTTACATGCAGGTGTAATGGTAGATCAGCAGCTGCCGGTGCTAGGAGTAATACTGTACGGCCAGATGAAGAATGATCTGGTTTGCCTGTTCAACCATTCAAGTACTAACCGGGCCGGCGTAGAGTAATTTCACTGATCGAGATCAACGTACTACCAGACCTAACGGTAGATCTGAAGAGATACTGTATGAGGTATAGCGGCAGATTGCCTGGCTGGAGTGATATTGCGAAGCTCCTGACAGACTGACCCAGCATCAAGACCCGGCACAGCGTAACTTCATTGACCGAGACCATCGTGCTACCAGGTCTAGCGGCAAATCACCTGCTGGGAGTGACATTGTGTGGCGTCGTGGTTTCCTCTAGTCCAAACACTGCGGTGAAGTTGCTCAGCGTGTACTCCGAGTCCTCAAAGTTGAACGCGAGACCGAGGACCACGTTGAGAGCGGACTCGGCGTAGCTGTGGCAGCCCGTGTACAAGTACCTCGGTCGACGACGAACACAACTACCAGAGTCAGCACCGGCCGGAGACACACACTTGGCCACCAGAGCACACTGCACCCACGGACGCATCACCTGACTGTGCACCTAAAACCAGCAGCAACAGCAGCTTAACCATACAGCTGGAATAAGTTACGCTCATCATCTTTCTATTAACTTCTATAAAAATGTGTTTAACACTCAATTATGCAGCATTTTTATTTCATTCGATAAATCTTGACTGTGCCAGGAAATGGCAGTACAGGAGAACATAACTAAACTTAATTGAACACAATAAATTAAAATTTCATAGATCATGACGCAAATGTCACAACAAAATCATCTCATTCAAACCCTTTAAACGTTGAATGGTCCGTGTAAAAATGATGATGATCAAAAATACCTACACAAAATACAGTACAGATTTGGCGTAACATAACAGTGGATTCTGCATGTTGGTTTCTACATGTAGATTTACTTAAGTAAGTCAAGCAACTTACGTCTGATAACAACATTGTGATAAATATAAAGGAAAACTATCCTTAAGGAGTGGATTAGCCAGTATGTCAAGCAAGAGAAGGGTCACATTTTTTAGTCAACGCGTTTACAAACATTTACATTTTTTTCCATAAAAACGTATTTTTTAGCTGTTTTGAATGTTCCCTCACATCTAGCAGGAATAAACAAGTCAGTAGTTTTGAACAGCACATCAGCAGATAAGAGACCATTTCATGGCACAAAAATCTTACTAGCAACCGACCACATTTAAAAACAGTTTGCAAAATCAAGGCTACTTAGCTATGATAAAGCAGATGACGAAAACTATAAATGTAAAAATGAAAGTCACGTTATGAAAACCACGAAGCAGCAAGTTAGTAACATTTGCCAATGTGACAAATGCATAAGGAACAGGACTAAGCAAAATAACAGAGTAATATATGTAAAAGTAGTCTCAATCAGGCATATCAGTAATTAGTATTTTATGTGATGATATTGAGCTGTCACTGATACAGCTCCTTGAATTTGCACAGATCTTAGCAGAATATGTATTCTGTTGCAGAATTCAGTTATCATATCCAGTCTGCCATCAGCAGTCACGGGTGTCTGGATTTAAGCAAGTTTCGTCCTCTATTGAGCCACAATTTCTGTTAATGGTCTGCGGACAAGGACAGCAGATCAGCGAACTCCTGTCCTCGTCGGCTTGGCTGTAACCAGTGCTGTCATCAACTTGCTTTGACTGTGAGATGCAATTAACACACAGCACTGAGAAACCGAAATTATTCTACATTGGCTCTTGTACTGCCTATCATGATGCTTGCAGCTAAAGTGCTAACTGCATAATAAGAAAACGAGAAATCTGTCCAACTGTAAAGTGCAAAACAAAATGCAAATTTTGCATCGCATTTTTTAATTTCATGGTTTGCCCTGTCTCACTGCAATGACATATCTGCCCACTGACGGGTCTGATTAATTGTCAATGGCAAACACCGGAGTTCGTTTAACGCTGATTGCGTGGTCGTCGTCGACCATCATATGTGTTTTTATAGGCCTAGTCTATCTATAACCGGCAATATTGTTTATTTATTTATTTATTCATTCATTCATTCATTTCTATTGTCGTCAGCGACAGCTTTTTCTAAGCTATTAGCTTGTATTATGTATTACCTGGGCAGTGTTGTAGACAACCAAGTGAGAGGCACGGACCATGTGTTGAAAGTAGTAACTGGATGGCTTCAGACCAAAATGTGTAAACATGCCTACAAAAATTTTCAATCTTCCGCCATTATAATTACTCACAGGGAATCGGCTTCAGTACCCACAAAATGTACTGGAGCCGGAGACTGTGTAATAATAAAGTATTCAGTAACGATAGTGGGCTTTATATGGCGCAAGCCTGTGCCCACTTATGCCATCTGCATCAGAATCTGACATTGGTGGCAATGGTGAATCAGGTGTATACCCCTCCGACTGGTACAATTTGCAGCACTTCTGCATCAATAAAACCAAAATTACCGGTATTTTTTCAAACACTAGTATATTACAAATGATATCAGTTGTCGACATTACAGAATTGCTCTCCAGTGAAGACAACATTTTAAAAATTCCAAATCCAAAAACCCGGGATTCGCATCACTACCAACATCCAATCAACAGATCAATTCACAAAGCCCCATCCATCAAAAATATTTAATTGAAATCCATTAATAACTTTTGAAGATATTTTGCTCAGAAGAAACGATAACATGTGCACCTTTGTAGCACATAGTGAGCTGCAACGCTCTGAAAATGATGTTTTTGGATATTATTATTTATTGAAAACGCCAGACGGCAGCACAACGAGTACCCTTCTCTCAGCTTAACATAATACAGATTACATCACAGGCTGAACGGTAGTTCAAGCCCTGTGTTAACGGCGACTTCTCTTTCTTATGGGAAAGCCAAAAATTCGACCCCCCACAGAATCAAAACCCCTGATCCGATTGAGATAAAATTTGGCACGGTTGATTACGTCGGGGAGGGGACCCGTCACGCAAAATTTTATGCAAATTCCTCCAAGGGGAGCTTCTCGGCAAATGGGTGAAATATACGCAAAAATTTTTGTTTCTATATGCCTATTTTTCTTCCGCTCACCCACAGGTCAGACCTTTTAAGGGATTTTTACGCTTAATACGTCAAACGACGCGGTTCTGCACAAGGAAGTGCCTTTTTGGAATTAAAAAATTAAAATGTAATATTTAACGTATTTATTTGCAAAAATCAAAAAAAAACAATGGCGCCTATGGGAAAAAATTAAACAGTTCTTTAAACGGTCATAACTCCGGCTGTGTATAAGATAGAGTCGTAATTTTTGGTTTTAGGGTATGGTTTTCGGGGATGGCGAATCTAATGGTGTCATATAATTTTACCTCGGACCCTCCCTGGTTGCCATGGCAACGAAATTTGAGACAAAATGGGCTATAACTCGGCTTGCGTAAGAGATTTTTGCGAAATTTTTGCGCCTATAGGGGGATTTTCGGGAATGTACCATCGAATGCTGCCAATTGCATTTTCCCCCGACCAGCCCCCGTTGCTATGGCAACGAAATTTGGGACAAAATTGGCTATAACTCGGCTTGCGTAAGAGATTTTTGCGAAATTTTTGCGCCTATAGGGGGGTTTTCGGGGATGGGCCATCGAATGCTGACTCACAGACCTATACATTAAATTTCTAGATTCTCTACTGTAGCTCCACTCTGTTATAGAAGGCGACCTCTCTGTGTTTCTCCTCAAACGCCCAGCATGTTTTGCGCGGATACATTTCTTTCGTAACACGCTTACTATTTTTGTGCACTGCAAGCATGGGCGTTGGAACAGGGGGAGCAGAGGGAGCAGCTGCTCCTCCAACTTTTGGCACGGGAGAGCAGGCCATAGCTCTTGCTCCCCCAAAAGTTTGAGCCTTCTGCACTGGGACTGTCCCAATAATTGAAGAGCTGAACTGCCAAAATAGTAATCTGTTATCAAATTTAAGAGATGGCAGAGAATGGAATGGACTCGGGTCTTTAATACATCCAGATACTTTGGATCAGCTGGAAGACGGCCACAAAAGTAAACAACAACAG
>Ga0209671_1000150_pt1 | contig 35180 bp, 16 predicted proteins | sample WorMetHERISLAND2_2_FD_187401 | JGI IMG/M metagenome (GOLD analysis project Ga0209671, IMG submission 187401) | Marine gutless worms symbiont microbial communities from Max Planck institute for Marine Microbiology, Germany - Olavius geniculatus... | ecosystem: Host-associated > Annelida >...
GTCTGGGCATCAGGAGGGAAAAGCCCCCTGAAACTGAAACACTTCTAGCTTTTAAACGTTTAATAGAAGCCGCAAATTTGCAAATTTCCCTGACTTTTCAAAAATAATATTTTCCCTGACTTTTCCCTGATCACGCAAATTAAATTCCCTGACTTTTTTTAGTTTTCCCTGACCTGTAGGAACCCTGAAAAGGGTATGACTGAATTGCCTCGCCCCCACCCTACCTAGATCCGCCAGTATAAACGACCGACTTCAGCCCTGCTTAGCAAGGCTAATACAGTTCAACTAAATAGCCAATGCAACAAACAAAAATATTGCCACGTCATGTGTCGACATGTATGCGGCCGTCCGTCCGTCCAGTGCCCACTGCACACCAGCCACATGTGTGTCATTTTCTGGAGGTTTTAAACGTCCAGTGTTGAGCTAAAAATTAGTACATATAGGACAGTTATATTATAGCCTTGGGAAAATGGGAACGTTCACGCCAATTGGTTTCCTGCGGCTTTTTGTTTTCGTGTTAGAAGCCATACGGAGAGACGGGCGGACAGGCAAGATCCGCAATGGTGCCTATTAAGCTCGCCGCATAAGTAAGTAAGTAAAACTGAATGTTGCCGTAATGCTGTGTCATATGAGCTGCATTTCCAGTCACGAGACGTGACGTAACGTATCATCATTAGCTGCTGAAACAGAGCAGACATCAACCGCATGCATTACTAATGTGGCAAGCTTGCGCTAAGGGTGTTAGGCAGGGTCCCCAATTCAAGGAAATTTGTTTTCACCAGGTTTGATAAAAATCAGGTTTGATAAATACTGATTTTCTTTATTTAAATCAAATCTTTTTTCATTTAAACCAATTTTTTTATTTTTATTAGATTATGACACTATTTTATGCTATCTGTGACACAGTGCACTGAATACCAATAATAGATTGGAAAATGAAAACAGCCATCTATCAGATTTACAGAAAAATATGAAGATTAATTTTTGGTGATTCATATTGATTTAAATTGTGATTTTTATTGCTGCTCTAAATCGACTGAAATCAATGACTTAAATCACTTAATTTAAATTGCATCAACCCTTGTTTTCACCTAACCACCTCATTTCCTAGAGTAAGACCAACTCAGGCTAGAGAAATCCTCAAAAGTGAATTTTTCGAATTTGCTGAAGCAGAACACTTTTTACATAATGAATATCCTTTTTGTCACCCATCCCAGAGAGCAAAACATCAGCGGCTTACTTCAGCAAAAAGAACAAGTACAACTGTTAGAACATAATTTCCACACCTAGTGCATTATACCTGCCATGTGACAATGTACACACTATCGCAAAATATTGTAATGCTGCATTGTTTTGAGTAAAAAAACCACATAAATGCATAAATAAATAAATGCAAAAATATATGGGTAAATGAATGAATGAATTAACTAACTAACTAACTCACATGTGAAATTATTTGGCGTGGTCGGCATGCTGGATTGTCACCAAACCGTTTGCCGTCAACTCGCTGTGGCCGTGAAACGACGACGAGTGGGCGTGGCCGAGGGCGTGTCCTTCTGACGTCATCGGCAGTTGGTTCTCAGTGCCAAGAACCTGCAGCCTCTGCTGCTGCTGCTGAAGATGGTGCACCGCCGCCAGCTGGTTATCAACCAGACAAATTGAAACAATATTAATCAATTGATTTCTTACAGCAAACGTCATACATGATGCAGACAACAATAAAAAACCCTTCACTTTTTGACTTCAAGTCGTCTGCTGCTGTAGCAACATTTACACTAATATCTGACCGCTAAGAATTTTTCACGCTGCAAACTCCTTGTATAACATTTCTGCCAAATGTCATCAAAATCAGTATCTAGCATAAAATAGCGAAACAAGACAGGGTGAAATTTTTTTAAACATAGTGCAAAATATATTCGCCACGGTCTAGACTCTAGAGTGTATTACGCTAGTGTAACATGACATAATACGCTGCAGACCATGCTGAAATGTGCACATTTCATGATGTGATCGACAATGTGTTCTCAATGTGATAAACAGATGCGCAACTTGTTTCAACCATCACGGCTGACTGGAGTGAGACTACGGGCCACTATAACACTGCAGACACTGTGGTGAAAGATAGGAGGATGACGTAAATCACAAAATGAGATAAGACATTCATAGTTCATACATACGCTGTTATAGAAGAGAGCCGCGGCTGTAGCTGCATCGTGGTAAGCAAGTTCAGGCCGATACACAGCTGCAGGATAAACCGACGTCTGACTGGATAGACTGGGGGGTCCCTGCAGGTGTTCAGTGAACGACTGCGGTGCAGTCAGCAGACAATCCACTGCAATGTACTGGCTGCTGGGTTGTACTGATGGTGAAGATTTCTCCGTGTACTTGGTGAATGTCTGTGACTCAGTTAACTCCTTACTATTCTGCGGTACCTAGACATTAACACGTTAATAACCGTTGTTAGGCCTATTCACCGGCGAAAACTGCTAAAATACAGCATTACTGCTACCATTGCTTTCATTTTAGGGGAAATCCTTCTTGCAACGCAAGCCACTCTGCCTATTCCTACACAGTGATGTCAATCACGTCATGCATAAAAAACAGGTGAAACAGGAAGTTTCAAAATGTTGATCATGTTGCCAGATGTCGCTACCACCAACTGTCTCAATCTCATATCTGCGACAGTTTGCTCAGAGTGACATCTTGCGGTGAGTGATCGAAAATTATCTTCTTGGAAAAGGCAACAGCGATTGCCAAAACTTGAACAATTTAGCAAATGAAGATTGGAGTTTAATGAAGTTATATAGCTTTTTAGTCACTGCGTAACATGTAAGTTTATTTAAATGCCAAACGTTCTTTCTGTCACCCTGCAAATAGCACAAAATGTAAAAAAAAAAAAACATAAATTCAACAGTAACATGTATAATCAGTAATTCACTATGAATGCATAACTTGAGAGAAGACTGCTGCAGACGTTTTTTTAAATGGCATGCACTATAAAAATAAACGGTTAAAATTTTATATAGTAACTAAATTTACTACACAGATAACTCGAGATAAGACCGAATTACATAAAAAGAACAGACCAAGGGAAACACCTGGTAGGCAGCTAACGACAGCATATCATCGGACATGACATTAAGCACACTGAGAAATGTCAAGACAGTTGCTTCTTTGCTGCAAGAAAATAACACTAAAAAACTACCAAAAATATACAAAATCACCATTAAAAATCAGAATTCTGATCACAGACCTGGCTAGTTAACGACGGCGGCATATCTCCGGCGGAATGCAGTCGGCTAGCAGGCGCCTGTAGTTTACCGGAGTCACGGGATGATTTACCGAGGTCCTGGGAGTCCTCCCACGAGTCCTGGGTACCAGTGTAATCCAGCTCATCTGGCATCACTCCAGCCCGCTGGAGAAGTCTGTTCTTCAGAGATCCGACTCCACTGCCCTGAAACATGGATGAAGGACTGGATGGAGAAGTTGCTGAATAGTTCTGCTGGAAATTCTTCTCTGAAGAATCCTCGCAAGTTTCCGACCTACAATGTGGATTAAAATTATGCAGTCTACGTGTATAATAAATCGGTGGTTTGGTGCTGACACGTATGCAGCAATCTGTTCTGTTGCTGAGAATCTCAGGCACTAATAGTAAACTGGGACTAACAATAGCTGGACAGTGGACTCGGACAGATGTACAAACAACTTACAGCGGCAACACAGCGCTTTGTATTAGGTGCATCACCTGGTAAAAAACTAAAAATATAAATACCAGATAGTAAGTCACCTGGCTTGTGACTGTTAGCTAGCGACAGCTGTCCTGCGGACAGACAGACACCGTCGCATGCAGAGTTGCATACAGACACACTGCCTAACAATAAAGGTCGCTTAAAGTTTGCAGCATCGTGAATCGACAATACCCAACAATGAATCAATTAACTGATTAATGTAGTCTATTTAAAAACATACAACAGATCAAGTACTGGACTGAAGCTGGTTACAATAAGCTGTTTAAAGTTGAACTAGTTACAACCAGGCTAATAGTACATAGCAGATAAAGCACAAAATTTAAGACAAAGTAATTTCGACAAAAAATGGAATCGTTTCGGCAAGTCTACCCAACTCCTCGCACATGTGTGTAGCACAGGACTGACGGTTTGGCTGCAATTAGCAATTAGCTCCCTTCCCCTTCAAAGACCCCCATCTAACAAAATGCGCCATTAAACCCTACAAGTTTACCCATCAAATATCATCTAAATCCAGCAAACGGTTTAAGCAAGTGCAATGAAATAGACAGAAAGACATGACATTAAGCACACTGAGAAATGTCAAGACAGTTGCTTCTTTGCTGCAAGAAAATAACACTAAAAAACTACCAAAAAGAAGACAGACAGAGAACGCTACAGAGAAATGTGCAGGAATAGTTGGAATCGCTTCAACAGTGATTCCGCCCAAAGCAAGTACCAGCATAATGCGTAGGCTACATGCAGACCTGGATGAAGAGGAGATGCAGGTAGGTGAAAAGGCGGGGATCGCATCAGTGTTCTGCGAACATTGACCGCCACTGCCGCTGAAACAACCTTTGTCCTGAGACGTCACTGAAGATATTTCCAGCGTTGATGAACAGCGACCAGACTCAGACACAGTGCCACCTGCCGGCCGACAAGCACATTTTAACATGTATGTTAAAAGCAAAAATCAATCAGTCAGTCGATCAAATCAAGATCGAAGCGATGTACGTGCCTAAAGGCACAACAAGGACACCTAAGAACAAAATAATGACACAAACAGAGCGACTGAAGTGTTACATGGCAAAAGCAACATTAAATAAGAATGTCTAAATAACAGCATCACCTGTAACAAAGTGAACTCAGCCGCCTTAACCCCAGACAGGCAGGCTGGTACTCGACTAACTTACCCCAGAAGAATGAAAGACTGAGTTGTACTGCAACTGCAAGCATTGGAAGTACACGAACTTTGCTGCTACAAACCCTACCTGCTGAAAAATCACCTTGGATAGTTTCTGCACAAAGCAATTTATATTTTAGGCATTGTAGTAATATTATTGCATTTATAATTTTTGTACATATGATACTATAAAACTTCAAGATTTGCCAGACATTGGGTAACTTCACTTCTGACTAAGACGTTCGTGGAGTCAATTTGCTGAGTTAAAGTTTGGTCTAATTAAGTCCGAAGTTTCAGCTCAGCTCCAAAAGTATGGTACACTTAGACATTCTCGAACTGAAGTTTGGTTGAACTTGGGTCTAAGTATAGACTTGTATCATTCAGCTTTGGGTTTTAATCAGCGCATTGGCTCTGTGAAAAATAAGTCAAAAAGCAAAGTCACGCATCGTCTGATGCATGATCTGATAACCTGTGGAAACAGCAGGACTTGCGGAGTACGGAGTGTGAGGTGAATCCAAGGTGAAGTGGTTGGTGGCTGCCCTGCGATGGTCTGACTCACGATAATGATGTCTGACACTATCTGTTGGTTGTTCCGCCAAGCTTTTCCCTTGATTCGGATGATTTATACACATTGCTGACGAGTGTTCTGTGCCAAAAGATTCCTGCTGTGTCAAACACGAAAAATATAGACACATAACATTTCAATAAGTTACATTTGAAAAGCAAGAGCTTACGCCACAGGCTATTACACCTAACAGAAAACAAGAATCCATCTGTTGCTAAGGGGAGCTGTCCATAGCCTGCAGATGTTGCGATAAAAACAAACTGCTGGTAATGTGTCTGAATGATTGCAATGCAAATTTTGGAGGTCGGCGATGGTACCGTTGGATAGGGCGTTGATGAGTTTCTATAGGCTACCAACAGTAAACAAGCTGCTAACTAAAGTGGTTTAGCCGCAATTCTCAGTGCAGTCAGTACCCATTTTGGGGAATAGCAACTGTAGGGAGTTGAAATCAGTACCACAAGGTAAGAGTCAGTCAACCCTATTCGTCTTTTCAGAGAGTTTATTTGTAAGAGATACTGGTTTTGCTTGAATACAATACATGTGTTCAACTTACAGACAAGACAGACACAACACTGTGCATGCCATAAATGCAACCGTTACTACAATCGACTAACAATACAAAATTTGCCAATGAAATCGGACTATTACCTCTCTCTGCATTTCGGTTCCATTCCTCACTTCAGTCGCACTGTGTGAAGCTGGAAGCGACCCTCTTTCATCACTTGAACGACGCTGTTTACGATCACAAATCCCCTCATTGTCACTGATAGCAATAGAGTTGCCAGCTCTGCTGCCTTGGCGATGACTAGAACCCGTAGTCTGTTGACCTGCATCTATAGGACCTGCCCCGCTCTGTGCAGGCCAGAAGCTGAGCGGGGCACGGTGAAATGTACCAAAAGGAGTTGAAAGAATTAGCTCCTCAAACCGACGACTCCCAGGGCATGTCTGGTGGCCAATAACTGATATTTCATCACTGCTCCAGTTGCCTTCCATTTCTCTGTGTTGTTTATATTCATCAGACGTTCTTGAGCTATCAAAGTTTGGGGTTGACTCTTTCTGATGTGATGGCCGCGATACGCGATGGGATTCAGTGGGAGAAGTTTTGTCATTGGAATTACTGGTCAGAATGTCCTGTACCGCAGCAGGATGTCGTCTAAACTTTTTCCCGGTGATCCGCCGCTGAGGACATGGCAAAGCCTGGAGCTTGCTGTTATGGAAAGATCTGACAAATGATGAAAGATGTGAGACAGCATGAAATTGTTCACCAGACTGTCTCACTCCGCTCTAAAACACAAACGTTTAAAAAATGCTACAGCTCTTCACAGGAAACCCATCACAGAGATACGGAACATCACATGCTATATGGGATCACATGTTGTTACCGGCCACCCGACAGATGAACATGCCCCAGCTTCAACCCAGCCAGACAAGTCAGCCGGTACTCGATTCACCTACCCGGAGGGATGAATGGCTGAATTAACCCTAGTGCTGGTTATACACCAAAATGGTTTACTTGTCTGTTTACCATTCGAGTACTAACCATTTGATAATAGCCCAACTGGCACTTGAATCAATGACCTCCCGATCACATGTCCAATGTCGTTAAACTATGAAGACATCAAAGTAATTTGGCAAAAAGTGTAATTGAAGTCGACCCAACTACTTATTTTTATTTGCCAGGTGGCAGCATAAAACTGTTGGTTAGGCTGCAAATTGCAACTGCATGTTTTTGGGTTCGATCCTCAAATGTCCCCTTCCCCAAAAGGGGTCAACGACCCCCATCTAACACAACATTTGATAAAATCCCACAAGTGTGCCTGCAAAATGACATCTAAATCAGTCGAAGAGTTTGAGCACGAATGTGACAGACGACAGCCAGAGAGACAGACAGACCACGCTACAGAGAAATGTTTAGCAATAGTTGCAAAAGTGATTCTGCCAGATAATAACAAGCTAAAGTACTGACCTACAGATTGTAGTTTTCTACAGAATATTTTTGTCATGTTCTGCTACAATATTTGTTCAAAAATGAAATGCATGTATGAAGTATGTAAATAAAAATGCGTTTATCTTACATCTGTGGTCTGCGTGACAAAGGATGGCCCTGTGCTATGGGCACCATCATCGGTTGGTCGAATCAGCCTCGAGCTGGCATCTCGTTCCAGCACAATGTCTGCAGTGGTAATTCCTCGTTGACTGATCTCCGATGGCGACGACCAACAAAGGCTCTTCGCGTCATCGTCAACCTCCATCTTCAGTTCGCACTTGACGACCTCCACGGCTGAACTCAGACAGTCCTGATGGTTGCTGTTGTTGTTGCTGTGCTGAAATGTTTTTGAATCTGTTGCAGCAACCTCGTCCGATGGATGCATCACTCCTGCATCAGCCACAGTCACCAAAGACGTGTACAAACCGCCAAAAATAAACCGAACTGAACTGAACCAAACTGAGGTTGCTTAGTACACTTTGCAAAATAAACTGAAACGAAACAAGATCATCACCAAACCTTGCTCAAAGCTAAGTACTGCCCATAGGTAGATGCACTTCGCTACCACAAGCAGTTATACAAATGGCACCATCTAGTAATTGAAATTTTGTGAATCCCGCCAAACTTGTTCAAACAGTATTATGCACTCCAGAAGCACAAAAAAAACCAACGTGACCTTGACTTTTCACCTATGACCTTAATATTCAATGGACTACTAAACGTTGTCAAGGTACATGTCATGCAAAATGTCATCAAGCTAAGTGCAGCGATTATCGTGTTGACAGAAAAGACGACAAAGCTGGAAACAATACTACCATCACTTTCATGAGTAGTAATGAACTAAACTGCCCGTTCCTTCACTTAGTATACTCTTATAGATGCAATTTCACAAAATTATCGCTTACTCTAAAGCTGACTAGATTTTAGAAGGCAGTGAAGTTGTTGCTGTTCTAATACCTACCCAGCAGTTTCTCGGAGTGGATCGTATTGAGCGTACGAAGGTCGGAAACTTTGATGAGAAGTTTAGCAAAGGTCGATGGGTCATTGGGATGATTGGCAGCCACTGCAGCCTGCAGACATCGACTGATTGACGACTGCAGCTTTTCTACCAGCTCAACCCCACGCAGGCTTGGCCGGTCTACACATTCAAACAAACATTCTGCATGTGTCTAGACTATAAATTGTTAAATGGTATAACTCTTCAAGGAAAACCATATCAGAGCTAGAAAGCTTCACCTACCATATGGGATCACATAGTGTTAACTGCCACCCGACACAGGTAAGCATGCCCCATTCAACCGCAGCATGACAGGTCCAGCCCGTACTCAATTTACCTACCCGTAAGGAAGAAAGGCTGCGTTTTTCTGAGAACATGACAATTCCAAGATTTTTCCACGATTTTCCAGAATTGTAAAACGTTATTTGAGGACGTTCTCAGAGACTGCCAATGTACCTGGCAGTGAAGTAAACTTGCTGTCCAGCTCCTGACTCGGAATTGAAAAACTGCCAAACGTCAACTATTTATTTGAACGGCCAGAAAATTCACTGTCCACAATTTTCATCTTCCAGAACTTTTCAAAATCTTAAGCAAGCTTTAATTTCCTGGAATTTCCAGAACTAACTTTATTTTTCAGGACTTTCCGGGACATGGAAAATCAATCAAAGAAAAATTCTGCAAAAGAAAGATGCTTGCTTAATGCTTACCAGCAGAGATGATGATGAGGGCCGAGAAGAGAGCAATCTCTTCATCAGTCAGCTGTAATTCGTTGAACCTCTCGGCAAAGTCAAACATGGAGTTCAGCAGGAAACCACAACCAGTGCTCTAAGACAAACAACAATACAGTCAAATCGTGCTCAAGGCTAAGTACTGTACGGGAGCTAGCATAACAGATAGTGTAAACACAGTCTGTACTGCCCATGAGCCATGCCTGTGGAACGTTTTGTGAATCCAGGCCAACTCAACATTACAAATGTTAAACGTCAAAAGTAAATTTGCATAGCACATTCGTGTGAAAAAATCTCTAATGTGCTAGTCATGCTTGTACTGTGAGAACAAGAATGTCTTCAGCTACTGTCTGCAAGTGTCAAAGGTGCTTGACCACCAAATCTCACCTTTGGTGACCTTCCTCTCAGAGAGTTCAGGGACTTCCTTTTGAGACCACCATGTGTCATATGACCCCACAAGTCCTGCTAAAGTCACCTAAATCTGTCAAACAATTTAAGGAGGGAACAAGAACGTGACAGACGACGGCTGACAGAGAGACCACTTGACGAAGAAATGCTACACGCAAAATCGATTGCGCTACAGCGATTTCATCTAATAACTAGAAATATGTTCTGTGGAATGAGGTATCTGTCCCATTGCCACGCTATATAGTCTGGCAGCTGCGTTTCAGCATTTGACGCCCTTGTGAGCCTGCAGCCAATTTTGTCTGAATAAAAACGGTTTGTTGCCATGACAACAGAAATCTTCAGGAGAGAAATTTACATGACACCATTGCATAGCCCGGGCCTGAAAATAAAAGGTAGGTGAAAACAGCATGCATTTATATAGTCAATGTTGTCCCAAAATTCGTTGCCATGGTAACAGTAGTCGGCAGGGGAGAAATTTAAATGACACATGAGTTATACCGCTTTGAATTCTCCATTGGCTGTAATGTAAATTTTGCAACTTTTAAATGGTTGCCATGGCAACAGATTGGGTCGATAGGGGGTAAATTTAAATAACACCGTTAGATTGCCCGACCCCGAAAACAGGGGGTAAATAAACACAGCGTGCAATTATCTTTTACGGCGACCGATTTATACCGCTTTGAAGTATCCATAAGCCGTAATGCAAATTTTTAAAAAATTGGGGTAAAATAGGTGAAGGAGTTATCAGATTTTTATCCCAAACAAACTGGATCTTACTTTTCGGGCCCCAAATCACTGCGCAAAATTTCATCAGAATCGAATCAAAATCGCGGTCGTGGGAGTGTTTACAGTCAGACTGACAGAATGACAGACAGATGCAAGTGATTTTATAATCTGTCCCTTGCTACACTATAGCAATGGGACAGATAATAATACGAATATCTAAGGACAGCGCATAATTGGGTAACCATTAAACAAACAGGGTCGATGCACTGAAGGGCACATAAGAAGCAAATCCCTGTAATCTTCATAATCATATATCCTTCCAAAAACAAGCATAGCAAATAGCGGATATGATTTAGTCAAAAGACTGCCAAAAAATAAAACTGGATGTAAACAACGTACAAGCGAGGCGGAGGTGCGTTGGAATATGTTGCCATTGACAAAGAGCATCGTGTTGTTTTTGCTGTCAAATAGACAGGCCAAATGAACGAGCATCACTTCAAACGTACCCGCCTTCAGCAACGTCATCTAAATGCAATCAATCAATTGATCGATCAACTAGAAAAGCACTCGGAGAACGCAGACCTCCGCCAAGAATATTGATTCGACACAACATTGTAGTAGTAAACTGGTAAGTTTTTTTACATATATAAATATAATCAGTGAGCTGTTTAGACTAGTAGAAAAAATCAAAATGTTGAATTTTCAAATTGCACAGCAGCAATGTTACTGTCATCCTTCGCTATTATTATAACCGAACAATTAACGTTGTCAGTCGCGTGCAGTCGCGTGCAGTCACGTGATCATTCGATTCGTCACCAGCGCTTTACTATAAATGGTCCATCGTCACCATGCATCTATCTTGCACCATTATGGAGATATGGTGCCTCAAAGATAATGGGGTCAGGACCTTGACCTTTTGGGTTGATCCCTCGACCTTTTGGGGACACGCGACGTCATCGATCATGTGACCATTCGACTCGTGGTGGGCGACTTCCTACGGGTGATCCATTGTGACCATGCGCCTATCTGACACCATTATAGAGACATGATGCCTGAAAGATAATGGGGTCATAAAGTAAAAATAGTTGAGCCAACATCAACAAACAGCACAATGCCTCCAGTGATACCCAGCTGATAAAAGCACGAAAATACAATGGCTTCTATGAGGGGAGATGGCACATTCCTGCCTCTTCCAAAGTTTATCAATAAATGCAATAGTGAAAAAAGATATAGAAATCTGACCACATTTGAGAAACTCATCGTTAAAATAGAAGCGGCTTCATGTGGAACATGGTGCACAGTTTATACCTGGTCATCATGGCTGAGCAGTTGGAAGCCGGGTATAGAGCGTGCAAAGTCGACGACGCAACGTATTGCCGGCATGAAGTAACTCGACAATGAACTGTTCCAACAGCTGCTTCTTTGATTGATATCAGACACTGGGCTAGGGTTGAGTGGACACGCCTGCACATAACAACTGGCAGCTTTAATACACCAGCAAAATGACAGTATCGAAAGCACAATGGCAAAACATCATTGACTATAGCACAATGTCCTAACTACAAAATACAAAGTTCCTCAACATGTTCTTGAATATTTATTTCACTACATAATGAAATATAGCAAACAAATCCGGGTGTTACATTAGAAACACTGGGGTCTTAAAATGCACTGCATAAGAAGGTGTTTGCAATTTTCTTGAAATGTCATCGAGAACAGAACAGAATACAGACAGAATGTTTTGCCATTCTATCCTCGATATACATTTGGCACGAATGGTAGCACAAGATAATTACAACTTAATTAAAATTCATTAATAAAATGGTTTGCAGAATTTACACCACAGCAGTTGGCTAAATCTTCTGACAAACACATTGTCATATTTCGTAATTTTCGTCAAACAGACAGCACAGACGCAATAACATAACTGCTCCATCAGAGGTAACATTGGGTGACTTCGCTTTTTGACTTAGCCTTCCGCTTCCCTTCAGTCTAACACCAGACCAGACTCAAGTCGAAAATGAAGCAATTTCGCACAGACTTTTGCTGAACCAAAACTTCAGTCTAAGACCAAAGTTTCTGCTCAGTAGGGAAGTCTCATCTAAAGTCTTAACAAAAACTGGAGTGACCCAATGACTGACCACGTTAGCTGAACACTGCATAAACACCGGATTGGACCAAGCCTGCTGATAGAACGCTCGGAACCTTTCAGTGGTGAATGGACAAGTTCGCATGTGAATGTCAACGATCTGCCGATGAAGTCGACTCTGAAAAAAAACACAGCAGCAGACAAGCCGGTAGGTAACATGGCTCACAACTGAAACATACTATGGCCGAACTGCAGACAGACAGACATGTGGAATCAGATACAGACACGCTGTTTAACAGTAAGTCGTCTACAGCAGTTGCGAACCAATAGCGAACGAGATACACATAATGCCAACAGCCCAAGTCGATGGAGAATGGCAAAATAACTGACCCATCACAATCGCACATCCGAGACCGAGACCCTTCCCCATCCACAAAAAATGGCAATTTGGCACAGCCGGTTACGTCTGTGAAATGAATGATCCCATGTGCCAAATCCGGTGAAAATCCGTTCATGGGGGCATTCTCGGCAAACACATAAAATAAAACAAAAATTTTTTCTACATATCTAAAATAATGATCACAAAGATCAGTTAAGATGCTGCTGCTCCTGGTGCTGATGATGATGATGTTCATAATAATGACTGAGCTTCAGAGAAGAATACGTAGGTACCTCGTCAGCAACAATTGTTTCAACCAGCGAGCCCTGACACTGCACGTTCACTCGCTGCATCTGTTCCAGGATCTTGGCTTTCTCACGCTTCGGTACTCGACCAAATCTCACAGCTGTACACGACACAAACAAAAAATCGACCAATGAATCAACTCAATCATAGTTTAATTCATAATTACCTACGTAAATTCATAATTACCTCCGTAAAAAATCCACCTACACATCAAAATGATATGAAAATCAAGCAATATATCCCAATTACATAAAAACGGGTCTAAACTCTAAGTGTTCTGTAGTTTATGGCAGTCACACACTAAACAGTAAGAAAAGTTACCATCTCTGGACATTCCAACAGCAATGCATTTCTTCAGCCTACAAAGAAAACAAAACACAAACCAAACCATTTTACTTTTATCCTCAAATTTACACACTTCTTCAAAGCACATGCGTGGCTAAGATCCGTTAAATTTTGAGTGTCTGAAAGGTACATAATACAAACCATGATATAATGTCATATTTCATCAATGCAATTATGGTAGATACTAGTAGTCAAGCCTTGCTCAAGACTAAGCAGGCCTCGACTGTGCAACAGTTCGTAAATCCGAGAGTAAGGATTATGTCCCAGGAGATTTTGTCCGATTTACACCTATCCAGAGTATACTGTGTCCAGGGCTAGGAGAATTATGTCCGCAGGTCAACTCAGCCTGGCCATCCCTCTGTGAGTAGGTGCAATGTGTACTGCCAAAAGCCGGTACATAAACAGGCACACTGCGCAATGCATCAGCCCCATATCCGTGGTCTGGCAGTGTAAACTGGTGTCTGGCTGAGAGCCAAGTAAAAAGAGATCAGCGTTGCCCTATGGGCCTAATGGCTCAGGAAAAAAACTTTATGTAACGTCTATCCAGAGGACTGTGTCTGGAGGAGAGGGGAATTTCATTCAGGGGATTATGTCTGGGACGATTTTGCCAAAATGTAACTTACCCTGAAAATTTCAGACAAATCCGTCAGCAACTTTCTTGTAATCCTGCTAACAAACTTTTTGCACTATCTGGCGATGGTGAAAAATCCGAAAATCTGGTCCGTCCCGTGACTTTCACAACTGATCTATGACCTTGGAATTCAACAGAATTCTAGAGGTCGTTGAGGTACATGCATGTGCAAAAGTTTATCATGTTAACAGAGAGCGACGATGCTGAAAACAATACTGTCGTCGCTATAATTACCTGCAGTACTGGCATCTGTTACGGTTGATCCTCGTAATGAGACACATCTGATTCTTCAAGCATGCTCGGTAATGGATCTTTTGCTGTATGCTGCGACGAAAGAAACCCTGATCATGCACAACGATACACCGTGGTGGATCCAATAGAAAGCTGTCACTTCTATTTTTTTAATAGCTTCACGAAACATTGACCGATTTTAATAATTTTTGGCATGCAACATCAAGAAGAAACTTAATGCAAACCACTTTAGTTTTGGTCATCTCACTTTAATACTGTCGCTACAAAACCTTGTGAAATGTAGAAGTCGTAGTTTGGCCATTTACAACAATGAATTCATATTTGGTACTGCTGCATCAGCACCAAAAATTACCAAAACCACAAAATCATTTTTTTTAAATGTTACTTCGTCTTCATTTTAAAATCGTATGCCGACAAACTGAAATGATGCATCAACAGTGAGTGAACCGCTCTGAGTCATGCAGTTATTGAACATGCTGTTCGCGAGTGGCGTCAACGTCTACCGCTTGCATTCTTGCTGGAGGAAGACATTTTGAACACATGCCGTAACAAGAAAGCCTATAGCAGTTCCGGTTCAGTAGTTTAGCTGAAAATTGGGGTGTTCGTACTAAGTTAATATACAAATACCAAATTCTGTATCTGGATCGCATAACGATAGTTCCGTGGCACCACCTTGTGAATGATATAGACTTGTGTCTCAGCCCAAAATCACCAAAAAATCTATAAAACCCCCTATTTTGGCGTTCAAGGTCATTCAAGATCATTGAATTTGGCGTCAATCGAGAGCCAGTGTACGACTTCCTATTAGTGATTAATAGTAACCTAGGCCTTATCTCGCATCGTTATTGAGATACAGCGACTTATTGGCTAAAAATCGCAAATTTTTCCTACCCCCCTCTCATTTAGCGGCCTTGTTCAGGGTGACTCCCCTTCGAATTTATGGAAAAGCTTTACGGTTCCTGAAACTAAAGTCTTCCAGGCAGCCGACGGTGAAGATTTGGTGATCCTAGCTTGCACCGTTTTTGCCTGATCCGCCCGTGTGACAGACGGACAGAATTGCGATGGCTAAGACGGGCTGAAAGCAGTAGCTGCTTTCGCGCGTAATAAAAATGATGTGATGTGACACGTGTGACTTTTTGGAAGACAATAACTGCCAACTTGTTTGTCGCTATTCAGTTGATCATTTCTGAGCCGACGCATGCGCTATCCAGTATGAATTCATTTTTGTAAACGGCCAAACTACCAAAATACGACTTCTGCTTTTTACAAGGTAGTGTAGCGACAGCATTAAAGTGAGGTGGCCAAAACTGAAGTCATTTGCGTCAAGTTTCTCCTTGATGTCGCTTGCCGTGTAAAGGCCATCTTAAGCAAATGTGATCGCGTAATATGAGTCTAAAACTTTTTTTTGCATCCAAATTCTAAACAGCTGCTCATAAAATGACAAACAACACAGGGTTACTTAAATTCTACATAGTTCCCGCCAAAATTGAGGTGTATAACAAACCAAAGCATTTTTGTAGTGCCGTTGGTCGTGACTTTAGATGCGGCGCATGGAAAACCGATTTTAACAAAAAACGGCATCTGTAGGGCATCAAAGGTCACGCATTTAAGCTCATTCAAAAAAATTCAAAAGCCCCAAACTCACTTCATTATCTTGCATAATTCTGGCTTGATCTCTGGTTCCGAAAATATGGCGAAAGAAATCACTAAAAATTGCTGTTTTCGATCAGTGCACGTCACTTCTTTTTTTGACGCCTTCCCTGCAAGAACCCCTTGAATGTCCACATGATCTTTTGTTGCCTTATAGGCTACAATTCTGCGCCTGATGATATGGGTCTGTCTTCTTCCAGATGCCCACGTATGGTGAGCTCTGAAGCATGCATAATTTGAACACAATGCACAATGCGGGTCTTTAGTTCTGACATATTCTTACTTTTTTAGGTCACAGATTCGCCATAAAGTAAAAATTCTACAATCAGTGCTTGCTATACTTTCTTCAAGCAGCGTAACCAAATCTTCGAGCACAGATTTCAAATTTTCAAGCACGTCCGTGCCTGTTAATATAAGGCCTGATATAATAATATACCTTGCATCCTTCGCAGGCGTGGACTCCGTAATGAAATCCGCTTGCACGATCACCGCAGACCCGACACAGCACGGTGTGACCGTCGAACTCTGTGTATATACCAAACCATCAGTCAATCCAGCAATTGATCAGTCAACCAATTAATCAATCATTCAGAGTTGCGGCTCCACGAAGACAATCCGACTTCCTCAAAAAAAGTTCCAAACAGCACACCCAAAACACACCATCCTGTAAAGAAAATTTTCAAAAAATTCCCCAAACCCCATTCAATTCCACGAGTGCCCTGTCTACCTGTGGATCCTGGTCAGTGAAACTTTCATACTTACATGCATGTCCTAACTGACCGAGAAATAATACACTGTGTCTCAAAAAACATCCCGAACGTTTTCGATTATAACTAAGAAAAATTACCAGATTTTAATAGTTTTTGGTAAGAACATTCCCGAGACAACTGGACATCAAATCATTATGTAGTTTCCCACCTCACCCATCGTCTGTTTCTGCACTACCTGGGGAAATCAGCACCAACGAAATATTGCATTTTTATCTAAAGTAGTCTTACTATATACTCAATCTAAATAAATGGTTCCTACTATTCTGCAGAATTAATTTTCCCTGACTTTCCAGGACAAAACGAATCATTTTCCCTGACTTAAGTTGTTCACGCAAAATACCAGTGTTGGTTTTTAATCGCTTGCAATCACACTATACAAGGGTGGCGAAACAAATTTCAAAGTGGAGGAACAGATAGTCTGCGAGCAAAGCTAGAATGGAAAATTTTTAAACTGCTGTATGCAATGTGCGTACAGCAATTTAAATTTTTTGGCTGCATCTTTGTTAACTTTTGCACCCTGGTACTTTTAAATCCCCTGGCTTTCTCTGACTCTCTGAGTTTTCCCTGACTTTGGAATGCAAAATTCCCAGACTTTTTCTGATTCTTTAATTTTTCCCTGACTTTCCCTGACCGTAGAAACCATGTAAATAACGTCCAAAACACATTTTGTTCACATTTTTGACACTTTGGCTGACGCTTTATCCAATTGTTTCATTTTTACGCACGACAGCTAGCATATAGCTATAGCGCGTATTGGTAATTCTGTCTCGGTGTCTGTCAGTCACAACCCGGTACCGATCAAAGCCCAGGTGAGATAGAGACCTCTGGTTTTCACCATATAATAGCTTAGAGTCTCTAATATTTTGTGACATAATTTCATGCCACTTGGTGAAGTGGGTACAAACGAACGAGAGGGAGAAAGAGGGGTACACCCCCTTAAAACCGTTATTCTACCGTTATTAGCTCGTCTCGTCTATGAACCGCACCTACAGAATGCGTTTGACAGAGAAAATACCGATGACTTTGCGTGTGGCTAGAAGTCCGTTAAACGAATGGATCTCGATGAAGTTTCGTCTGTGCCGCTCGTGAAGTCGATACTCCGGCAGAGAATAGATGTACTTCTCGATCATTGTCGTGCCCTGTAGACCCCCCGCCGAGCCCACGGATCCCACCAGGGGCCCCACACGGGCAGGGGCGACCATCAGGGCTCCCCTCAGTGGGCGAGGTCTGATTGGGGGCGCACGGGGTGCCAGGAGGCTGCGCACGGAGAAGGAGCTGGTCCAAGGTCGATGAGTGATCGTCTTTTGACGACCTCCTGGGTGGTCGGAACACTGGTGATGATGACTCATTCTACCGGGTGCGTTTCAAAACGATATCGAAACGATCTGATCCCGCTCCGATTTGCCGATCCGATAGAAACCTTGTATATATACGGCAATTTTTTCTCTCACCAGTCTGGACTGTTGTACACAGGTCATAATGCAGGATATAAGTATAGGCTATATTACAGACGTTTAGAACGCGCCCGATGTGGAAATCGCTCTGAAATGCGATCTGAAACAAAATGAGACCCGTTCCGATCTGATGTGATCCGGTTCTGCACGTGACGCTGATCCCGTGAAAACCCTTAGACACTTTTGCTTTTCTTCTGACTCTCGTCAGTTCAGACTGTTATACACGTACGTCCCGCCATAATGCTATAGACAGATCAGTTTACAACGCGCCTATCGTAGCGTTACAGCTGGAAACGCACTCGGATCTACCGGAGCAATTCGATCATTCTCGATTCCACGACAAACCGAATAAAATCGACGTACGCCAAGCCAACTGATAACGCTCCCGATTCAGCTGCATATAATTTTTCTCACATTAGTTACATTAATCAATTCCGCATTTTATCTATCAAACCCCAACTGTCAGAGAATGTATGTTATCCCCGCCACTGCAAAAGTATGAGTCATGCAGCACTTTAACGACTATGGCTACTGTCATTACTGTAACGGCGACTGAGATTCAATAGTCGAGTCATCGCAGGAAGCACTGTCTCACGCCGATACTAAGCTATTGTGGCGCTTATGACACGTTTTCATTGTCAACGCAGATCGCTGTTCACTTATTAGCGGGGCGTGTCAACTGTTAACTCCGCCTCCTCTCACCCAGCAGATTCCGCCCATTCACGTCCATTCACCTATCGCAGGCGGCTCGTTGCACAGCAGGCGACGGCAGGTAGCCACGCCTACCCGATGATGTCCTGAGCGCTCACTGGCTGCGCGAACTGCAGCGTTTGACGACGTTATGGAGTACAATATCTTCATGCGTTGACTGACGGCTGGGCAGGTGACGTCACAAGCTTAATTTGCCAAGCCGACCGGTCTTAAACGCATGCACACGGTGCGATGCTGTACCATTTTGATTACGCGATACTTTGAGAAGGCACTTATCCATTGCTGCGGCCGACAGTATGCACGATGGGTCTGCAGTCTTCACTCAATTTCAAATATTTTCTCCGGAGCTCTGTGCACCAGATGCATGCAGATTTTATGACCGCAATATATGGAGTCATGCATTTATGCAAAGTACCGAACGAAAACGAGTGTTAAGCTATGATTTCATATCAGCGAACAATAGCAAGCAGAATTCATCTCATATTCTTTTGCACAGTTTCATCGATATTGCAGCTTCTCTGCTGAAAACAGCCACCCCGGTGCACCCCTATTCCGACCGAAATTTTGCTGCACGATACATCAATGTCACACACAAGCACACACGGACCGACAGACGAACAGACGGACGGACGATTTTACGGTGATACCGCGCTTTGCACGACTGCACGTGCCTCAAGCAGTCTAAGCGACGGAAAATCGCATACAACAAAATACTTGAATGCTGCGATTAGTATCCGTAAAATAATGTTTTCAAACGATGTCTTAATACAGCGATCGATATACTCGAATAGGCCTATGGTCGTCGCCGTATTAGGCCTATAATACGAAATAAAAATTCTACCATTCCTGACCCGACTGCATGTCATATTTTCCTCGTTCTAGATTTCTTTTTCCGTTTCCCGTTCATCTCCAGCCAACCCTGTAACTCGCAGCGGTCACGTATAGCTAACCGCATCAAAGGGGCCGGTCGCGACGTTAACAAGCTCACCGGAGATTTACGCGCAGCCTTTGTCGCGCATGCGCATAATTAGAACCCTTTAGACCACGCCCCTAGCTCTCTCGACAAGACCCTGCAGCCCCAGTGACGGCAGCGATCGATCAAAACTAACGAGTATTGGCGTCATGTTTCATGCACGAGGAAACGCCGACACCGGAGCATCACTAATGGCCGCAGACCGACAGAACATATGTGATGACCTGTTGCCGCTCGCACACGCTGTGATTATCTCGGCGCCGTAACGTTCCAGTTTCATTTCCTTCCGTATTTCATCCGGGGAAACGGGGAACATTGCATGGAGACCCTAACAGCCATTGCTGGTGTGGTCCATGAAACAGTGACTGACGAAAACACAAAAAACTTACCAACTTATATAATGAGGGTGACCACTGACCACCCTCTCAGCATGCAGCGTGCGTGAAAAATAGAAATTCCCCGAATTTATCCCGACAAACGTGAAGCAACGTCGAACACGTATGCCACTATACATGACTCAAAGCAGCATCGGAAAGGTGGGGTAATCCTACTTCCCCCTTCACCCCTCCTCTCCGTCAGCTCCCCCTTTCCCATTCCATCCGTTCCCCTTATCTTCCCTTAGAAGTAGGCCCCCTTAAATACAGGTATACATGTATAGGGCCATGGAGTTGCACTGTATATTACAAGCTATCCCATCGAGGCCTTGAGCACCGAAAATTGAATATGGTGCATTTGAGCCGTAAAATCTGACATCTAATGGCACCAATTTTTATACTAGTTTTCGGTCGGTCTTCAGGCAGCGTCTCAAAACTTCAACCTAGAATATGCACCAATATTTGCAAGTTCGTAAGTAAATGTTTCAAAAACTTAGCCTTACTAAAATATTTCACTATTAGTGGAACAAGAAAATAAAATTCGACTAAGTTTGGGCTGGGTTTTTGGGTGGTTTTAACAGTTATTAGGTGGGTTTACACAAAAAAAGTCTGTGGATCCCCAATGTTTTTTGGGTATCTGTCACTCTGGCTGGAGTTTTCAACCGTGAAAACAACACTGCTGACCGGAAGTGGTCAGTGTGGTCGTTAGCCGTTTGGCCGCATGACGGCATTACAAAGTTTCGCCTGTGCCCTTCTGATGAACGGCCAAACCCGCCCTGGCCGACATGAAGCAGCGCAAGCCCGGCTAAAACACCGCCAATTAGACGGACCTTTCGCGCGCGTCTGTGTCAGAGTCTCAGAGATGCGTGTGCGCACATCGGAAACTCGTATACGCCCGCAGACTGAAATCCGCTTACGTTGCTGCATGCTGACTGAATCCAAAGGGAAACTGACCCAAAAGCGGACATTTCCCAACGAAGGGTCATATAGAGGCTACATTTCCTCGCCAGTCGCCACACTTTTTTGTAACTATAAAACAAACCATTGCTTTTAAGTAATATCGTAATTATTACTTAAACACACACCCACACTGACTTTAAACGAATCTTTTTGACGTCTTACGACACAAAATGAATAACATCGTCTGGGCGAAACGTCTCGGTCAGCAATCTTAAGTTAGCGGAATTGCGGACCGTCGGCTCGCGTGGCGGAGCGGACTTCTGATAGTGCGTCGCTGCGCTGTGGCGTGTGGGACAGCACGTGGGTGGTCAGTGGTCACGTGTCTGTGTGGCGCGGCTTTGAAGCTATTGTGCGCTGCAGCGGCTCATGATTAAAACACAAGACGACGACAGACAGACACTGAGCGAGACAACCAGACGACGCAGCATCATAACTGAACGAACGACCGAGCGAGTGCGCGAGCTGGTAAACACAGCCAATTAGCACGAAACACAGATACACACACACACACACACACACGGACAGACACTGATTATAACAGCCTTACTGTGACAAGACAAACTACACCACTCAGTTGGCTTAAGTCAAACGCCACATCCATGCCTTTTTTAAAAAGCAAACCATATGAAATAAACGTATGCAAACGTAACAACGTTCCCTTAGTTTTTGAAACTTTTCTTACTTTGCCAATGTTTTAAATCGTTCGAAATCAGTGTGAAAATAACGGTAACTGCATGAAAATATTTATTACAATCAAAGTGCTGCCGGTGAAATAACAGCCTATTACTATCATTTAGTAATTTTATAGTTACCAATATGCCAAAACACCGTAATAAACACGTAAAAGGCAGCGTTTTTATTTACTTCTGCAGAAGGCTTTAAGTTTTTTTTTCATAAAAACGCGTTTGCAAACGTTTTTTCTCCAATTTTTCCCTAACGTCTGGCACAACAATTGAAAATCACCAATACGCAAGACAGAGGCTATTCAGAGTGCACTTTCACAGGCATTAAGAAATACGCTCAAATACGAAGTTGGAAAAGTAAGTAATGCGACGATCGCGCTGCGACGTAAACGGAGATTTCGTCGCGCGTCAACGAGACACGTCAATTACGAACAGTCAGTTTCAAGTTCACGCGGCGACTGTCAGTCAGCAAGTGATGCGCGAAGACGACACTTTCCGCCGCTGCAAATCGATTAGTTTCCCCACACTGCGGTAATCGACACGGGTACCTGTTGACAGGCGGTCTGCCGAGCGCCGGGTCGGCCGGACTAGACCGGAAACGAGAAAAGCCGGCCGATAAATAGCAACAGGCGATAGCGCGACTCTACTAATTACCGGAGACGACCGAGAAGGTGAGATGGACTGCAGAGACTTCGGCCCAGGGATCGCTCGTATGTCGGCCATTTAGTAACGAGGCGTAACGAAACCCGGCTCGTCGCCATGATGAAAAGTTAACTTCCTGTTGACAGTACGAGTTTTAGCGCCGTCCGGGCCGTAAAAAGTGTAGCTTGATCCCGCCACTAACACTTGGTGTATAATTATTCCCTGAAGAATTAATTACTTCAGTCACAAAAGGAGGAGGTTATACGTGATTACGTGAAGAGTCTGCCCTTTTGTCAGCTTATCGGCTGCATCATAGCGAACAACTCAGGAACGGATTTAGATGATGACATTCGGTGCAAAAGTTGATCAATTAGGGCGATTTGTTTTTCGGCGCGACAGAACGACAGCGTAAACAAGGGCCCTTATGAAATCGTTTACCGCTATCAACGCTTCTAATTTGAGATGGGTTGCAGATTTCCTGCACTGCTGACGAGCTTTCCAGCGGTACCAACATCGATGACCTCGAAAGACTATGAAGTTATGAACCCCAAAATGAGAGCGTCTGGTGAACTGCGCACGATTTTGGCCTGCGACGCGCATTTCAAAACTGAATTGCGCCGAAATGACTGGACAGGCCTTTATACGTCGCAAACTATGCTACAAACGGTGGCCTTGGCCGATGTCTACTGGTCTATAGAACTGCATGGCCTGCAGCTCTGTGAGATTGTGACATTAAAACCATTACAGCCACAGTAAACACATACAGAAATAGGTCGGCGAGTCTGCAAATCGTCGCACGCACACAGGACGAAACCTTGAAAGGTTGAGACATTCACATTGGACAGAAGATAGCCTATGCAGGCACACACACACAGACAGACAGAGACAGACAAACGCCTATCAGTCACGTGATATAATGCCCATTATACGATAAATATCTAGTGAAAGTTAAAGCACAGATTTACTAAAGTAAAGTTAACCAAAAACGTTTAAAAAAATTATAAAAAGACTAAAAAGAGCTTTGTGAAGACAAAACGTAAGAAACGACGTATAATAGGTGAAATGCAGAATGTCTGATCGATGCTGCCACCTGGCGAATCGCAAATCATCTCTTTTTCGTAGATCGGAAGCAACTGCACGCTGTCGCTGGGAGTTCGACCCGAATATCTTCCATGCTTCTGTGGATCAGCGCAGAGACGTCGAGAGCCATAGCAGAGTCCGGGGAAAACATTCTCGTGAGGCCCGTCTGTGGAGAAAATTTTTGAATTTTGCTTCTTAAAATGGCATATTCTGGTGTACTTTATATTTTGGAGCGATGGTGGGGACCCCAAACGTCGCGAGGCCCGGGGAAAACATCCCCCTCCTCTCGACGATCCTTGATCAGGAGAAAAGAAGGGATTAGCGATGTGTCACTGGATCCCATGCGTCTACATGTCAAAATAATGGCATCTGAATCCGTCCATGAGTTAGAGGGTGCACGAACGTAACAGAAGACAGACCACGCTACGAAGCAAACTGTGGGAATAGGCGGAGAATCGCTGCAATCTGCCTATTAACCATATCTTTAATTATACGGGAACGCCGAAACGCCGCACTAAAGGGCGTGAATGGAAGGGGGTGTCAGAGTCTGAGTCTCCTATAAGTAATGAGTAGCCTAACCCTAAACGCTGTGAGCCCTATAGTTCAGTCAAGTTCATTCTGAACGACAAAAACAAGCGTATATGTACGCTGTGACCCAGATACAAAGTCGTACAGTACAGTAGACACTTGGCCGGCGTACAGACTACTAGACTAGATACGCTTGACCGCATTGATACCAGTACAGTGTGAGGCGCCCAGATATAGCACTGCTGTGCAAATTAATGGCTTGACCTCATAACCATGCACGCGTGAGCAAGTGTTGACCCAGACTGCTCAGAAGAAACGCGCCAGACTAGTGATGGGCAGGTACACGTTTTCTAATTCGACACGATATCACAAAAATACAGTCCTTCACGAACCACACAGCCCCATAGGGCAGCGCTGATCTCCCGTCTCCTTAGCCGTCACCCAGACACCAGTTTACACTGCAAGAATACGGATAGTTAGGGGGTTAGTGCATCGCGCGATGTGCCTTTTTACGTGCCAACTTTTGAAAGTACTTACTTTGCCTACCCACGGAGGAATGGCCAAGCTGAGTTTAGCCGAGTAGTTGGTTACATATGCCGAGACGGGTTACACGTCTGCAAACGGTCACCCATCCGAGTACTAACCGTACCCGGCGTTGATCAACATCCGCGATGCAACCAACGACGTTACAGACTAGTCAAACCGCCACCTACCTTTATTCGAGATGAACAACTACAGTGGTTACAAATACCCTCAAATAATCAATCACATGGTGGGTTAAAAAGTGGGCACTGCGCAGGACAGAAAATTGCAATTTTATCACAAACAGCTGCAAATTTCAGACAGAAAAGATTATGAGTGCTCAACAAAATTCTAATTTTCCCCTAAATTTTCCCACAATGTGGTTTAAAGTCCCAAATTTTTAACATTTTCAGACATGACGAAAATTTTCAACAGCCCAAAATTTACGGTGTGAGAGAGGCAATTGCCTCTATGTCTGCTACCCTCCTATACATTTCCACTGTAAATAATGATTCATAATTTACACACTACAGACTACACACAAAAAATCTGGATCACCAGAAAAATCCAAATACCTCCTTTCTGGGCTGTGTCCACCCCCTGCACGAAATTTCACAAAAATCAGTTCGTAATTTGTAACCTTTAGCAATAGGCCCCCTACAATCGACAAACATATAGATTCCTTTGAATAAACTCTTTTTCCATAGCCAGATATTTTGCTCCATTTCTCCACTATCATCGCAGTCAAATGCAATTAATGCATGGTATTCACTATACCAGTAAACCTGTTTGAAATCTCACAAAGTACCAAATACAAATATTAAAAATTGGCCCAATGAATATGAACACTGTGCGCCAGATTAGGTTTGGTACATATTGACCTTTGGTATAGACAGCTCTGGCAGGTCTCAGTCTCAGTGGATTATGAGACAAACTGTTCAAGGATATAATACATGGATACAGTCTTCACTGGGAGCTAACTAAATTAGTTACATACCACCCAGGGTTATGTCTATGCCTGTGGCGTATTTAGGATTTGACAAAGGGGGGGCCATGGCGAGCGCGAGCCTATAACGGGGTCTGAGGGTGGAGCCCCCAGCGGGGTCCAGGGGCAGAGCCCCTGGTCGGGGGGTCAACGGGGCGAAGCCCCCTGAAGCTGAAACACTTTTTGCTTCTGAATGTTCAATGGAAACCGCAAATTCGCCCATTTTTCTGAAATTTTGAAACGCAAAAGACCGTCAAACATTGTTGAATTTTGCAATTCTTGCTGGAAAATGGCAAAAAACGCACCTTTTCATAAAAGGCGCCTGCAAAAAATTTTCATGGTCGAGCCAAAGGGGGGGGGCATCGCACCATGCCCCCCCTAAATACGCCACTGGTTTATGCCACACAAACCAGAAACTGGTGTCATAAAACCGGTGCTGACATATTAATCCATCTTAAACCCGCAGTTTTTTTTATCACACACGTGTGACATGTGACACTGACATACACAGTGGCATTGTATGGGACGTGGGATATCCGTCAAAATACAAAACTTAAGTCTGTCTGAAATATGCAGGTGTACGTGTAGGCCTTTGATCAAAGTTTCTTCCTTTAATTGGAGACCAGTTTCAGAAAAGCACAAGTTTTCAAACTTCAGCTTTAGCCCAAAGCACGACCAGGCTCGTTCTACGGTACCTGCCAGTTATGCAGTGTTACCTGCAAGTAGTTAGTAGTTCATTAATTAGTGTGATACACACCTAATTCACTTCCTGCTGGTTCCTCAGCCGGCGTTTCCATCTCTTCTGTCATTGTAAGTAATCTACAACCACCACATAGGCCTACATGTATCACTAATACAATCGCAGAAAAATTTTGTGTGGTTAACGTAGTGGTAATTGCAGCAAGAGTCAACAGACTTTAAAAGTAACTGCCTTTTTGTGGCTGAATATTTTTACTAGCTGCAAAAACGGAAAACGGTATGCTGACTTCTAAGACTGATATGGGGCTTTACTTATAGCCTTTACCATAGCCGTAGGCCAAATTTTTGTGATCCTTTCAATTTCAAATACATTTACATTTAGCTTTGTGTCAAATTAAAGCTTGCATCATAGCCAACTGACATACGCTGAAAATTATAAAGATATGGCAATTTGTCTAGCATAAGACGATTGTCACAATGTTCAGCCATGATTCTAGTACAGTACGTCATTTTGCCATGAATATAATTATTGAGGTGCACAAAGTTGAACAATTAATTCAGTCAACAAGGCCACACAATGACCATGACCGATTAAACCAGCAAATTTGTCCCAGAATTCGTACACAGGCACGTCAAGCATGACACCTGTAAGGCAAATGTAAACTTAAATATTAGCTAGCGATAGCTAATTAAGCACGTAAACATGAAAACTTACCACAAATTTCACTTTCTGAAACCGAGAAACAAACCTCGACACACCTTAGCGCGAGTGTGGTCATCTGCCAAACCCATTGACCCAGTTCCCGATCCTTAACTTCTGATTGGCCAGTCGCTGCCAGCTGGTTGCCGGTCACCCGCGCCAGAAACCAGGTCAGACAGGCACCAGACGTAGCCGAGACTGAGCACCAGCCTAGCTGCCCTACTGACCGACAATCAAGCCGAGCTGCCGTCTGAGATCTGACACAATTTACACGCTTTTCGTCGAATTCTGTGGCTATAATTACGGCTGAAACTTTCGCGGATATAACGCAGCAGTCGAAATATAAGGGCTGACAGCAAAATTATGTCGTTGTATAACAGATTAGGTGTATTTTTCGTTCGTACGCAGTGACCCCGGCAGGTCAATATTACACAACAGCCTACGCGCACCGCACCGGTAGCCCAAGGGCGTTGACCTAGATCTGTCAGACATGCGTCGTGTAAACAGTGTCATTTTCGTTCAGTCGTCTGTCGAAGTTAAAAAAACAAATAACTATCCTTATATTATATCCAGAAAATCCGAATCAGAGGCATTGCAGTAAAAATTTAGTGTTGACATTTAGCTTATTGTGCGATTAGTTTAACGTGCGAATCTCCTATTTTTTTGTCTATTTTTTTCTCTCCTTTTTTCACATTCTTTTTCCTCCCAAAACCCAGCCAAGGTATGTGGCAACACTGTATAATAAGCTTCCCCAGAGGGGTTGCCGTCCGCAAACGCATTATTTCGCAATTTGGGCTTTCAACTCGTATCCGTTAGCAACATTTTTAGTCGATTGTATGCAATGCATTGAATGCACATGAGTGCATTTTGCTAATTCGTTAAGTGAAAATCCCCCTCTTTCAATTTAACTTTCCCACCTTTTTCCACAAAGCATTCTGTTTTTATTAAGTCGATGAAAAAGACACCCTGGCATGCATAGATGTTAAAAACATTGATTTGTAAATAAAAAACATAAAAACATGTTTTAAAAAAATTTATAAAAAAACATTAAAAAGCATAGTTAAAAAACATTAAACTGCAGGTGTTTCCAATCGCTATTTTTACGGGGCGACTGAAAACGCGAGACTGGAAAACCCGGCACCGTCAAAAATACAGGGGTGGAAAACATGGAACTGGAAAACCCGGCACCAAATCGCAGGGGTGGAAAACGAAGGAATAAATTGCATGGACAGCCAATGGGACAATTTTTGCAATTTATTGAAATAACAGTTAGTCTTATATTGTAATTCATATTTGTAATATAATTAGCCTTTCGGTAGCACAGTGTACTCCCTAGTACCTATACTCTCCATTACGAATTTGTTGAAACCTAATACAAAGTGAACGTCTGGCGACACAATACGTTTCCAAACTGCCGGTTTTCTGCAGTCAGGGTACTACGAGTAGGGCGGAATAGCTTTCAGTTGAAGCTATCAAGGACAAATGAACAAAGCAATGCCGATCGTAAGCAGCAGTTTTAGCTATTTTACTCCTTGTTTGAAGCCTACTCATAATAATAATAATCTAATAATAATCTGACTTGTAAAGCGCCAGTTTGTGCAAAAAGAAAGACTTCAGTGGCGCTCAACTGTCTATGAAATTGCCAGCTCAACTGCGGAGGGCATAATAGGTAGCCGTTGGCAAGCGTGAATAGAATCTGCTCATGTTGCTACCTAGAAAGTCCTACCGCTCTGATGTGCTTTGATGTGAGACGACTCGTCAGAACTTTTCAGTAGGCCTAACTATGTTGCACATTTTCTACATCGACGGCTTTCCATAACTTTGAGGTTCTCCCGTTTTCCAGTCTCGTGATTTCCACCCCTGCGATTTGGTGCCGGGTTTTCCAGTTCCGCGTTTTCCAGTCTCGCGTTTTCAGCGACCCCATTTTTACGCTATTATACACGCAAAGAATATTTAACTCAAATAATTAAAAACAAAACCCTACCATTTGTGAAGAATAAAAACCGGAATGTACTAAATGTACAGATCAAAAACAGCTGAACGCACTTTGCCCATAAGAAATAAATCATATTTGTAATTTTGTACCTTTACGTTTTAACAAGAACAAAAAAACACGACATTAAAAGCAGAAAAACATTTTTAAAATAAATAAAACATTTTTAAAAACATAAAAATATTTTAAAAACATAAAAACATGTTTTTTAAAAAATTTTATATAAAAAAAATTAAAAATGTTTTTACATCTATGCTTATAGTGACAAGTTGACAACCGACTGTTTATTTGTGGTTTAAACTTTTTATCCCAATTTCTACACCACTATCATACACATTGGAATGGTGTTCTTAGTTGAACGTGAGACATTTTATCTCTTATCTGCTATAGCCCTAGCTGTCGCAGGCCGTTCCTGTCTCTGAAAGAATGAAATTTCTGTTGTGTGGCGGACGAAAATAACACGGCGATAAGTCGACTAGCGGCGATCGCTGACATGATGTAGCTTTCGATGCCTGGCCGGGCTGCTGCAGCAGCTGCAGCAGTGTAGTCTGGCTTCAGTCAGTGATGGATGGATTGGGGGTCGCTTTGCCTTAGAAGTAACTACTAGCAAGTTTCTAGGCATGCTGCCAGCGGCCGCTTGCACTGCACGCACTGTAGATCAATAGGGCTTAGTGCACAGCGTGCGCACCATGTGCCGTCATTTCAAATCACAGCTGTGATCTAGTCGAGTCCTGTTAGTTCGAGTCCGGTTGTCCGAGGCATCACCGCATCACTGCTTCCGAGCTACACGGTGGCGTCGTGGCAGAGGACTTGGGGGGAGGAGTCTCCTAAATTTTGGCCTGTCGAAATATGTCTTTCCAAACATGCACAATTTGGGACTGAAAATCCATTTTGGCGGAATTTATGGGCAAAATTGAACGTTTCGGCACCCATAATCTCCCCTGTCGAAAATTTGCAGCTGTCTGTCAAAAATTTTCAACTTCCTGTTCCGTCTACTTTTTGTACGCTCTTAACTAGCGTACGTCTTTATCCTTTAATCATCCTTACGACCGTAGGCGTCGCCAGGTCAAAAATATGGGGTGGACACAGGACACTGGACACACATGGCGAGCGCAGACTGCAAGCATATGGCTAATGGGGGATCTGTGGGTAGAACTTCTAACTGAGTCTAGGGGCAAAGCCTCTGGTTTAGAGTCATTGGAGTAGGATCTACGGATTGAGAGGCACTTGAGGGTGGGGCATAACAAGGGTATCTCCGCCCCACAGAGGTCTGGGAGAAGGCTTTTTCCTCCCCAAGAATTTTTCTGTGTTTCTGTGCTTTTTGGCGTCGCGTGCGCTGCGTTTGTTGCGTACTTTTATTGTTTTTTTTTATAATTGTGTTTGTTACGTACACTCTTGTGTTCTTAGCAGGAATCATGGATTGGATTAGAATTTGGAAATTCCGCTTTTCTTACTTATTATTTTTGTAGTTGACCTTTGACCGTGTTGACAATCAGTGGGCGTGGCACTTGGAAACTGGTGTCGCGTTATAGTTGTCGTAATATCGTTCAACTTTTTTCTCAATTAGGTTTAGTAAACAGTTTGCTGTTTTGTAAATATGTTATCTGTGCATTGTCTAGATTGCTTATTTTGGGCTTTAATTTGCTGTCATACTTGCTGATCGCCTGTGATTCGTGAGTTAGCTATTGCATACCGTGACTTCACTTTTTGACCCAGACTTTCGCAGTTTTGATGAACCAGTTCGGCGAATTGGCTGAGCGAAACTAAAAGCTAAACGCTAAAGTCTGTATTTAGACTATACTTAGATTAAAGTTTAACTGAACTTAGACCCTACTTTTGCACTTTCTTTTGCTGAACCTTTTTTGCTGAGTGGACTCTTCGGACTTAGACCGAAGTATCCGCTCAGCAAAAGGCTCAGTAAAATCATTTCGTTTGTTGGCTAAAGTATGCACTTAGAGCGAACTTTAGCTCAACAAATTGGCTCAGCAAATGACAGTCAAAAAGTGGAGTCATCCAGTTGTTCCAAGTAGTCTCCAGAACCACTGCCATTCGCTGCCACTGCCACCGTTAAGGCCTCAGACCACAACCAGTCATTAAGTTATCAGTCTCGGACCACTAAGGTTCTACGCCACTGCTGATAAACTACTGGTTTTAGCAGTTCAGATAAAAAACTAAGCAATGACGTGTTGTGCTCACACAGCCGCCAGTGTGAGTGCAAGTGTCCCTGTTAGTCATCGCAGTGCCAGTGGAGACAATCAGTGGGTGAATATTAGTTTTACAGTGTACTATAGGATTTAGTAAAGTTGTTGCTTTTGGATCTCAAAAATTATTGGTACAACTGGTGACAGACCGGTGACTTAGTGGGCCAGATCGTTAAGCCAGCCGCTAAGGCTTAGCAGTCTGGACTGCTGCTAGCTTAATGGCTTAGCAGTTTTTTTAATGGCTTAGCAGTTCAAATCACTAAGCCAGCTGTTAAGGCTTCAGATTAGCTATTAAGGCCTTAGCAGATGGTTCTGTTGACTACTTCCAAGTTTTAGTCTGAACTAGAAATACATTCTGTGGAACGAGGTATCTGTTCCATTGCCATGCTAAATAGACTAGCAGCTGCGTTTCAGCGTTTGACGCTCTTGTGAGCCCGCAGCCAATTTTGTCTTTGAATAAAAAACGGTTGGTTGCCATGACAACAGGGGTTTTCAGTGGAGAAATTTACATGACACCATTGCATAGCCCAGGCTTAAAAATAGGGGGTAGGTGAAAACAGTGTGCAATTATCTTTTGTGGGAGCCAAGTTATAGTCAATTTTGTCCAAAAATTTGTTGCCATAGCAATGGGGGTTGGCAGGGGAAAAATTTAAATGACACCATCGGATAGCACGGGCTCAAAATTAGGGGAGTAGGTGCAAACAAGTAGCAATTATCTTTCACAGAAGCCAAGTTGTAGTCAATTTTGTCCCAAAATTCGTTGCCATGGCAACAGTAGTCTGCAGGGGAGAAATTTAAATGACACCATCGGATAGCATGGGCTGAAAAATAGGGGGTAGGTGAAAACAGCTAGCAATTATCTTTCACAGGTGCCAAGTTATAGTCAATTTTGTTATAAAATAATTTGTTGCTATGACAACAGTGGTCGGCAGTGGAGAAATTTTAACGACATCATCGGACAGCCCAGACCCGAAAATAGGGGGTAGGTGCAAATGGTGCGCAATTGTCTTTTACGGGGACCGCTTTGAAATCTTCATTGGCTGTAATGCAAAATTTTGCAACTTTTGAATCGTTGCTATAGCAACAGAGGTCGATAGGTTGTAAATTTAAATAACATTGTTAGATTGCCCGACCCCAAAAATAGGGGGTAGGTAAACACAACATGCAATTATCTTTTACGGGGACCGAGTTATACTGATTTGAACTCTTCATAGGCTGTAATGCAAATTTTTAAAAAATTTGGGTAAAATATGGGAAGGAATTATCAGATTATTATCCCAAACAAACTGGATCTTACTTTTCAAGCCCCGAATCACTGATCAAAATTTCATCAACATCGAATCAAAATTGTGGCCATAGGAGTGTTTACAGACAGACTGACAGAATGACAGAATGACAGACAGACGCAAATGATTTTATCATTTGTCCCTTGCTATGCTATAGCAATGGGACAGATATAAATACTTCTTTGGCACAAATTAACCTGTTTTGGAAATGTTAATTAAACCGCAACAAAAGGTGTCTTGAATAGAAATCAGTTCAGTAAACCAAACCAAATTTACAACAAACTCACTTCTTTTTCTTTGCTGTTTTGACAGTATACACCATAGTGGGTTGCATGCCTTTACATTTTGTGGACAGGGAAGATACATTTATGATCTAGCTGTATCAAGTTAATGTCTATTCGTAACTCTCATGTTATGGTTCAGTTTTCACTGCAGGTCATTTGCAGGCAAGCATGCTCAGATCAACTTAGCCTCCTATCCTCAGCAGGGTGAGAAATGAGTAGTAGCTCATGGGCTACAGGGTAAAGACTTAGTGTGGCTGAATGGGGGCAGTGGTATGTCTGCTGGTTGTTCTGCTTGTCTTACTTTTTACTGTCAGTAGCTTATGCTGATTAGCTGCCACTTCAAACATTGTAAAGCAATTCTAGTCATGAGTTGACTTATGTAAGAAGCACTATAGCAAGTACCAGACCTTCATCTTTTTAGCATATTGGGTCACTTTATTGGTGGCTGCAGCAAAACTATGCAGCTGATCTCATGAATGATGCATTTTATCTTATTATCTGTTTGTTCTCTGCTTTTAGCATAAATTCGCACAAATGAAGATTCCATGAACATAAGGCAACATCTCAGGACTTTAGTGTTTCTTGTTCATGTCTGGTCAACCTATTTACTTGATACTTTTCTGGTCTTATTCTGGCAACAGCGTTTTTACTCAGACCACGTTAGAACATTTTAAGTGCATATTTGAAGTGCACAATGTCAGCCAGTGGCTGAATCCTGATGAGACTGATAAAGAGTTTGTGACATGTCGTGCTATCTTGTGTTTTAAAGTCGGCTATGATGACTTCTCTTCAGCTTCCCCAGCCCATTGCCGAGCTGTCAACTCCATGCCTGCTGATGGATGTGGACATTGTTCGTAGAAATGCTGAGAGTATGAGGGAGCGCTGCAACAGTCTCGGCCTGAAGCTCCGCCCACATATGAAGACACACAAGTGCCTGTGAGTTATTGATGCAGTCATTTTTCGATGCTACAGCTTTTTTTGTTATTTTTGAGGTTCTGGTTGCCATCTTAAGAACGATTCTTTTCTGCCACTAGATGTCATTCCAGCCAACAAATGTGGCCATGGAAGTTGTAACTGTTCAACTTGTATGCATTTGAATGTATGTAGTTTTTGTTCTGCTTGTATTAGTGAATTATTCAGTCAGTAAATCAGTGTAATATATTTAATAAATCTTTAAACCGTGTCTCAAAAAAACAGTCAAAATTGTTTTTGGCATAACTTTGTCAAATTTATACCAACTTTGATAATTTATGGCATAATGATGGCCAAAATGATATTATTATGTACGGTGCAGTCATTTGCCACCTCAGCTAATTTATGTCAACACACTACCGTGTGAAACACAGATTCTCCAAATTGTTACATTACACGGCGATTATTTGTATCAGATGGCTCACCTTTGCATCATCAATTCGACAGAGCGTGCAACGTGGTTTAATAATTTTGAGGTATTAAATATTTTATGCTGAAAACAGCAGACAACAAAATAGCTGGCTGATGAGCTTAAAACATGTCTAATCGATGAGTGAATGCATTTGATCCTTTGAACGTTGATTCTGCTATCAGCCATTGGCGTTGCATCTAAGCCATTGCAACTTTGTATGCGGAGCACACTTTGGCATAAATTCTAATGTTCAAGCGATTTGTTATGCAAACTAATAATTCTGTTAAATAATTTACATTTTAGTGTATTTTGTGCCTAATTAACTCGTTACAGCGTTTACTTGAGACAACAGCTCAGCATTATGCAACAATTTGGAGCATCTATGTTTCACACGGTAGTGCATTGACATAAATTAGATAAGGTGGAAAGTGAGTGCTCTTTACATAATTTCGTTGTCTTAGCCATCAACGTGCCAAAAATTATTAAAGTTAGTAAAAATTTGACAAAAGTTATGACAAAAACAATTTTGACTGTTTTTTTGAGACACAGTGTATATAACAGCATCATAAACCGGATGTTATTTAAGCCTTCAACTGCCACTGCCAGTGTTCTAAAGTTTGTGCCGATGTGCACATTATGGATTTTCAATTTCAGTCAGTGACTTTGAATGACCTTGGGCAAACTTTTCTGGAATATATTTGCACAGTATTTCTAAGTGCATGCATTTAATTTAGCTTGTTATTGTGTGTTGTTAATGTTTTTATATACTTTTATCTAATGCTGTCTGTGTGTGGAACAGTGAAATAGCTGAAATAGAAACTGGAGGCTCAAAGCGCACCATAACCGTCTCAACAGTACAAGAGGCAGAAGTTTTTGCCAGTAATGGTTATGACGACATAATTTTTGCTGCTCATTTTGGGCCCGATAAAATCTCAAGGTTAGTAAAACTTGCAGTAATTACTGATGTTATATATATATAT
>Ga0209671_1000151_pt1 | contig 35156 bp, 19 predicted proteins | sample WorMetHERISLAND2_2_FD_187401 | JGI IMG/M metagenome (GOLD analysis project Ga0209671, IMG submission 187401) | Marine gutless worms symbiont microbial communities from Max Planck institute for Marine Microbiology, Germany - Olavius geniculatus... | ecosystem: Host-associated > Annelida >...
CTAATGATTTACTGATATGACGCCACCGGATGCCGCTGAGTCTGGAGATGCATTACGCGTGTTGGTTTTTGTTTGTCTGTCTGTCTGTCTTTCGGTATAAGTCTGTCCTATAGGGGATGGAAGAAAAACCATAGAAAACATAAAATTGGTGTGAATGTTCTCCAGCTCAGAAGTTTAACCAGTGGGCCAATTTTCAGCTTAAAAGGTCGAGATTTCGTGTTGTACAACCCCGAAGACAAGTAATTTGAGCAAATCTCACGTGACACGCGATAACAGCGGTGCTGCCATCTGAGTGAGTGAATAGTGTTTAACGTCCCACCCGACACAGAATAGGTCATTTCGGGGACGGCTTTTTCAGGCAAAATGCACACAAACACCTGGGCAATCGTGTACAGTATGCAATAAAATAATAGTGCGTCTTCAAGGAGTACACAAATTTGAGGCCTCCGTACGGAATACTTCTTGAATTTGAGAGGTCGAAATTTAAACTGTTAAAAATGGACGTTCTATGGTAAAATTTCATAGGCCTACGCAGGTTGTTTAGGTTTATCTTCAGCTATTTCGGCGCAATTTACTCTTGAAATGTGCGCCGCGGCCGAAAATTAAAAAAACACTAAAATTCCCTATCGTTCAAGGTTCAAGATCGTTCAAGGTCATCGACGCTAATAAATCTAAAAAGCCCGTCGCCAGTGCTTGTTGTGATAAGCAGCATCTATGTCGTACAGCTATCTGCAACCGTTTTCACGTTACACAAGTCAATTATAGCAGTAAAATAACCACTTTTAGGCGGGTACCCTTATTTGACGCCTGCGTGCGCAGGCCTTCTTGAACTTTGGAAGTCGGGACGTGGACTGCTGAAATCGACGTTTAATGTTGAAAATTTTGTACGCAGGTTGTCTGGGTCTATCTCTAGCCATTTCGGCGCAGTTTACTTTTAAAATGAGTGTCGCAGCCCGAAATCACGAAAAATTAACGAAAACCTTAATTTTGGAGTTCAAGGTCGTTCAGGGTCATCGACGTTGATAAAACTAAAAAGCCCGTGACCAGTGCTTGTTATGATAAGCAACATGTCAGTACCTATCTGCAACAGTTTTCACACTTGCTAGACGAGCCAATAACGGCAAAATAACGTCTTTTAGGGGGTACCCCTCTTTGACGTCCTCGTTCGAGAGGAACCCTCTCACCCAGGGGCTCAAAATTTTGTCGCGAAAAACTAGAGTCCTTGTGGCAGCCCACAGTGAAGATTTCGTGATCCTAGATTGCAACGTTTTTGATAGGGCTCAAGGGTGTGACAGACTGACAGACGGACAGAGGCTCAGGCCATGGCTATGACGCGCGAAGCATTCTGCTATCACGCGTAAAAATGACACATGTCTCGCGTACGTAATCGTAGTTTATGCGATGGGTTACTTAATTATTTTTTCTGTCAATGCCTGAGACGCTCGTCAACTGGATTGACGTCCGCATATCATGGCGACGATAGGTGACGACAGTCCAATAGTAACGATAATAATCGTGGCTTACCGTGGCACAATTACCTGGTCGTCAGACCTCATCATTTGAATCACTATTTGTCCGACTGTTTAAATGCTTCATGCTTTAAAATGTGAAACGGTCTATTCCTCGAAGTAGCTTTGTTTCGGGGTGGGGGTTCAGTTTTGATTGATTGACGCAGTGATCGACTGGTACTGTGTGCAGAGTGGCATTTGGCGACGCAGATCTTGTACATGATTGGCGCGGTGCTGCTGCTGACTGCCGAGATATTCGCTCGAGCGCAGCTGTGCTGTGATGAACGCAAGGTGGTCTACTGGGCGCTGGCGTCACTCGTGCTCGCCTCAGGTATAACAGCCTGTACAGGTGTGTCTACCTGCAATCAATACCTGTTCAATATAATAAATGCTGATGTGACGCCGCGCTTACGACCGCAGTGTAGGTGCTCACCAAGCCAAGAACGTGACACCAAACTGTTCTTGTGAATATTTTTGGCATTCGTTGTTAAATATTGGTCGATGTTTTAACAAGAATCTTTCATTGGCACATTTCGAGGAAAATTGAACGTGACAGACCGACAGAGGAACGGACAGACAGCTAGTTAATCTCGTTTAGTGCTCGGTTTTGTAGCGCGTAGCGTAAAAATTCTGTAGCATTTCTTTGCCGAAGGCTATGAAAATCGGTCGACGACTCGACGTGCGCGTTGTACGTAGCCTAAATTTACGAGTGAAGACAAAATTAGATCATTTTTCGGGACACCATATGTATACAGTACAGTCAGCTATGGCACGTGTATGTAGGACTGATTCAGCTGGGAGCGGTGGCTACGTTCGGCGCCGGAGCAACGAGAGCTCCGTACAACAGCGTCTCAAACCCGCGCGACACGACCTCTCTGCTCGGTCAGCCGTATGACGCACACTCTGGCAACGACGTCGGCGTCTACCTGGGCTGGAGCTACTGGACAGCAGTCGTCGGCGACATGTGCACAGTCCTGGCCGGCACCTTCTTCGTCATCACCGCATTCTGCGTCCACAGGAAGCTTTGATCACGACTGACTGAACTTCAATGACCTTGACGTCTGCGTCGGAGGGCGTGCGATCGATAGCACGTGCTGTAGCAGTGGCCTGTCTGGAAATGTGAACAGTGGGAGTGTACAGTGTCGTCGTGGCAAGCGAGGGAGGGGGCAATTGCTCTCGCTGTCTAAATGTTTGGCTGACGGAGAATCATCTTGTTGTCAAGAAAATTAAGATCCAAAATTCTAAATTCGGGGCTGAAAAACTCTCATCCTGAGGAAAATTTAGGCCTAGAGGCAAAATTGAAACTTTGAACAACCACAATCTTCTCTATCGGAAAATGCAACTTCTTGCCCAGCCTACTTTTTAACCCATGACCCCGCTGGAGTGTACATTTTTTCAGATTACATTTTTTTACGTTGAGCCTAGCCTACTGCCTTCCTGCTGTAATTATTTTTCCTGTTTTTAAAACTTTTTATTGGAAATCTTTCTTTCAAAAAGGACATGCAAGTGCAACATCCTCCCTCTGGTAAATATGCCCTGTGGTCTAGCCAAGAGCGTAATTATAATGAAGCACAGTGGTGTTGTGTACTGTACGTGTTCAGTATTCTGCCAACCGTCTCATGCTCGTGAGCTACTCGACCAGAGTCATTATTATGCGGTCGTCCTAATAGGCTGCATTGCGAGTCTTGACCGTCCTTTGGCGTGCGTGTAGCATTTTTGCAGAAATAGACCCACAGCCTAGCCTACAGGTCTATATTAGTAATTTGGGATGTACATATTTTGTAATAAATGTTTTATGTTTATGCGGATCAGAGAAAACATTTTGTGCAATTCGTTTTTTTGTCAAGTGTTGCTCATTCAGCTGCTTCTGATGCATATGGAAATTATTCTTATGACCTATGCCAGGCGGGTTATTGTTCTAATAGCGGTTTATTTGTGTACTGGTCGATTGTCTGGCAGCGGTTTATGCGGACACTTATCAAGTTTTACAAAAAAAATATTATTAGATTGTCACCAATCTAATGTACTCCTCGCGCACACCATTTTTGTATTCTTCTAAGAGCTTTTTCATTCCTTTCGGCATGTATTAGAGACCTGGCATCTAACTGAGACCCATTTAATATTATACTAATAGTGACTGGCGTCGAGTTCGTTACTGGAAGTTGTCTGTCCGAAGTTCATAAAACATTACCCGATTTTAGTTACTGAGAGGAAAAATTTCCAGTAATGGTCGATGACACTAGTTGCCATTTGTCTTGTTATACCTCAACACATGCACCATTACGAAGATATGGCGCCTCAAAGATAATGACGTCATCGGTCACGTGACCATTCGACTCCTGGCGGTCGACTTCCTATGGGTGATCCATAGTGACCATGCGTCTCTCTAGCTCCGTTATGGAGATATGGCCGTTTGAAGTTCTTCCAGAAAGGCTTTTCCAGGAACCGAGGTCGGTCGTTGGTCGGTCCTCAATGTTACAATGATCTTATATACTCCTCTTCGCTACGTTAGGAACGTAGTGCACGAGGAGTAAAAATAAGTTGTAGACGTCGGGACAAAAGCGATTGACTTCACTGTTCTGTATCCTCACTTTGTTGTTACATCTTTTTGTGATTTTTATATTTAATGTATTAGTTGATGCACAGTAACTTTCATGTGTTGTCGGAACTCAAGTGTCAACCATGTGCCATAAAAAGGGGAGGTTTGTGCAGTGTCGTCATTTCAGTAAATTGTTAAGGGGAGTCTCCAGTGATCCTTGGTGGTCTCAGTCTACGTAACGTATTGTTTTGCAGCAGTAACACTCTTTCAAAGGTACGATTTACAGGGAAAAAACTAAAATCGTAAATCCTTGGGGGGAGGGCTGGAGGGTCCGTAACCCCCTCCCCCAAATGACGCCCCTGGGTTTGTGATATTTCGTTCGAATCACGCAGCAGCCGGCTGATAATTTTTCATTATCTGTGAACCCTGCATTTCCAGACATTTGCAAATAACTTGTTTTTATCGTCAGTGAGCCCTACTTTCAAGTTTGTCGACATTTTCGACGTTGTTTGCCACTGTGCAGAATTTTCTCACGTCATCAGTGACTCGTGCTGTGAAATAGACCAATAATAAGTATACTGACGTAGCCTATACTATCATACTGACAGTAAGAAATTGGAACGTGCGACGTCGACCAATCACGGGCGACGAATGACCGCCCTGTCTAGTATGTACAATCTATAAACTCATTGTGTGTGCATAATAATTTTATGATCTCGTATTTTGTGCATGTGAGGTACGGATATTATTTAATCATGTATGTGCATTGTGAATTTCTTAGTTTTGTTGTGCCAACTATAAACACACTTACTTACTTACTTACTTACTTAAACTGCACAGTTGTTAATCACGTATTCAAGTACGGTATACTGTACATTCTACGTAACTTGTTAGGCTTTAGTAGCAGGTTTACGGTATTTTAAATAACAACTCATACTGAAGATATTACACACAAACTAAAACAGTGCCCCTTTATACATCAAATAATCATTTAATAATAGTAAAAACAGAATGAACGAAGCGCTAACAACCAGCATAAGCTGCGACACTCATCACTAAGTGTTTAACAAGAGACAAGCAACTCAAGTTAAGCCTACGTGTCAACACAGGAGGTGGCCAAGCTGCCAACTCAGCATTGAGCAATCGCAATAAACATGACATCTACACTATATCACAGAAAAAGTCCCACTTTGTGATCGTACATAACTTTGCCAAATATTAACCGATTTTCAAAATTTTTTCACTAGCACACTCTTTAGATAGTTAGTAATAACGTGATTATTAAGTATCTCATCACACCTTAACTGCGTCGCTACACTACCATGTGAAACACAAAGTGTGAAAAATCACCAAAATCACGGTAATACATATGCAAAAATTATCTTCAGAAAAATTTTTCTACTAATTTTAATATTAGAAGTGTAGAATGTTTACTTTTACCTACATTTCTTGTGTTTATAAACTAAAGCATTTTATTGTAAATTATAACTTTAACAAAATTAAAGTGACAATACACCAGTAATGTAACCTGCCATTTAGCAATTAAGACGAGTCTCCGACTAAGAACTTCTACTAGTTTAAAAATACAATTCTTAGGGATTTTTCCAAGATAAACTGCAAGAGAAAATAACTGGATACGATACTAAAAGATATTTGGGAAACAGGAAGGACCGACCAAAGGCATGAAAGTAACAGACTGAAGCATCGAGCTACTGAAGAGAACGTTATCATTGTGGATAAACTGGTAAGTCCACTAAGGCAAGAAAGCCAAAAACAAAACACACCGTTCAACACGCCATACAAAGAAAAAAGACGGGAGTCTATTACAATGTAGCTTGTACTGAAGTGTCTTTAATTTTCCAGCACGCTTTTTACCTGTTATTGTTAGTTTTTCTTGCATTTATATTTCATGAAGTAGTGTAGTGACATAGTTAAGGTGTGATGGGATACTCGATAAACACCTTATTGCCAATTGTATAGAGTGTACCGGTGAAAAAATTTTAAAAATCGGATGATAATCAGTAATATATGAACAATACCAAGTTTTTGAGACACAGTGTACACATTATCGATCGTAACTTGAAGAAAGATTAACAGATTTTTACGCGCGAAAGCAGCTACTGCACTCAGCGCGTATTAGCCATCACAATTCTGTCCGTCTGTCACACGGGTGGATCAGTCAAAACCGGTGCAAGATAGGATCACAAAATCTTCACCATCGGCTGCATGGAAGACTCTAGTTTCAGGAACCGTAAAGCTTTTCCATAAATTCAAAGGGGGTCACCCCGAACGAAAGCACTAAATGAGAGGGGGTGGGCAAAATTTGCGATTTTTGGCCAATAAGTCGCTGTATCTCACTAACGGTGCGAGATAGGGCCTAGGTTACTATCAATCACTAATAGGAAGTCATACACTGGCTCTTGATTGGCGCCAAATTCAATGACCTTGAATGACCCTGAACGCCAAAATAAGGGGTTTTATGGATTGTTTTGGCCATTTCGGGCTGTGACACAAGTCTATATCATTCACAAGGTGGCGCCACGTTACTATCGTTAGGCCTACGCGATCCAGATAGAGAATTTGGTATTCATATAATAACTTAGCGTGAACAACCCAATTTTCAGCTAAACTACTGAATCGGAACTGCTATAGGCTTTCGTGCGTCTCGTGAGCATTAGCTCAAATTTCTTGTAATAATTTTTGGCAGAAATATTTCTGACACAACTGGCTATTAAATAAGTGTATTAGTTTCCACCTTACCCCACGTCTGCTTTTGCAGAAAATGGGGAAAGCAAACCAAGCATAATACGTGTTAAAATGAATGAAAAAACGTCAATAAGTTCCAGATATCCTAATCTGTGAGCCCCAAAAGCCGGTCTATTAAAAGGTTTAACTGTCATGCAGCAGGGTGTCTACCAGACAAGGTTTAGGAACGTTTGTGAAGTCAAGAAGTGATTGGTACAGCCTGGATTGGAACATTATCATTATCATGAACATTATCGTTATATGAACATGAACATTATCGTTGCTGCTGTCAATGAATGGAGAAAGTGTTTCCTTGCCTGTGTTCGCATAGTGGGATAACACTTCAACCAATTTTTACTGCAGGTAGTTGAAAAATGAACAACTGAATGAAATGTCAGCCACAGTGTCAGAAATGTGAACAAAATGTGTTTTTACGCGTTATGCTAATTAAGGAATCTTATCGCATTGGATAAAAAAGTGATATTTCGCTGGTTGTGTTTTCCCCAGGTAGTGCAGAAACAAACGTTGGGTGAGGTGGAAAACTAAACAGTCATTTGATGGCAAGTTGTGTCAGGAATAGTCAAACCAAAAATTATAAAAATCTGATAATTGGTTTTCAAGTTACAGTCGAAAATGTCGGGGATGTTTTTTTGAGACACACTGTAGAGTATACAGCTAGGATCTAAAACAACCTACCAATTTACTGCACTGTCAGACGACAGATTCTCACACGCTGCAAGTCGCAACTACCACAAGGACCAGACCCCTATACAACCTTTGTAACTTCGGGACCAGCAGCTTAGTTTTTCCACGCCTCAACTTTTGGAAACCACTACCATAGAACCAGAGTTTAAATTCCAAAGTTATCATTTCAAAAATTTCATAAACGTCAATGTATAGAGTGCATGCATTCTTTTACAGGGGTAGTCTGAATTAATGCATCGAAATGTGTTCGTTGGCTGGGCTAATAGCATGCCCTAGCTGGGTGAAATGGCAAGAAAAGATTAAAAAGGGTGGAAATGGCAGGGGAAAGGCAAAAAAGAGGAAAAAGCAAAAAAATGGGAGAAGCGGTCCATCACCCCCTCCAACTTTGAGAAATCGGCTGCACTGGTGCAGCACATTTTAATCTCATGTCAACAAAAACAAAATACTCTATACTCAACAAATAGTTCAATAGCACTAGTGTCTGTTATGCAACAAAAGCCACACACATGCGTACAAACAGCTAACGGATGGAACACGCATATTACAAGCTGCCTACGTATGCTGATATCCTCATAACTTCCCTGAAAGACGTGCTACACACAATGGACAATAGAAAACGTACAGCTTCAAATACAAGCACCTGGCTTCTATTAAAACAATGTCACCTTGCCATGCTACCTTTTTCTGTACACATCATTTGTCGTCGTTTCAGATCACAACAAAACACGTGCACATTTCATGTTGTTGAAACAGCCAGCACATGCCATGACCTACAACGTGGGCCATAAAAATGCGGCACTTTACTTTTGTCCAGGTCTTTGCCAATTATTGAAATTATTGCAAACTGTCCGCAGAGTGTGCCAATGAAAGAATTTTGAAATTATATCAGTCAATAACTGGCAATAATATGGACAAAAGCAAAGTGTCATGTTTTTGGCCCACCCTGTAGTTCTGCATTGTCGTTAAACTGCTAATTTAGAAGACATAACGTCACTAACATTGTCATACCTGGTAATCTACTTGTATAATGTGGACACCCAAGTTTAATGTATCAGAGATCCATCTTATATTAGCGACCCAGCCTCAAACAAGTGATCCAGATGCATTACTGACATATCCAACTTGTTTCAGAAGTCTTATGAGTCACCAGGGCTGGTAAATTGGTTCGAATTTAAAAAAAAAACAAGGTTTTTAGCTTTGTTTAAAAAAAACTTTAAAATCCCAATCTCCCAATTTTACGTTTTTCAGGCTTTTTTGTCTTTGTTGTGCAATTTATAATACAAACTACATTAAATTTCATATTTTAATTGTGACTTCTGAGTAAAAACGTCAAGAAATTCACTCAAGTTCAACAAAAAGTACTTAAAATTTGTGTTCCATCTTCTTTGTACACTAAAACATTATAAACCAAAAAGTTTTTTTCCCCAAAAAACAAGGTTTATTTTCCAGCCCTGTGGCACACATGTAATACAACGGAGACAATGCTACAGACGAACTGCACTAGATCAATACAAGGCACAGACTGATGGAGGGCCACTAGACAACAAGCATCAACAACTAACCCCAATATGTATGTCAACTGCAAAGACACCACTCTCAGCTACGTACTAGCACTAGCCAATTCTCTTTAATTCTAAGCAATGCCAAGCCCAAACACAACTGTTTTATCCAGGCAGAAATTTTTCTTCCACAATGTATCTAGTTTCCACAAAGAACACAGACAAGCAAATTTTGTGATCCATAATTAGTCACGTTAGCCCTATATGGTCTAGCAAAGGTGAGTGCTAAAAATAGTGGACTGGAAACTCTTCAAGCAGGACTTCAGGATCCATCTGAAACTTGCCTGGAAAGCTTGCAGCACTCCCACAGCCCCTACGTGGTGGGTCCCACCCTTATCCCTCTTGCAGTTCTGCTTCAACTATCGCTCCTTTATTTCCCTCCAATGTTCTGGAAACTGGACAACACACTGACCGAACTGGAGAGAGACCCACTCCAGTCCATAGATATTGCTGTATGTCAGCATGTGAACAGGGAAGAAACAGACAAGTAAGCAAGAGACTGGGACACACACAGAGCTATGATGATTGTAAACGACAGCTGTAAACATCGTAACTGTGTCACTCGTCAAAAATACATATAAAAACCCAAGCACTCTGCAAACACTCTAGCTATCTCATCATGGCAAGATGTATTATGATGTTACGCTGAAAAAAGATGGCATAACTTTTAAATAAATGGCTCTTCTGACGGATTAATAAAAATAACTATACACCATGTCCATGCGAAGTACATATGTACACACAAAAAACTAGCACAATATTGGTGATTTCTGTCAGATCACAATCGGAGTATTTCGTACACCATCTGTAATCAAGGACGCCTAAGCCATGTCAACCGTGAAGCAAATGCTCCATCGTAAAAGTAAGGGAGGGCAGGTTTTTTAGCCCTTTTGGGGAGGAGAAAGTTCATATTTAATATTTAATGTAGAATCTAAATTACATCAACGTTCTTTCTGGCTTGTTTCCAATACGTTTTTAGGCCCAGATCGACTAAAAAAGCTGCTTATGATTCTAAGATCTCCTTTCTGGATTTATGGGAAAAGACCAGAAAAAAGAAAGGGAGGAAGAAAAAAAGAGGAAGAAAAAAGAAAGGAGAGGAAAAAGGAAGGGATGCAGGAACCTGCTCTAAGGACTTAAGAGGGAGGATAGACGCCCATGAGTAAAAAAATAAAATTATTAACAGAACTAGTAAACAAAGTCACGGTGGACAGAGTCTCCAATGTGATCGATGTCTGGTCTGGTTTCTATCATTGATCAGAGGTCTGGTTTCTGATGCTGAACATGGTTCTTTGCTTGCCTCCTATCATCCTCATCTTCCTCCATCTGTTTCTGCCTCAGCACCTCTATATCCTTGGCCGATATTTTCTCCTCGTGTTCCTTCAATCTTCTTTCTTCTTCAAGCCTTTGCTCTTTTCTCCTCCTCTCTTCCTCTTCTTCTTCTGCCCTCCTCATCTCTTCATGCACTCTTTCTTCCTCTTCACGTTTCTTCTCCTCCTCTAACCGTCTCTGCTCTTCAAGTCGTTGTCGCTCCTCTTCTGCATATTTTCTGTGTTTCTCAAGTTCTTCCAACCGTTCTTGCTCTTCGCGTTTCTGCTGTTCTTCTAGAATTCTTTCTTCCTCCAATCTCCTCTCTTCCTCTTTTCTTCTCTCTTCTTCTTGTTTTCTTTGTTCTTCCAGCAGCCGCTCTTCTTCCAACCTCTTCTGCTCTAATCTTCTCTGCTCTTCTAGTCGTCGTTGTTCTTCTTGTCTTCTTTCCTCTTCCTGTCTTCTCTCTTCCTCCAGTTTCTGCTGTTTCAATCTCCTTTCCTCTTCCAGTTTCCATTGTTCTTCTAACTTCCTTTGTTCCTCCAACTTCTTCTGTTCTTCCGATACTCTCTGTTCTTCTTCACGTCTCTTCTGTTCTTCCAATCTTTGTTGTTCCTCCAGTTTCCGCTGTTCCTCCAACTTCCTCTCTTCCTCCAATCTTCTCTCTTCTTGCCTTCTCTCCTCTTGCAGTCTCTGCTCTTCTTCAAGTCTTTTCTGTTCCTCCAATCTTCTTTGTTCTTCCCGTCTTTCTTCTTCCAGTCTCCTTTCCTCTTCCAATCTTCTCTCTTCCTCCAGTTTCCGTTGTTCTTCTTCACGTCTTTTCTCTTCCTCTAATCTTCTTTGTTCTTCTTCTCGTCTTCGTTGCTCTTCCAACAACCGTTCTTCCAACTTCTCCTCTTTCAGTCTTCTTTCTTCCTCACGTTTCTTCCCTTCTCTCTGTTCTTCTAACTTTCTCTCTTCTTCCTGTGTTCTCTGTTCTTCAAGCCTCCTCTGTTCCTCCAACTTCTTCTGTTGTTCATCTCTGGCTTGTTGTTCCTCCGCCATTCTCTTTTCTGTCTCTAGCTTTTGCTCCTCATCAACTTGTTTCTGGTGCTGTTCATCTTCCGATCTGTCTACTTCTACCAGTCTTTCCTTTACTCCAAAAGTTTCATCCCTCAGCTGCTGAAGATTGTCTATCTCTTGGTTCAGATATGCGTGCTGTGTCTGCAGTTCTTCAAAAACCTTCTTGACAGCAGCAAGTCTTTGCTGCCGCTCCTCTTCTGTCATCACTTCGTCATCGTCGTCGACATCTTCATCAGGGCTGTGTTCTAAAGCAGTTTCATCAGCTGAAGCTCTTTGATCATCTTCATCGGACATGTCAGTCTCAGTAGCAGCTGGTGTTGGGCTGAACTGGCCGAAGTACAATGCTGTCAACTGATAGACGTTCAACTCAATCACATCTGAAACACACAAAAATTCCATATTATAAGAGAATCAGTGCCAGGATTGAAAATAGTACTACCCCACTACCACAACGGACTTCAACACAGCAGTATTATTACACAATCCCGATTCAGATTTAAGAACCCTGTAAATAAAGAATCCTTTAAAAATACATGGATTCTGGGACCCAAATGCACAAGATATGGATTTTGATATAGGGGCATAATTTACAAAACATCGTAAAACAACGGTAAAATTGTCATAAAATCTTCGCAACTTTGTCGTATGTTTGTCATAGAGCAACAAGTTACAATGTTGTAAGATTGTCGCAAAAACATCGTACGGTATCCGAATTTTGAAAGCTGATTTTACGACTTCGTAACTCTCTTGCAATTTTGTCATAACTCTGTAGTCGCTAAAATTAGCCAGCCAATCAACCGCCATTACGTTGACCTCAACCACGACCTCAACCAATCACGACACAGTGTCACTGAGCTGGCAGCGCATGGCACTGCACTCCGATTGTCTGCTTCCGCCATTGCCAATGGTTACAAATGTTAACAATAACAAGTGAACAGATTTTCAGGCAATTTTGCTGCCTAAGGTTACCACAAACAAAATTTATACGTATAATGGCACTATGTAAAAAGTATATACAAATAAAAAATCAAAATAATTACTGCATGCATGATTGATGCGGTCGTACATACATTTTGTCGTAACTTTGTCGCATGTTTTTCGTAAATTTCTCATACATTTTCTTTGTAAATCGTGATTTATCGTAAATCTGTCATAAAACTTCAGTATGTCGGAACATTGCTGAAAATTTGTCATACGATGTTGTGTAAATTTGGCCCCAGACTTCCACCAAAATTCAATCAAGTAATCACTGATCAGGCTACAAGACTGAATTTTAGTGACAATCTAAACTGCATGTCTGGATGGGAGTACAGGACAGCTGTCAACTCTGCCAAATACTGGCTTACATTGATGGATAATGAAACTAGAGCATCAATTAGTGTGTCCGGTTTCTGGTTTACTCTCTAGCCTTCACTTGTACTCACTGTGTTTACTGTCTACCCATGTAAAAATGGCCAGGCTAAGTTGAGTTATTGTATTAAATGCTGAGGATTCGGGTCCACTATTCCGAAGGTCCACTATTCTGAAGGTCAGCTATTCTGAAAGTCTACTATTCCCACTAACCCTGAGCCTAACTCTAAGGCTAACCCTAACCCTAGCCCTAATCCAAATCTTAACCTTAACGCTAACCTTAACGGAAACGTTAGCACTGTGGAGCGTATCTGCACAATGGACTTTCGGAATAACGGACCTTTGGAATAGCGGGCCAGTACTATGCTGAGATGGTTCACCCAACCCAATACAGTACCGATCAGGCCAAATGCACCATGTCAGTGTGCACTTTTTACTGCTTAGCTTCCACTAGCAATCACTATGCCTAACCACAGGCGAGATGCCTATGCCAAGATGAGCCGATGCTGGTCAAATCATCCCAGTACTAACGAGGCCCATGCTGCTCAACGGCAACATGTCATCATTAAGCCAACTACCAATATCATCGGCATCATTTGCAGCACTCAGTGCTATCTCTGAATTACAGCTATAGCTCATGTTCAACTTCTACTTGTGTTCCTGGCTTCTATCTGACAGGCTTACTTTTTACAGGTTAGGTATGTTGGAAATTTTTAAAGCACAACTTTTTATGACCAAGCGGCTTTTCCGTTGCTTAACCAGCAGTGTCAAAGCGCTGATGTAAGCCAGTAATCAAAGCAAAGATAATATCAAATCAAATCAGATAATTTTGTTGCAGTGTAACGAGGAACGGATAAAAAGTTGTGAAGCAGCAAACACAATAAATAGTAAACACTCACTGATGGGCAATCGAGAGCTAACAAACACAAATAAATGCCAATATTCACAAAGAACAGCACAAAATCTCATCTACAATGAGTATCAACAACAAGTGGAAGTTGACATGGACGAAAGATATAAACAAACCAGAAATTTGGGGCAAAGCCCAACGTGAGTCCGCCCGGCGCCCTAAGTCCGATTGGGGGAAATTAGGGGGGAAGGGGGTAAAATTTCCCCGGCATCAAAGTCACGTGGCCCGAACTCAAATGCATTGATATACGCCGAACGTGCATTGTCGACTTAGGGTAGGTCAACATGAGCGCTTATAACTTTGTTCGTAGTGGACCGAATTTCACAGAATTTTTTTTGTTCAACGCCCAAAAGATAGTTTTTGTCAACGCCGTTTACCTGTTGTCGCTATCTTCATCGGTTCCAGAGATATTTGCGCTCAAACTCGAAAGTTGTCGTAGATCGCACCAATTATTGCACGTTTTTTGCCCTCCCAAATTTTAAGGGGGGGCGGTGCCCCCAAAAGTTGTACTTGCGTTAACACCCCCACCTAGAGACATGTCAAGTGCCAAAGTTTCGTCGGGCTACACCCCCTAACTCCGAAGTTATAATGGCTCATTTATTCCATTTTAAGCCAATTTTTGACCCCCCTTTGAAAAAAGTTGTAAGGGGGACCCCCGTCCCAGGTGGGGGTGCGCTAGTAAGACTTGGTCATTCTCTAGCGCGTGTAAAAATTTGGGGGCGCAGCACCCCCTAGGGGCCGAAATATGGTCTTCCGAATAATGCACTTTGGGTGGGTACAATTCAACATCGAGATCTCCAAGGTCACTGGACCAAACTTCACCGGACTTGTTTCACCTAACGCAGGAGAAATCGCGGTAGACGGAATAAAAATCCGATTTTGAATATATTCATCCGTTTCGGAGAACTTCGAAGTCGTCCGAAATCAGGCCAAATTTTGCATATTTTTGACCTATTACTGACCATCGTGCAAAATTTCACGCTGGTCGGCCCACGCATCTCGGAGATCTCGCGCTCGGAAAAAAATAAAACATCTGGGCTAAAACATAAGTCCGCTCCGCAAGCTATCGCTTCCGGGCGGACTAATAAACTCTCACAACCAATAGCAGTATAGCAGTGAGGCTGTATCTTACCAATGACGTCACTGACACTGTGGACATCATAGTTGATAAAGACGTAAGCACCAGCAGCGACAGCACATAGCACTAGCAGGGCTGCGGATACGAGAAGAAATGAACAGCAAGACCACGATAATGATGATGATGATGATGATTTTTGTTCATTAGCAGCGACAGATTTGTTCTTTGAATGAGATCCAGCAGACATATTCTCTGTACACACACACAGGCAGACACAGATTCTGAATTTCTAGACAGATGTACACAGATACAGAGGCATAGAGAGATACACACACAGACACATGGAGACAGAGATGGGCATAATACAACAGATAAACACTCAAAGATGGGCCAACCTATGTTCCTGTCAGCAAATTTCAAATACATCTTGTTGTTTCATTTTTTTTATTTCTTGTTAGTCTTCCTTTGTTAGTATTTTCTGATCTCAGGCTCCTAGTCCTATCTCTGACATTATACTATTACTGACCATTTCTTGGTTTCTTAACTTTATAATCCCAGTACTTGTTTTCCATTTGAGTTCTTTTAGTCATGTGTGCTAGACAAATTGGGAGTATACCTAGCAGTTTTTGAGTGCAAATTACATATCAATTAAGTATCACATTATATCACATCAGATATCACATCACACTGTTTAAACTAAGGCTACAAAAATACCCCACCAAAATTAATCGAAATAATTTATTAATTTATAAACTTCTGTAGTCAATCAGAAAGCTGCATAATCTAAAGCTCACAAAGTGCAGATTGCTAAACTAACACTAATACAAGTACAAATCTTGATGACATGTCCTATGCAAAATAAGCACACACCAGCAGTTGACAGAGTACGCAGAATTAACAATGTTAATGCTGCTGAGAAATCTAAAATTGTACAGGTAATAAAATTTTAATCAACTGAAAAAATTTTAACAACATGATTTTTAATGATTAATCGATCGATTTAAAATCGTGAATTTCCGCAGCCCTAGTATAAACTACTCCAAGGATTAAGTCTGCATTCCTTGGTTTTGGTTTGTATTTCTGTGGTCTTGCTTGTGCTCTTAAAGATATTGCTTATGTCTACACCACTGACAGGTTAGTGCAGTCAGCAGCAGCATTCAGTCACCATGACAACCAGGTAAACATACAAGATCAATTATTAGCACACCTTGATGTCTCAGTTTCTCCTGCTGTTTTTGACGCTTGCTCCACGATAGTTTCTTCACGTGAGTCTTGTCTCCGGCGATGTCCGACTGACTGTCAGAGTGCGCATTGCCTGAGTCCGAACTCCTCTTATTCCTGTTGTTATCTGTCATGTTGTCACATTTACACCACGTCACACTGGCACAAAGCAGATCAGTTTATTGTACAGGAGTGCAGTTCAAATACAGATTGTCAACACACATGTCCTGAGATTTGAATTAAAAATCAGTCAGATATATAATGCGCTAGAACCAAATAATACACATCTTCCGTTCAGTACCATTTGCAATATTATGGTCCCATTTAATTACTATACCATAAAACTGCACAAGCAAAACCACCAGCTTCTATCTAACTGCCTTGAACCCTGGCATACATCTAGGACCCAGCTTTTATTTGGGATCTGGCTTCCATCAAATTTTGTCAAAGTCATTATTTTTTTGCGGCCAATGCACAATTGGCATATTGCAGCTATTGTCATGGCAATCCTGTCTGTCTGTCCTTGACAGCATGGAGGATTGCAGTATGAAGCATAACATCGATATTCAGAGTAGCCAACTCATATATCCCAGCAACGGATATTCCATGCAGATTCGTCATTTGATGCATTTCCTCCATAGTATTACATGTATTCTCCCAGCCTGTATCCAGAACCTGGCTTCTATCCAAAGTTTTACGGTACCTATAACGTGTCATCACTCATCATGCAGCAATAAAAGCAGCATATTCCTAGATGCCAGTGCTATATCACTTGTGCCTGACTACTAGTACCTTTAAAAACAGGAAGCTAATAAAAATAAAACTCATTACAACCATTCTTCCAACCGCATTCTCGCAAGCACGACAGTAAAATGTGTACAATAAATGACGATTCATAAATAAATCAGCACAAACTGAAGCACAATAACAGCAAATGACAAGTTGTGACGCTGGTCAAACTCGCCATCGCCCGGTGCGGCCGGTCGCGCAGTATCTGAAGCTACGCCGTCCGCTTTTGACGTCGACACCTTCGGCGTCCCGTGCAGCTTCTGCTTGCGTCCCATCTGTCAGGCACAGCCAGGCTGCAGAAATTTCGACGTGGCAAAAGCCGTTTGTTTTATGTGACAGTTTTAAAGGAAATCAATGCCAACAAGCGCGGCTCCAACAAGCACAGACCACACCCCCAGCGACTACACGACCTTTGCCGAAGCTACGTCACAGCTGTTAGGAATCAATGATAAACGTATACTCGACCACGAGTCCACAACTCACTATAAATAGCTGTACACCGTTTTAGTTTTAAGTACGCCGAAGATACAAAAGTTGTATTATTGTTATCTAAACTGTCTTATAGTTTGTAAACATTTTTGTTTGCCATCGAAGCACTATATTGATTTAACGATAATGGGTATTTAATAATTCGAAATACCGGTATTGACACATTACTAAAAATGTAAACAAAAAATACAATTGTTAAATATTTGAGGCTTGAGTTGTGTTTGTTTATTTTTTACTGAGCAAATATTAGGATTTCTTCGTCATGATTACATGTATTTTACGCAGTTCAATTTGCTGAAATAGTCATTCAGATTTTGAGTATGAGATTTTTTTTGTATTTTTCGTCGCACTAGATAACGCTTTTTGGCATGTACTGTAGATAAACACTAGAGGGGGCGTGGTCATTGAGTATTAAGATGTGCGTCCGTTTACGGGACGCGCTCCGCAAGCCTTCTGCGGACGCGGTCGCAATTTTTGATGAGTTTGCGGACGCGGACGCTTCCTGACAAAAACAAATTTCTTTTCTGAAACGTCTCTGCTCTCTAGTAACAATCATAAAAACTAACTTCCGCTTGCATTTTGGCATTTGCAGTTTTTCACATGCCACATTGGTTAAGACTGGCCTTAGGGTGCAGCCGATTTTTAACATTATTAGTGCTGCTGGCAGTGCAAACGCGGTTGCGGATGCCTGACAGCTTAGTTTTGCGGACACAGACGTGGATGCAGACACTACCTTTCGGACACAATCACAGACACAAAATTCCAGGATCCATACATCTATGATACTGAGCTGTGCACTACGCTGGCGAGAAGTTTCATGATTTTTCGTTTATTTGCTAAAGCAGCTATAAAATTGGCTGGGTGGTTAGTTAGCACATTATGACTTATTAACTTTTAAGCTTATAAACTTGGTTTTAATTGTTGTTAACATGCACTGCAGTTAATTTTGTAGGGTTAGAGTGCATGCTCACATGTGTTAATAATGGAATTATTGGAACAACGGAAGGCTGAGGAGGATGATTCTGTGAAACACATCAGTACATTTGATGCTGCTCAGCCTTCAGCTAATCATGGCTTGCTGTCGATCAAAACCCTTCAGCCGTGGCATATTCCAGAACACTGCTTGGTAAGTGCCTGTCACAAGCATTTTCAGTGTTGCTTATTTTTTTGGTGCTGAAACAGAACATGTCGTAATGTATAACAATAAATCATTAGTATTTTACATTATATGGGTGTTTTTGTTTGCTGTCATGTAGTTTGGAAGATGCCGAAATGTGACAGAATTTGAGAAATTGAATCGCATCGGTGAAGGAACATATGGCATTGTTTGTAAGTGATTCTTTTATTAGTTTTTGCACACTATTATACAGCTTATACGGCTAATTGTATTTCTATATGATTATTGCTGTGATTACTTTACTGCTATTGTTGCTGATGTTGCTGTAATGTTCTTTTTGATTTAAATATAATTTTTTTTCGCCATTTGACTTTAATATGTGACTTCCTCAGGCAAGTTTTTATTATTGTTCTAAACTTTTTCTTGGTTATTAATTATAGGATAAAATAATGTGTGATTTTAGATCGTGCACTGGACACAAAAACTGATGAAATTGTTGCATTGAAGAAGATGCGAATGGAAAATGAAAAAGATGGTAAAACTTTTTTGATTTCAGTTTTGCGTAGGAATAAGATAAATGTTTTGATTTTGCATGATTTATATTACACGTTAGTACTTGATTGTAGACAGTTTGTTCTATTCAAATATATACTTATAGATGTATATGAAGGACAGTCTCTGTTCAACAACTTGAAGCTTAAATATAGTAAAAATCGGTCTGGTAATGAAAGCTGCTACAATTACCACAAAGTTTTATGTGCTCTGCTGCTAACCTGTTTATGTCTATTTTTTTGCTAGACTTTTACTGTAGTCTTGAATGATCTACCAGTGTCCAGTAAGTTGAGATTTGAGATTTTAGTTGACATATTGTGTATAGTCACTGATGGCCACTGGGTAGTCACAGACTTGCAGACTTTACTTCATTGTCAGATTTGGATAAAAACTGAGCATACTTTTTAGGTTTTTACATTTTACTGGATATGGAGATTTGAAGTCAGAATCTGTTGTAATTTTGTTGCAAGTTGTGGCAAAGTTAACATTGCAGCCACAGGATTGCTGCCTAGTGTCAAATATGTATGGCTCTTGTTATTTTTACACACGAAAGCTGCTACTGCTTTCAGCGCATCTTAGCCATTGCAATTCTGTCCGTCCGTCCGTCCGTCCATCTGTCTGTCTGTCCGTCTGTCACACGGATGGATCAGTCAAAAGCAGTGCAAGCTAAGGTCACCAAATCTTCATCATCAGGTGCCTGGAAGACTCTAGTTTCAGGAATCGTAAAGCTTTTCTAAAAATTCGAAGGAGGTCACCCCGAACGAGGGTGCTGAATGAGAGGGGGGTGGGCAAAATTTGCGATTTTTGGCCAATAAGTCGCTGTATCTCAGTAACGCTGCGAGATAGGGTTTAGGTTACTATTAATCACTAATAGAAAGTCGTACACTGGCTCTTGATTGGCGCAGAATTCAATGACCTTGAATGACCTTGAACGCCAAAATAGGGGGTTTTGTGGATTTTTTGGCGATTTCGGGCTGTGACACAAGTCTGTATCATTCACAAGGTGGCGCCATGCTACTATCGTTATGTGATCTAGATAGAGAATTTGGTATTTGTATATTTACTTAGTGTGAACCGGAACTGCTTTCGCGCGTCTCGTGAGCATTAGCTCAAATTTCTTGTTTGCCATTTGCATAAGACCTCTAGCTAGCTAAGCACAGTAGTGGGTCGTGAATCTTGTTATAGTTGTCATAGATACAGACATATGCAGTTACACACAGAGTTGAGTATTTGTTGATGTTGATTTGAAGGCTTTCCAGTGAGTGGCCTACGTGAGATCAACTTGCTGCTTAATCTACGCCATGAAAACATCGTTCCACTCACGGAAATTGTTGTTGGGAAACACCTTGACAGGTTGCAACTTAGCACTTGCAGTTTTATTTTCGGCTTGTAGCAGTAATTAAGGTACAACAGCAGTTCTGCAGTCTGAACGTGTTTTACATGTGGCACATGTGAGCTTGGTGGCTTGATTTTTACTATAGAGTAACAACTTTCGGGCAAGTTGTTCACTCCCATGTGCCTCGGTCACCGTGCAGTTCAATTTGTCATCAACCATGGGACGATAATTCTCTGTTGCTGGAAAGGTAGCCATAGGTCCAGTGGCACACTGGCCATGCAGGCATGTTTCATAGACTTTGTTGTTTATCCAGTTATGGGCTGTGTCGCCTAAGAAAAGGAGATGAGCATCCTAATTATGCGTGATAATAATACTTTTGTCTTACTTTAGTACAAGACTGTATATTATTCTGAGGAAGCATCAACGTGCTGAATATTATTACTGTTGCCAATGTTGCTATAGGTGGTCTGTCCATTGTTCTGTATATCTGTCACACTCACTTATGCATGCCATGATATCGCATTTAATGTACAACTTATTTCTGACATTGTCTGGTTGTGTTGCAGTATCTTTCTGCTGATGTCGTACTGCGAGCAGGATTTGGCCAGTCTTTTGGATAACATGCAGAAACCATTCACAGAGGCACAGGTTGCTAGCTGTTTTGGTTGCTCTGCATTTAAGAACTACATTACTAGCTTCGAAACATTAACTGTTGATTACTGAACAGTAGAGCTATGGCTAAAAACACACACTCAGTGCAGTTAACTGAGACAGATGGCAGCAGTGCGGGTGACAGCATCTAGAGAATTGAAGCTGATGTATCCGGAATAAAAGCAACATTATAGTGAAAATGCATGTTAAAGCTCATGTAATGTTGGTAAAACTTATAAAACTTACGTAGTGCTGGTACTGGATTATTGGTCTACACCTTGTGTCTAAGATAATTCATCTGTAGTTTGTCTGATATGTTTCCAGTGAATTTGTTTAACAAAGTATTCTGCAGAGTAATGTGGCTATGTACTTTTTTCCCATTTGATGTAAAGTATTTTGAGTTGGTATTTACTTAATAATTGTCCTGCCATGTTTCAACGAGTCTTTTGTCAGTCAGTTGTCAGCACAGATATTGTTACTGTTGCTACTTCTGTGTTATGTACTGGACACAGGTGAAATGCATTATGAAGCAGGTGTTTGAGGGTCTTCATTATCTGCATGAAAGATACATCGTTCACAGGTGCACAACAGTCTAAGTCTGTCTGTATTTGTGTTTCTGTGTGTCTTTATGTCTGTATGTCTGTCTGTCTATGTCTGCATGCATGTATCTAGGGAATGCAAAGCCGGGGTGTATTTTTCAAACCCGGGTTTATGGTTTTGAGGGCTTCCAAACCCGGGTACCCGGGTACTTGGTTTTGGAGGCTGGGTACCTGGCAGGCAGTCGGTAATTACTATAGTGTCAGCCTACAGTTAGTGGTCAAATGTCAGAGGCAGCTTTGCGAGTCAGGAGCCGTAGACTAGACTGTAAGCGGTTAGATGGAAGTGAGTTAAAACAATGCGAGCTCTGTAAGCTTATTGCCACTACTGCTTGTTATACTACCATTATAGACTCCACGAGACTATGAGCAATGAGCACAGGACTAATAGGTTAAAACCTTGCAAAGAGATATGGCCAGATTTCCATTAAAAAGCGCACACTTTGCCTACCCTCTCAATTCAACTCCAATGGGGCTCTGGCACTATTCAGTCACTAGGTGGCGCCACCATGTGATCGTATCGGCCACATTATCGCTCAGACGCAAACAACGCATTAGCAACTGTAAAACGAATGATATTGAAGTTTATTTCTCGCATCGCTTATGTTTTATCTGAACACCATGTCGAATTATATTACATTCTCAATGGACAGTAAACAGTTGAACAAGAACTTACTAAGAAAAGTTACAAGAATTATGAGTGAAAATCTGAACATTAGGCCAGAGAGGCTTATGGCTATAGGCAACTTTTTTGGCTACAGTAACATCTTATGAGAAGATCATAATGAACAAGCAACACATCTAGCACAGAACTTCATTTATGCCGTACATTAATTACACAGCCTTGTCAGCATATGGGCAGCACTAGAAATCTGAAGCTGGGGGGAGGGCAACGAGAGGGCAAGGGCCAGGGCACAGGGGGGCAATATATGTTTTCGTGTCTGTGCCAAATGTCACCTCCCTGAAGCTGAAACACTTTTAGCTTTTGGACGTGCAATGAAAGCCGCAAATTTGCCTGCTTTTTAATAGGCTATTTTGAAAAGCAAAAAAACTCGTAAATGTCTGTTTTTCTAGCAAAAATGGCATTTAATAATTCACACCTTGGCATAGGGCACTTTGTCACCATCAAAATTTTTTCTGGGGAAGTTGGGGGCAGTAAAAGTATGGGGGGACGTGGGGCACCCCACCTCCAGTTTTTAGTCCAAAGCGTTCCCCCACCTCATGCTTCCAAAAGACGTGGGGGAGCACTAGGGTACGCTGAAAACTGCATTCAGTTTATGTGGGCCTATACTATCTAGCGAATTATTACATACAGTTAATTGTAGGCCCTATACGTCTACCAGGGGCATAGGGGGCATATTTGACTCCTCATCAATACTGCAAACAGTGCTCTAGCCAATGTGAATTGAGGGTTGCGACTCTTTCCTTTTCCTCTCCCCTCCTCAATTTTTCTCATCCCTTTTCTTCACTCCTCCTTTCTTTCCCCTTTCCTTTTCTTTTTCTTTCCTTCTCCAAGCTGTAGGCTTAGGCTAGGACCCCCCTAAATCCAGCTAGGAGGTCTGAGGGAGCGATGTGAGCTCCCCAAGCTGGCTAAATATCGTTCAGTTTAAACGAGTGCTTGTCTTGTCTGGAAATGATTAGGGGGCCTGCGGGCGCCTTTAGCACCCCCTTGGCTACGCCACTGACGTCCATAGTGTAGCCAAGATATCCAGGATAAATGTCCTGATCATTTCAATAAAATGATATCAGGTCGAAAAACAAAAAACTAAAAACTTTTTCACGTATACTGAACGCCAGTGTTTTTCACACTTTTTGCTGCAGCGGAACTCTACGTAAGTGTGACGATCACTGATGGAACCCCATGCAAAATATTTCCAGCCTATTCTCTACTTTAGTAGGCCTGAGACCTGCATCCGTTTTGAGATGCTTCATTGTCGGTGCCTATGGTGTCTTTACTTTCGCATTTCCTGCCAACATTGACGATCGACAGATCGACGCCATTTAAGGTGCATTCACAGCGATGTAACTGGAATGAACCGAAATAAACTGAACTGAAACCGTTTAGTTTTCGACAATCTGACCAGTGGGCGAGAGGGCAAGCCCATTAGTCATTGATTGACACGTACGTGCGCGTAGTTACGTAGATACCAGCGCCGTTAGACGGTGCCTGTTTATGCCTTACAGTGATGTATTAATTAGTGCTTGCTTGCCTATTGGTCAGTTCGTCAAAAACTAAACCATGTCAGTTCAGTTCAGTTACAAAATTTGCATTTTGATCTCCTTTATGCTCAAAAATTTGTTTGCAGCCGGGGTGTTGCCCCAATCCCATGCAGTCCACCAACGTGGGACATAAGGGGCCCGTAACCATCAGCGAGGGGTCCAAAATCATGTACGGTGGCCCAAAACCAAATTAGTGTTCCCCCACTTCCCCACATGTAGATTTATACTTTAACCACTGGGGAGAGGGCAAATTGGAGGGCATGGGGCAGCTGCGATTTGAATTGGAAGCGTCGATTTAAGAGCATTCATTGCATTGCGTTCCTGTTTCTAACAATGTTGTGTATTTTGGCAAGTCAAATTGACATTGAATACATTTGGATGAATTTTTTACGATTTTTTTCCAGGGTCGTTGATTCCTTCAACGCCAGTGGGGTTCGTGGCGGAGTCCCCCCGGCAACTGAGACATTACTGTGGATTTTTAGCTTAGGCCTACTGGTAATTTGAGCCCGGTGAAAACAATATTTTTTGTCACTTCGATGTAGTGTCAGTAGGCCTAATTTGTTTAAATTATTCTATACTGACCACTACTGCCATACAAATCTATGTATATTAGACAGAAAAATAAAACTGTGTGAGATAAAACTGTAGTGGACAGTAAAGCGCAAGTTGGCTGAAAATGCGTGAGACTCGTGCGCGAGATGCACGCGTGAGACTTAACAGGGCTGCTTTTGTCTTTGGAAATTTTATACAGTGAAATAAGACAGATTGAAATAATTTAGAAGGAAAGTTCTGCGAGATTTGTTTGCAATTTTATGAGTGTAAGTAAAAAGTGAAATAATTTACAAATGCTTATGCACGCCTCGTGCTAGCTGATGACACGCATCTGGTAACGAAGCAAATTTGACTTCCGGTATGACCGCTACATGCACCACCTTGCGAATGGCGATTGTAGCCACAACCCCATTGAAACTGTTTCCCTTGTACTGCGTCATCCAAATTTTGTAAGTCCAGGTTACTTTTCTCAAAGGTAATTATTTGTGTAAAAAGCTTTTCTTTATCTTTCGGTTAGCCACAATACATTTGTTATAAACAGACAGACAGACCAACCAACAGACGTCAACTTGTATCAAAGGACTTTAAGCTTACAGCTTAACATTCGGCTCAAAAAAGTACATGTAAAAGCTATCGTGAGCAATTTTATACTGCATAGGTCTACTGATTGACACCCAAAATTAAACCTGTAAACTCGGGTTTTTGCCCTTTCTCGGGTTTGAAAATGGCTGGGTTTGCCCAGGTTTTCGGGTACCCAGGTACATGCATTGCATTCCCTGTGTGCAGCAGTTTGTTTATCTAGAGACCTCATAGTCTCAAACTGTTTAACATCTGTCTGTATCTATCTTTGTTCATATGTCTGTGTATCGGTCTGTTTCTAAGTCTGTCTGTATCTGTCTCAGTGTATCTGTCTGTGTCTGCGTGCATGTGTGTGTTATTCAGAGATCTGAAAGTGTCAAATCTGTTGATGACTGATGTTGGATGTGTCAAGATAGGTAGTGCTTTTACGCCTTTGCTTGTGTCTTGTTTGCTTGTACTTGTCTATTGTATTTTTTGTTTGGACAATTAATTTCATAGTCAGTAAGATACTGATTGCACATTCTGTTTTGTACTAAGATGTAGTGTTTACTGTTTAATTTATTACAGAATGATAATAAGAATAATAATACATCATTTTCATAGCATCGTGAAATCTAAAGATACAGAGATGCTTAACACTGTGGTATAGTATTTTTTATAGTTAATTTTTTAATTGTACCAATAGTGATATTATGAGCAATAGCTACAGATTATACATGTATCTTGTGTTGTTAATCAGCTATCTCGCAATAGACTTCAATGCATGTGTTATTTCAGCGGACTTTGGTCTGGCGAAGATGTACGGTGTACCATTGCGACCAATGACACCAAAAGTCGTCACACTTTGGTATGCAGATACTTTTCACTCACGCTTATATGCTGAACAAGTGAACAGTCCATGAGAATGTTTTTTAAAACAAATATTTAGCAACATTTTTGCTAATGATTACATTCTCATTATCTCAGAATGTCACAGACCTGACATTAGAAATAGCACAAGTCACAACAATGTTTATGGCGGTGTCATCATGGCACTGCCATTGCGAGAGTTTATTTGGTTTATCTGATGAATGCAGCATCAATGCCAGGTGGCTGCCAACCCTTGACTTGATCCACAGGTCCGCCTAAACTTGCGGCTATAAGTCACCCTATCGCCATTTATTACTGCTGAGCTCAAAAGCTGATACAAATTTTACCATTTCGTGGGGTTAAAGGATGTGTTTACCTGGGTTGCCGGTTGCATACCAAGGTGGTTTACCTGTTGCAGACAGTCCTACGTCCAGGTTATAACTGATCTGGCATGGAGTAATTTTGCTGATCGGACACTGTGTGTTTCCATTACACCATGCTAGCAACCAGTCATATTTGACCATACAGAAGCTTTTAAGAAGTTCTCACTCTGCAAAATGTTGTCGTTCTTGCAGACAAGCACAAACTGCTTTGAATTTTCATCAGCTTTGTCCATTTTTCTCCACCAGGTTAAATTGTTTGCATCAGATTGATAACTTTTTGTGTAGCCATGAAACCCAGTGTAATTCATGGCTATCATAGATTGGTATGAATTCTGATCTAGTGTCAAACTGATGTATATAACTCATGCCTGTGACAGACTGGTAATATTCAGTGGCTGTGTGCATGTTAAGGTATCGGGCCCCTGAGCTACTTCTTGGGTCAAAGATTCAGACAACAGCTATTGACATGTGGTACGTATCCTTTACTGTGTTATTAGCTGATTTTTGTCAAATTTAATGCTGTCAGTGGTATTGTGGTTTCATCTTTTACTACATTATTGTCTGATTATTGTAGAATTTAATTCTGTTAAGTGTATTGTTGATAGTGAACTGCTTACTGTCATTGTGTAATGTCCATGTTGGATAACTTGTTATAGTTGTGAGAATTTGTTTTGTTTACTTTTATGTCACAGGAATCTTATATATTTTTAGTAGTTTTATAGAAAAGATGTATGACACATAAATAGTTCGTCGCTATACAAGACCACATATGGTCTCATTTACTCATCTGTTGTTTTAATTGACCCATTTTCGTAAGAATCACTATAGATAATAGAAACTCGTGGGTATGTGTTGGCAGATCTTCTACAGTCTGAATGCTTTTTCGGTCATGAGATCTGCAGAGAAAATTGACACAAAGGACTGATATAGAAAACTGACAAGCTGCAGAAATGAAACTGGTCTTTAGATAGTAGATAATTTCATGGGGAATTATTCTGAAAGAGGCAGACTGTAAGCTCAGAGTGCAAAGTGTTGAGAGAGTATTGATTGTTTTAAGACAGCTCTTTTCAGCTTTCACTGATGTGACCAATGAATTACAGGTAGTTTTATGTAACTGAACTGAACCTGCTGTATAATTTTCATGAAATTTATACTTTCTTATGATAATTATAGTTTTACCTAGCAGCTAGAGTTGGGGACTCTGGTAATACGTTGTCAATAATTTCATAAATACCATACTACAATACAGACTTATGGCAATAAATCGACAAAACAATGCGTGTAGCAGATCATAGTGGAGTTAGTGGGCTAAGCCAAAGCTGGGGGCTGAGCATTTTAGCCCCCCCTCAATTTGATGACTGCTTACTAATCGGATCTGATTGCACTGTGAGTGTATAGGGCAGCTGGGTGCATTCTTGGGGAATTGCTCGCCCATCGGCCGCTGATGCCGGGAAAGTCCGAACTACATCAGGTCGAGCTGATAATAGATTTACTGGGAACTCCAACTGAAGCTATTTGGCCTGTAAGTTGGTCTGCAGTTGTAGTTGATGTCATGGTTACAAGTTTTCCCTGTTAAACATGCTCTGCTTTGGTGGTATAATGGTTGGCATCAGACTTACGGTCGAATGGTCATGGGTTGATTCCCAGTCGGGACACTATCTTGTGGTTACTGCTTGGATGGGTGACTGTCTGCGGACAGGTTAACCGTTTTGGTATATAATTAACACCAAGAACAACTCAGCCTTCCATCCCTCTGGGTTAGGTAAATCAAGTACCGGCCTGTCTGGCTGGGGTTAAGGTGGGGCAAGTTCACCTGTGTCAGGTGGCAGGTAACTGTGTGATCCCATATGGCAGGTGATGCTTTTTAGCTCTGTGAGGAGTTTACTCTTTTTCAAGAGCTATACACCACTTTTACCTTTATCTTTATACATTTTTTTGTTGTAGACTTATAATATTCTGCAGCTTTTTAGAGTTGTAGTTGATGTCATGTTTATCACTGGTTTTGATATTTTTTTAGTTGTAGATGTAGTTGTTAATTATGATGTTGATTGAAATATAAAAATTATCGTCAAAGGTGGTAAAAAATGAATGAAGTTCTGACAAAGACAGTTTTGCTTTTTTGGACACATTGTAGAACTTGGCTGCATCTGTGCCTTGTATCTTTGTAATTCTGTTAGTGTATGTAGTGTTGTAATAGCAAGCAGCACATTTCTGTTGTGAAGTGAAGTGTGATGAATGTGGATGATTTTTGAAGGGTTTGATGGATTTACCGGTGTTGAAAAACTGGAAGTTGAAGAGGCAACCGTAAGTTTAGTTGAATTGCTTTTCCTCGTTTAACTTTACATTAGCTGGTCTTTAGGTGTGTTCAGGGCTGTGAAAGTTTGCAATATACAATTGACAACTGCAACATTACATGATTAATGGTCAAAAACTGTTAATTATTTGCAGAATTTCAGTAGTAGGTTTTCTGTAGGTTTTACCGCTAAAAAAGTGTTGTAATATGAATGTAGTGTCAGGCTTCTGAAGTCATTTTGAGTGTCTGTTCTTCGGAGAATATCAAAATTTCAGTCAGTTTACAAGACTGTTATTTGCATTTATTCATTGATTGTTTGTTTATTCATTTGTTTATTTAGATAATTTAGGCTAGATGAATATTTTGATGGAGATTGAGGGAACTATATAGACCAGATGTCTGGGAAGACTTTGTCGTATTGTTTTCGAGTGCACATAAAGCAGTTACATTGTGTACGGCCAGGAGAGGGCGATGTCCCCTCAGTCGGAGGGTGAACTGCTCATTTTTCTAAATTTTAGCATGTTGGAAAGTTTCTTGTCAGAAAATTTCCTTTCAGTAATACAAAATTTGGGGCTGGCAGTCCTCTTATTCATGGAAATTAAGGGGCAAAAATTGAGATATTGTCTTTATGGAAAATTGCTGTTGTCAGGAAATTGCAACTTTTTGTTTCCCTCTCCAAGCATTTCAGCTCATGACGTTACTGACTAACTGATATGAGGAGTTTCAGCCTGTACCATGAGGATGCTCAAGGAGGTCATATATGGAGATTGAGAATCACAGGTGGGACTCAGTTTACCCAGTTTTACCTGTAAAATGGTCGTTATGTGGTGCAGAACTGTGCATGAGTGTTTGTTCCTTTGTTTATTCTTTCATTTACTGATCGAGTTTGGTTCTGTGGCTGTGTGCCGATGTAGCTATAACAATCTACGGCACACGTTCACGTGGCTGTCTGATGCTGGTATCCGACTGCTCAACTATTTGCTGATGTATGACCCAACACGCCGGTCAGTTGTTTGTCTTCAGTTGCTTGCTTTTGCTTGCTTTGTGTTGTCTTGGTTGATCTTAGAAATAGACCGCATCGTGACCAGAGTCTAGTTTGTAGTCATGATGATTGACTGATTTAAGTTGGTGGCCAGGTGTAGTGCTTAATGCACTATTCTTGATTCTGAGCCCAGTTATTGCTTGGATAACTTATATTCCATTTAGTCTTGCTATGTAGCCAAGCACTATGTGAACTCAGCCTGGCCATCACTTTGAGGTAGGTTGAATTGAGTACTGGCTTGGGTTATAGCAGGGCACATTTACCTGTGTTGAGTGGCACATAATCGTCCCCGCCCATTGTCCTTAAAGTTTCGGACTGCAACCAACCATCAAGTTAGCGGTCCTGGACTGCTAAGGTTTCATGTTGCCGCTGCCGATAAGCTGATGGTTTTAGTGGTTTAACAAAAAAATAAAGTCGAACAATGTGTTGTTTCACACTGCTGCAAACAGATCCACCAGCGCTAGTGCAAGTGTCCTCATTAGTCATCAATTCTGCAGTGTACTATAGCACTTATAATGTAACTTTATGGAAAAACGGTAGTTTATCGTAATGTCGTTATGAATCACGTAAAGGTTATTGCTTTTGGGTCTTGAACATTACCACCAGTGACAGACGTCTTAGCGGTCCAGACCGCTAAGCTAGCTGCTAAGGTTCAGAGGTCCAGACCGCTGCTAGCTTAACAGCTTAGCAGTTCAAATCGCTAAGCCAGGCAACGGCTGGTTTCAGACTAGCAATTAAGGCCTTAGCACGTGGTTCCAGGGAGTAGTTCCAGGTAACACTGTGTGATCTCATATAGCAAGTGATGCATAGTAGCTTAAGATGGGTTCACATGAAGAGCTATACACATTTTAACCTTTCTAAACACAGTTTCATTGGTGTCGTCTCATTTCACCTAATCTCATTTTGCCTAATCTTATTTTGCTTATTCTCATGTCGCCTAATCCCATTTTGCCTAATCTTTTCTCTTGATAGGCGGACCAACAACAACAACTTACTTTGTCATTTTTTTCTTTGTCTCTTTGACATGCTCGTTGAGGCTTTGCGTATTCACAGTCATGCAAAACTAGCCTACCATTTTCAACTCAAGCAAATTTGAGCTTAACAATGAACATTTAACCCTAGCATTCAGCTTAACACAATTAAAGCCTCTACAAAATACTGAGAAATAATTTCATAACTCTTAACACTACAGAATTCAGCAGAGTTAAAGTCTCTCTGACAGAATTAAGGATTTACAGAAAATACTGGCTGAACAAAATAGCTTTAAACCCTTAGCACAAGGCTGTAAAATTTTACAGTTTGAGGATTACTAGGAAAGATAAGAAAAATCACCAGATTTGCACTTGGAGCCGCACTTTCACAAGTCCCGCACTTTCAGGTTTTAGGGCCAAAGATTTCTTGTCCTAAAAACCTGAAAATAAGTGAAACAAGCACATCAGCTCCCTTTGGGCAGACACCACCCTTCTCAAAAAAGAGAATTTTTTCTAAATTGGCATTTTTGGAATCTGCTATCTTTTCTGAGTCTTTTTAGTGAAAAAGTGAACATACATCATCTCTAGTTTTCGAGTTAGTTGGCCTTTTTTATGGGTACTATAGTGCTCGAATAGTGCCAATAGTGCTCTAGTGCTAATCTTCTAAATTTATAATTTTTGGCACAAAGCTACTGTTCTTTGTTAGAACACCAGCCACATAAAAATCATCCACCACACCTGTTTTGTTTCATTGCTTTACCTTGTGAAGTAACTCTGTCCTTAAATTTCACTTTTGCCATACAAAAAAGTAGCAAAAAATATTTAAACATGAAACCAAATCAAATCTGCAAGTTTATGATATTCCTAATTGTTATCATAGTCAAGCATGAGAATGCAGGAAGGTGCATGTATGGTAGTGATGGCAGGAACAAACAAGATTCTCAGCTGTCACTAAGCTGGTGTTGACCGCACCCCCTATGTTCGACAGATGACAATGACCGCAAAGGGTCAAGTTTAAGCTTACAGCTTAGCGGTCGGCCCAAAAATGGTACAGAAAAAAATGATGAACGACAAAACAAAGCTTGTCAAATAAGCGAAGAAAAAAACGACAAATCAAGTCGTTGTTGTTTGTCTGCCCATCAAAAGAAAAGATTAGGCGAAATGCGATTAGGCGAAATGCTACCCAACCGTTTCATTCTTGTCACAGACTTATGCTGACATGCTCTCATTCTTGGGTTATTAGATTCTTGTGAATATGTTCTGTTGTCTAGTCAGAATCACATGGTATGAAACATGAATTTGTTTGTATATGTTATCAGAGCCACAGCAGCTGAGTGTATCGACAGCTCGTATTTCCGTCAAGCTCCACATCGTAAGTTTAATGTTCTTTGCTGCATATATTTACAACATCTTGTCTTTTGCTGCTTGTTTTCTCTATGCCATTGTCTTTTTTGGATTGCAGTAATCTTTTTTCTGCTGAATGCTTGTTAGGCCGCCCATATGCAGTAATGGGAGGCCTTTCGCTTTGTTTTTTATACTTTTTTGAACATTTTTATTCTTATCTTTTCCTTTGAAACCAAACAGCAGACCAAGACCAAAATTGGGGAGAAGGACGACTCTTTCTTAGAAGGAATTGAGCCAGTTTCAGCAAGATCTGTTGAGGGGTTTTTGAGGTAGAAGCATTTATAATGTTGACATTGGGCACGACCGTTGGCATATATGACAATTATTGTATTTTTGTTTGCTAGGTGGCGCCACCAGTTGAACTTACTGCACCACACGTGCACGATGCCAAATTTTTATTTCTAGTTCTAGCACAACATTGATTGATTGATTGACTGACTGATTGTGTGCCTGTAGCTTGTGAACCAGAATTGATGCCTTCGTTTCCACGCTACAGAAATATGAAGAGAAAGTCATCAACTGCAGCTGCTGTGGAGGAGAAAACAAAACCGAAACCAGACTTTGGTGGGGCTTTTGGTGAATCCGTTTTGGTGAGCGGTAGTTCTCATCATTCCATTTTGTTTTTTTTTTATTTCAGTTATTGTCGGTTATTTTGTTTTGAATTTTTTTACTTGCAACATTTGTTCAATTTTTCTCAATTTAAGAAAAACATGTTCAACATGCAAATTTAGTTTTCTTAAAAAGTCAGTTTTGTTTAAAACCATTTTAGTTCGGTCAGTTTGTGTGCTAGATTAAACCTGTCAAAAGCTTGCTTGTCAGTTTTGCAGTGCAAGTAATGTATTTTATCCTGTTTTGTATTGTTATCATTGTCTGATGTTTGGCAGGTATTGTGTTTTCTGCTTATTTTCGTGGGTGCTGTTTTGGTTTTTGTGCAGAGTGCAAAGAAGAAGAAGTGCTGATAACCACTTTATGTTCACATCGTCAGCGCACATTGTTGACAGCTGTGGAGATGGTGCCTACAAGAGTGACATATTGTTGCAAGGTGTGGAGGTAGGGGCTAAGGCTCTAAAGAGTGTGTTGTTTAGAACTGAGCATGGAGATGATGCCTGCAAGTGAGATGTGTTATTGAGGTGTTGTCGGGAAGGTGGCTGTAGTTACAAATGCTGCCTGTCATTGGAGTAGAGCATCTGACAGACAGTGACAGTTTAGTGTCTTAGTCGTCTGAACTGTCTTGTGTGGAACTGCAACAGTTTCTGCCTCATGTTCTGTGGCAATGCTGCTTAACCTCCAGCCACCGTGGGCCACATCCCACCCATGATGATAATGGGTGGTTATTTAGCCCACAACCTTCAAGCAAAAACACAAAAATATGTCACATGTGAAATTATATGCCCGTAGCAAATTATTTAATTTGCTGTTTCAATTGGTACATGCAATGACATACTGTACCTGAACTTTTAGGAAAGAATACCAACGCTTTATAGCTCTGCCATGGGTCTCCCATTATCTCATAAAAAAGCTGTGCACAACCGTTAACCCTTCTGACCATTGAGCTCAGTAAAAGTATGTAATTTAGTATATCTGCTGTTTTTAATTATTAATAATAATAGCAGTCTGCTTTGGTCTGGGCCACGGTGACTTCAAGGTTGTGTTATGTGGCCTACAGCTGAAATATGTTATGCAGCACTGTCATCATTGTACAGTCATAGTCAAGTGTCATACAGTCTGTCTGTCTATGTGTTTTGAAGACATTGGGTCATTAGTGAACCTGAATGATATAATCACTGTGATATATTTATCGTCATCATCATCGTCACGTATCACTGTCACATATCAGACAATAGCTTGTCACTGTGCTATTCAGACGTTCTAGGTTAAATGTTGATGTTTACACATTGTTGTGAATTAGATTCTAGGAACTTGGGATGTACCGGTAGTAAAAATACTGGTGTGCAAGACTGCTAAAAGCACCAGGTTAAGGCTTCCACTGCCGTTAAGTCCAAATTATTCTGGGGTTCTATTACACATGCAGTACCAATTGCAATAAACCATCCGTCATCCAAGCATCCATGAAATATGCAATTTTTAAAGAAAATGTAGTCTGTGTATTGTATGACGTGTAATTTGTAAATCGAGCTACAGGGTCTGTGGTAGCACTGTGTGCTCCCCAGTGGCGTCTGGGAAGGAGTGACAGTCAAAATCTAATTTGGTACATTTTAGCCTTAAAATAAGACATCTGAGATGTATTTTGCACTTATTATTTCTCTGAGATTCTCTAAGAATCTCAGAGAAAAAGCATGTGTGAAATGCAAATTTTACATCAGCATCTCGGAAAAACTCAGACAATCTCAAAAGAAATAAAAAGTGCGAAACGCGCCTCTGGTGGCAAACTGGCCGTGACTGCAAGTGTATGATGTGCGCACAGTTAGCAACATGTCTTGACCACAGGGTGTAAGAGTTTTGTGAGTTATTATCATGTGTCAAACTTAAAAGACAAGTTAGATATTCTAAATAAATAAATACCATTATTAGCAAAATGGGCTTGTCACAAATGCAAAGAAAGTCAATCATTCATAGTAAACCTGAGAGTTACATATTAGAACTTATTTCCATTTTTTGAATATCATGAATTCATTTTATTGGTCACAAGACTATACCACACCAGTGATTTTGACTTTATTTCATTTTATAAATGTGCTTTTGAAATATACAGCGGTTAAAACGATCTAGTTTTTAGTCACTAAAAGTGAGAATTAACTAAATGTGATCGTTGAAATTTGTGTAGGTTTACAGAATTTGTTTAATCTTTCAATGACTTGCCCTATTTTGGGCAAAAGTTAAAACCGACAGATTAATCTGGTAAGAAATTAATGTTAAATAATGGAATGCATATTTTTTATTTGACAGTGTTGACACCGTCGTCTTCTGTCTGTGTCTTGGTGAGCTATTTGGGGGCTATCAAAAGTACATTTGAGCGTTGTTAGCCTACGTGTGACGTGGAGTTAAGCGAAACCGGAAACGGAAGGGGCGTGGTCACGTTTGTTTACAAACTTCTGTTTTCTGTGATAATTTGCTAGTTTTGCGGAGATTTGCGGAAATCTGTCAATAGCGCATATAACTGGTAATGTTCTGCTTAATTTCGTTTATGCTAAGCATCAGGTTTTATTTTGCTGTGTCGGGTATAATAACAGTTCTAGTCAGTCAGGCGGTAGGTCTGATCTCGCGGCTAGTAGGTCCATGCTCGACTAAAATATTATACAATACAATACAATACAATACAATGAAAAATTTGCACTCAAAAACTGACAAACACACTGTCAGTTTAATCTAGCACATAAACTAAAAAGAACT
>Ga0209671_1000153_pt1 | contig 35098 bp, 19 predicted proteins | sample WorMetHERISLAND2_2_FD_187401 | JGI IMG/M metagenome (GOLD analysis project Ga0209671, IMG submission 187401) | Marine gutless worms symbiont microbial communities from Max Planck institute for Marine Microbiology, Germany - Olavius geniculatus... | ecosystem: Host-associated > Annelida >...
GACAAAGAAACACAGAGAAAAAGAAAAACAAAACAACAGAAAATGCGTTAAACGCAACGTATAGCTCGGAATAAAACTCCAAAATCACCGCCACAGCTCAAAAGTTAGTTTACGCATAAACTTCAAACGTCTCTCGTAAATCATAGTGTCACCTTCCTGTTTTAGCTTATGCAGAATTTATTTCTTTTGTTTAACTGAGCAGTTGTGCAATAATAAACAGTCATTTTGGCAGCATTTAGTTTTATGCTTGATATCTGCATCAGTAGCTGAAGATTAAATGAAAAAGTGAGAATAGGCCTATACCTCCCCCCTGTACAACAGTGTCACAACCTACTTTCTTACTAACTTACTTACTACCCGACGGGTACCCGGGTACCCGCTAAGCTACCCGGTCGGGTACCCGGGTAACGAATTACCCGATAACGGCAGCCCTACCCACGGGCAGGTAACTTAGGCCATTCAGTAAGTAAATAACCGTGCTAAGCCTACCGGTTTTTACGCGCGAAAGCAACTACTGCTTTCAGCGCGTCTTAGCCATCGCAATTCTGTCTGTCTGTCCGTCCGTCCGTCCGTCTGTCTGTCACACGGGTGGATCAGTCAAAAACGGTGCAAGCTACGATCACCAAATCTTCATAAATTCGAAGGGGGTCACCCCGAACGAGACCGCTAAATGAGAGGAGGTGGGCAAAAATTTGCGATTTTTGGCCAATAAGTCGCTGTATCTCAATAACAGTGCGAGATATAGGGCCTAGGTTACTATTAATCACTAATAGGAAGTCGTACACTGGCTCTCGAGCTCTCGATTGGCGCCGAATTCAATAACCTTGAATGCCAAAATAATGGGGTTTTATGCATGTTTTTGGCGATTTCAGGCTGCGACACAAGTTCATAGCATTCACAAGGTAGTGCCATGCTACTATCTTTATGCGATCCAGGTAGAGAATTTGGTATTTGTAGCCTTTAAAAATACCGTGAACCAGTGGCGTATTTAGGATTTGGCAAAGGGTGGGGGTTATGGCGAGCGCGTGGAGCGCGAGCCTATAACAAGGGTCTGGGGGCGGAGCCCCCAGCGGAGTCCAGGGGCAGAGCCCCTGGTCGGGGAAACACTTTTTGCTTCTGAATGTTCAATGGAAACCGCAAATTCGCCCATTTTTCTGAAATTTGGAAACGCAAAAGACCATCAAACATTGTTGAATTTTGCAATTCTTGCTGGAAAATGCAAAAACGCACCTTTTCATATAAAGTCGCCTGTAAAAAATTTTCATGGTCCGGCCAAAGGGGGGGCATCGCACCGTGGCCCTCCCCTAAATACGCCACTGCCGTGAACATCTCAATTTTCAGCTAAACTACTGAACCGGAACTGTTATAGGCTTTCGCGCGTCTCGTGAGCATTAGCTCAAATTTCTTGTCACAAATGTGACGCCAGCACTTAAGGAGGGGTCACACTAGCAGTCCGAACGGCCGTCAGAATGGTTGGTGTTTTGGACGACCGTTTTGACGGCCGTGCGCCGTACGGACGGCGGTCAAAAACACCAACCGTTCGGATCGACGGACGTTCAGACGGCCGTCTGGCGTCCGGACAGCTAGTGTGACCCCTCCTTTACAGTAGGATTCAGTCATCAGAGCAAGAGCGCTATTCGTCGTACCCACAGACAGACACGTGGTTTTTTACGCGCGAAAGTACTGCTTTCAGCGCGTCTTAGCCATCGCAATTCTGACCGTCTGTCTGTGTGTCTGTCTGTCTGTCTGCCTGTCCGTCCGTCTGTCACACGGGTGGATCAGTCAAAAACGGTGCAAGATAGCATCACCAAATCTTCACCGTCGGCTGCCTGAAAGACTCTAGTTTCAGCAACCGTAAAGCTTTTCCATAAATTCGAAGGGGGTCAACCCAAACGAAGGCGCTAAATGAGAGGGGGTGGGCAAAACTCGCTGTATCTCAGTAACGGTGCGAGATAAAGCCTTTTATTAATCACTATAATAATAACAAGTCGTAAACTGGCTCTCGATTGGCGCCGAATTCAATCACCTTGAATGACCTTGAATGCCAAAATAGGGGGTTTTATGGATTTTTTGGCGATTTCGGGCTGCGACACAAGTCTGTATCATTCACAAGGTGGCGCCACAGTACTATCATTATGTGCACTTCGGCATGACTGTAAAGGGGTTGTATTTTATCCCCAATTCCCGCATATCTAACTCAAACAGCGACAGATTTTCGTTGTACGGTTTCGATGTATTGTGAGCGCAATAATTTATTATTTAATACATTTCCGATGCACAGTATTTGGTGAAACGGTTTGCATATCTTACAGCGTACTTTGTGACATTTTGTTCGATGGTGCTGCCACCTCGGGAATCGGTTTACAACGCCCAGCACTAACTAACGCTGATTGATTGCATCGACTGAGTTGTTATATTTTTACGCGCGAAAGCAGCTATTGCTTTCATCGCGTCTTAGCCATCGCAATTCTGTCCGTTCGTCTGTCTGTCAATAGTCCGTCCGTTCGTCACACGGGTGGATGTGTCAAAAGCGGTGCAAGCTAGGATTGCCAAATTTTCACCGTCGGCTGCACGGAACTATAACGTTATGCGATCCAGATAGAGAATTGGGTATTTGCATATTAACTTAACTTAACACCCCAATTTTTAGCTATACTACTGAACCGGAACTGCTATAGGCTTTCGCGCGTCTCGTGAGCATTAGCTCAAATTTCTTGTATATATCTGTGATCGTATCAATAGTTGTGCACAACTTGCATATTCTGTGTCAAAATTTCATCGAGCAGTGAGACTGCAGTGCCAGGAAGCAAGAAGTCAGGACCCCCCCCCAGGGTTTATAGAAATCGTCCAGGTAAAGGTATTCATTTTTTTGGCCCCCCCCCCAAAAAAAAATATGAATACCTTTACCTGGACGATTTCTATAAATAGCCCCCTGTAATCCCTGTATAATGCACTAAACAACGAGAGGTTTATATAATTTCTTAAGGTTATTTGTCTTTACACAACTGCGGATTCGTGGTTGTAGAAAATGTAGACTTTAGATTATCTATCACGGACTTGTCGTTGCAGAAATTGGCTTTCTTTGTGTGTAATATACACAGGGTGGGCCAAAAAACCGGACCTGTTTGAGCGTTGATAACTCAGCGATGGTTAGTGGTAGAAAGACGTGTGATACGTCAAAAGTTTCAGAATGCTGGAAAGAATAAACGACAAATTTGCATAATGAAGCATATAAATATTTTTTGCCTAATTTACATTATTATTTGTCACCCCCGAAATTCTGCCAAATTGACCGTGACACTTGGATTTAACAATGACATTTGAGCTTTTATAATTTAGCAATGTTTATTGATGGAAAGGCATGTAATATGCCAAAAGTTTCGAAATTGTGTACAGAAGAAGTGTGCAACTTGCATATCTCAGCATTTAAATATTCTTTGCCTGATTTACACAAATCTGTCCTACCCCTAAAATGATGCTAAATTGGCAGTAACGTGTGAATTTAAGTTGATTTTCATTCAGCATACAGTGAAATATCAACAATCATTAACACATACGTTGAGTTTAAATGAAATTCGACATAGGCAGTTGCCCAGCTTTTGCATTCATAACTGTCATCAGTCCTTTTAGGCAGCTGATCGATCGATGAAGTCAATGTGTTCAGGATCAGCTCAGCCCAGCATTCGATTAGCACACGTTTTAGCTGGTCAGTTACTGAAATTTTGTGGCCATGCTATCTGTTACAATGCCCCCACATTGAATAATTCACAGAATTTAAATCTGGACTTTTTGGCAGCGAGTTTTTGAGTTCAGTGAACTCGGGCACATATGGGAGTGCAGGCAAATGCCTAATTTCAGGGGGTAATAACGATTTATGCAAATTAGGCGAAGAATATTCAAATGCTTCAATATGCAAATTTCTCGTTTATTCTTTACAGCATTCTGAAACTTTTGACGTATCACACGTTTTTCTACCGCTTACCATCGCTGAGTTATCAACGCTCAAACAGGTCCTGTTTTTTTGGCCCACCCTGTATATGTATGTAGCCGACTTTCAAAAACTGGGCAAAACATGTAAATCAATTTATTATACACTGTTTCGGTGGGTCGGACTCGAAAACGTAAAAATTATTGCTAAATACTGATATGATATTGATATGTAATCACGATACTCAATGGTAAATTTTGTAAATATATCGTATCGATATAGTATCAAAAATAAAATTGTGATAGTGACCCATCACTATAATCGTTGCTGTTGTCATAGAAACGGCAGGCAGTGGTTGTTATTTGTTTTGTTTATGTTGTTAGTTTTTTGTATTGTTTTTTTGTACTTTTCAATTCATTGTACTCAGTTAAACGATTGTTTTGTGACGTAAAACGTATAAGTTGCAACACAGTTTTTTAGGCTGACAAAAAGTGTAAACAACTCAAAGTCTCAGCTTCTTCAATACTCTCTGGTAAACTCAGTCCGCCGGTTAGACAAAGAACTTCGTCCTAAATATTAGCCTAGAGCTATATTGTATATTGTATATCCTATACGGACAGCTTAGAACCAGGCTTTCCGCCAGTAAGCTGAGCCCACGGCACCGGCTTTAATACTTTATCCACTATCTCGATATGGTAAGGTGATATATTCAGCTTGCCGGACTTTGAGAGTTAGGACATGAAAAAAGATGACATTGGCAAATATGGCGGTATTTGCCGAGAAATACTGAAAACAACTTAGTAAAAATCTGGTACCGGAAAAGTATTCATGACACACTGACCAGTTACTGTCACCAGTCGACTGGTACCGGCAACTGGCACCAGAAAACTGTCTAGTGTGTCTTCACTATAAAGTTTTTTTGCCCATGTTTCTGGTAATAAAAACTTTTGTACCAGTAACTGTTAGACCTGTGAGTCTGCTGAGGTACGCCATATTGCTTAAATCAGGGCATCTTATTTTGGACCAACGCCACATTTTGTCACAAGCTATATCGTAGCATAATTTGTTAATATGGTTTATTCTTTTGTATTGTAGCATTTGACTGTTGACATGCCACTGGGTTTATTCACAAATAAATTCAGTCCAAAATTAGGAGCACCAAGAAAAACGCCTTCTCTGTCAAATCTTAATCTTGATGCAGCACAGAGAAATGCTGAGTTTGGAGTTGAAAATTATGGGCCAATAAAATTGAAGCTTGGCTCAAATGAAATGGTCTTTGAAGGAGGCAAGTGGATTTCAGGTAAAACTTATTTTTTTATTTACTGTGGTAACAAGTCATATAAATTTGGTGTTGTTTGTTATCTGTCATATAGAATGGCAGTAAGCCTGGGACTAGAGGTGGATGTTGTAAACATAAGGGCAGCTGCATCGGCTGACTGCTTTGCATCATCTGCATGGATCAGATTACATGTGTCAGCATAGATAGATAGAATATACTGCATTTATATAACTAAGTATCAGTGTATTACAAAAGTGACAGTATGGTAAAAATTTGTGTTATAATTTGCCTCTTTGTGTTGTAATTAATTGTTTTCTGTTTTCCATTTTTCTTGCCAAATTAAATTATCAGAGTAAACTAATGTTGATTGTTGAATATGCTGCAAGCGAAAGTTGTTGGTAATGTATCTACAGAAACTGCTGGTGGCACAGGAGGTAAGGATTGGCATAGAGTGAAGCAGCAAAACAAACAGCTTAAGGAGGAAAACAATCTGCTTAAAATTAAAGTTGACTTGTTGCTTGATATGGTAAGCCTGTTTGACCTATACCTATACATTTGTAACAGAGATGTTATTTTTATTGTTTCTTTTATTTTACTGTCGTAATAAATGGTGGGTATGGTAGTCTTCTGAAACCTGTAACTGTTTGTGACATTTGTAAGATTTATTGACTTGCTGCTGACTACAGGTGATGCGATCACACAAAATGTACTCAGAGAAACAGCTTATAGGAACTGGCCTGCAGAATCTGTTGCTCTGTACCTTTCTGCTAATTTTTTTCATAGACAAATGGTTAATTGCACTTTGTGTATCAAAATCAGCTCTCAGTTGGAAAAAAACCTGTTTATAGTATTGTGTCTATTGCGCTTACAATAAGTTTATGAGTTGTTAATTTTACATTCTTGTTTGTTTATGTATTATTCTTGTTTTCATCCAGGTGGCGGATTCAATGGGGGTGGGGACAGGGGCGGCTGTCCCCCTACTGACTGGATGCATTTTAAAACAAGTGATAATTTTGCATGAAAATGTATTATTTTTGCATAAAATTTTCAAACATTTTGAGGGGAGGAGGCAAAACCCAGACCCCACTTCTTGCTTTCTGCCCCCTATTCTAAACTGGTAGTTGCATTTTATGAATTTTATTAAAAGTTTCATTGGCAAGGCCATTTTTAGTTATAAGTTCCTTTTAGGCCATTGTACCATGTTGTGTTCTGCCTTTACATGTTTCTGTACTATCTGTCTATTATGATATACTAGCAAAGTACCCGCCCTACGGGCGGGTTACTTTGCTAGTGATATGAATGCATGCAAGAGTTTGGGAGGGATTGTATGCAGTAGGCCTAGGCCTACGTGGTACTCGGTCATAATAACGTGCAGAGGGCGCCTCTGATCCAATTGCCAACGTGAGCCAGCACACGTCGCAGAGACTATGAAATTCATGGCCGGCCTTAAGGTCTAGGCTGGGATCTTTAAGTGGCCGTCATTCACCAGATGTCGCCACGAAGCTGAGCATTATAGGTCTGCCGACGAACTGAATCAGTGGGAAAGAAGACCCGGCGGAAACTCAACCCCCCCTCAGGCTGCCCATGGGAGCAGGTGGGGGAGCAACGTGGGGGCAGGTACCTAAGGCCCAGGACTCGAATGCCGCGGTCAGTGTTCGCAACCGTGCAACAGGGAAGACGCTAAAGGGAGCTGACAGACAGACAGACAGACTTTCTGCGCATTATAGTAAGATTTGTGTGTATTACTGATCTATTTTCATGTAATTTTTGTACTCATCAAATAAAAGTGCAGCTTGCTTACTTATTTACACCGTCTCAGAAAAATAACAGTCAAAATAGTGCGTTTTGTCAATCTGTTTTATTAAAGAGAGATGATGATGATGAAAATTGTTTACTTTGCCAAATTTTTACTAAATTTGATAATTTTTGGCCTGAAGATGGCCAAGACAATAAAATTACGTAAGGTGCACTTACTTTCCACCTCTTCTAATTTATGTGAAACATAGATGTTCCAAATTGTTGCATTACGCTGAGTTATTTTCCAAGAAAACACTGTAACGACCTTATTAAGCACAAAATAATATTTATTCTAAATTATTTAACAGAATTATAAGTTTGTATAACAGCTTGCTTGCAAATCATCAGAATTTATGTTCACAGTGGGCCCCGCATACGAAGACAATGGTTTAGATGCAACGCCATTGACTGATAGCGGAATCATCGACTGACTGATCAAACGTCATTCACTCATTGATTAGACATCTTTAAGCTTATCAGTCAGCTATTTTGTTGTCTGCTGTTTTCACCATAAAATATTTAACACCACATATTTATTAAACTACCCTCTGTCAAACTTATGAGGCAAAGGTAAGCAATCCAATACAATCACCGTGTAATGTAAAAATTTGGAGCATCTTTGTTTTACACAGTAGTGCGTTGACATAAATTAGATGAGTTGGAAAATGAAAGCACCTTGCATAATTTCATCGTCTTGGCCATCTTCCTGCCAAAAATTACTAAATTTAGTCAAAATTTGGCAAAGATAATGACAAAAACAATTTTTTTCTGTGACACGGTGTATATATTTTCTCTTATTGGCTGTCGATGCACAAGTTTAGTAGGTCCTTAAATTTGCACAGCCATGCCGTTTCTGTTAGCATGTGTATCTGTGTGTCTGTTCATTGTCCTGTTTGCAAGTTGTGTGTTCACAGCTTGCCACATTAACAGTGATTTTACCTACTGGTTTGTCGTATATTTATGAAATGTTGTTGTGTATTTTATGCGCAGTTGTCTCAGAGAACTGCAGAAATGCATCTTCAGGAAAGTGAGATAGATCAGCTAAAGAAATTGGTCAAACGCAGATAGCACAATATGCCAAGCTGACATGTAATGGCTAGTTTTGCTGTTCAAGTTTTGCTGTTCAAGTTTTGCTACATCGCTGGACTGGATGCGAAGTTATTATTGTATGTGAGAATATTGTAGCGTTAATGAGGACAAATATGGTCAGGGACAGGGATGTGGTCTCAACCATCGGGCCTTGGTCTTATGATTATGATACTGGGGCGGTGTGCATAACAATGTCGTAATTTTACTTCTAAACTAAAATCGATTTACGTCAGACGTAGCGATAAGTCGGTATGCATAACGACGATGTAGCACTAGTCAGACGCCTACGTCCGAACTAACTCTAGTTGCTCCAGCGACCTGTTGTAAATATTTAGTCGATCGTTGTCAATGTAAACTAACGTCGCTAAGGAAAAGCTGCAATCACATCATGCATCGTAAAGGCTTTATGGCGAGTCAGTTACACTATTGAAACTAATTGCAGTATTAAAAGTTGCCGAATAAAACGTTTAGCATTCGATAAATTTCACTTATTCGCATCGCGCATTCTTACTTAGTCCATGGAGCTGTAACTAGGCTTGAGCACGCCCGAGACTGCAGCAGACGACAAGTCAGGCCATATCTATTTTTAGTTGCAGGCCGGCCGAGGCAGAGTGCGTTTAGCCAGGAAATTCCAGAGTCAAACTTACCCGACATCAACTAAGTCGCGACTAGCTAGTCGCTCGCTACGACAGCGTTTTGCATGCCGTCGAACGTAACTTTCTAGTTTGGAAGTAGTTAGTCGCGACGTAGGCCTCATGTCCAAACTAAGCTACGACGCTGTTATGCATACCGCCCCTGATGTTTGTTTGGTATTCTGCATATGTCTGTTTTTTTGGCTCTATTTTGAATTCTGTCATCACATGTTAACTCACCCAGCATTGTCAAAGTAGCTACTTAAAAATTATTGGCTCAACCACTGAGTGAGGTTTAAAGAAAAAACCTGTGCTTCCGGTTGCTGTCTGTCCCTAGAAAAAAAACCTGCATCTCTAAAATTTTTACTGGATTTTTAAAATGTCAGTACAGTTTTTGGGATGCTTTTCAAGTTTTATGGAGAAGTACTGTTTGCATGTAATCTGAAATGTTGCAGCATCTTTGCTTAATTTTCGTTGAGTACAATTTAGTGTGCTAGTTTTCCTATGTGTTGTTGGGTAATATTACATGAAACTTCATGATCCAAAAATAAATAATAAAAAAAATTTCCACCACTCCCATCTTTAGTTTTTTGCCAGTTGCAACCGGAGACACGGGTTTTTTTCTTTAGGTTAGATGCAAGAAGCAAATGCTGCTAATGCTGCTGCGTCAATATTGTCAAGGTCTGTGGTCTGGGATCATCGATTGTGAACTTGATCATTATCTCGCATTATTGGTTTTGAGGTTTTAGTCTTGTGTACATTGTTCGAGACAGTTGCTGTAGATATGTGTGTCTGTGGAACTGTATGTATAATTAAAGTTACAGATTGTAATATATGATTTAGTAGTATAGCATGGCATTTTGCTGGTTTGTTAGTTCTGCTGTTGGCGTGTTTTCTGAAAGTTACACAAAAATGTTGCAGTGTCTTTTATCTAATGTACGTGGCATTGTGTACTATTTTTTGAAGAAATGTCAAGTCTCATTTTCAAGCTGGAGTTTTTGTTGCACAGTTTACAACAAATATGTACCACTTCTGTAAACGTTGCACTAGGATCAACAAGTTAATGTGTTGTGCTATTAGACAGCTTTCAAACTCAGAATGTATACCTTGTACTAATTACAGCCATTTCATCAGATCTGTGACCAATGTTTTATATGTCACGTATATCAGAAGTGAATATACAAATGAACTGTCTTGTGTGGGATGTGTTGACTGACAGGAATGTTAACGAGGCCAGAATTAAACGAGTTGAGGGCACAAGGCTAAGGCTAAGACCAAAGTCAAAACTCACAGGGGGTGATGGCGAGACCAGCTGTCTTGGGATAGAGACCAAGTCCACAGAGTTGTAGCACCTAAATAGGCCTACATGACAATGACACATAACTACACACATAATGCAAAATTTGGGGTTTAATTCATTTTATACAGAATCGTATTCTTAAGATATATTTTATGATGGTGGGTGAGGTCGTTACACTGAAACTAGAGTCATATATTAAAGTCGATCATGACTTTAGTTTTAAACCAAACTTGGTCTTAGACTATGAAGTCTCAGCAAAAGTTGATTTTACCCAGTACCTGTAAATTGGATCTGCTTTAAAATTTCAGAAGCACGATTGTATGCAAAAATGTTAAACTCGGTTGATGTAAGTTAATACATGTACCCATGCAAGTAATTGCAACCATGACGGTTTATAGTAACATGTTTTGGCACTGTTTATGCTATTTTTATCTTTATATGCTTCTGTATTTGATTAGTATTTGTTTTCTACTTTTAGTTATCCTTATTTTCTTCAATTTCTTTTAGTTTCTCTGACCTCGGGCTTCTTCATAACCATCTATTTCTATGTTGGCTGACTGTTTGAACTAGACTTTGGTACAATGTGTTGTCTGTCTGTCTGTCATCATTGTCTGTCTGTAACGCATGTAACGTATTGCTGCTAAGCAACTTTTAAGACCAGCGGGGCAGTCAGCGTTCCATCAGAACTTGTCCAGAAGTCTTTTAGGAGGTTAAAAATTAAATTAAAAATAAAAAATTCATTTTCGACCACTTCGACCGCTTCAACTTTTCTCCCTTGAAAAATCTTCCACAGACATCTGTATACGTGAGACTACGTCGAAGTTTACTGTTTGGAATGGGAGAGGTTCGAGTCGACATTGAAAAAGTGGGGATAAACATTGAAAGAGGGCTTTCTTGCGACCGGAAGTCAGATGCTTGCTTTCAAATATAGGCGGTACGGTCGGTCCACCCTAGCGACAGCTGGGTTTCTTGTTTATGTTTTTCAAAACAGTACTTTTCATTTCAATTTCTCTTATATTAGTTTATTTCACGGATTTTTATTTATAAATAGAAATCCGTGGTTCCCGTCAAAAAAGTTCTTTTTAGTTTGTACTGGCATCTTGCCTGCTAGATTTTCAGTGCATATCATTCAACATATCAGTGCCTGTTACTGAGCAAATTTGCAATAAAGTTGTTATATATCTTGCTACAGTCTGTATGCTTTCGTGCATTAGTCGCAATGAAAACTGGTACACGTTACACGACGTTGACGTTTCTAAAACTAAATATCCACGATCCACCCAGTACTGGTGAATTAATGTTATTATTAGCTTACGTTATGTTATGATCAGTCGAGCTGACTCGACTTCCTTTTGAGTTTTGACATGGCGTTGTTTTGTTGGTCAAGTTTGTCTGTTTTGTTGGTTATAATTGCAGCTTGACAGTGATTGCGCGGAAAAGTTAATTAATATAGTTGCACAAGTTGCCGATGCATTCGTAAATTATAAACAGTTGGCGAACTGTAACAGTCTGCTAGTCCAAAGTTTTCCGGAGGGCGTTGCTGCTAAGTAAAAACTTGATTTATTTCTGTGTAGTGTTCGTAATTCTCCGTTGGAGTTTATATAATGTCGACTTTTGCTTTTTGCATGAAGTTTTGAATTTTTGATGATTGTTATCTGTTTATATTCAGTTGTTTTTGTACTTAAAACCAAGAATTTCCGAAGAGATCTTACATGTCTTTTCGCTGTCATTGTAATGCTCAGTGTTTTCGAGTATTAGGTATTCGATTTTTTAATGGACTGTGAATTTTTTGAATTATTTCAACTGATGGTAAAAATTTACATTACCTCCGCCACCCCAGATTGCTTCAGAAGTGACTGAAATAGGTAGAATTAGTGTTGTTATGAAGCAACATTAAAAGAAAAAAACAGCAAACTTTCACCAAAACAATTGTAGGCCTACGTTACAAAGCGCATCATTCACATCAGCAGTCGGCCAGAACAACATCGTAACCCATGCCGCACTATTAGATAAATTATAGAAATGCAGCAGTGCAGTATCCACCTAAACGCTCCACAGTTGCCGATATTTGCATTTGACGCTATAACACACGCCATAACAGATAAAACGCGCTTTGTCTAGACAACCACGACTGACTGCCAACGAAGCGTATGTGATCGCCGGAGCACGTTAAACAGGCCGCAGAGGTCATTGTCTAGGCCGACGTGACACTGGTGAATGTCGACCACCACACCAACTTCCAGCATAGAAACAAAATTTGTACAATAAAGACACCTATAAATAGCCAATTTTCACACCAATTTTGGTACTTTTCATTAGTTAAGCACAACATTATACAAAAAAATAAACAAACTGTTTAACATCTATTACACTAGCGTTTACAACTTTACAGTTTACATTTACATTAAATTTTGTAACTGGTCGTCAAAAGGTAAATAATACTATTTCACCAAATGTTATCTAAAAACGTGTAACGAAAGTCATTCTACCGATACACACCAATGTCATATATGTACACAGCTGTTTAAGATGGCATAGCTAATCTAAACATTAACCCCTCTGATTACAGTTCTTATCAGGAGTATTCAATTTGTTGAATTTTGGCCATGCTCAGAAGAAAAGTTACACAAAATAGAGAGAAGTAGGACAAATTACCACAACGAACCACAATAAGGCTACAATGGACCACAAAATGACCACAATTGGGCCACAACTGACTGCAGTGGACCATATCAGAGAAGATGACGTAAATGATGAACGGACGGTGACGAAGATGACAGATAAAATGAACGGGCATACTGTGGAGATCTCGATGACTAAGATCAACAACTGGATGGCAAAAATAAATAGTTGAAGATGTTGACGTTGGTGAATTTGAACGAGACGGGAAGACAGTGGGAAACGAATGGACAGCGAAGGCGATGGCAAAAACGGATGAAGATGTCTCTTCTCTTCTTCTTTTATGTCTTCATCTTTGTCTTTGTGGCTTGTTATGGTCAAGTGTGGTCAGTTTGGCCAGTTGTGGCCTCGTTGTGATTTGTTGTGTTTTTGTGGTAATTAGTCATACCGGACCAAATGGAGAGCAATAAATCATTAAGTGCAGAAAATAGCTTTTACTGCATTTACTCTAATTGTTCTATTGTGTTCTGATTGGTTCTGTGTGTGTTGGATAGTAACAATGGCATCAAGCACCACAGCGGGTGTTAGTCAGCCTCCAACAGTGACGGTTGTCACTGCCATGGCCGGAGCTACTGCTGCTGATGACCGATTTGATCCATTTCTGCCAGCATTTGAACCAGCCGTGGATGAACTCTCCTTGCAACAGATGTTGGATGTTAATAAAGAATGTGAGTTGTCTGTGTCTGTTTATTTCATATCTGGCAGTAACAACATTTTGTGCCATTAACAACTTGTAGAATTACTCCACCATGACATTCTTCAAACACTGCAAAATACATTTTTCTTGCTGCATGAGTGTATCTTCCAGGGAAAATCAGGGAATTTTACATTTCAAAGTCAGGGAAAAAACAGAGGGTCATGGAAAGTCAGGGAAAATCAAAGTACCAGGGTGCAAAAGTTAAGAAAGATGCTGAAAAAAATTTGAACTGTTCAACGCAGACTGCATACAACAGTTCAAAAATTTTTTCTTCTCGCTTCGTTTGCAGATTATTTGTATCTACACTTTTGAATTTATTCCGATGCCTTTGTTTCTAGTGCGTTTGCAAGCAATTGAAAGCCAACATTGGTATTTCGCGTGAACAGATTAGTCAGGGAAAATGATTTATTTTGTCCTGGAAAGTCAGAGAAAAGTCAGGGAAAATGAATTCTGTAGCGTACTAGGAACCATGATCTTCATCACACTGACATGTTGTAAATCTCTGATGCTTTGATAGTGTTGTTGTGCAAAAGGAGGGGCACACAGGTCTGTAGTAAGTAACTTGGAAGTCATGATTGTGGATTGTAGAAATGGAATGTATCTGGACAACAAAATTTATAGTGACAATCAAAAACAGGGTTCCCACTGCTCTTGAAAAGTCCTGAAAAGTCCTGAAATTGGACATCGGTGCTGAAAAAATCATGAAAAAGTCCTGATTTTTGCTAGTGTTATCCTGAAAAACCAAGATACTGAATCCGTATTTTTTTCCAGTAACATTGTGCTTAATTACTGGAATTGCTTATGTGTTTCTCATAAACTAAATTACTTACTTTTTTCATATTACCTGCTGTCTGCCGTGTATTAATGTAATATTTATGTTAGCCACAAAATCAAAAGTACCAGGTGCAAAAGTTAACAAAGATGCAGAAAAAAATTTGAACTGCTCAACGCAGAGTGCGGTGTTTTAATGTAATATTTATGTTAGCCATGTTTGTTTACAAAGACATTGTTGACTTTTAAAAACAATTTTTGGTATTAGTGAATAAAAAATGCCTGGGCAGTGTGTATTCAATGTTCATTGGTTAGAAGATGAACTGTACACGCGGTGGCTAATGTTGGTTGCTGACCAGCGCAAAGCATGCTGTAAACTGTGCCTCAAAGACATAGACATTGGAAACGTGGGAGAATCCGCCTTGAAAAGACATGCAGCCAGCTCGAAACATTTAATAAAGTTTCTGGAAAAAGATATGAAAGTAGTGGACTTTCGCAAACCAGCATCAGCAACTACTGCCAAAAAATCATGTAATACCATTAGCCAGGATAAGAACTCAAGTTCCGTTTTTTCACCTCATACTACAGGTGGCGCATCAGTTTCATCTCAGGAAACTCTCAGTGCAGAAATACTGTGGACACTGAAATCACTACAGTGAGTTTTTTCAACAAGGCAGTATGTCGGAAGCATCACAGTTTTCTGGTTTTGATTTGGCATCATGCAGAGCTGACGAGTTCTTCTATGACAGACTGGCAAACGACCCATCTTATGCAAAGTTGTGAACTGTAGTCAAGATTATCCTGTTGCTGTCACATGGACAAGCCGCAGTAGAAAGTGGTTTTTCAGTGAACAAAGAGGTTGAAAGTTATAACCTTCAGGCAGACACATTCTCAGCAAGGAGAGTAATCTGTGACCATGTGAATGCTGTTGGTGGCATTTTTGATGTTGATGTTGCCAACAAGCAGCTGCAGGTGCCAGGCAAAAGTATCCGGCACATCTGGAAGATCAAAGGAAACAGAAGACAGAGCAGGCTGGATGGAAGAGGAAACTTGTCAGTGCTGAAAAAAACAGAAACTGTGTATCTCAAATGACATTGAAGCTATGATCAAGTCTGCTGATGACTATGCTGACAAGGCAGAGAAATTGCATGATCTTACCTATATTGCCAAACCGAACAGTTTGAGATGAGCAGCTAAGGACAAAGATGATGAACTGAAATATGTTAGTGATCAGTTGGAGGCAGCTAGCCTTCGACTGAAGGACTGTTAAACTGAAGCACCAATGTAACATGAGTGACGTTGTGACAATGTAAATAGCACCAAGTTCTGATTTTTGAGACATTTTTTTAATATAAATATGTGCGTGATTGACATACATCATTAATCTGTCACGTAATACTTCATGTAGCATGTTTTCTCACTAAATTAACTCAGGGTCGTGTTCATTAGCCAAGCTGCTTGGTACCACTTGCCAAGCTGCCTACTGAACGGACCGCTTGGCTTGGTCATAGACGTCATGAATATTCATGATGTATACGGGCTTGCTGCGTGAAAACATAACGACGGTTGAACAAATAAACTTCCAGAAGGTGGAAATAATTGATATTTATTTCCTGTGTAATCCATCAGTAACAAAGCAACGCGATGTTTGTGACACTACTTAAAACATGTTGCAGTGCCGCACTGTCTAGACGAAATTATATAGCAATTTGCATTATCGCGTCATATTGCGTCATTGACAGGCATCATTCGTTGTTTGAAAACAAATTGCAGCAAGTGCAAGCAAGCATGTACATGAGGTGTTTGCTCTGCTACCAAGCTGCTAGCAAGCTGCTTGGCTACTGAACATGCCCCAGGTGCTTGTAGTTTAGCTAAGTGCGTCGATGGGTTTTCTTGTTTTTATAGTGCTGAAAAAGACCTGAATTTTGATTCTGTCATTTGAGTGGGAACCCTGCAAAAAGCAGTTGATGCATTTTAGAATTCAAGTTTCTGCAGACAATAAAAAGTTAATCATGCATCCAGAAGATAACATTTTCAGATTAAGTTGGGATGTATTTGTTTTGCTAAGCCTGTGTTAATTAGTTGTAGACGTGTTGTAGACTTAGATTAGATAGGCCTACTTTGCTTGTGCTTGATTGCCATAAGCTGAACATGTAATGAAGAATTCAAGTTGTGTGCAACTGGTACCTGTCGTTTGACATTCGTAAGTCATTGAAAAAAATTGGCATTGTTAATACAGCAGCAGGAACAGTCTGCTTTTTGCAGAATGATTATTAGTCCACCTGGAAACGATAGTTTTCGGAGCGGACTTATGTTTTACTCCATGTGTTTTCTTCCATGGTACTCAGCGGCATCTTGGTTTAAGAAAATGGGGAGGGGAGAAGTGGCAGGAGGTTGCAATTTTCAAACAGATGAGATTTTCGGTGCTCAAAAGGTTTAATACTGTCTCTAAATTCTCCCAAAATGGGGGATTTTTCAGCCTTAAATTCTCCCACAAGAATAAAATATTGTGACAGGTAAAAATTTAAGGGACAGCTTGCTCTTGCTGTGTCTTCCTTGCCATGACACACTAGTGGTACATACTTAGATAATCTGACGATTGTTTTGTAGCATTGAAGCGGCGTTTGCAGTTAAGAAGATCAGTTGCAGAATTGGCAGAGCAGGGAATTTATCCACGTAAGTTACCACTCCGTACTTACAGCTAAGGCACGTTCTAGAGCCAGGCTGATCAGTTTTATATGTTGGCATGGCATTTTATAGCCTTATTTTTTGTTGTGCATTAATTCCAGTAAACATAAATTTTGGATTATATGAAATATAACAGAAATGTGTGTGATACATAAATTACATATCTGTATGTATGTCTAAACGTTATAAAATGTGCCAGTTTTTTTGTGTCAACTAGAATTGAGTTTTGTACCTTTTGAGATTAGAAAGTAATTGTAAATTATTTAAAATTGAGTTAATTGTCACATAAAGCAGCTCAATTAACTAATTACTTAAAGTTTAATCATCTTTCAACAGCAGCCATTTTTTTTTCAAATTTTGAGTACATTTGCTTAATATGCTTAGTACACTGTGAGGAATAACATGTATGAGATAAAATGTACATTACGATATTGTATTATTATTACCCGGTACTCAAGATGTGTAAAATATATGACCTGCCTATGATGCCTTAAAGGTCGGATGTATTGCAATGTATTACAGTAATACATTACAGCTGTTACTGTTGTGAGCTGTATTACAATATGCACATCGTTGTATTCCTGTACTGTATGCATCTCATTCTGTGTGCTGTTAGCATTGAATACTCCACCAGCATTCGCTGAGCAACGTAAACAGCTGGAAATGGCAAAGGTTAGTGATTTGTATTTGTAAACTTGATGGCAGTAATATGACAGTGATGAAAAATTTGAAACATGATCTCATCTGTTTCATCAGTGCAGTCATTCTGGTGACAGCAAGGGCACCTGGCCTCAGCCTGTGATAAATCTGTGCAGCAAGTTGACTGGTTTATCATTAGCAACGAAGATAACTTTTAATTATTCCATATCACAAAAAGTATGCCATATAAACAGTAACTTAAATAATACAGCAGCAGGAACAGTCTGCTTTTTGCAGAATGATTATTAGTCCACCTGGAAACGATAGTTTTCGGAGCGGACTTATGTTTTACTGCAGATGTTTTTAAAATGTTTTTTATTTATTTCAACGCAAGATCTCTGAGCTTGGAAAATTTTGCCACGATGGTCAGTAGTAGGTTAAATTTTATAATGCAGGTCCAAATTTTTTGGGAGTCTTCCCCCCAAAAATTTTTGTGGCCAAAAATATGTAAAATTTTGCCCGATTTTGAACGGCTCCAAACTTCAGAGGTGAATATCTCCAGAATGGATGAAGATATTTTAACTCGGTCAAGTATTTGATCAACCACGATTCTTCCCGTGTTCGACAAAAAAAATTTGGTGAACTTTGGTCCAGAAAATTTAGAGGTTTAGAGGTGGAATCATACCCTCAAGTCGACTTTTTTTGGAAGACCATATTTTGGCCCCTAGGGGATGTTTTGCCCCCTATTTTTTACACTCGCTATAGAATAACCAAGTCTTACTAGCGCACACCACACTGAGGACTGGGGTACCTGTTACAATTTTTTTAAAGGGGATCAAAAATTGGCTCAAATTGTAGCATACGAGACTCATAACTTTGGATTCAAAGAGAGTAGCCTCATGAAACTTTGCCACATGACGTGCTGCTGGGTAGGGATAATAATGCAGGTACAACTTTTGGGGTGCACCACCCCCTTAAAATTTGGGAGGGCAAAAAAACATAAAAAATTAGGTGCGATTTTGGACAACTTTTGTGTTTGACCGTGAATGTCTCTGAAATGCAGCATGCTGTCAAAAATCGGAATAGCAAGTGATCAAGTGCACCCCCTCCTATTGGGTGAAAAAAATTGGGTGAACTTTGGTCCACTAACAAAAAAGTTTTTTGTCTCATTTCAACCTACCTTAAGTTGACACTGTGTGTTCTGCATATGCTAATGCATTTGAGTTCATGCCATGTGAATTTGCTGCCGGGGGAATTTCAACCATCTGAATTTTTCCCCTAATCGGACTTGCGGTGCTGGGTGGACTCACGTTGGACTTTGCCTAAATTTCTAGTTATTGTGGTTATTGTGTAGTTTATGTTATTCTGTGTATTTCATAAGGCTTATCTGAAACAACAGAAATCCAGAAACCATCAAATTCTGCCACTGTAAGCTGATTTCTTTCAAATGTCTTGTAATCTAGGTAATGGTCAAACGTTTCATGATTGCCTGCTTTTAAACTGGTGAGTTGAGGAAATTGCAGTCGGTGAGTCTGTTGCAGCTTACCAGTCAACTACTGACTAGCTAGGACTCTCACGTAGTTGTGTGGTGCTGTTTAGACCGGTGACTTGTTACGCAAGAAACTTACATCTCGACCGGATCGCCAGTGCCTTGTACAGCATCACATACTTGAAGGTTTGCATTGTTCACAGTGACTATATACTGGGTGGCATGTAAGAAAGTGGAACTTTTATGTTTACGTAGATCAAGAAGTCTGACAGTTTTGGAAACAATTAGTTTAGCATCAATCACTGCAGTGAAGGGCGGCTGTGTTGAACATTCTGGGTGCAGGCAAGGTGCCATCCACCAAACATTTTCTAGGTATTATAGGGGCTTACATCAGTGAGTGGCGGATACAATATTTTTATACATTCATCATCGAATAGGGGCTTACATCAGTGAGTGGCGGATACAATATTTTTATACATTCATCATCGACGGGTGATAATTGACTTTGCGCGGTTGATGAGGTTAAATTGCAGGTGTTACCCATCCGGTGCAGGTGACTTGGCATGCCTGGTCTGTTAAGTCTGGAATCATACATTCTGCATATATTTAGCTCATTTGCTGGTAGAATGTTTGTGATGTCCAGTCCGTTGTTCATGTGTCCAGACACCAATCCGCTGGTGGACGTCTCTGTACAAGAGCGCCAGCGACAGCTGAAGCGATGTCGACTGCAGGAGAACCTCAGTGATCACCTTGTCCACCGACCCGGCCCGCTCGATCTTGTCCATGCTAACATTCTCCAACTCGATCCGGAGCTATTTGGTGGTTTGTAAACACCATTTTATTATATTGGCACTACAGTTACTGTTTTAATTTTGTGCACAGTATTCTGATTTATCATTCAGTCAATCAAACACATTTATTTAGCACCCTGTGTCTTGAATGATTTAGAGGTACATTTTTATCCAGTGTTTGAATTTAGTGTTTGAACAAAACCAGAGCAAAACGTTCAGCATTTCTGTACCATGGTATGGCTAGTGTGTAGGCTGTGTTAATGCTTATCACTGCTGTTTCAGTTTTTTTCTGTCATCCGGCATGTTTATTTGCAGCCTGCAAGTGTTGTAACTGGTTAGGGATGTTGGTTATATGTGAACATGCGATTGCATATTTTGCAAAATTCTGCATATCGCATACTTCTCCGCATATTACCCCTACCCAGCAGCACATCAAAATCACACATGTAGAGATATGTTGCATCACATATATGTCGCATATTTCAGCATATATGCCATATATTTCGCCAAATTCTGCATATTTGCCACGTATTTTGCATCAAAAAGCACCGCATTTTAAAGAAAAACCGTCGCTATACATCAGCATCCCTAACGGGATAGCTTTAAGGCTACCAGCTAACCTGGTTTAGCCTGGAGAATGTTGTGTGGCAGTGTTTGGTGCAGTGCTAAGTTGAAGCCTCTGCATTTTTTAAATATACTTTTTTGTGATTTATTCTTAATTCTCTGCATTCGACATCATTTGCTATTGCAGTATTATTCACCTTATTAGTTACATTGTTTGCATTAGATTATCGTTTATTTGCCCACATTTTTGCTCAGCTGAATAGCATTAATTTTGTACCTTTTCTTTTCCGCATCTCACTGGTTACTGTACAGATACAGCTACTGTGGTATACTGTAGTGTAGGTATATAACCAAAACCAAGACCGACTCGGCCTTTCATTCCTCAGCAGGTTGGTGAATCAAGTACCAGTCTGTCTGGCTGGGCTTAAAGCGGGGCACATTCATCTTTGTTGTATGTGTGATTCTATGTGGCAGGTAATGCGCCATTTATCTTTAATGCCTTTGTGACACATAATGCTCTTTCACAAGCTAATGTGCTGTTATAAGCTGACTAAGTCATGTACTACATCGACTGATGCGTGAATGTTGCAGCAGATATAGGAACAGGTGAGGACGATTCTGACATTTGGAACGACCCAGATGATCTGTTTCAAGACGACAGTTACAAGGGTGGCAGTCAGAGCTCACAGATGCCACTTGTAGCCGGCGCGGCATCCGAGTTTATGCCGCTGTATGACCAGGATGACGTCTTCTCTCCCATATCATCCACATCTTCCAGTGGCCTCTCAATAGCTTCAGCCAGTGCCACCCAGTCCCAGCAGGATATTCCACTTCCACCAGACATCTTGCCACTGCTACGTAGCTCTAGGACAATGTCAGCAAATGAACAGCCGGTGTCCCGGGTCCCTACCCCACCCGACATCACACCGCTGCTCAGGGGTGCGCTGTCTTCGGCAAACATTCAGCTGCCTCTCGTCTCTGCTCAGGCTTCTTCTGTGAGTGCATTTCAGTTAACAAATTACTTATATGTACTGCTGCTGAATCATGTCAGTTAACTGCTGAAGTACTCTTAGCTATAAGTTTTTGTTCCTGTTGTTGGCTGTTCTGTTTATGACATGTATGGTTATTATTCTGAGTCATCAGTGCAGTGAATTGAATGTTTGGCAGACATAGCATTTAGCATATTGCAAGTAGAAAATTTGCAACCAATATTTTGACTGGGTGATTTTTATGCTCGTCAGAAATGTTGCAGTAGCACCTATTTGCAGTTCAGTGTGTGCTGTTAATTCTAACAGTTTAATGTGACATTCTAATTGAATTGAAACTGGCAGCTCATCTTAGTCATAACACACCGGTCTTCATCAATGCCTGGTTAGTAGTACTTGGACTGCAGACAGATGAACCATTCCAGTGAGTAAGCGGACTCTTCCAACAGACAGCATTATCACATTGATGACTGTCTGGAGGATAACAGTGAAGATTATTAGAACTACCATTATGTTAATTACGTATGCACGCGTATAATGGAGTTCTTACAATTTTAGGTTTAGCTTGTGTTTTGTGTTTCGGTAAAGGTTAAACTTAACTGTTTATTGTATAGTTTAAACTCACTGTTCCATTATTGTGTCTGTGTGCATTCTGCCTGAAAAGGCCGTCTCCGAAATGACCTATACTGTGTAGAGCGGGACGTTAAACCCTACTCACTCACTCACTCACCCAAAGCTATGGCTTTATGAGTAAGCACAGTGGAGGAATTAATTGGCACCGTGTGTGACGCACTTGTCTCATATGTATGCTCTGGTAGAGTGTAAGCTGTCTTGTTGTGGACGGGTGGGCCGCTTGACTCGGTCAGAACATGTTGAGGAGTATTATCGGATCGACTCCAATTTTGTGATTTGGGACACGCGCATCCAACGCATTATGGGCAGAGGGGGCCGTAATGTACTCAGGTCCTCAACTTTTTTGTTTTTGAACTTTGACGGACCAAATTTGGTTAGGTTGTAGCCCTACCCAAGGGCTTTCCGAAAATGCCGAAAAAAGTGGACCAAAGTTCACCGATTCCGAGAAAATCGGGTTTAAAGTCGAAACTTTGACCCCCAAAATCTCGTCCCCCAAAAGGTTTTGGGGGCAAATTTTGGCATGGGCGTATAGGGAGCTTATGGGCCTACCTTACTTTCAAAATTGGGGGACCCCCCATTTACCCGCAATTTTTGGGGATTTTTTTTTTCAAAATGTTAATTTTGACCCTAAAAATCTCAAAATCGAAACTTTGACCCCCAAAATCTCGTCCCCCAAAGGGTTTTGGGAGCAAATTTTGGCATGGGAGCCTATGGGCCTACCTTACTTTCAAAATTGGGGGACCCCCCCATTTACCCGCAATTTTTGGGGATTTTTTTTTTCAAAATGTTAATTTTGACCCTAAAAATCTCAAAATCGTCTCGTTTTATTTTCGATCTGTCTTTGCACAAAAATAAAAGACCTGGCATAGTATATGGTTTTAAAACCTAATCACAAGGCGACGAGCGAATTTTTGCTAGGGTCCCCTAAAGTTACCCACTATGGTAAATTTTGGGGTTTTTGATGCATAACTTTGTTGTTTTTGAACTTTGGTCCACAAAATTTTAGTGGACCGTAGAACGTTTTGAGGCTTTTCCACAAATGCCAAAACATGTGGACCAAAGTTCACCAGTTTCAAGAAAATCGGGACCAAAGTTCAAAATATGGCACTTTTAATAACTTTCTTGTTTTTGAACTTTGGTCCACAATATTTTGGGGTTTCGTAGACCCTTCTCAGGGCTTTTCAAAATGCCGACATATGTGGACCAAAGTTCACCAATTTCGAGAGAATCGGGACCAAAGTTCAAAAACTGTCGACAAAGTAACTTTTTTGTTTCTGAACTTTGGCCCACAAAATTTTGGGGGCTTGTAGCCCTTCTCTAGGGCTATCCAAAAACGTCAAATATGTGGGCCAAAGTTCACCAATTTCGAGAAAATCGGAATATTTGTCAGAATTCGACCCTGCATAACTTTTTTTGTTTTTGAACTTTGGCCCACATACTTTGGGCGTCTTGTAGTATTTCTTGAGGGCTTTCCAACAGTGCCAAAATCTATGGACCAAAGTTCACCAGTTTCAAGAAAATCGGAGCCAAATTTCTAAATTTGTCGACGAAAAAAATTTTTGCTTCTGAACTTTGGCCCACAAAATTTCAAGGGCTTGTAGTCCTTTGGTAAAGCTTTTTAACAACATCAAAATTTGTGGACCAAAGTTTATCAATTTCGAGAAAATTGGGCCCAAAGTTCAAAAATTGTTCACCCTATAACTTTCTTGTTTCTGAACTTCTAGCTACCTCACATCAAAACTTAGCACTGATATGTCGTATCTGGGTCCTGGGACTACTTACGCCTTAAGACTTTTGGCGTTCGGCATTACCCCCCTCGACTCCGAACATGCTGAGTGTGAAGGAGTATACAACAGAATATGAAGACTTCATTTTAGAGGAAATCTGCTATGTCTAGACCTGCCATCCGCTCAACTCATGTTTTTTGATCTAGCAAAAAATCTATGGACCCTACATTCATCAAATTTTCAGGGACTGTAGGGAAGGTCAAGGTCAGTTTGTGAAATTTTGGGGGAATCGACAAACGGGAGTTGTGAAGGAAAGGGGAAAAGAAAAGTTTTTAACCCCTCATATCTTCCCTATTAGGGAAGATGGGGGCACGAAAATTTTTCTTGCAGATGGGGCACTACCGGGCCCTTACACAAGTAAAATTTCAGACCCCCAAATTTTACGTGTGATGGGGGAAAATGTTTTAAAATTTTTTCTTCTTTTCAGGGGTCAAATGCGCTGTAGAGCAGATCTCAGAAACTGTAGGCGATATCAATCCGCTTGTTGCACCAGATTGTTAGGTATGGGCCAAAGGGTTCAATGCGGGGGTGAAAATTTTCAAAATTGGGTCCATTTTCAACAAATCGCCCACCAAGTGTAACTCAATTTTTTGACGATTTTTGACAAGTTTTCAGAAATTGTAATTAATTCAAAGGATGGCCCAGAAAGTTCTAGGTGTGTATGCGGACTTAAGTTCCTAGTTGCTAGACCTACTCATCAAAAATGTTAACCCTGGCCCCTCTCCCCTAAAAATTTTGGGGAGTTAAAATTATTCATTATTTTTTCACTTTTGAGTTCACAAAATTCAAACAAATGCTCCTCAAAACGGAAAAATTTTTGACACGAGTCAAAATTTAACAAAAAGATAGAGCGTTATTGTTAGTTTGCAGTGAGATACAAAAGTATGGGGTAGTCAAAATTTATCTGAGTATGCCCCAGAACTGACCCACCCAATTTTTTGCCAATTTTGACCAAATTTTCCAAAGATTTTAATTAATCCAAGTGATGGCCCAGAAAGTTTTACATGTGTATGTGGACCAATGTTTAAGGTCCCTATCACATCCAATCAAGATACCTACCCTAGCTGCCCTTCTCCTTAAAGATTTTCGGGGTCAAAATTTTTTTCATGTTTTTTTACCTTTTGCTCAACAATGTTCAAACCCGTTTTTCTTGAGATAGGTGAAAGATCGACGAAACGATATTTTAACACATGAGAACGTGTTTATAGCCCTTTCCAATGATGTATAGATTTATGAGGTAGTTAAAATATGCTGGGGGTTATGAGCCCCTAAAGTGACCCACTGTAGGTGATATTTTTGAATTACGACAATTTGGCACCATCTGGTGAATTCACTTGTAAACTTAGGGCCCCGACGTCGAGGCCAGGCCAAGATAAACAATGTTTGTCCCCAACACTTTTTCCTAGGGGTCACCATTTAGGGGCTAGAGCCAAAAACCCTCTTTTTGACCAGTTCATCACGAGAATAAACAAGGTCCAGTCATGTGAGCTTAATAGCTAAAAAAAATTTCAACAAACGATTATGTCTCAGATGGTTTGTTTTAATGTGGTATGTCAGAAAATGTGCTTCTACGCTATGCATTTTTGGGACCCCAACCACCCATCAGGACAGCCGATTTTGGCACGAAATGTCTACTTTGGTGCCACTTAGCGACCTCAGTTACAATGCTGTCTGGCCCATTTTCCGCTTTTTTATGCACAATGTCTGAGTGAAGAAAACTGCCAAGTTTTAGCTTTGTATCAAATTCCGATCAAATTTGGCGTGCGGTTCAAAATCGCGAAAAGTTCAATTTGCCTGGCCATTGTACAGTCTTATAACCTCACTGGCATGCAACTGAAGTTTGACTGCACCGATCTTCGTGAATTTTTCACATGATATTCTGTTGTTGATTTCCCTTCTGCAATTTGAGTAACACCCTACCCCCACCCAAATATTTTTTGGGGGTAAAATTCTAATTCTTTTTGACTTTGCCATTTCTAGCTACCTCATATCGAAACTTAGCACCGATGTCTTGTACCTGCTTTCTGTTTGAGGTTGGCGTTACTCCCTCTCAACTCTGAACATGCTGAGTGTTGTTGTAACTGTGTGGAGACTGAGTTGAGCTCTGTATGAAGGTGCAGATGTAGACTGGGGAGACCAAAGTGAGTAATGTGTCAAGAAAAGTGTTATGTTGTATTTCGAGAATGCTCTGGTTACTGTGGTTAGTGGCCTGTGTTTAATGGGAACCAAGGAGGAAATGGCTTCTTCTGTAAATTGGCCATTGAACCAATGTCAATCTAATCTTGCTAATGTATCTGTATGCTGGAATTAACAGATATGTGCTGCAAGAACAAAAGCTAACTAGAATGATAAGCTCTGAAAATGTATTAAAATGGATTTTACTGTAGGCAACATCGACACCTGCTACAGCAAGATCGTCATCTAATAGTCGAAGTAATGTTTCGAAGAAGTCACGGCCAAAATTCGGCACCAAGTCAAAGTTCTTCAAATTCCATCAGTACTTTGGGCCGAAAAATCTTCAGCAGCAGTTGGAGCCTTGTGCCAGCAGTAGTCCTGCTACGGCCGACACACCGTTCAATATTCTAGTGCAGCAGCAACAAATGCTGCTGCGCTGGCAGCTAGAGTTCCAGCAGAAGAACATGCAGTTCCTCCTCTCAGTGCCATCAAATGATCCACCAAAACCAGCACCAGCTAAGCTTGCTGTTTCAACACCATCTCCGCAGCCGACATCAGTGAACATTGCAGCTAAGCCATCGCCAAGTGTCGCGCCTGTCAGTTCGGTGCAGGCAGCAAAACGCAGCCGACTTGAAGAAATGAAGGTGACAGATCTGAGAGATGAATGTCGTCGACTCAACATTGCCAGGTCAGGTTTAAAGCCAGTCCTCATAGAGCGTCTTTTGCCGTATGTGGATGATATACTCAGTGGAAATAGACAGGTCTCGGCAGCTGAAAACAGTCCATCAGATCAGTTTGACTCTTCTCCCTGCTCGGTCACTACCACACCAACGTTGGGCATTTCTGATAATGATGCCAGTACAGATGCAAACATTTTGTTCATAAAGCAGCCAGCAAGAATGGTCACAGCTGAACCAAGCACAAATGCTGCCATATCTCGCAGTACCTCAGCAGTTCCGATGGATGTTGACAATATCCCATGCAAACAGGAACCTACTTCTCCGGACACTGCTTCGCCAAACATGTATCCCGTGATGTTTTTACCTGCTAGCAACAATGGCCATGTGGTTCAAGCTTCAGTTAGCTCAACTGTTCCTCCACTGATAGTGTTTCGTCCAACTGCCCAGCCAGTGATGAGACCGGCGGTGGATGCAGCGAAGCAGTTTCCGAGAATGCCGCCATTGCTGCAGGAGCAGATACTGCTGGAGCAGCAGCGTCACATCAACGAGCTGGAGCACCATCTGCAGCTATCCCAGCAGAAGTTGCAGCGTGCTCAGCATGAAGCTGAGATTCAGCGAATACTGCACAGTGATATGGCGGCAGCGTCGTCACCATGGGTGAACAATGCTGCTCTCAACAGCTCTTCCTTGTCAACGTCAGTGACTTCAGTGAACGCACAACAGCATTCATCTACCATACCTCAGCTACAGCGAACAAACAGGTACATGTGAAAGTTTAATATATTGCAAGGCCAATTGCAACACATGCATTGCGTGTATACTTACTTAATTCTTTTGGAAATGGATTATTGTCGGACACTGATTAATTTCAATAAGTCTGTAGGTTAGCTTTTAGATAGGTGTTAAAATGTAGACAAATAGCCAAAATATTTGACATTGCTGTAATCTGTAATATTGACTAGTACCACTGTGTGAATACAGAAGTACATGACTGACAGTATTGTTTTAATATGATAGCTGTGGGATTCTGCTGTTAGACTGGAAGGCAGTCATAAATTCATAAATGATTCTTCTTCAGTTAATCTTGTATCTGTTCCAACTAACACTTTGGTCCCATGAAGTCCATTCATCTAAGGTTACTCCAGTGCTTTGTGTTAGATATGTGTTCATGTTCTCAAACTGTTGGTCTGCAACTGTACGTGCCATGTTTACTGTAAACGTGATGGAGCTGCAGATAAGGTTTTAAAAATAAAAAATGTAAGTAACCGTTTTCAGTTGTGTGTATCGTGGATTGTAGCTTGCTTGACACTTCATTAGCTAGTGCCTTCAACAATAAACTACGACGTACTATGACGAGTCCTTACATTAGCACTACTGCTGATATGGCATTTGATTTCAACTGCAGAAGCCTGTCATCATTTGCAGCGGTACTGTTTTTTATCTTTGTCAGCATATTAACACAAATATTGTGTAGTGTATGCCATTAAATATTTCATTACTGCAAATCCTAGCACAAGTTTACTTTTGAGGTCCTTTTTAACCTTACGTCACTCTAGAAAAATGGGCCAATTAGATAAAAATGTTTAGTGACTATGCAAACGAGAGATGCAGTTGTTTGATTAGTTGCCTTTGTTTGTCTCATGATTCTGTTAACTAACCTGTCGAGTATTATTTATAACAGATACCATGGGAGACTCGGAAGTGATAAAAATAGTTTAGAAGTACTTAAACTGTGGATGTGTAATTGTGTATATGTAGTCTGCTGTATAGCTGTGGTGTGTTGTAGTACGTTTGATGTGTATTTTGTTTGGTGTTATTACATAATGTGTGCTTGCTGGCGTAATGGTTGGGTTTTGGACTTGTGTGAAATGGCCTATCAGTATACCTTGACTTCCATGCTGTCAGCAAGCAGTATGGTTTGTCACTTGTCAAAGGACATGTGTGAACTCCAGTCCACAGGTATCCGATGACCATGATAACCATGTGGAAAGGCAGTCTATCATTGTTTTGGTCACATATCTTTGAGCATCTTGGGTCTTGTTCATATCATTCTGAAATTTTTTGGTACATTTGTGTTATTCTGTATGTTATAGGCTATCTTATGGCATGTTCTGACCATAACCTTGAACTGTTAGTGTGTTGCTATGATTGTTGCATGTTGTTATCTGATGACATTGCAGCCTGTGCATGAGTCGCTTTCGACGGTCAGAAATGGAACAATAGATGACGTTCTTGATGTGCTCATCAGCTCTGGAGGTCATAGTCTTTTTCATCCAGACATCTTACTGAATTATTAATTATTATTAATCTTGTCAGATTGTAAGTTAATTATTGATTTTGTCAGAGCCTGATTTAGCCATGTTCTGCACATTTGGTTGAACATTTTCCTTCTTGAGAAAATGGATTCACACTGGCCAGCGAACATTGCACAGCAGTGCTACATTTCTAGCCTGTTCGACCTCTTTGTGGTGTGTTGCAACACTTTGTAGTGGCACAACATTTTATTGGTCTGGTTCTTTGGGCTGTGTAGGCTGTATTGCAAAATCTGAACTTTACAACATTACTTATTTATTTCCTGAGCAGAAAATTTATGTCCCCAAATTTTTACTGAGCAGTGAGCAAAGCACTATCAAGTTTAAATTTGGCCCTGGATATTATCACATTCTTTGACTGCTGTTGGAATTGGAAGGTTTTGCTGCATACTGTATGCAGCAACAACGTTGAAGCTGGTCATGCTTGTCAGCATATTGGTCTTAGCAATAAGATTAGGGTTAGGAATACGGGCAGAAAATGATTTGCTACTTTGTCCAACAGCTGCTTGATGGGCTTTGGTCTGCAGTTTTAAGCTTATTGAAATGTATAATTATGAAGCCACCTTTTGCTGGTGTACAAAGTGGTTGATTGTCACACCAATTCCAGAAAGTTTACTTTTCATGGCTGACCTAAATTGTGTTAGCTTTTCAAAGTGGGCTAGTTACATAATAATTGGGTGTGACTTTGTATCAGTAACTTCATGTGTTTAGTGTTTACTATACAAGCTGAAGTCAGCCTGCTATTCTGCTGAAGATTTGCGAATTCTGTAATTAGTCAACTTAATGTTACTGACCGATGTGTTTGGTTGATTGTGCGATAGATCTGCCGGCATCGGCTGTTGACACTTTTCCACCACCAGGCTCTCAGGTTGCAACAACGGACGCTTCAAGCTGTCCGCTGTACTTTCAGCCAGATGCTGTTGGCAATGCCAGCAGTGCCTCAGTCCAGTCGCATGTATCGGCGTCCACCAAACACTTGCCGGCCGGCACTGTTTCTGACAGCATGGAATGGTACAGTGGTGATTCAAATGCCCGGCTGCAGTGGACTACCGCCGACAATACACCACGCATCAGCATGCTGGATCCGACCGATCTGGTGGACTTGAGTGGACTGCTGCCCAAGTCCAGCACCGGCAGTGACTTAGGTAGTGTGGACATGACTGACTGGCTCGATGACATCCTACAGCCTGGCTGTGGATTATCATCCGCGGACTACATGAACTTAGCCGATGACTGTGACCTCTGTTCGCCAGCTGACGGCGTTCGAGCAACGTTTGAAAAGCTCATGGAGGTTACCACGTCCAAATCATGATGTACCATAACATACGATTATCATTCTGCTGGTGTTGTGTCACAATATGCTGAAAAGTGATAGTTGGCTTCTTTTCGAATCATTAGATGCCTGTAATGTTTAAAAACTTTGTCTTAGTTGATTATGCTTTCTGTGCTATTTACGGAATCTGTGTTCTTGTATTGGTTTTATACCTTTCCAGGAAAAGGTTCTGACATATTGCTACTACTGATTGTGGTTATGGTTTATAAAGCAGTCGGTGTTGGGTGCATGGGGGTTATGTACGCTGTACATTCCATGGGCAGAAATCACTGTTATCATTGGCGTCTTGCAGTCCTGTCTCCACCAAATAGATTTCTGTGTTAGCAGTCCTTGTCATTATCTCGGCTTCGTGTACATTGCCTTCATGTGCATGTTGTCTGTGTGTCTCGCCTTAACTCTGGCTTTCTGTGATGTGCTGGTGTATCAAACGAACTGGTTCAGCATTTTGTTGCAGTAGAGCAGTGCAGTGCTATGGGTCTGTGCCGGTGTGCGGCGGTCTTGAGCAGCACTGTTTAGAGCATAATCGTCTGATCGATTGTATACATTTTGTAATTTGTAGAAACTTGATTAACGAAATGTGTCGCTAATTGTTTACTAATTCTTTCTTTGTGAGTCAGTCCAGACTTTGCTGTTGATTGGTGATGCTTGCAGTGAGCTGTTTTTCTGTAAACTTGCAAGTCGATTTGGTGCAGAAGAATTTGAGTTACATTTTAACACAGAAAATAACTGGAAATTTGGTGTAAAATGTCTTTGCAATTTTTGTTATCTTCTGATTGTACTTATGCACGTTTTGCTAACTTTTTAAGATGTAACACTCGCATGATTAATTCTTTCAAAAACTTTATTATCTATATCTTTTATCTTTTCCTGTGCCAACTGTTGAATCTTAAAGTCATGCAGTCATGCTCATATGCTGGTATCTGTATGAAATATTTACTGTAATTAACAGCTGTTTGTATTTTAAAGTTTTGTCCATGCTGTAATACTGCATTTTTTTGGATGATAATTTCTGTGGTGTGGTGGCAGCGAAGATCTCGCATCAGTTTAACTGAATTGAGAGCTTCGTGTGTATGTGTATGTAACTGTAACAACTGAGTGAGGTTAATATGGGTGCAGACTGGGTTACGTGTATGGCAGGGTTGAGTGAGTGAGCAAGTAATTATGTTACGTTGTTTCATTTGGAGATGTGTACAAGCTGAAATTATTATTTGCTGATGATTGCAGCTCAACGCTGACTTTTGATGCTAAGAATGATTTTGTCATTGTTTGGGACTGACTTGTGCTTTGTAGATCAGTGGTCTTGCACATTTGTTGGTGGCATGGCGTAGCGGTAACGCGTTTGATCAAATCAATGAAGTTACCCTATGGCGGGCAAGGTTTGTACTTGGATGGGTGACTGTCTCTGGGCAGTTAAACCATCTCGGTACGAAGCCAGCTAGCTAGGTCGACTCAGCCTTTTACCCTCCGTTGGATGGTAAAATGAGTATCAACTGTCGGGCTGAGTAGTAATAGATGGCGATGGTGAATGTAGTTTCTCTAGCTGCCCACCGGTGGATCAATTGGCTCGAGCTGATCGGCTTGGTCCAAAGGTCGGCAGCCATCTGGTGCTCATGCTACATTCAGTCAAATGAACCGGGTGAACTTTTGCAATGGCTGTGCCATGATGACAGCACCATGAATATTGGCATTGACCATTGGTATTATTATTATTGTTATTATTATTTGCAAACAGGCCCAAAATCCATTTGGATTTGCAAACTTTTATTGGTGTTAGTGAACAGTCAAGTGAGTGGCCTATAGAATTATCAAAAGGTGAATTAGATTTTGATGATAATGGGTTTATTAAAATAAGTTTGCTGGGCATTTTTCTGAAATAATAGCTATAGTTTAACATGTAATTTGTTGTTTAAAATAGTTTATTTTTCTGCTATTTTCTACTACTCTGGCTCGCACTGTTGGCCAAGTGTGAAACTCTTGATATAGATTTGCTTTGACTTAGCAGACAAAAAAAGTTGATAGTATTATAATATTAGTATAAGCTGGAGATTGAGACATAGAGAAATGATGAAATTTTGCTTAGTGTTGACATATAAAAATGATAATTTGCTTCACTTTTCATAATTGAAGTACTTCAATACTATGTGGTGGCATTTTGCATTTTTGCTGTAAATAATTGCTGTAAACTATCATACAGTGGCTGCACAGATCAAAATGTAATATAAGTTGGACTGGCTCAGATATTACGTACATAATTGTAAGCGTTTATATATTTAACAATTGACAATAATTATGTCTGTGAAATGTGATAGCTTGGAAACTTACTGTTAACTAAGTCATTAAATATATTGAATCTGAAGGAAATTATTTAGTGAAGTAGCTGTTAAAAGGACAGATTTATGCTGTCTGTTGTATGTGTGAATATGTGATGTTTTATTGTTCTTCTGTTTCACCAGCTTATCATATGAGTGGCTTGTATTGTGTGATAATATGTAAATAGCGTGTGTGAACAACATTGAATCTGCATGAATTGAATTGTTAGCACTTTGTCTTGTTAGTGTCTGTTGTTTCTTGGTCGTAATGTAGCGTAAAGTTTCATGTTTTGTTTAGTTCTATATGCAATTGACTGGTTCAGTTATTGCTGCTATGCTGTCGAAAAACTGTTCTACTTGAATCGTCTGTTTTCTATTATGGCTAACCTGCATGCTTTCTGTACTGAGCATTTGCAGCGGTGTAACATCTGTTGTGAAGTTCAGTTTCTGATCAGTGTATAAGAGATGTGAGACTTCGTATTATAATTATCACCGGCACCTTATCGTGACAGCTTAGAATGATAATGCTGGATGATTGAATATTTACTTTGCGAGAATTATCTGTCACTTTTCAACGACAATATTTAGTAGACTAGTCTGCTGTACTCAGCCAAAATGTAATGTATGTTTTTTGACTTTCTGATAAACGAGAGGTCAGAAATTGCTGGCAAAATTTAGAGTCCCATTTCGGAGTTGTCACTTTGTCTGTTTTGTGAAACTAACTATCGTAGCTGCTAATTTCAGGAAATAGTTTAATTACTGCAACTGAAAAAGGTATTCATAATAAGTCGAATTTGCACTACGGAGATGAGACACTGTTGGTTTTAGTTCCATCTCGAAAATGACATAATCCACATTGAGTTTTGATAAAGCACTACTCACGCACCACCAAACATGGGTCATTTTTCGGCTTTGATGTGCTTAAGTGTTTACAATCCATTTTATGGTCTTTTCCATTGTTAGTCAGTAACAGTAATGCAGTTATGTCGATGGCAATTGTAACTCGAGTTGAATACAACTCATCAGTCTGTTCTTGCTTATTATCTTTTGCTTCAAAGGCATAGTCATCATCATACTAATTTCAGCATCTAACAAATTTTGCTGCTGACAGATTGTTCGCTATGTTAATGTTTTTATCTTAGCAGAAAACTAATCCTACTACAGAAAACTTGCCTTGTTCGCAAATAGCAGTACTGATCTTGGCTAATTTCTAGTAAAGTTTGTGAAATTTGTGCACTGATTGGCATATTAATAACATGTTATCAAAACAGCATCACACATCTTGTTATTAACATAGCTGAGTAGATTACTGACCATGCTGGTGGTCCTGAGGAACGTTTATTGACTGTTAGAAAAACTTGCATGCAGTTTGCCAGATCTGCCTGTGGCGTCAAAATACAATACACACAGTGACTCGGTTTACCTTTTTATGGTAACTGAAGTTAACAATATGTGGAGCTGTGTTGTTGGGTTGGTCTTGTTGTCATGTTACCGGCAATGGATATTCTGTAAGTTTAGCCTCTGTTATTTCACTGCTGACTTCTACACTGTGTCCGGAAAAAAATATCCTGGACATTTTCGATTGTAACTTGAAGAAAGATTGTTGGATTTTAATAGTTTTTTGACACTAATATTTCTGACACAGCTGGCGATCAAATGACTGTTTAATTGTCCACTGCACACATTGTTTGTTTCTGCACTACCTGGGGAAGCAAAACCAACAAAATATTACATTTTTATCCTATTTTGCCTGTTCGGGTTTTCCCAGGTAGTGCCAAAGGACATATTTGGTGAGGTGGGAACTGGAACAGTTATTGGATGGCAAATAGTGTTAGAAATGTTTGCACCAAAAATTATTAACATCTGTCAATTCTTCCTGTTTCAGTCGATAATGTTGTGGATGCTTTTTGACACATTTCTGTTTATTTCAACTCATATTTTGTTGATTCTTTTTTCCCCAGGTAGTGCAGAAGCAGACATTAGACGAGTTGGAATACTAAACGGTCATTTAATGACCAGTTGTGCTAGTAATAACTGTACCAAAATTTATTAAAATTGTATATCCCTTCTACAAGTGACAATCGATAATGTTCGGGATGTTTTTTCCGGACATGGTGTATATTGCTGTTGTTTTGTGTGTAAAGCATAACTGCTAACTGATTGATTTGTTAGAATACTAATAAGATTTTGTCAAACTATGAAATGTGATAATTGAATGCATTGCTTGATTAGTTGACAGCTTTTGTCCATGTCCGTGTGCTGTAACAATTATTGCAGGTTAACAGTACTAATTATCTGAACTCATATTTCCAGCTTGTGGCCATTGATTGGTTAGAAGTTGTTGTTGTACTTGCATTTATCAGTGATTAAAGTACTCTTACAGCCATGTTGCACTGTTAGTAATAATATATGTAAAAAACTTACCAGTTTACAACTGTGTGTAAGGACGATGTGATGATATCAGTCCTCTAAAACAGCAAAAATCATTTGGGTAACCTTAGATGGGGCTATGCATATGGCGTCCTTACAAGCTGACTTTA
>Ga0209671_1000154_pt1 | contig 35092 bp, 22 predicted proteins | sample WorMetHERISLAND2_2_FD_187401 | JGI IMG/M metagenome (GOLD analysis project Ga0209671, IMG submission 187401) | Marine gutless worms symbiont microbial communities from Max Planck institute for Marine Microbiology, Germany - Olavius geniculatus... | ecosystem: Host-associated > Annelida >...
ATGTTGAATCGTACCCACCCAAAGTGCATTTTTCAGAAGACCATATTTCGGCCCCTAGGGGGTGCTGCGCCCCCAAATTTTTACACGTGCTAGAGAATGACCAACTTTTACTAGCGCACCCCCACCGGGGACGGGGCCCCCTTACAACTTTTTTCAAAGGGGGGGTCAAAAATTGGCTCAAAATGCAATAAAGGAGTGCTTATAACTTCGGAGTTAGGGGGTGTAGCCCGACAAAACTTTGGCATGTGACACGGCTCTAGGTTGGGGTGTCTTAACGCAAGTACGAGATTTGGGGGCACTGCCCCCCTTAAAATTTGGGAGGGCAAAAAACGTCCAAAATTTAGTACGTTTTATGACAACTTTTGAGTTTGACCGCGAATATCTCTGAAACCGATGAACATAGCGACAAGATCTAAACGGCGTCGACGAGAAGGATCCTTTGTGCGTGGAACAAAAAACATTTTGTATAATTCCGTCCACTACGAACAGAGTTATAAACGCTCATTTTGACCTACTTTAAGTCGCATTTTTTGGAAGACCATATTTCGGCCACTAGGGGATGCTGCGCCCCCAAATGTTTACACGCGCTAGAGAATCACCAAGTCTTACTAGCGCACCCTCCACCGGGGACGGGGGCCCCCCTTACAATTTTTTTCAAAGTGGGTCAAAAATTGGCTTAAAATGCAATAAAGGAGCGCTTATAACTTCGGAGTTAGGGGGTGTAGCCCGACGAAACTTTGGCACTTGACATGTCTCTAGGTTGGGGTGATAACGCACATACGAAATTTGGGGGCACTGCCCCCCTTAAAATTTGGGAGGGCAAAAAATGTCCAAAATTTAGTATGTTTTACGACAACTTTCGAGTTTGAGCGCAAATATCTCTGGAACCGATGAATATAGTGACAAAATCTAAACGGCGTTGATGAGAACAATCTTTTCAGCGTTGAACAAAAAAAATTTTGTGAAATTCGGTCCACGACGAACCAAGTTATAAGCGCTCATGTTGACCTACCCTAAGTTGACAATGCGCGTTCGGCGTATACCAATGCATTTGAGTTCGGGCCACGTGACTTTGATGTCGGGGAAATTTTACCCCTCCCTTTAATTTCCCCCAGTCGGACTTAGGGCGCCGGGCGGACTCACGTTGGGCTTTGCCCCAAATTTCTAGTATGGTATGCTTCAGCTAGTGGTTCAACACTGTTGCTCAGGCATTTGGAAAGCAGTCTGGACTGTAATAATACATTTACAATGAATGCCAAAACTTTTTTGTGGTAGTGGTGTGCCGGATCCACATTTAGATCCAGCCAGATATCCAGTGGTTTTTTGTGGATCAGGCATGAATTCAAATCCAGATATAGCCTGAATCTGGATCTGGTTGGATTCTGCATTTTAGGATCCAGCTTGGATCCGCATCCGGTCAAATCCAAAGTCTGTGGATCCAGTTTGGATTTGGATTCGGCCAGATTGGAACAATCCGACCTGGTGACCCCATTTTTGGGTGCACTGGCCTAATCTGGATCAACTCCAGATAATTTTTGGCAAAGAAAATGCAAAGTGTTTGTAGTGATAGTGCTCACATATTGTGTGAGCTTGTGTTATATTGTGTTTCAGGCCAATGCTCGACAGTTGTTACATGGCAAGGTGCCTGTCGTCTGCGCTGTTATTGAGTCAGTGACTGCACGAGGAGTAGATGCTGGTGTCACACTACGTGATCCGACAGGTGAGAAGCAATCTACACATTGTTCAAGAGTTGAAAGGTTAAAGGTTGTCAAACAAAGTGGTCTGAGTGGTGTCATGGGTTGAAAAAGTAGGCAAGGCACGAATTTGCATTTTTTCCTGACAGACACTGCAGATTTCTGGCAGAATTTTGACAGCTACAAATTTCTGACAGAGTGTTCCAGATTTTATTTTTCCCTCAAAATTTTTCTCAAAAAGCTTTTTAGCCCCAAATTTTGCATTTTTTAACAGTTTTTGGGAAAAAAAGTTCTGACAGTTTTTTTGACAACCAAAAATCTAGGGGTTGCCTCCTCCCTAGCCATGACATAATTGATGGTGTATAATTTGTGGGTTCCAAACAGCAGCTACCGGTAGTTGATGGTGTGTGTCACAACTAAGCACTCTGTCACGAGTTAGCCGGTACATGCCCACTTTGCCTTTGCTGACTGAATTCATGAGACATAATTTGTTATGATGATGGAAACATATATAGCATTTCGATGTTGTTGTTGTTCACATTTGCAGGTAGCATTAGTGCAACAGTACATCGTGAAGTAATCCGAGAACATGCCTCACACTTCAGTGCTGGCACTGTTATTGTCCTGCGTCAGGCCAGTAGTACATCTGTACATTTTTTGTTTTGCTGAGTGTGTCATTAACTTCTCAAATAGCTTGCCTGTAGGCTGAATTGATTTTGGTTTATTCTAGAAAAGTTATAATGTTCTGTAAAATTCATCAGTCTCTTTTCTTTCATCCGGTAGCCTGTAATGATATCTGTACGTGTTCGGGAAATTAAGTGATGATTATGATGTTCATAGTGTGTGCTTACTGCTTAACTTTTGTGTTAGTTTGATGTTACCTGCCGTTTACATTAACCTACAAAAACTCACAAACCCACACTTGTTCTGTTTTAATTACCACCTTTGCTGATGAACCTGATGAATTATTCCAGTGGTATGTACACAACTCTTTTGAGCTGCAGGTCACTTAACATAATCATGACATCATCACGGGCCAGAACAAGGCAAAATGATATGATCATTAATGACGATAAACAGTTGATGTGCATTATATATTTTACTCTCATTATATATTTTACAGTCATTGCTGTGTTTTTGCTTGAAATTGGAGGTACCACTTGAAACAAGTCCATAATAGTGAATGAGTGAGACAATAAATGAATAACTTTTGCAACGTATAATTTTACGTATCATAGATACAGTGTAAATCATGCCTCGTGTCTATGTCCGCAGGTTGGAGTGCTGAGTCCACTCGGGAGAAATTTCTACCTGAATATCACACCGAACAATCTTGTTCACCTCTACCTCCATGCAGATGCCGTTGCGCCGGGGTCTGCCAGATCTGTGCGAGTCAGGGAACTTAGTTCAGCAGACTGGGACAGCACGATGTTGTCCAGAGTGACGGAGCCTTCTTGCAGCAGTCGGTCACTGCCGAATATACAGCTGCCAGTCACGAATTGTATTAATGGACGGATAGCACCTAGTTGTGTCATCAGTTCAACAGCGAGCATACCAGTCAAAGATATGATGCAGCAACAGAAGTCACTGTCTGAGCTTGTTGGTTCATTAAGAAACTGCACTTCTGTTAGAACTCAAGCTTTCAGTCATGTCGAACTCTCTTCTGCACACGGAAATAATTTATCTTCTTCGAGTTTGGTTCCACGCAGTTCTTGCTACAACCCATCGAAAGCTGATTCTTTGCATCATCTACAAACTGCTTCATTTATACTGCATGATCAGTCAAAGGTTTTGAATTCACGTCCGAGATTCAGTTCTTCTCGTATACCGGTAGCTCCTCAGCGAGCTTTGAATATGCCTCCTGCATCACAGTGCTCACCCACGCCTAGTCAGGTAAAGAGGCTTCTTCAGACAGCATAATGTATAATATGTACACTGTGAGGCATAGAAAACACACCAAAATTTATCGATCCTAACTTGAAGACAGATGATCAGATTTTGATAATTTTTAGTACTAATATTTCCAACACAACTGGCCATCAAATGACCATTTATGTTTCCGCCTCACCGAACATCTGTTTTTTTTCTCTACTTGGTGAAAACAAAATAATCAAAATATTACATTTTTATTTAATGCAGTGTCATTATTTGATTCAAATAATGCGTGTGTGGCACATTTTGTCCAAATTTTTAGCACTTTGGTTGACAGTTTATCCAATTGTCCAGTTGTGCAACTGTGACAGTAAATATTTGAAATATTGGCCATTTGTGTAAGCACAGGCAGGGAGATGCATTCTCTGTGCATTGATAGCAGTAGCAGTGTTGATAATGTTTTGCTTCAGACTTCAACCAGTCGCTTTTTGAGTTTACTGATATTCATAATCAGCGTCCCGTAAACTTGATGCTGCATAACACTGCAAATATGGTAGAATGGATGGTGACCAGGGCTGTTAAGGGCTACGTATCTGTAATGATTAAATTTACTGATGTTTTTCTTTTTTTTAACTCATGTTACGTTTGTTCTGTTTCCCCAGGTAATGCAGCAACTGACATTAGGTGAGCTGGGAATTTGAATGGTTATTTGATGGCCATTTATGTCAGAAATGTTTATACCAAAAACTACTAAAATTTTGTTATCCTTCTCCATAGTTACTATCATCAATGTCGTAGATGGTTTTTGGCGTTTTTCTTCATTTCAATGCTGATTTCATGTGTTTTGATTTCCCCAGGTAGTGCAGAAGCATATGTTGGGTGAGGTGGAGACTTGAATAGTCTTTTGATGGCAAGTTGTACCAAGAATAGTTGTACCGAAAATTGTTAAAATCTGATAATCTGCCTTCAAGTTATGATCAATAAATTTTGTGTTTTTTATGCTTCACAGTGTCATCTGTTCTCTGGACACCTTTGTATATATTTAGCGTTTAATAAAAATTTTACAGTGCCCCACTTCATCAATCTTGTTGTGTAGGCAACAGAGGCTCGATCCTTTTTCACTTTAATTTTTTTTTTAATTTATGAACAAACTTTAGCCATTTCTAATATATTGCGCAAGAATTAACTAATTAATTACTATCTAGACCAGTGATTTTCAACCGGGGTTTCGCGGAACCCAAAGGTTTCGCAAGCATCTGCTAAGGGTTCCGCCGCTGGTCAGCAAAAAAGTAACCCAGCGTACGAAATTACGTCAGACCAAGCCATAGAAGTACTACGCACCAAATGCTTAGTTCCAAATTAGCACTTCTAGCCATATACTTTTGCAATTCTTGTTGTTAAATATGTTAGAATATTTGCATTGATCAATAAACACTAACGTATTAGTGCTAGTGTTAATAAACCGTGTGTCCATTTATTGAAAGACTTTTAATGCTTGAAAAATTCTGCTTAAAAATATAAAGAGCTTCACCCATCAGTGCAACTGACTGTGGGGTCCAGACTCCCTGAACTGTCTGTGGATGTAAAAACGTACAAAAAATCCAATGACAATTTTTTCGCCGTTAGTGATCTCCTCCTCATAAGGTGTTTTTGGTTACTGGTGACATAAAATTGCTAAATAATATTACACTAATATGCTCAAGTTAAACAAGTCTTTTGCTTGCTGCTTTATCGTTAGCGTTTGAGGGTTTTGCCCCAGCCTCCCACAGGTTTTCTGCCTCTTGACTCCGCTAGGGACATTGGTTCGTAGACCTCCTGAAAATTCATCCTCGCCTATGTCGCTGGACTTACGGATTATTGCATAAATGCATGGGGTTCCATGAGTGATCGTCACACTTACGTAGGGTTCCGCTGCAGCAAAAAGGTTGAAAAACACTGATTTAGACACTAGGTCAATAACAACGGATGTTTAGCAGCCTTATAGGTTATGGTTACAGTTAGGCTTAATAGGCTTAAAGTTAGTGTTAAGGTTTATGTTAGGATTAGTATTTATTATATTAATTATGATTTCGCCATTTTTACTGAAAACATTTACAGTTTTACAGCATGGAATATTTTTGTTCTGTGTTGTTAAAGGTAACTGGCGCAAAGTTTCGTTTCAAACGAACACCGACCACGCCAGCGCCATCATCTCATGTCCAGTTATCCACCAGTACACAGCAGTCAACAGTTAGTTCAACTTTATCTGTACAGCAGTCTGTTTCGGCCGACATTGGAGTGATGTCAGGCGATCGCTGTCATTCGCGAACAACTTCCTTCGTCACTCCGTCTATGTCTGCCGTCAGTCAAGTTGCTGGTACTGCTGTGGATGATATGTGGGTCGCAGGTGAGTTAGAACTGAAGTTTCTTTTGTTATATCATATCAGAATATTCCGATACAGTGTATGCGGTTAAAGATGGCATTGCACAGTATACAAGTTGAAACAGGTTAAAATTTTGTTAAAGGCAGATTTCAGTGTATCTTGAGATGTTTTTGAAAGCTGCATCATTGATAATAGATCTCAGCTGATTAGAAGTTGGTTTCACTTATGTCAACCAGCATAACAAGAAAAAAAGGCTCTCTTTGTTTCTCTGTCTGTCTGAATTTTGTACACATGCAAGGCTTGATATAGTTGACATCATTTACTTCAAGTCTGTCTTTTTGAGACTGTGGCACCGCCAGCTATACTGCTAATATTGCGTGTATGTTTAATGTAACTGGGCTACTGTCGGATGGGATGTCTGTTAATTGTACTGATCAGTTTGCATGTGAAAAACTATTTTTTTGTGTTTTATGTCTCCATGCCAGAGGATTTTTTTATGTTGTCTGGTCATCGGTTCATCCGTCTCCAGGCTGAAATAATTATCTTACTGCCAGTTACAGATCTGATGTTGAAGTAAGCAAGTAAATACATTTGTGGTATATAATAATAATATTAGTGATATAAATATAATAAAATAATAATAGTATAGTGCACAGTGTCAGCGACGAGACCCTTTTTAACCAGTTTAGCTGTGCAATCTGTGTGATGATTCGATGGTGTTGTGGTGTGTCTTGATCTAAAGCAGTCGGCAAATTTAAGAAGTAACTACGTGGGTACTCAAAAAACTTGCCACACATTTACCGATAACTAAAGTCTGAGCTGTTGTGTAGAAAAATTGCAAAACATTTTAAGGCATTGCTTTTGCCGTACACTGAGGTTGTTGTTATTTGTGTGTAGATAATGTTGATGATGACTTGTTGCGAAACCTCGCCGACGAGTTCTCAGCTGACTTCTAACTAGTGCTTAGCGCTTGTTTGTATTGCTTCAGTTATTTTCTGCAGTTTTTGTTAAGCATTGGTGCACAGCGTTTTACTTGTGGGCCACATCTGCCTCAGATGGGTTATTGGCTGGCCTGTAACGTCCAATAGAAAAACACCAAAATGTGATAATATGCTTACAAATTATATTTGTTTGTGCCATCTTATGTAATTGCTTTTCGGACTTGTTTTAAGTGGCACATGCCTTCAGTTTCAGGTGGGAACACAGCAGTTTGGTAAAATGTCTGCTGTTTATCATCATTAATGACAACATCTCCGGTTCACGTTAAGTTAATATACAAATACCAAATTCTCTATCTGGATCGTATAACGATAGTAGCGTGGCACCATCTTGTGAATGATATAGATTTGTGTCGCAGCCCAAAATTGACAAAAAATCCATAAAACCCCCTATTTTGGTGTTTAAGGTCATTCAAGGCCAACCGAGAGCCAGTGTATGACTTCCTATTAGTGATTAATAGTAACCTAGGCCCTATCTCGCACCAATACTGAGATACAGCGACTTATTGGCCAAAAATCGCAAATTTTGCCCACCCTCCTCTCATTTAGGACCCTGGTTTGGGGTGACCTTTCTCGAATTTATGGAAAAGTTTTATGGTTCCTGAAACTAGAGTCTTCCAGGCACCCAACGGTAAAGATTTGGTGATCCTAGCTTGCACTGTTTTTGACTGATCCACCCGTGTGACAGACGGACAGACAGACGAACAGACAGACAGAATTGCGATGGCTAAGACGCGCTGAAAGCAGTAGCTCCTTTTGCACGTAAAAAGTCTTGCACAAGGGTATTGAAGAATTATGTTGATCTATGCACAAAGTCTGCAATATTTAGTGACTGCAGTTTACAATTTGCTTAATTATGCAGTTTTGTTTAGCATGTTTGTAATGAATTGAAGTGGTAAGAATAACTGCAATTCTGCAAGCTATTTGTGATGATTCTTACTTTGAAGCTTTTTAATTTGGTAGCAAGCAGTGCATTCGTCTTGTGCCGAAGATTTAATTAGTTTCCCAAATGGAGACACTGTCTTCACTCCCAAATACTTGCATTGTCATACCGCTTGACACCTTATAGTAACTATCCAACTGTATCTTTACCAACCCTTTAAAATCACTCGTTTCCAAAATATGGGTGGTAACTTTAACCCCAAAGTTTGCATATCGCATTATGGCCATACTGTATCAGTGGAATGGTAACTATTAACCATAACAAGTTATTGACATCTACCAATGCCACATTTCAATTGTCGACCTTTCCCTTCTCACAAAAACAGCGATATTGCCTTACATATTGACAGGCAATTCGGTTGGCCATCCTAGCAACAGCTGGGCTTTTTAGTCCGCCGGGAAACGATAGTTTTGGGATTGGACTCGTGTTTTACTGCATATGTTTTATTTCGCCAAGGTATCTCCGAGCTGCATCGGCCAGTCGTGGCAAAATTTTGCACAATGATCAGAAGTGAATTGTGTTTCATAACACGTCCAAAATTTTGGGGGCCCTCCCCCAAGAAAAATTAGGGCCAAAAACAAGCAAAATTTGGTGCAATTTTGGATGGCTTCAAACTTTGATGGCGAATATTTCCGGAATGGATGAAGATATTTGAAATACGACATGTATGTGATCTACCGCGATTCCTACAGTGTTCTGCAAAGAAGTCCCATGAGCATTGATGCACTAAATATGGAGATCTTGATGTGTAGTCATACCCACCCAAATCACTATTCGGAAAACCATATTTTGGCCCTTAGAAGGTGATACGCCCCCAAATTTTTACTTGTGCTAGAGAATGACCAAGTCTTGTTAGCGTACCCTAGTTTAGTAAATGCGTGCCTATAACTTTGGCGGTAGTGGGAGTAGCTCCACGAAACTGGCACGTGACATTGCCTTAGGGTGGGGATGATAACTCTGGTACAACTTTTGAGGGGCACCGCCCCTTCAAAATTTGGGAGGTAAAAAACGTTCAAAATTTGGTGTGATTTAGGAAAACTTTCGAGTTTGACTGCAACTATTTTTGGAATGGATAGGTTTATCGATAAGCGGATAATTATCAAGCGGGATCCCTCTGGAGTTAAACAGAAAAAAAATTTGTGAACTTTGGTTCACTGACCAAAAAGTTAAAGGTGTGCATGTTTGTTGACCCACCCTAAGTCGACAATGCGCGTTCTGCGTATGCTAATGCGTTTAAACGCAATAGTTATGTCTGTGGTCACGAAGTAAATCAAGAGAGTGACAGTCTGTATACAGGAGTTCCGCTCGCCTCTGATAAGTACTTTTTTCGAAAAAAAATTTTAATCGCACATCTCTACAGCGTTTTGTTGTTTGAGATATCAATCGCATCCGGGATATAAAATTTTGTCAACAAAAGGTGTTTAGGTTATTTTTTCATGACTAAAAGTATTTTTTGTTGTTTACAAACGTTATTTGGTTTTAGAATTGTGGATATAAGTTGCGTCGGCCAATAGGTTTGCACAGTATTAGCAGCAGCAACGCTTACTTGACTTGAGACGAGATACTCAGGTGATCCTAATCCTCGGGGCGGGACGGATCGTCGGGGCGTTAGGAGTAGGGTTAGGGTTAGGATCACCTACGTCACAGTTTAACCAATCAGAAGGTGCCCCGACGATCCGCCCCGCCCCGAGGATTAGGATTACCCGAGATGCTCGACTTTGTTTTCGTCAAGGCCAACCTAGTCACAAAACTTCGACCTAAATGTTAGCCGTCATCGTAAGCTAGGCCCAACCTAATTTACACAGAAGAAATGCCAATTATGCGGACGTTTTTTGAGAAAAACGCAAGTTACGTGGACATTACATGGACGGCTAAAAGCGTCTGAATTTTTTGCTACGCATGACTATAGTTTGTATTCTGATTACAAATCCATCGTCTAGTATTGGAAGTCAGTGTACAAACAGTATTAGTTTAGTTTTTTGCAGGGTTGTTAATATTGCAGTATCGGTATCGCCACCACTACTATTGGCGATACTTTTGGGGTATTGGCATGACTATTGCCGATACTTTTCGTCAATACTTTTCGTCCGTAGTATTGAAATGGGTATCGGCGATACTTTTTCAGCTATTTTTTGGCAATATTCGATACCAGTGCTTTTGTCAGCAAGCAACGCCGCTGCGGCTGCTGCACGATGACGCCCGAAGCACAACAACGCGGGTGTCTGTCCGCTCGCATGAACGGTGCACCGTGCAGGGAGACGTAAACTACATGCGATGGACACACGTGCTTGGGTCCTTCTGCTCCAAGGATGGAAGAACAAATGTCAAGACTCTCACAACAGACTCAGAAACGTTTGCTGTGAAACCCGACCACGAGCTACAGTTCAGCTGACACTCCGCACTTTTGCTCTGCGGGTGATAGCCCAGCCCCTCCTCACGCAACATAATTACTGCCGTCAACTGTCGACCACGACTCGTTGACGAGCACTAGAAGCTGCGTTTTATTCAAACTGTTCAATTCTCTGAGGCGAGCAATATAATTCTCGGTATGGAGATTTTTCTCAAGTCTTGATTCTCGTGAGTCTCGTTAAGATCTGTACTTAATTCCATACCAACAACTGGATTTACTTAATCACTGCATCAGCAAGCAAGTATTGCAAGAGATTTTACGGACATTTCCAATTACGCCGAAACATCATTCATTCATTCGAAGTTTACTAAGAACAGACCAAATGCTGTTACACAATAAAAAAGACTTGACACTTGCCGAAAATAGTCCATGCTGATACAAAAATGTCAATATAGAGCATGCTCATGATAAAGTTTTTGTCATTGCTGACTGATGTACGGTAGTTTCTGGTTTTGAAAGTTGGAAGTTGTGACTTTGGTTGTGAAGACTGTAATGCTGCTCGCATTCAGAAGGAAGGAGCGGATGTAGTAGGTGAATGTTGCCAGTAATCTGTGCAAAAAGTTTGTTATCGGCATCGTCGTAGAAACTGGCGAAGGTTACTGAACTGTTAGCTTGGTAACTGAGTTTTGCCGACCTTCTTACAAATGCTTTCATGCAATTTCTGTCGTCTGAGGTAAATCCCCATTTAGGGGGCCCTGCCTGTAAAGTACAGAAAGTTAGAAACACATTTTTAATGTATAATCAACAATAACTGATGTCATAGCTAGCATAGAAATCCTTTATCCTGTCATCGGAATAATAATTTATTTACAGTCGTGATGAACGGCAACTACAGTTTGGTTACTTAAAGTCATTCGATTGTCAAACAGCCACAGTTTAATGATATATTGAAACTTTTTCTTCACAGAATTTAGTAAATTAACATAAATTTGCATATGTGCGTTAATTTTTTTAACGTGCGTTAATTTTTTTAATGCACGTTAATTTATTACGGTATTAACGTGTTAATTAATGTGTTAATTTGACAGCTCTACTAAAAACGTTATTAGCATATGCATTTAAGTTACCTGTAGTTTATTTGATAGGTGGATTTGATAGATGGATCAAGCAGCCAATGTGTTGCCTGAAGCCGAAAGAAGAAATGCTGATGGAGCAGAGGCAGAAATCTATTGTGTATGTCGAAGTGCAGATGTCAGCCGATTTATGATGTAAGAGCAATTTCACCATGCTGTTGACTTTTTAACTCCACTACATGTGCGTGTTTCATCTGTTTCTTAATGCACAGTTTCGCAAATTTTATTTTACAGTGGTAACAGAATAGTAATATTTAAGTTTCCTGCAGACAAGAATTTTTTATACGATGTCTACTTTAGGCATAAGCATACAGATAACAATTAATTTTTATAATAAACATGCATCGATATATAGTATATGATTCAAATATGGAATATTAATATGTGATGTGTGTGTGACATGCTTGGCAAATTATACTAGTTTACTGTGAAGTTACTTGTCTGTTCTTTCTGTAGTAGCTGCAGTTGTTGTTTGATTAGTGACTAGAGTTGCCTGGAGAGTAGAGAGGTAATATCAAACGAGCATGGCCTGTTATATACTAGTGCACTAGGAGCAGGTATACTGTGCTTAAGATTATGCACTGTGTAGTAAAGCCCAAATTCCATTACGCCGACTTTCACCGAAACTTTCCTGCGGGGAAAGTTCATGACAAAGTCACGGACTTTTCACAGACACAAATCATGAAAGTCGGCGACATGATTTGTGTCACGGACTTTCATGATTTGTGTTCGCGACAAGTCCGCAACTTTGTCGCGAACTTGTCCAGGACTTTGTCACAAAGTCGGCGTAATGGAATTTGGGTTTAACTAGGCTACAATTGCGTAAACTGCTGTTTTTTTAATGTGCAACAGCAGCTACTGCTATAGCATGTCTTAGCCATCGCAATTCTGTCTGTGCGTCCGTCCGTCTGACTGTTCGTTGTCACACGGGTGGATCAGTCAAAAGTGGTGCAAGCTAGAATCACCAAATCTTTACCGTCGGTTGCCTGGAAGACTCTAGTTTCAGGAACTGTAAAGCTTTTCCATAAATTCAAAGAGGGTCACCCCGAACGAGGGCGCTAAATGAGAGGGGGTAGGGAAAATCTGCGACATCCAGCTGATATGGCGTTGCCAGAGCGAGATAGTGGCGCCATCTGGTGATTACAAGTAAGACACTATAAGCTTAGGGCCTACATATTTAGTCGCAGGGCGTCTGGCGCCATCTGGTGAATGATTATGTTTTACTGGGCCTTCTGTGAAATTAGCCAAAAGCCGTATGGATGAGATCTATGGATGAAGTCTACACACCACTAGCGTACGACGGTGCACCGCTGTTACGCATTCCTGTTTGTGCTAGCAGAGCTTTACTTGTTCGCAGTTGCTGAGCTCCTTGTAAATTAGCTTAAATTCAAAGCTACTTTTTAGTCTGCTGTCTAAATTTTAAAATTGTACCCCGGTTTTCTTTTCTGATTGATGCAAGTATAGTAATGTGTATTGTGTTATTTATTACGGAAAATTAGAAGTTGTGACAATATCATAGTGTATGAGTGTTAGCAAGTGTTACAGTCATGCATTGCGTGCAGTGGCTGTGAGGCGTGCAACGAGTGGTATCATGGCGATTGTATCAATGTGACAGCTGAAGAGGCGCAGTTTATCAAACACTGGTACTGTCATATTTGTCGTGGTGAGTGAGCCAGTTGTCTATTATTTCTGGGTAGTTTTTATTGCTTGCTGTGCCTGACTTTTCAGTGAGGTGCTTAAACATTTATCTAGAGCATTGTGAAGTAGGTAGACTAGGTACGCTACATACTATGTAGTATTGTGAGACATAAAGAAATACTTGGGCCTATTGCTGTAACAACAGCAACACTGATGATAACAATTCTACTGATAACAACAGTTTTGTATAGAGCATCGGTCATTCTGACAGTCATTCTAGGTTATTTAGTCTTCTGTTATAACTTTTGAAATACACAAGATGTAGTTCTGGGTTAAAATAATATCAATAATTTAATAATATGCTAATTTGTCAGCCACTGGCATTCAAAATTCGTGGTGCTCCCACTTTTCAGAGATAGATTTTTAAAATGCTTTGGGGAGTGTGGGCGGGTTTTCAATGGCAGCTATTGGAGACTCTCTTTTCCTTGGCAGCATATTTTTGTTCTGCTCCAGCGCTGCAGCTTGATCTTAAGCGCTGCAGCTTGATCTTAATCAGTGAAGCATTGTTGATAGCAATGAAGCATCAGACTTTTAGTCACTCCAGATTGTGTTTTTAGCTTTTGTTTTAACCCCTGAGAAAAAAAATTATTGTCATGCTTGTTGTGCTGACATAGTAGGTTTAGTTCAAGATTGCTCCGTACATTTGCAATTGCCTGCCAACTTCTGGACTATGCCAATTTAATTAAGCCCTCCATTCATTTATACGCTGCTAATGACACACGTACCTAGCCAGATTTCTTGTATTAGATGTATCTGTGCAACATTGGCGTTGTCAGCCAATTATATTCAGTGTTCATTTGTTTTGGTTTTACAGAACGAGATTCAACGCTGAAAATCAAATACAGCAAGAAACATCGGATGTTTTCCGATGGTGACAGTGGCCATCACCATCAGCACAAGAAACTCAAGATATCGGCGGACGACTATGCAGCGAGGTCGAATGAGCTGTTTGAGCGCAACGTGTTTGCAGACGTCAGCCGTGATCTGGAGCACAGTGATCGTAGACATAGTGGCTCGACTAGCAAGCACTCGACCAGTAAACATGATCACCACCACAGCTCTCATCACTACTCCAGCAGTCATGATAAACATGAACAGAAGAAACAGCTCAAGGTTCTGACTCTGTTTATTTTCTAGACACAGTGTTTTTCTCTGTTATACCAGCACATTGCTGCTGGTAAGACAATTAGCAGAACAGAGTTTATTTTATAACCACTAGTTCTAAGTGTAGAAATGTTATTTTATTATACTGTCTATCCGTTCAGGCAACAGCTCGAAAACAAGTTATCCAACATTATGTGTCTCACTGTCTCTGTTGCTAAGCAGTATAATTTGGTATTTGCCAAATGGTAGTGATTGATTGTTTGGAGGGTAATCTACTGTCAGAAACTAGTGGCTTCCTATGACTGTCACTTCATGTGCATGGCTAATAGAAGCCAGTTTCATACTCAGTTTTGAGACTTGAGTGAATGCATTGGGCCATGCTTCGATGCCATTTATGTCTGTTAAAAGCTGACATTTCTGCTTCCTTCTAGGTGAGTCGTATCTTGTATAGGTCTTTGTTGACTGTGCCCTTTCAGTTCATTTGCGGTTAAACTGGTCTTCTCTTATATCTTGGTACATTCCAGTGCAGCGCTTGCTGTCGTATGCACTGGTGATCTATTTTCATCACGTGTTTATTGTTCAAGCCAGTAAAAGTTTTTTTTGTTATTTTTTTACTTTTCACAGTGTTGAAAGTATTGTGAACACGTGTGGTGTACAGCAGCAGGCATTTGATCGCAAGAAGTCGTCACGTATGTGTGGTAATTGTGAAGCATGCACACGGACTGAAGACTGTGCACATTGCGACTTCTGCAAGGTGCCACGTGTTGTCTTTTTGTCGTATCATTGCTTACGGCTAGTTTCTGGTTCTTCGCAGTTGGTCAAACAATTTAACTCGCATTTCGGTTAACTGGTTAGCAAATTAACCACTTGTGCGTCTTTAGTTATGATGTTTAACGGTGACTGACATGTGTAGTGAAATCACCTGAATTTTTGACATGCAGTGCTCAGTAATGGCAGAAAGCATGCAGTCTGACAGATTGATATGAGTTCAGCTAGGAAGAGGTTCATCGTGAATGCAACAATTGTCACGCCAGGTCATGTAGGTTGACCACCCATTTAAGCTGCTTTCAGCCATAGATGCCATTACCAGTTTGTACCACCATTTCTGCCTTCGCTCAGTATCACTGCTGCATGATTTTCTTATTGCTTTCCATATATTCAGTGAAACATTTTAGGTGTATTATGGTTTCAGTGCATCTTGCCATCATGCAAGAATAGCTAATGAGTGTGCTTTCTGCTGTTGTCTTTTTAACTCACAGTGACTTGCTTCTAAGATTCATGCTGTGTTGCTTTTTTATGTTTTTTCAGTCTACTTATTTTCTTGTGTCTGTGATTGCACTGGATGTGAAGAGCTATGCTGGTTTTTATGTGATTTTCACTTTGCGTATTTTCTGCATGTATGATTCTGTAGGATATGAAGAAATTTGGTGGACCAAACCGGCTGCGTCAGAAGTGTCGCCTGCGACAATGCCGTAACTATGTAATCAAGCTTATGTGTTTAATGATAGGACTATGAGTTTAATTTTAACTAACAGCTAAGAGCAGTGATGTAAATGAGACTAATCTGCAGACTAAGACCACAGTACTTAATGTTGAAAGCAAAACCAATAGCAGAAACTTGTAACAAGATTGACGATTAAGACCAATAAATTCTGGTCATTGCGACCCAATGCTGATGATTACGGAACTGAACTTTCTTTAAATTGATGCGCAGTCACTTGGTAGCTTACTGAGTTTAGGTCAGGATCCACTACAGACATCACTTAAGACCAAAAATGCAAGATCAAGATTTAAGACCAAGTCTTACTGAGTTTAGGTCATAGCTTTGTGTTTAAAATGACAACAAGCTGTATGAATTAGGCATGTTTGATGTAGGGCAGGCCACTGCTTTTGGGACATGGTGTATATTCAATTTATATAACTGTATTAGTAACTAACTAGACATACAAGTCTTTGCACGTTTGTGATAATGGTTTAATGTTCATTCACACCATTGGGGTTTTGTAAAGAGTATGAAATCATGCAGTCATAATATATTAGTGGTTGATGTTAGATCTGTTTACTTATGTTGGCTGACCTGAGCAGAACTTATGTTGTTGTTCAGGGTTTATCAACGACTGCGCTGAGTAACATTACTCGTTCAGGCAGTTTCACTGAAGCAGACACCAAGTAACACTTATATACTTGTTGAATCTGTGTCTTATAATATTTCTTTTTGCTTGACCATTGCACCGTGCTAATTGGTTAGATTGTAATTGTAGTTACAAAGCTTCTTAGCGACATTGTTGACATAACCCTGGCAAATGTAGTGCCGTATCGTACTTGTTACTACCCTAGGGTCTTGAACTGATGTCTTTAGCCCTCTCAGCCCACATATAGCCATTCATAGGCTGCCGTTATTATTTTCTACCAGCCATGTGGTTTGCCTTCCCAGCTGCAGAGCATGAGTGACCCGCGGCTGGTGGTACAAAATTATACTGCTTGGTGACAGGCACAACTGGCACACATGTGCCACACAGTTTGCCCAGAGTCATTACTGGCAGTGAACTGGCCAGGAGTCAAACTTGTGAAAGATGAGTAGCCACTAGCCCAGGGCCATCTTTTGCCAGCGCGGGGCCCTTGGCACTGACTGACCTTAGACTTTAACTTCTTCTCCCCACCCCTTTCCGACATTTTTTTTTCTAGATGTTTTTTGCCTGAGTTCAAGTTGTGACAATAATTTTATCTCTTAAGGCGATGAAAATTAGTTAGATTGATCAATCAATCCATTGTTTGTTGCGGCGATCGCCACCTTTGTGTGGGGGCCCTTTTGGGGTGCGGGGCCCTTTGCACAGTGCCAAGGTGCCACACCCTAGAAGACGGGCCTGCACTAGCCGCAAAAAGATTGGCTATTCAAACAAAAACTTGGTTTGCCTGAGTGTACAAGGTGCGGCAAAAAAAGTGGACCCCTAAAGTTTTTCACTGTTTTCACAGCAATCGTGTGGAATTTTAATTTAAAATTTTACAGATTTATTTAGTAAAACCATCTAAATTTAACTGTTAGGTAAAATGTGATTCTGTTGAATAACGACAAAGTTACAGATTTTTTAACATGACCGCCTACTGATTTTTCAGCATTCCAAAATATTCGGCTACAACATCAATTTGATAACATCGTTGAACAACACAGTCAAATAATGATCAGATGCCAGAATTCCATTGTCACTGCGAATGTTCAAAGTGTTCACCGCCAGCTCCAAGCTGCAACACCAGCCTCCAGTCACCTTATTTGAGAAATCTTTTACAGCCTTGTCAATCGGTCCCTGTGGTAGGTTGTCCCAGATAACCTGAAATGCTTCCTTGAGTTCGGCGCATGTTTTCGGCTTTGTTTTAAGCTTGCGGTAAGCCTCCAACATTGCACCCCATACGTGATAGTCCATTTGGTTTATATTTTGTGAATTTGGAGGCTGTTGGTCTTTTGTGGTGATATCTGGACAGCTGGCCTGCAGCCAGTTCTGTGCGCTGCGCTGCATTGCGCGCTGTGTGTGCTTATGCACCGTCCTGCTGGAAGATGAATTCAGTGGGCAGCCGACGATTGCTTTTAAGGAACGATAACATAGTGATAATTTATAAACAATATAAATTACTGTTTGTCAAAACGTCACTGTGACGTCATCGGCAGTAATGTGTAACCAGTTTTTGAAAATTAAATAGCATTTTTAGCTTGAACTTTGTTAATGCTGAAAAATTGGTAGGCAGTCATGTTAAAAAGTCTACAATTTGTCGTTTTTCAACAAAATCACATTCTACTTGGCAATTATATGTAGAAGGTTTCACCAAATAAAGCTATAAAATTTCATGTTAAAATCCCAAACAGTTGCCGAGAAAATGACGAAAAACTTTTGGGGTCTCCTTTTTTGCCGCACCCTGTATATTAATTGCAGTTTTAGTCTTCATCTGAAGGGTTGGCTTTGTTCCACACACATGGTTGGTCCTGTGGCAGAAAAACTTCTGTTGCCATAACTGTCGTGTGCATAGAATGACGTATGTCCTGTGGCCAGTGGATGGTGTCAAAGAAAGGTGAAGATGCTTCGCTTATTTTCATTGAGTGGGTGTTTTTTTCAATGAGCTTTTGCTGCTGATAATTAACTTAATGTTGTTTTCCTGCAGGTATGCAATGGATGACCCGGCTTCATCTCGCCCGTTCTCCATCGTCCCAGAAAGAGCAGCAGCAGCTGCTGCCAGAAAGGTAAGGCCTGTCATTGAATTTATGTAGTGAGCTATCTATACTGCTTTGATTGTCATTTGAACATGCAGTATTCAGTGTATGCGGGTAATTGTTTTGCAGCAGGAGTATTTTAGCTTCATTGGACAAACCATTTTTTTTATCTCACACAGCTGTGTCTAACTGTCAGCATAACCTGTGACGTTGAGATGCACGTACATTGTACAGCATTATTACTTTTTCTTATGCTTATGTTTGTTATTATGAATTTACTTCATTTTTAGTCTGTAATGCCACAAAATATTTTCATTATGTGTTGTCTTGGGCAAACGATGCACCCAGTTTAATGTATACTTTGTCCACTGTGCTGTGGAACTTGTTTTTCTTATCTCAAATGTTATTTTAAAATTATTTTTCCTGTCTTTGCTTTTTCAGTGAAATACTAATACACGGATACTAAATACACTATAAATTTGTATAATGCAGATACACAAACCGTTTATAATGCTCTCAAAATTACTACAGAGCAAACAAGAAATTTTTAAAGAAGCATTTTAAGCGTCAGTGGAAAGAGTCAATCAGTTTATTTCTAGCCGGACACCAAAAAGGAGCCAGCACTGTAAGTTGAGCACTTCAGAACAGGGTCTAGCAGTTACTACTACTATGAATTTTTTTAGCTTTGATCGTATTACATGTAGTGTGTGTTTGGTGCAGGCGACGTCTGAGCATCGAGACTCTAGCACTGACTACTACCAGTATCGTGAGTCGTCTCGTCACAGCTCGGCTTGGTCCTCACGTCAAGATGTCAAGACAACTTCACGCCGTCATGACAGAACCAAGTCCCACACTAGCAGAACTCATGCTGAGGTTCTACTGCTGCTGCTGCTGTCTGTTCATTAACCCTGAAGATTGAGATTAATCAATCGTCATTCATTGCAAACTTCTCGTCTACAGTTTCTGAGACTGTTTTGAAATCCTTGCCAGTTGGTTGTGTAGAAGATAATTTTTCACGTTTGGTTCTGTTCTTGCATGCAGGATAAGAAGAAGTTATCCAGTAGCCGATCGAGATCTGATCACACAGTTGGTAGACACATGCATAGAGCTGCAGATGTGTACTATGATAATGTGAATCCACGACAGTGCTATGGACCTGGATGTGTTGAAGCTGCTCGCTATGGATCCAAATACTGCTCTGATGAATGTGGCCTCAAGTTGGCTAACAAGTATGCTGGCTGGCTCTAGTTTATTATGCATTTTTAGCCAGTGCATTGAATATTTATTTCGTATTTTATTTCGTAGTTTTCTGTAAAATTACCTGTTGTTTTTTTGTCTTGTTAACTTTGTCCTTCTGTATTAAGTGCAAAAGTTAATTAATTTAATGAAAGTCAATTTATTAATGCAGTTGCTAATATTTAGGAAAAAAATTAAGTGATTTCTTATTGGCTTACCCCTTACTGTCACTATGACTACTTATACTACAGTCACTACTACTAGGGCTGCTACTACTACTGTTACTTCTACTGGTGTCTGCGGTGTGTTATAATCATATATTTGAGATTTTGTTGGTGCGTATCGAAGATTGGCAGTCATCACCATGCATTACTCTGTTACCGCTGCTACTGCTGCTGTTACTGCTACTGCTAATGTTCGTGGTGTGTTGTAGCCGTATCTTTGAGATCTTGCCGGTGCGTATCAAGGACTGGCAGTCGTCACCATGCATAGCGGACGAGCGGAATCGTGCAGCGCTGGAGCGAATCCGTCATCAGCAGCTACTGGCACGGGAAAAACTCCTGGCACTCGATCGCCGACGACGCGACCTGGATGCCATGATTGACCGCGCAAAACATCTCACTGTTCAGCCCGAGGCAGACGTAAGTAGTAGCAGCAGAAGTAATACTAGTTGTAGTAGTATTAGTAGTAGTAGGCAGTGGCTGTTGTAGTAACAGTAGTACCAGCAGCAGTATGGAACACTGGCTACTTGGCCGTGCAGCTCTAACAAATTGACATTTCTGGATGTCGTGATCTGTCACTGGATGTTTCCTACATCTCAGGAGTTAGGGGGCAGGAAGTCATCATGCTGGCAGCATGCACTTTGTGTAGCAGTAGTAGTAGTAGTAGTTATTGTTGTAAGTTGTAGTTGTAGCTGTTGTCATTATCATCATCGTCGTCCATTGTAGTACTAATAGTAGCAGTAGTTGGAGCCGGATGTTAGTGCATTGTCAGCGACTTTGCTCTGCCGCTGATGGTAACCACTGTGTGCAATGTGTTGCAACTTAACCGATTTGGCTGGCAAGCCTTTGCTGTGGTTGTTCCACAGCTCTGGAACTACACTGTGTCTCAAAAAAGCCGTCACACTTTGTCATTGTTCGTATCTTCACCAAATATTAACCAATTTTCAAATTTTGCTCATTTTCACACTCTGTGGACAATTTGCAATAAGGTAGTTATTAAATATCTCACCACACCTTATCTGTGTTGCTACACTACCTTGTGAAATACAGAATTAGAAAATCACTATAATCGGACTAAATACATCACAAAAACTTATCTATTGAAACAATTTTCTACTAATTTGCTTACTGAAATTAAGTTATGCTTAGTTTTCGATACGTGACCGGCGTTTGTAAACAAAAACAAATGATATTATTGTGAATAACGGTTTTTAATGCGGTGACATAATACCAGCATTGTAACATGCCACTTAGTAACAAAAACAAGACAGTGATTAAAAATTATACTAGTTCAAAAAATATGGTTTGCAGAGGATACTGATGGGATTTTTGAAGACATGCTGCAAAAGGGAAAGAATGGGCATTTTACTAAAAAGATTTCAGAAACGTGAAGTGCTGACCAAAGGCATGAGGCTGCTGATCGAAATGCATGCATTTGAAGAGAACGGGACCACTGTGGATGTACTGCTAGACCCAGTAAGCCAGGAAGACCAGAAACAAACGTGCATGTATCTTTCAACACACCAGATGCCAAAAGAGATGGTTGTAACACAGTATAGCATCATACAGATCATTCACTGCGATCTTAGTATTTTACAAGGTAGTGTAGCAACACAGTTAAGGTATGGTGGGATATTCAATAATCGTTTTATTGCTTATTGTCTAGAGAGTGTGCAAGTGAAAGAATGTTGAAAATCAATTAATATTTCGTGAACATACAGAAATAAAGTGTGGCGTTTTTTGAGACACAGCGTAGTTGCCATTTGCTGGCACCAACATATTTAACTGTTCAAGCAAGTGCTGAAAACGTTGCTGTTTTGAGGAGTTGCATCTTGTTGCAGATGATGGCACTTTTGAGGAACAACAGTTCTTGATGGATGGGTCTAGAGCGAAGTCTGTTATTACATTAACATTTGTGAACTGTGCAGAACGCTGACGTGGATGAGGAGGCTGAGTTGAACATATTCTGTGTGACTTGCGGCATTGAGATTTCACCCCGCGTTGCTCTTCGACACATGGAGAAATGCTTCAACAAGGTTACCTCTGCCACTGCTTTTGTCTAGTAATAAGTATTGTACATTTTCAGTTAGCGTTTTTAGAATTGGTTTGACTGCTGCCCAGTGCACTGTGCACTGGGCAAAGTATTCGCACACATGTGCCTCTGTTCACGAAGCAGTATAATTTGGTACCGGTCAAAGGGTGGTGATGCTCTGGAGATAAGAAGGTAATCATAGGTCTGGCATCACGCTGGCCATGCATCACAAACTTTGTGGTTTATATCATCCGTGGAATCGATGGCCTGTGTAAGAGAAACAAGCACCGTGCCTGCACGCTTTTGTGGGGTATGGCCCCCTTTACATTACTTTCTGCAGATGGACAAGATGCATGTTGTGGCCTGTTAGAACAATGAACTCTTATTACCAGTACTAGAAACGCCCTGCCCTATGGGCGGAAGTTTTCTGCCATGAAGCACTACACAGTGCGCTAAGCTGATGGGCTTGGCAGAATCAGCGGGAAAGAAGACACAAAAACTCAACCCCCGCCCCCTCAGGCTGTCTATGGGGCAAGTGGGGGTCAAGGTGGAGGGCACATACCTAAGGCTCAAGGACTCAAATGCCGCGGTCGGGGTCTGTAACCGTGCAACAGGGAAGGCGCTAGAGGGGGCTGACAGACAGACAGACTTTCCATGCATTATAGTAAGATTTGGAGAATTGCAGTACTTGTTGCCAGTTTCTAGGGAATTCTTTCTTTCTTATGTTTGTATTTTGATGATTCATAGATGGACACTTTAATGCTGTGTCAATGTGAAAAAGCTTTCGTTTGTATTATGTTACAGAATTATGTTATTCAGTTTTTTGCTTGGGTTGTAGTTTGAGAGTCAGACATCATTCGGTTCACACTACAAGACGCGCATTGAAGGCGATTCAATGTTCTGCGACTTCTACAATGCACAGCAGAGAACCTACTGCAAGCGACTCAAAGTGCTCTGCCCAGAGCATCTCAAGGAACCCAAGGTTGGACTGTTCCTCTCTGCCATATGAGCATTGCCTGTGCTCTGTTGCTGTATTATTATCCATGAACAAAGTAATTCGGCAAGAGGCGGAATTGCCAGATGGCAGCACAGGACTGATGTTTTGGCTGCAGTTTGCATTTGCATGTTTCTGCTGAGGGTTTAGACCACCATACGTCCCCTTCTAATGCAGTTTGTAGTAATAGGTGGAAACACATGCACTGTGTGAGTGATTCTGCTTTTGGTGCAGTAGTGCTGTCATCGTGGCACAGCTTGAATGAGAGAGTTTGCTTGTTTGTCTGATAATGTAGAAGAGCACCGGATAGCCACCAACCACTGAACCAGTCCAATCATTTTGAGCCACAGATCTGCCTGTTATGCTGCCATTATTATCCACATTGTGTGCGTTATAATTTGCTATATTATTATTATACAGGGTGGGCCAAAAAAACCGGACCTGTTTGAGCGTTGATAACTCAGCGATGGTTAGTGGTAGAAAGACGTGTGATACGTCAAAACTTTCAGAATGCTGTAAAAATAAATGACAAATTTGCATATTGGAGCATTTAAATATTCTTTGCCTAATCTGCATAAATATTCGTCACCCCCGAAATTCTGCCAAATTTTACTGTAACACATGGATTTAACATGGACATTTGAGCTTTTATAACTTAGCGATGTTTATTCATGGAAAGGCACGTAATATGCCAAAAGTTTCAAAATTGTGTACAGAAGAAGTGTACAACTTGCATGTCTCAGCATTTAAATATTTTTTGCCTGATTTACACAAATCTGTCCCACCCCTAAAATCATGCTAAATTAGCAGTAACGCATGAATTAAAGTTGATTTTCATTCAGCATACACTGCCATACAGTGAAATATCAGCAATCGTTAACACATACATTGAGTTTACGTAGATGACATTCAACATAGGCAGTTGCCCAGCTTTCGGGCATAAGGGAGTGCAGGCAAATGCCTGATTTCAGGGGTAATGAAAATTTAGGCAAATTAGGCAAAGAATTTAAATCGACTGCTATGCAAGTTTGGCCCTATTTGTCTACAATATTCTAAAACTTTTGATATATTACATGCCTTTCTACGGTAACCATCGCTGAGTTATCAACGCTCAAACAGGTCTGGATTTTTGGCCCACCCTGTAGTACTACCTGTACATTTATTTTTCCGATATTGGCTCGTCTAGCAAGAAAACAGTTGCAGATAAGCACAGACATGCTGCTTATCATAACAAGCACTGGTGACGAGCATTTTAGTGGTATTAACATCGATGATCTTGAATGACCTTGAACTCCCAAAACAGGGGTTTTAGTGTTTTTATGTGATTTTTGGCTGTGGTGCACACTTCAATGGTGAATTGTGACGAAATGGCTGGAGATAGACCAAGACAGCCTGCAAACAGGAACTGCTAAGGCTGTCACGCATCTCATGAGTTTTGCTCAGATTTCTTGTATGAAGCTGTTAGTAGCTTGTTCATGTTCCTGTATGTTAGACATCTGAGAATGAGGTGTGTGGCTGTCCGCTTGTCACGAATGTGTTTGACTTGTCTGGCGAGTTCTGCCGCGTGTTGAAACGTCGCTGTAACCGGCACCATGCGTGGGAGAAACTGCGCAGAGCTGAGGTCGACATGGAGCGTCTCAGACAGGTACCTGACTGACTTTCTGACTGACTGTCTTCTGTTAGCAGTGCCGGATTAAGGGGGGGTGCTGAGGATGGTGCAGCATCCGGCCCATTCAGGAAATAGGCCCACGGCCACAGAGTGAACGAGATTTTTTTGTAACAACCATTTTTGTTGCACGTCAACAACTTAAAATGTTGCCACGAGATGCGTTTTTTGCGAGACCAAACTGCGTAATAATGCGTTTCGACTGCGGCTCCGCCCCAGACATTGTGGTAGCAGCTTATGTTACAGCTTCCCAGAACTTTTAGTCGAATTTGAAGGAAAAAAGAGAAGAGAATTGAATGAAAAAAGAAGATCAAAAAGGGGGAAAGGAAGGGAGAAAATAGAAATAGAAAGGGGGCGCAGTACTACTCCAAAAGTCAAATTCATGGTTAAATTTATGTTTGTATCAAGTTCGAGGCCTGCCAATAAATCACCCGCACTGAGCAGGTAACACCCTTAGTTTAACCCGTGAAGTCAATTATCACCCGCCAACGATGAATGTCTTCCATTTTGGTCAAGATTTGTCTTTATTGTTTAAACTGCTTAAAATTTGTTAAATAGTTGACTCTCACAAAAATGTTTTAAATTGTTGCCACCAGACGTCATATTTTAAGGCCAAAATGTACCAAATTTGAATTCAGCTAGGGCTCCGCCTCAGAGCCCCCTGAAATAGTGTTCCCGCATATTGCATGTACAATTCCAGTAACAACTGTTCACATTGGTATGAGTTCTGTACTGGCAGTTTCTGTGAGTGTCCTGTTTTGTACAATCTTTATGGGTTTGAGGTTGTGATGCATGTGTGAAGTAAAACTTCATCATTGCTAATTATCACGTGACACATATATTGAAACTGTGAACTTATATACAGGGTGGGCCAATAAAAAACTTGCCACTTTAGTTTTGTTTATATTTTTATCCATTATTGACCGATTTTAAAAATTTTTTTCACTGGCACACACTGTGGACAGTTTGCAATCATGTGATTATTATATGTCCCACCACACTTTAAAAGCATTTCTACACTACCTTGTGAAATATAAATTAAATATAATAACAAATAGATATTTTGGTAAATGAAACAAAACAACATTTAAACCAACATTGCAGTGAATGATCTGTATGACACTAGACTGTGTGGGTCTAACACAGTCTAGTGTCATACGGTTCATTCACCGCAATGTTGGACTGAAGAGTTTTTTCATTTATCTAAATGTTTGTTATTATCGTTGGTTTTTCTTACATTTATATTTCATAAGGTAGTGTAGAGGCAAATTTATAATGTGGTGGGATATATAACAACCACGTTACTGCAAATTGTTCGCAATGTGTGCCAGTAAAAGAATTTTGAAAATCGGTCCATTATTGGCAAAGATATGGACAAAAGTAAAGTGGCACGTTTTTTATTGGCCCTCGGTGTACACGCTCTGATGTTTTTTTTTTTAATTTTATAGTGCTGTGTGCGCTTTGCAGTGGATGCTGCTGGACGACCTGTTTGAGCAAGAGAGGCATATCCGTGTGGCAATGGCAAATAGATCGGGAGTTCTTGGGCTTCTGCTGCACCAAACCATTGACCATGACCCTCTTCACCCGTTGAAGACACCGTCTTGATTTGCTAAGACATTGTTTATTTTATTGTTTATTTTTTACTACTTTTGAAGTGCCGACTGTTGCATAGTGCTTGTCATTGGACTGTTTAGAACTCATAGGCTAGCTTAGTTTTTTTTACATTTTCTGTCACATTGTATAAATTGTAAGGTAATCACAGGCATGTGGTAGCATAGCCCTGTGTTAATGGCGACTGGCTATGTCAATGGAGAATGACAAAATTTGACCCCTCGCAGATCCGAAACCCCTTGACTAATCGACACAAAATTTGAAAAAGTTGATTATTTCCGCGAGATGACCTCATGTACCAAATTTCATGCATATCCGTCTACTGGGGGCTTGTCGGCAAATCCATGGTGAAATATAACAAAAATTTTTCTAGTATTATATAATTATATCTTTTTTGTTGACCAACCTACAGGTCAGACAGATTTTCACGCCCGATGGCTCGGATGACGCAGCGTCACGCAAGGGTCAAACCTTTTGGGGAACCAAAATTCAAAGTTCATATTTAACCCCTGAAACATCCCCCAAAGTCAGAAATTTGGCCAAAAATGGACTTTAAAATTTTTGCCCAAAAACGCTCGTATAAAAATTTTATCTATAAACGGCCCCTAATCATCATTGTAGGCCCATAAAAGTTGTATAGTGAATATGCAATATGGCCATAGAAATTAAAAATATGTGGTCATTTTTGACACCTTGCCTACAGGTCAGGTGACACGGGGCATGCACAGTCGACGTTTTAGCCTTCAAAAACATGCCTATGTATAAAATTTTCACCTACAAAATTTCCTTTAATCATCATCATAGCTTCATAACAGTCGTATGGTGAATAGGCAATATGGCCTTGGGAGTTCTAGGTATGTGGTCATTTTGGGCTCCTTACTTACAGGTTATGTGACGCGAAGCATGCGCAGTGAACTTTTGGCCTATTAACATGGGGTAAATGCAATTTTCAGGTTTCACATCTCCATAACAATGCAAGATAAACGCATGGTTACAATGGACCACCAGTAGGAAATGGCATATGCCAAGTGCATTGGTCACCTGACCGATAACATCATGTGACCCCAAAAGGTCAAGGTCATAATCCCCAAATCTTTGAGGTTCCATATCAATGTAACCTTGCATGATGGACACATGGTCATCATTGACCACCAATAGAAAAGTGTCCATGTTGAGTCCGATGGTCATGTCACCGACGACGTCATGTGATCGCAAAAGGTCAAGGTCGTGACCCCAAAATATTTAAGGCTCTGTGTCTTCATAGACATGAAAGGCAGATGGATTATACTTTACCACCAACAGGAAAACATTACTTTTGTAATAAAACAGCAAATATACATGTAAATGTACAAAACGTCAGTTAGGCGATGTGATGGTGAGTGATATCACCTTTTATGATTTTTGCTGTTTTTGATGTGTCAATCATTGCATGCCGCCGTTAACAAGTGTATAAACTGATGTTTTGTACATTTATCATACTGATGACTTATTACAGGTCCATAGCCAGAATTTGCCAAATTAGGGTTTGATTTGCAGGTCAGGAAGCAGTCCTCCATTAATCCAACTATGTGCCTTGGGGAGCAAAGTCCAATACACAAATGTATTTTATGCATTTTGAGGTTGAAAATGGAATCTGGTATTGATGTTTTTTGGTCATTTTTCTGCACCACAACTAACTCAGTGGTATTTTAGGTGTAGCGGCTGTAGCGCCATTGCCCCGCCTCTCCCAATGCACAAATAAAGTTAGTTTTTACGATATCTGAATTCTACATGGCTCTCAGTTTGTTATCCATTATTAACACTAGTGTTTTGTATATTTCTACTTGCTTTTGGCTGCTCTGTGGAAGCAGAATAAAGTTACGTTTTTTGCAAGTAACTATTGCATTTTCATTTCTCAAGCCAATTTAAAGAAAAAATTCTCTCAAACTTCTGTTTTCTGTACATTTTGGTATGACACTGTATAGTTTTTTTAGTTTAGTGCTTGATACAAACCTATACATAAATGATGAAAAATGGCAATAGCATGTAAGCACCGATAAACATTGCAGTAATCAGTAAAGGCAGTTTGGAGCTGAACGTTGAATGAGAAAATGGCGAACTTGAAGAGATAATAATGAAGACCGATCTGCGAGCATTTCAATAGGTTCATACGTCTGTGCAATGAAGCACATATTACAGCCGAGAGTAATCAGCATTTTGCACTGGAGATGCTTTAGGGAGAAAATTATATAGACTACATGCTTGGGTTACGGCAATGTCGACATGTATACCACCAATTGCCAAAGTTTCGTTCTTTTCCATTCTTAAGTGTCTTAGTTCATGTACTCACGGTATACGTGATCTACCGGTACATACAATGTGGACCAAAAGGGCACCATTTTTATACCTCTCAACTTCGTCAAATGTTAAATGATTTTCAAAATTTTTCACTGGTAGAATCACGAGAGAATTTGTAATAATTAAGTTAATAACACCGTCACTATAGATCATCTTCACACCCGAAGTTTGTCGCTATACTATTGTCTTGAAAGCAACTACTGAAAACCAGGGATCTCGGACAAAATCTTGGAGCATTTCGTCTGGTCGTACATTTAGACCAATACTCAAGCTGTCGTTACTAACCGCAAGTGCTAACTGCATGCATAATTGCTGCAAAAGAAAAATAGAAATGGTAGAGTAGTTGTGCACACATCAATGAGTTGGCGATGACTATGATTGCTCTTTGCTGATGAAAACAAGGTCTTGAACATGTTTACAATATATGGATGTTGATAGAAGTTGAGGGTCAACTTGTCATTATTTTGTCAAGTCCATTACCTACGTCCTCTATCAGATTGTTAATTGAATCGTTGCTATAAATAGATTACAGTGTAAACCATTTCCGGTGTTGTTACTTCCATTGTATTTGGGTGGGGTTTAGGTAATAAAATTGCGCTTTTGAGTTTATTTATGCTTTCTTATAGCTTGTATTTGCAATGTGAGTATAATTTAGATACAAGCGAGATATTTGTGGTGATGTAACAGTCATTCTTTAGACCGATGCTGGAATTTGCCTTGGGTAGTGAGTAGTGGGTAGTCAATTTTTCCGGCATGGGAAGTGATAGCAAATAACGTGCGAACATCTTGACCCTTAGTTATAATTGTATTATGCTTTAGTTATGTCGTATTCTGTGATAGTTTGAGGTAGCGGCGTAAGATGTTGAGAACACATTTTAGGGACAGTCTCAAAAGTTCATCGCCCCACAATTTGAAATGGCAATATGAGGTTAAGGTCGGGGTTACATTTAGACCTGGCAGCCGAAGTCGAAGCCGCAAAAGCTGAGCCGCAAAATGTTCGAGCCAAGCCGCATTTTGTTTGTGCCACCACCGCAAAATATCTGAGCCGAGTCACTCGAGCCGCAAAATTTTCCAGGTTGTATTTTTAAACTGTCCGTAATATTCATCTTTAAGTTATAAGGTGTAAGATTCGTCGCTCTGGAATCTGGATGCGTTGCAAGAGCATTTGCTCCTGCATTCTACCCATTAGGCCTATCTCTGAGCATTTTGCTGCTGTTAGGCGGACATTTTGGTGGAATCGCATCCGACTACCTGGCAACCAAAACAGTGTGAGAGCAAATGAGCAAGCATCACCATCATCATTAGTGTGTCTGGAACGTGCAAACAAGAAGCTACGACTGCTGGAGAATCTGGAGTCTGACGACGACGATGGAAATGGTTCCACGAACAGTAGCAAGGACGACGATACTAGCACCGTTTGCATCATGCAAGAAGTGGCAACTTACTTAGGCCCAAGAGTGCTCACAAAAAAACGGAAAATATGTTAGCTATACTCTACTGAAGACGTCACGCCAGCTCATATCCGAATCTAAGCCGTATTTTAGAAGTTTATTTGGCATTGATTGTGTCTTCTATACCGGCCGAGAGCATGTTATCTGTTGCTGGCTTTGTCAGGAATTTGCAACGCTCGCCAATTTCGCCGCACCGTCTCAATCGTGTCTGCTTTGTGCATGACAACTATGCTAAGTTATTCCGATTAAATAACAATAATAAAATAACAATAATTGTACTATTTGTCATGCATGATAGCAGACACGATGGCGATTCACAATTCGACGATATTACCAACCATGCCGTCAGATGTTGCGGCGCAATTGATGAGCATTGCATAGGCCTATAGGCCTATGATACTTAAACACTAGGCCTATGAAACTTTGTGTTAAGTTCAGTAGCAATGCAAGATCACTGATTTAATAGATAGGCTGGCTGATCTAATTAGTAGCATGGTTTGTTTCTTAGCGGTTTATATAGCCTAAAGCCTAATGTCAGAAATTTAACTATTTGCGACGATAACTAGGAAAGTCTGCTAGTAAAATACTGGTAATGAGCTGATGAGGTTGTGAATGTCATGAAACTTTTCTTGTTTTTTTAACAGTAACATTCAATGGTGAAGCTTGCCTACTTGAAAATAGCAAAGTTGCAAATCTGCTATCGATGATGCTATCGGGTTATATGGTATCCACACCACTTAATTTCGGGAACGGGGTTAATTACTGGCATAGTAATCATCCTTCAAAGTACGAGTCGCATTTTGCGGCTTGAGCCAGCTAGCCAGCCGCATAATTTATGAGCCGAGCCGCAAAAGTTTGAGCGAGCGACTGCCAGGTTTAGTTATGTTTTGTGGTTAGAAATAGAGTTAGGGTTAGACAAAAGATCGCTTGCTAGGCTAGGTTAGGCTTAAGGTTAGAGACGACATAACGCTTATGGAGGAAAATTTTTACATGTAATTTTGTGGGGTGCTGAAGTTTTGTGACAGTGCCCACATTTCATTTTTTACATGTTATGTGTATTTTAGATAAGAATTTTGATGGCTGCAATCAGAAAGAAGTTGGTTATTGTTGGTGATGGTGCATGTGGAAAGACATGTCTGCTGATTGTGTTCAGCAAGGATCAGTTTCCTGAAGTTTATGTGCCAACTGTGTTCGAGAATTACGTTGCTGACATTGAAGTCGATAGCAAGCAGGTTGTTAATATGTTCCATTCTAATGAGACAAAAGAGAATGTCAGACGATTGACAAAGTTGATCGGTTTTGTCTGCCAATAAAATCAGCCAACAAAAATCAATCATTATATAAATTTGCCATGCGCACACACGGTCCATATGCGGTCACAAAGTGTTATTGACCGTGTGCAGATCGCAGATCGCACACACTTGCCGATGGCATACAAGCGAAGAGTTGCATGGCCACTTTTTTGTTAATGTTGCTGCTATTACTTAGTTATGAGCAGAAAACCAACTTTAAAAATGTTTGAGGCTGTTTTGGCTACAGCAGTGTCAACAACTAAAAATTCTGCTCAGCTGATATTCAGTTTTGAATCATGCCAACCTTTAGGCTTTTACTACGAAAAACCTGCTGCCCAAGGAACCATCCAGGGTGTCCTTAGATGATGTAATAGCACCCAAGATGTTGTACGGTCCACTTCAGAAGTTCAGACCGTACACAGGCATGGAAATTAGACCTAACCGCGACTTCAGTGGATGATAGGCCATGCGAGCTTGCACGGTCAATATCATTTTCTGCGCCAGATTGGATCGTGCATGCGCACGTCAATAACACCGTGCAACAGAAATTTGTGTGTCAGGCAAAATTGACTGATTTAGCAGTACGATAAAATTGTCCAAGTTTGTTGTGCAAGTTCTATTGATGACAAGAAAATCAGCCAACTTTTTATATATCAGTTGGTCAACAAATTTGGTTTATGTTGCCATGGTAATTGTTTAGAACAGAAAATAAATTATTTTGTTTGTTATTTATTTCCGTTTATTAGATGCAGAAAAAAATGATGCAAGTATCATTTTGTACACTGGATTCTGCTGTTGTGTATTTGTGAAGCTAGCTGATACAAAGCTGAGACAACAATATTGGTCATGTGTCATATGATTTTATCAACCAATTTTCTCAGGCAGCTAAACCGTGCCACACAAAATTTGGCCGATAAAGTTGAACGTATCTCATGAGCTTTAGATAAAGAAAGGGCACTAGTATAGGTTTTGCTGTTCTTGTATAACAATCCCTTCAGATGAGCGTGAGTGTAACCAGTGAATAGGAACTTTTACCATTATAGAGTGAGAAATATGAAGAATTTCACATATGTTGATCAAAACCCAACTGCACATAATTTGTGCCAACAATGTAGAATATCATTTGCTTACTAGAAGCTGCTAAAGTGCCAAGAACACGGATCTGAGCACACTAAGTTTCAGCGTGTAATTTATATAAGTGGAATCTATGAAAATAATTATGGTGATATCATTGTTAGTAATGTGAATGTTAACTTGGCAACATATAAATGTGGTATATAAGTAAATCACTGCTATTCGGATGAATTCTTTTTATATATTATATCCTGATTATTCCAATATTTGTGCAGTAACAATTTTACTTGCTTCAGGTATTAGTTATTCTGTGGGTGAAAGAATATTTCCAGAGCTTGTGGTGGGATATGTGATGTTCTCTTTTGAGGGTGTTTGTATTTATCCATATCTGATGTTCGTTCACATACACCATGTGCTGCGCATGCATGCATCGCCATAATTTTATTTTTTATAGTATTAACTGTTCGTGTTGTCTGTTCCAACAGTGATTGCACAGAGCACAGTCAAACACAGGAATATTCTAGTAATATTCTCAATGATGTAAGCCGATTCGTGCTGTTTTTGACAGGTGGAATTAGCACTGTGGGACACGGCTGGCCAAGAGGACTACGATCGGCTCCGGCCACTGTCCTATCCAGACACTGACGTCATTCTTATGTGCTTTTCCATCGACAGTCCCGACAGCTTGGAGAACATCCCGGAGAAGTGGACGCCGGAGGTGAAGCACTTCTGTCCCAACGTGCCAATCATCTTGGTCGGCAATAAGAAGGATCTTCGTAACGACGAAGGTACAAAGCGTGAGCTGATGAAAATGAAGCAGGAACCGGTGCGCCCTGAGGAGGGTCGAAGCATGGCCGAGAAGATCAATGCGTTCGCTTACCTCGAGTGCTCTGCAAAGAGCAAGGAAGGCGTGCGCGAGGTGTTCGAGACGGCAACTCGGGCTGCACTACAGACCAAGAAGAAGAAGAAGCCAGTCTGCCGACTTCTGTAGTGGTTGGTTAATGGTTAACTCAGAAACAACCGTGTTAGACTTAACAGATGTGTGCTATGCCTCAATCAATCGTCAGCTTATTTTGGATGATGGATGGCTTGTGCCAATATTTCTATGTAGTGTTGATATAGACACGAATTGTAACGTAAATGCGTTTGCTATCATGCCATTGGTGTGTGTGTGCGTGTGTCCGTTTCTGTGTCTCTGTTGTTGTTGTTGGCTCTTCTATTATGCACATTAGCTTGCTTGTACTGTTTTAATTGCTGCACTTACACAGCAGGGTTGAGACAACTGAGCGCATGCCTGAAAAACGACCGAAAAACCTAATGGGTTTTTGTGAGAAATCAGAGAACTAAATCCTGTTTTAGTTTTTTTTTGTTTAACCAACATGTTTTATTACAGTTAAATTTTCAAAACTGTGAGTTTGCAATTTTCGGATGTTTGCTTGATGTGGGCACTAACTTAACCCATCAGGTTTATCATCATCATTGCGGTTGCATGCATGCCCCAGGATGGAGCGTAGCGGTATCCATATTCGTGAGCTGCATCCACCATCCTCTGTCTTCTGCAGGTCTCCATGCCGAATTTAATCATCAGGTTGAGCCTTTTAAAACACTGCTTTTGCCCCTAAGACACTCGAAACACATCAAAACCTATTGATTGAGATTTTAAAATAGTTTTTCAACCCTGTTGAGCAGTGCAGTATTTTCATGTTGTATCCTATGTGTGTAATCTTCCAGCTATGATTCTTTCTCGCCTACCATTTTTATGTGAATGGACATTATTTAAGATTTTCATCAAAAAGTGGTCATTGTGTAATTCAATTGTGTACACAAATGACCGTGAAAGGAATGTTTTTGCCGGAGGTATTTACTGACATAGGCCGTTGTTTTATGTAGCTTAGTGTTTGAAGGCTCTGGTATTGATGCTTAGATGAAACTGGTATGCATTATGTGTAAGTGCATTTTATGGGTATAGCATTGTGATTTTATTACACTTTTACTGTGTGTAATATGCTGCTGGTGGTATGTAATGTGGTTATAGTTCGTGTAGGTTCTACTTCTGTGTTGGTGGCTGGTCTGCAGAATATGTGCACATGACTATCTATTTGCCTTTCTGTCATGTGAGAGTGCATTGATGTATGTTTGCATATTGTAAGTACATAGATATTTATGTTTTGCCATCAGTTAACCTTGATGTTACTTTGGAGACAACATATTAGTTATTTTCTTTTTTATTTCTTTCCCTACGGTATTCTTTTTCTGGATATGTTCCAGTTGTGTCTCCTTGAATGTGGGCAGTCATTGTTCATTGTGTATTTTTGCATGTTTTGATACATTAATTCTTTCACTGTTGTCTGTGTCTATTCTGTTACATTATGCCATCTCCTTTGCTGTGCTTAGCAGCTTTTCTACTATTTCATCACCAGTGGTATAATGCATTACAGTTGTAAAGGGCTTCTTTCATACACATCTGACCGATTATTCCCTTATTTTTGAAAATGGATGTCATTATACCGGGATTTTAACTCATTCTTATGTACAATGTGTAGTTATTCACATTGCTCTGTTGTTAATAAAAATCAAAACTTGAGGTCTTGGATTTAAAGGCTGGTTTGAAGTCTCAAATGTTGTAAGCATTTTTCATTAGCAAACCATATTAAGTTCACCATCGAAGCAGGGTAGCAACTGACAGCACCAGTCGAGACTATGAAGCTTGTACCTGTGACACATTATGATGTCAGTATTACGTCAGGACCAGTGGCGGTTCTAGCCTGCCATATCTGGGGGGGGGCATGGCCTTATGGCGAGCGCGGTAGCACGAGCCTATAAAG
>Ga0209671_1000157_pt1 | contig 34996 bp, 22 predicted proteins | sample WorMetHERISLAND2_2_FD_187401 | JGI IMG/M metagenome (GOLD analysis project Ga0209671, IMG submission 187401) | Marine gutless worms symbiont microbial communities from Max Planck institute for Marine Microbiology, Germany - Olavius geniculatus... | ecosystem: Host-associated > Annelida >...
TGAAGCTCAAATCGACATATTATATATGTGAGGTTAAATGTCTAATTTAAATCTACAGAAATTGCGCGAGTGAGTTTGACCGTGGCCATGGACCTTTAATGCTCAACCATGTCAAAGCACAGAACGTTCAGCAAAAAAAGCACACTTTACGAATACAACCGTTACCTGCAAAGCATAGTTCTGATGAATCCTTTCCACCATATACTGCAAAACATAAACAACAATGAGTCAACTTCATTACGGTGGCTTAAAGGCATAACAGTTGCGACATCAGACTTACAAAGATACAATAAATCATGGACTCAACTCCTATTTGGGTCGCTATCACATACTTACTACTTGAATGCATGACTGTCTATGGACAAGTGAATCACCTAGATATATAGGGTGTGCCAAAAAAATGACCCAACTTGTTTTTGTCAGAACTTCATCAGATATCCACCAAATTTGATAATTTTTGGTGCACAGATAGCCAAGACGATAAAATTATGTAAGATACATTATTGTCCACCTCACATAATTTATGTCAACACACTACCATGTAAAATGCATAATTTATGTCAACACACTACCATGTAAAATGCAGATGCTCCAAATTATTACATTACATGGTGATTATCAGTATTAGATTGCTCACTTGTGCATTATCAGTTCCACAAAGGACACCATGGGATTTAATAACTTTGTGGTATTAAACATTTTACGCTGAAAACAGCAGACAACAAAATAACTGATTGATGAGCTTAAAACGCATTTTATCCATGAATGAGTGCTGTGCATTTTGGTCAGTTGATTATTAGTGTCGCTGTCAGCCGTGGCGTCATTTCAGCAAATCACTGGGGGTCTCAGTAATCCTTGGAAGTCTAAGTCTGTGTAACGTATTATTTTCGCAGCAGTAACACTGTTTCAAAGGTATGATTCACATGGAAAAAAATCATAAATCCTTGGGGTCCGTAGACCCCTCCAGCCCCCCTCCCCAAATGACGCCCCTGCATCACGTCTAAGCCAATGTGTACACTTTGGGAATAAATTCTGATAATTTGAAAGCAAGTTATTACACAAACCTATGATTCTGCTAAACAAATCACATTTTAGTTTAGACACAACTGAGCATTATGCAACAATTTGGAGCATCTACGTTTTACATGGTAGTGCATTAACATAAACTAGGTGAAGTGAATAATGAGTGTACCGTACACATTTCTATTGTCTTGGCTATCTGTATGCCGAAAATTATCAAATTTGGCAGAGATTTGACGAAGTTCTAACAAAAACAAGGCAAATCAAGTACCAGACTGCTTGGCTCCAGGATAGGTAACGATCAACAGCTATAGACAACCTTTAATGTTTTCTGTTTTAATATAAAAAAGTTACCCAACAAAACTAAGTACATATACAACGTGAAATATTCCTAGATATAAAAGAACATAAAAAAGGCTGAACAGAAAAAAACAACAAACCTCAATAGTTGCGGCAAAAATTTCTTTGAACGTGAGTGGACTCATCATCATAAACTGTCAAAAAAGATACACAACATAATTTAATTCATAGCAAAATTATTATTATTATTAATTATATAATTTCAACAAGTAAGAAATCGGCATTCAGTTAGCTTAAATAATAACAAATATTAGATTTACTAACAACAATCTAAGACAAACAAAAATAAGGAAAATGATTACACTTGTACACATTACAAACTAGTCAAAATTTGTACATGTATTTTAAACAGCATCCTTCAATTGTGCCCACATATCTTCACATCACAGTGAGTTTAAGTAACAAATTAAATTATTAAATAAAAAAGAGAAATCATTACCACGCCAGCAAAATGATCCAAAACTTCCTTCTCCTCTTTTGATCGCACGGATGGCTGGCTGTAACACGAATAGCAGCACTCTATACTATGCAATACATGTATAACAGTTTGACCTTCTGCTGTAACTTAAAATTGCACCATTTCAGTAAATAATATGACTATAGCTAAAGCAAATTTGCTGTATATTTCTAGTAGCAAACAAATAAAAAGAATTGAGTTACAGTGGGAGATAAAATAACTAAAAATCAGTTATTGCAATGTTTTGCAGCGTACATTGCCACAAACTGAAAATAATAAAAATTAAATGCAAAACTAGGTACTAAAACACAAAAAAGCAACCATTTCTTGACCACAGTACAGAAGACTTGTCACTACAGAAGTAACTGCTGCTATAACTACTAAAAAGCACTGTTCTGGCAACCAAAAGTATGATTACTACAACTACAGCTGCTACAACTAGTTTACAAAAATAAAAAAAGGCTTACTTAGCAGAGCGAACGTTGGTAAGACCCTGTGCTGTAACATTGATGGTGTATATGTCCAAGGCTTGTAGAGCATACTCCACTAGTCTGATGTAAACCAATGTCTCCTTGGGCAGAAAAAGCTTGTTCTGCAGCAGAGTTATATCTGCACCAACATCACAGCCATAACCACTAAACACCGTGGTCCATAAAAAACGTGCAACTTTTATTTTTTGAATAGCTCCATGCAGAACTGGCTGACTTTAATAATTTCTAGCGTGCAACATCGGGAAGAAACTCTACGCAAATGACTGTACGTTTGGCCACCTCACTTTTTAATACTGTCGCTACACTACCTTGTGAGATCCAGGTTGTTGAGAAAGCTGTTTGCAAGTCGTGTCAACGTTTGCAGCTTGCATTTGTGCTGGAAAAGGACATTTTGAGCACATGCTGTAATAAATAAAATGTGATGTGACAATGTGACTTTTTGAGATACAATAGTTGCCAATCATGTTTGTCACTTTTCAGCTCATCATTTCTGAGCCAACATGTGCGCTATCCAGTGTGAATTCATTGTTGCAAATGGGCAAACTACGACTTCTGTATTTCACAAAGTAGTGTAGCGACAGTATTAAAGTGAGGTGGCCAAAACTACAGCCACTTGCGTCAAGTTCTTTCCTGATGTCACGTGCCAAAAATTATTAAAATCGGCGAATGTTTCATGAAGCTATTCAAAAAAAAAAAGTGGCACGTTTTTTATGGACCACGGTGTACAACTTGGTGGCAGGTTAAAATGAGTACAGAGCAAACAAAATAAACTAAACTAGCTTTCAACATTCTGCAAAATTAACTGAGCTGACATAAACTGAATCACCTGTTCGTTCTTTCTGAACAGTCCACACAAAACAACTAAACTAAACCGACATGTTATTTGTTCATGCTTGTCAAATAGGTTAAACCAAACAACATTCGATAATCAATAGTGCAGTAGCCATGTTAGCAGTTTTGTTGCTTTGCATCTCGTGTTTTTGGTAATTGACATATAATGTAATAAAATAATACATGACATAATGTCTGCTTAAAGTAAGTGATCATGCATTAGTTCCGCTCAGCTGAATTTCTACTTAATCTTCTGAACCATGGATCTCCGGGATATTCATGAACTCGTAATTATCAGTTAAGCTCACTGCATTTCAATTGCTTTGAACACTTCTGTAGAAACAACTTGAAACTAGCATTTCAACTCAGTTCAGTTCAGTTGCTTTATACATTCTTTAGACACAACAAAAGTGAACCCACATTTCACCATTCACTGACATTTCTAAACAAATAAAATAAGCCACAACAATAACAAGAATAATAGGAACTGCTAGAATGGTGGGTTAATTAAACAAACAGTTGTCAAGAAATTACAAAAAGCACAATCAGAACTGCTGGATTAATAAAGCAAATTGAATGCCAAATTTGTGCACCCATCAATGGAGTCTTGCATGATGATACACCCCAAGTAATTGTCTTCACGCCAGAAACCAGTGTTTTAACAAGACCACGACAGTCGACAACCGAATAACTTGGCGCTTGCATTCCAGATCTGCTTGCAGTCTACACAAACAGACAAACATCAACACTAGTGATGATTCGATATATCGTTTTCGATATCGATATATTGTATTGTATCGTATCGTCCAAAAATGTAGAAGTTTTCAATATATCATGATATCTTTTACATATCACGACATTTTCGATATATTGCGATATTTTATAAGCTAGAAGTTTATATTTTTATTACTGCACTACCAAAATAATGAGAATAAGTGCAGAAAACGACAAACTAAACGCAGCAAACTAACTAAAATGTCATTATTTAACGACACTTACGACAGTCTGTAGTTAATTTTTAAGTTCATATTTTTAAGTTTACTGACAAATTTTTACGCGCAAAAGCAGCTATGCTTTCAGCGCGTCTTAGCCATCGCAATTCTGTCCGTCTGTCCGTCCGTCCGTCTGTCACACGGGTGGATCAGGCAAAAACGGTTGAAGCTAGGATCTCCAAATCTTTGCCATCGGCTGCCTGGAAGACTCTAGTTTCAGGAACCGTAAAGCTTTTTCATAAATTCAAAGGGGGTCACCCTGAACGAGGTCGCTAAATGAGAGGGAAGTGGTCAAAATTTGCGACTTTTGGCCTATAACTCGCTGTACCTCAGTAACGGTGCGAGATAAGGCCTAGGTTACTATTAATCACTAATAGGAAATCGTATACTAGCTTTCGGTTGGCGCCGAATTCAATGACCTTGGATGACCTTGAACGCCAAAATAGAGATTTTTTATGGATTTTTCGGGCGATTTCAGACTGAGACACAAAATCATTCACAAGGCGGCGCCACGATACTGGCATTGGTGATACTGGCGATTTTTGGCCTATAACTCGCTGTACCTCAGTAACGGTGCGAGATAAGGCTTAGGTTACTATAAATCACTAATAGGAAATCGTATACTAGCTTTCGGTTGGCGCCGAATTCAATGACCTTGGATGACCTTGAACGCCAAAATAGAGATTTTTTATGGATTTTTCGGGCGATTTCAGACTGAGACACAAAATCATTCAGAAGGCGGCACCACGATACTGGCATTGGTGGCGTGGCGTCATCAGTAACGCGTTTCGGCTGAAACAAAATTACCCTACGCCGGGCCCAGTTAATACTGCGATGGGTTACTGCCTGCGGGCAGAAACTGCTATAGGCTTTCGCGCGTCCCGTCAGCATTAGCTCAAATTTCTTGTAGTATCTACGTCACGCAAACTGCCTTGCTGAATGTTCAGATCTTGTTCTTGTGCTTGTTTGAAAAATATTGATATCGCAATATTTATCAAAATTAAAATCCTAAAATCGACTCATCAGTAACCAACACATACACAGAAATACATAACCCGCAAAACGGCACAGTTCTAATATTTTTGGCAGCGCATCGACACCCGGTAGCGATTGTAGGTGAAACTCACTCAGCTGGCGCAGTCTGCACCTCTCAGCTGAATTATTTCAATATGGCAAAAACAAAACACGCCAGCAAATTGTGCCACATGCAGATGCACGAACGGATATATACCTGGGTTTTCCACGAAGTTTTTGCTGTCGGAAACTTTAAATTTTTATTAGTATGGATCGTTTGTTCACACATTATACAGTTTTCGTCTGCTGATGCATCTTCACCTACAGCGTGGCTTTATTCGGCACTGTGCCATTTGCATCGATTGTGCGCTAGCGTACGCAGGTTATGTATACAAACAGCAGGACGTCTGGCCTGCACAAAGTCTATGTTAGACACATACACAGACAAACACTTAGACAGTTGACAACTAAATAACAAAAAAGCCTGCCTGCACTACTGGTCTGCATGACAAAGCTACACAGATAAGATACAATGACAAACAGCAATACTCCTAGACAACATAAACACCTTTAAAATTATGGGTTCCTTGGCAGGAAATAATACCGTATATTTTAAAATTATCTTCCATTTAATCCATAAAGTATTGTAGCCAATTAAACACTGCTTGATAAAAAAGACATTACTTGTAAACATTTTTAGATATCAGAAGCAACAAGACAAACAATATGATACCGGTACATAATATATTTTTTTAAAATATCATCCATCAAACCTCAAATATATTGTAAAGCAAAGTAATCTTCTTCCTGAACCATAAGACATGCTGTTAACATGTATTCAAGCTAGATACACATACCTTTGTTTCATCTTTATCAAGTGAAACGCTGAATCCAAATCCGACTGCAGTCGTTGTTGAGAGATTGCCAGCTGAGAGTGAAGTGAGGCCGGCAGCAGTTTTAACGTCATCTTTCATGTCCGTGAGTACGCCCGCCATCTTGACGTCCGGCACAGCAGCTGAGGAAGCTGCTACAGGCACGGCTGACTGTGGCAGTGGTGGCGATGGCTGGGATGATGTTCCACCGGGAGTCATGCTACCTGACACTGTCTGCTTACTGATCTCCTGCTGTTTAATGCTAGACACACATAGACAGACAGACAGACACATAGACAGAGAAACAAGCAGAGAGAGAGAGAGAGACCAGTGGCAACATAACAGGAAAGCAAGTGGCATATAAAGTAGACTAAAACATCATATACGGTCTTCATATGATTAAATTATATTAAACTAGAAATTTGGGGCAAAACCCAACGTGAGTCCACCTAGCGCTGTAAGTCCGATTGGGGAAAAAATTCATGGGGGTGAAATTGCCCCGGTGGCAAAGTCACACGGCCTGAACTCAAATGCATTGGCATACGCAGAATGCCCGATGTCAACTTACGGTAGGTCAACATGCGTGCCTGTAACTTTTTTGCTGGTAGACCAAAGTTCACCAATTTTTTGTTAAACGGGGGATAAATTGCCATTGATAATGCCATTTACTGCTTGTCGATATCTCTATGCATTCCAGAGATATTCGCAGTCAAAGTCAAAAGTTATCCTACATCACACCAAATTTTGGACGTTTTTTGCCCTCCAAAATTTTAAGGGGCAGTGCTCCCCAAAAGTTGTTTCCATGTTATCACCCCAACCTAGAGGCACGTCAAGTGGCAAAGTATCATAAGTGTACTCTCACTACCCCCAAAATTATAGATGTGCACTAGCTGAAATTTAAGCCAATTTTAGACCCCCTTTGAAAAAAAAACTGTAAGGGGGACCCCCATCCCCGATGGTGGGTGCATTAGTAAGACCTGGTCATTCTCTAGCACGTGTAAAAATTTGGGGGCCCAGCACCCTTTAGGGGCCAAAATATGGTCATCCGGAAAAGTCGATTTGGGTGGGTATGATTCCACATCGAGATCTCTGTAATTATTGGACCAAAGTTCATAGAACTTCTTTCGCCTAACGTGGAAGGAATCGCGGTAGATCAAATACTTGTCCCATTTTGAATATCTTCATCCGTTCCGGAGATATTCGCCGCCAAACTTCAAAGTCGTCCGAAACTGGGCCAAATTTTGCATGTTTTTGGCCCCTAAAATTTTTTTTGGGAAAGCCCCCAAAATTTTGGACCAGCATTACAAAATCTAGCCTAGTACTGACAACAGTGCAAAGTTTCACGCCGATCAGCCGACGCATCTCGGAGATCTCACGACTGGAATAAAAAAATAAATAAAACATCTCTAGTAAAACATAAGTCTACTCCAAAAGCTATTGCTTCTGGGCAAACTAATAAATAAATAAATTACCATTTACTAAGCAGATATGGAAGCTGAGTATCGGCAATCGTCTTAAACTTGAGTACGAACACTTCGAGCATCCTCATAAATAAGTCGCGGCCCTACAATGCATCACAATTATAACAAACATTATACCGGTAATGGCGGTAATTACACGCAGCAATGATAGACCTAGCAGTGCAAGGCCTTGGTCTTGAACCAAAGATAAAGGCATTGTTGCACGTGACAAAAGGTCATATGAACTTCCTCATATGACAATATGTTTGCTGCAGTGACATCTGGCGACAGATGGAGTTCACTATGAAAAAAGTAGTAATTGATGTCAAAACAACAACCACAATTAAACTAATAGCCAAGTAAACGGAATGAATGGTGGGATACAGTTTGCTTCAGATGTGTCTATGCACAGTAGACCAACCAATCAGACCAGTTTGGGCAGTAAAGCAAACCTCAAACTTTACGTGAATGTTTCCATGACCACTTAGAAATACCTACCCCACCCCGCCAGAGTAACACGACTCCCACAATGTCAACAGTCAAATGGCTCCTAAATGTCCAATAGCTCCAATATGGTAAAAGCTATGAACTCCAAATTACAAACACTAGGTCGGGGTATGCACTGTTGTAAGCGTCTTTCATGAATTTATACAACTCATTAACTTACGTTTCCATTCTCTGCCTCGCTCTTGGCACGTATGCATTCGACGAGGTTAAGGAGCAGTTTACAGGACATGGTCTGAATGCTGCATGGCAGCGATTCATCGTGAACATTCTTTGAGAACAAGTTAACAGCCAGCGCAAGATCACTCAACGACAGGCTCTGTCGTACGTGATGAACCAGGTCTGCCAGTGTACTGTACGCCAATGGCCTGCAATGACACGTATCACAGCATCTTACTATAATGGGCGGAAAGTCTGTTTGTCTGTCTGTCAGCCCCCTCTAGCGCCTTCCCTGTTGCACGATCGCGGACCCCGACCGCGGCGTTTGAGTTCTTGGGTCTTGGGTACGTGCCCCCCAGCTGCCCCACGGGCAGCCTGAGGGGCGGGGGTTGAGTTGCTGGGTCTTCTTTCCCCGCTGATTCTGTCAAGTTTGTCAGTATAGTGCTCAGCTTCATGGCGACATCTGATGAATGACAGCCACTTAAAGCTCCCAGCCTAAGGCCTGCCATGAATTTCGTAGTCTCTGCGATGTGTGCCGGATCACGCTGAGTCAGTGTTGGATCAGTGGCGCCCTCTGCACGTTATTACGACTGCGTACCATGTACTGAATACAACCCCTCCCAAACTCTTGCATGCATTCATTTCACTAGCAATGTAACCCAAGTAACTCGCCCGTAAGGTGGGTACTTTGCTAGTGTTATCTAATGCAATGAAAACACTTGCTAACGACCCCTTTGTACTGATTTCATAGACCTTTTAGACTTGCTTGCAGCTTTTTCGTTTCAGTTTCCTCAAGCTTCTATCTCTACCATAACTGTTTGTTTCCAGTTTTATTTTTTTCACAAGACTACTTTCCATTACCATTTCAGTTCCACTAGCATTTCAGATAAACCAAAAAAAACAGTTTTATTTTTTCCGGGTTAAATCTACAGTCATCCATTCTCGAGACAATATGTAATGTTAGACAAACATAACAACACAAAATGTAAAGTAGTCAAATTTCCTACTGCTGCTTGGTCAAAAATCAACTAAATCTGTTACTCACAAGCAGACTGGGCAAGTGTGACATACCGTAGAGATTCATAAGTGGTCCATCCACTGCCAATCAAGACACTTTCATCAAACAGCTTCTCAATATGAGGAACGAATTCTATCAATTGCACAATCAAACACACACAGCATTGACTCTAGCCACTAGCTCCGTGCAAGAAACGATGCTGTCTTCTGCTGAGTGCAACAGACTCAATACGGCTGTGACATTAAAGCATGTACATAAAAGAATTAACTGAACTGAATTGAACTAACATGGTTTAGTTTCTGATGAACTGGCCAATTAGCAGGTGGTAATGCGTTACAGTAGGCACCATCTAACAGCATCAGCGTTAAGCACATCACCTGAGTCCAGACTGACTCACGGAGCAACTTGGTTCAGATTCTAAATTAGATTGCAGCCAAAATCTAACAAGTTGTTCCCTGGGCCATTCTCCATTCAGCCAGTTAAAATTCAACTAACATTCCACCAGAAACGCATAATCAGTTAAATGGCTAGTTATCAGCTTAAATAGTTGATTGTTTATAAACAAGAAACTAGTCCTAACAAAGCTCTACTGGCAGCACAAGTTGTGATAGCTATATAGCAGGGGCAGCAGCTGTGCTAACTACAGAGTCATGACAGGAATAAATAATAAATACTGCCTGAATTTTGAGCTGACGTAAAGAACAAATAAAACTGCATGCAGCATCAGCATTACAGGTCCATCATCTGTTAGATCAGTAATAGGCTCATTAATTGCCAATTGGTCCACGTGTCAATAAAACATATCTTAAGCAGACAATGTTCACTGCAGTGACTTACAAAACTGCATAAAATTGCCTTAGCAGTTGGGCTCCATATCCACAGACCTTGCTGTTGGTAATGGGCTTAATGAGTCATGACACTCCCCAGATGGGCCAGACTCCAGTCCCTTTAAACCTTTTTCCTACTCATCAACAAAATTTGCTGTCACAAGAATGGTAGTAGCAGAAAAAATGTTGTACTGTTTCTGAGGTCGGTGGCTAAGATATGTCGTGCAGCGATGAGCAGCTCCTTGCGTAGGTGTGCCACTTCCTGCGGACACATCATCAACAATCCCAGCATGCCTTTCACCATCTGGGCTGAGTGCACGTTGATGCTATCCTGGTAGATGCGTATGATATATGCGAGGAAAGACAGAGTCTTGATCTGTGCCGCGATGAAATCAACAAATACCTCTTTGTTGAATGCCGGGTTTGCCCTAGCACATGCAGACAGATAAACAGACATCGTTACATGCTGATAAAGATATGCCACAGACTGACAAAAACTAAAGGTAACTGATATAAAAAGTAACAGAAAAATCTGGTAGATCAAAAGAAATAATACACATCAGAAAATAACACTTGAGACAAGTCAATGAATAAAGATGAAGGATCCTACCTATCCTAAGTTGTCAAAACATCAAAATTGTTAAACAAAGTGGTAATTTCAGTGAACATAGTTCATACTGCTTCGAGACAACGACGATGATAATGATAGTTTCAGAAAACTGGAATGACAAAATAAGTAGTGTTATTACTAGAGCTGTCAAAGCATCAATTCTTTTATTCTTTTAATGTATGTATTAAGACGTTAATAATGCATCATTAATATTGCTGATACTGTACGTGGACTACATCGAAAGGGTGAGTGGAATGATGCCCACGAATTCGTGCCTGTGTCACAGAAACGTGACAGTAATGATGGAAAGGCAACAAAACAATTTTTAATTACTTGAATATTATTTGATCGTCAAACATACATGGTTTAATGAAATATTGGAACTCGCGCTTCACAGAATTTAGAAAATTTACGTATGTGCATTAATTTTTTAATGCGAGTTAATGCATTAATTTGACAGCTCTAGTTATTACCTCTGCTGTGGAGTTGGCTGTAGGACGATGGTGTTCATGATGAGAGGAATAAACTCAGATACATCATTGTGAACATGCTGCTTGTACAACTGATACATCAGTACCACGATAATTGGCAGCTCGGCCAGCACTTTCAGCGACATCTCCGCTTTTGGTATCAAGTTATACTGCAATCATAAACAGTACACACACACACCACTCTCTCTCTCTCATTCAGGCTGTTTTGGATCCCTCGTGGTGAGGGGACAGCCACACGGGTTCTCTTTTTCCATTTGGCTCTATTCTCAACGTCCTTCAAGTTGAGCCGCAAGTCCTCCACGCTGTACTTGATGACGTTGATCCATATCTTTTCTGTCTTCCTCTGCTCCAGTGTCAGCGAACGTCTGCCTCTAAGATTCGCTTGACACAATCATCCTCTACTCGACGTCGTACATGCCCAAACCGTTTCAGCCTGGCCTGCCATACCTTGTCCGTGATACATCCTACTCCAAGGATGCGACAAATAACATCATTTCTTTTCCTGTTAATCAAGATGAGACCAAAGATCCATTGTAACATTCTCACATGCAAGCATTTAAATGATCTTTTCCGGACTAGTACACACACCACTCTACTTTCTAGTAAATACCTTATATAATATTACAGTCATACGGCCAATTACAGTTACATAATCACTCAACTCAGCTAACACTAAAGATATCTGAGCCATCTCCAGTATCGAGTTATACTGCAATCGGCAATACACAACCAAAACTGCTGGTAACTGTAGTGTCGCATCAATCTATATTCATGTAGACCATTTATCATGATGTATTTAAGCAGCAGTAAATGCTTGCACTGAAAAAAGCACTCAAGTTCATGATCCAGTATAGAATCAGAATTGACAAAAAAGGTAAATGGCTAATCTAGGGAAAAACACCGGAATGCTGTGCATTCAGTTCTGTGTGAAAGTTAAGAATTTTAAAAAGTGCAGCTACTGTTGGCTCAGAAAGCATGCAAACCTCTGCATACTGTTGAAGCCAAGTTATCTACTGTGTTGTGTTCTGTGCCTCAGGGCTCCGTCTTGCGTCTGTTGTTGTTCCTATTGTACACAGCAGACTTAGCCGAGCTTGCTGCGAGATATGGTGCTTATATGCTTACGCTGATGACAATCAAATTTTTGTATCTCAGCTGTAAAACTGATTAAGCAAATCTGTATGTTGCAGCTCTTGAGTGCTGTGTGACAGCAATCAGCCACTGAATGTCCGCCAACTGCCTCAAACTCAACATGGAGAAAACGGAAATGTTATGGACGGGCAATGAGAGCAACCTCGACCTCGACTGAATGCCAGAGAGTGCACGACGACTGACACTTGGGAACGACACGATCAACGCCACTGACGCTGTGCGAGTTCTTGGAGTGGTCGTCATGCCGGATCTGAGTTTGGACAAGCACGTTACTGCCGTCAGCTCTAAGTGCTTCTTCCAGTTGTGTCGCGTTCGACGATCACTCGACGATGAGTCTGTGGCGATGGTAGTCCATGCATTTGTCATGAGTCATATATACTATTGCAATGATCTGTTGGCTGGCGCACCAAAAGTGGTGACTGACAAGCTGCAGCGCGTAATGAACTCTGCAGCATGGGTCATCACAAACACACGGAAGTTTGACCATGGTCTGTCGCATGTCCAACGTGAAATCCTACACTGGTTGGATGTACCAGAGCATGTAACGTTCAAGCAATGCTTGTCTGTCTACAAGTGTCTGCATGGAATGAGACCGCCATATTTGTCGGAGATGTGCCGGCCGATCTCGTCATTTGCTGGCTATCATCATCTGTGCTCAGCATTCTCCTTTGCTGGCCCATTAGCATGAAATGGTCTTTTGGCATACATACCTAAAAGACGATTCGCTTAATATGGACTCTTTTAAATGTTCTCTTAAATCATTTCTTTTTGATATGCACTGACAGTGCATTCAGTGCGCTAAAGATTTCTCGAAATGATAGTGCATGATATAAGTGTTCACTTATTATTATTGTTATTATTATTACCTAAGCCAGCACCCATTTTTTGATCAGGCTTATATAAGTAGTAAGTACACGATCGGAAAAATAATTATCAAATGTGCCTTTTGATAATAATACATTGAATAATTATTCAATAATAACATGGCATTCACTGACTGATATTGGCTGGTTCTCAGCATTTCTCTTTTCGGTGAGTATCGTCGTAGTCGTAAAAGTTTCCTCAAGAGCAGCATCGACGTTGACCTCCGTGAGGTCATGAACTTTCATCTGACCTCGTTGCTCAAATATCTTGGGCAAAAACGTCGGCAGCTTCTTGTAGATGTCTTTAACATAGCGCAGAAACTGCTGGACCTGCCAGCCAAATCAGACCATAAGAAAATGATTAAGTAAGAAAATTACCTTTATTTGCAAGACTGCTGTCAATCGCACAAACATTACATGTTAATTCATTAATACATGCAAAAACACCATAATAAAAACTAACACAAATCCATGTCACAGCAACATAATATGAACAATACCGGTACTGTAAATGCTACTTGTATTTAGAAAGGGCTTTGATAATAAAACTTTTTCAAAAAATTGCAGATTTCGGCCGATTGAAAAAATATGTGTGACCTCGTGATCACAAGTGATAAGTTTCAGAAACAAGGCTTGAATAAGGGAGTAGTTGGTTAAAGCAGTAGTGGCTTAAGCAAGTGCTGTAAAACTACTGTAATAAGTAATTTCAGCCTAGTAACAATTGTAATTTTTAATAGTTAACTTTAAATATGGAAGATAAGAAAGCAATCAATGAAAAATACAGCGTATTCATAGAATGATCAAGTAACGCTTACCTCTGGACAGAACGGCGGTCGAAACTGTTTGTGTAACTCGATGATAATGCGCAGACAAACCAGAACATTTTCCTCGTTGTCTGTCTACAGCACAAAATACATGCAAACGATGTACAAAGCAACTAAAATAAACTGAACTTGCTTAATACACTTCACAAAATGTACTGAAAAGAAAAATACCGAACAGCCAGTTCAATCAGTTAGTACAGTCAGCCCAATGCAACTAAAATGAATTTTACTGCACTGAGATACCAGTATTTCAGTCCAGTTCTCACTTAGTACACTCACTAGTAGAAACTGCAGTTTTCGCTGGAAAATTTGGCCAAGTTCCGCGCGCCAGTTTGCAAAATTCTGCGGCTTACCACGGCAAAGTCATCCAAATTCCGCGGCTCGCCGCGACCTTCCATTTGAAAGTAAAATGAGCCTTACCCTGTTCTAAAACTTAAGTTTCTAAAAAGCCAGCTGGCATAATAACATTGTGCTGAGTTATGCTAACAAAGTACAAAGAAAACTGCTGATAGTTTTCTTCGTTTTAAAAGTGCCACCTGATAAGTTGCATTGCATTTATTTACGACTGTGCCATATTGCAGTAGTTACTAGTAGAGCCTGCAGCTTTTTGGCAGTTCAGTTTAATTTTTTCATGACAAAAATACGTCATCAAGTAAAAAATTGTACTAATCGCCAGTAAATTTTCAACTTCTGCAAAATTCTGCGGAAATAATAAAATAACACGGCAAAGGGAAAATTCCGCGGCTTGGCTCAAAATTCTGCGGCCTGCGGAAAACTGTGGGCCCTACTCATTAGATTTCAGTCCAGTCCAGTCTAGTTTCAGTCATGCTGTACATGTATTAATTAAGTAAACATTAAACTTATAAAACAAAAAGACTGTTAATGTAAGCAATATTTAAGCTGCATAAGTTAATCATACTGCAATGTATATTGACTAACTAAATGATGATTAAACAACCGATGCTATCTTACTTTGAACTATCTCCATCCCATTTGAATAGTTCGACAAAAAAAACAAACTGTTACAGATATGAGCAAGTTCTCATTAATCAATTAGTAAAAACAACTGCAAAAATACAAGCTGTCTTCTGTCATAGAAATGCACTACAAACTATGAGGTTGTCGTACACAAAATTCAACAAAGATGAATAAAAAATCAATAAAATGCAATAAAATTGAACAATACAAATAAGTTATGGGTTAAAACTGTTGAAATGAATATACATCGAAAGTAAAATTAACGCGCAATTAAAATAATCAATCAAGTCAAAAACCTACCTCAAGGAGCTTAAACATGACAGTCAAGATGGGCTTAACGTACGGCTTCAGACTTTCATTGGTCGGAATGCGATGAATAATCTCCAACAGCAGCTTACGCAGTTGCTGTCAATTTAACAACCAAACAAAAGACAATAAATACGATTAAAAAACACCAAAACAACAATTAATATTTAATTTTAATCCACTATATATTACCTTAATTTGCACAGAAATATATCAAAAAAGTAACAAGTGTCCAAAGTTAAAAGATTTCCAGTAACAGACAAGCACAATATAGCAATGTATGCTTACTTGGGTGTTGTTTTCACCGATAAAGGAAGGATCGCTGTCTTGGAGAATCTTGAGAAATGCACGAACAGCATCGTTCAAGAATTGTGGATATTGAGGCAAACCGACCACAACCTAGAGCAAGCAAAAAAACAACACTGCAATAAAAGTATTTTTGTTTTCCACAACCTTTCTGTATGCATATCCCAGAACTTTCCAATATTTAAAACAATTGTCCAGTTTCCATGTTTTTTTTGACTATTTAGTGGTGTTTAATTGAGTAGTTATCGACCAAGTCAAAATTTTTTCTACATTTTCTAAATCAAATACCATACGTGCAGTACGCACTATGCAAAGATATTATGTAGCGCTCTTCTGAATACATCATATACAGGGTTGGCCAAAAAAACCAGACCTGTTTGAGCGTTGATAACTCAGCAATGGTTAGTACTAAAAAGATGTGTGATACGTCAAAAGTTTCAGAATGCTGTAAAAAATAAACCACAAATTTGCTTAGTAAAGCATTTAAACATTTTTTGCCTGATTTTCATAAATATTCGTCATCCCCGAAATTCTGCCAAATTTGACTGTAACATATGAATTTAACATGGATATTTGAGCTTTCATAACTTGGCGATGTGTATTGATGGAAAGGTGCGTAATATACCAAAAGTTACAAAATTGTGTAAGGAAAAGTGTACAACTTGCATGTCTCACCATTTAAATATTCTTTGCCTGATTTACACACAACTGCCCCACCCCTAAAATCATGCTAAATTGGCAGTAACACATAAATTTAACTTGATTTTCATTCAGCATACGGTGAAATATCAACAATCATTAACACATACGTTGAGTTTAGATGAAATTCGACATAAGCAGTTGCCCAGCTTTTGCATTTGTAACCGTCATCAGTCCTTTTAGGCAGCTGATCGATCGCTGGCATCATTGTGTTCAGGATCAGCTGAGCCCAGCATTTGATTAGCGCACATGTTTTAACTGGTCGTGTACTAAAATTTTGTGACCATGCTATCTGTCGCAATGCCCCCACACTGAATAATGCACAGAATTTAAATCTGGACTTTTTGGCAGTGAGTTTTTGAGTTCAATGAACTCGGCCACACGGAAGTGCTGGCAAATGCCTAATTTCAGGGGTAATAAAGATTTACGCAAATTAGGCAAAGAATATTTAAATGCTTCACCATGCAAATTTGCTGTTTATTCTTTACAGCAGGAAACTTTTGACATATCACACGTTTTTCCACCACTAACCATCGCTGAGTTATCAACACTCAAACAGGTCCGGGTTTTTTTGGCCCACCCTGTAGTTCAGGCAATTATTTTAGTCGTAAAGGCCAAAAACCTTTAGTTTATTTTCCATGACTTGGCACCTACGCCTCGCCAAAATTGCTTCATGGCGTGTAAAACTATTTTGTTTGTGTCATGACTAATACAGAAGTGTTTTAAGTGAAAATTACTGTACACATTCGATGATATTCAGTCATTACAAAAAAGCTTTTGTGCTGATTCACTTTGACTATTCGGCTGAATAACGCATGTGAATGTTCAGGACGTTTTTTTGCGCTACCCGGTACTGATAAAAATATTGCAGCATTTACTACCTCAAAATTTTCACTCAGTTCTTGCGCAGCTTTCAGTTTTTTCTCCAATGCTACAACTGCACAGTGTTCAGATAACGATGTTAATATGACAAAATCAGACAAAAATGTGGCAGAAAAAAAATGCAATATGCAACAAAAAAGACTTTTTTCATATACGTGGTGCTAGTAAGATAAAAACTCAAACGAAGACTTGATAATAGCCGATTAACCAAACATTTAAAAATACCATGTAAAACCACACAATATAATGTCTCTGCCAATACCTAATTTTTAGCTGTTGGTGATGAAAGCAGACCTTCTAATCAGTTGCCTTGATCCCCCTGGCTATATTCAAGACCTGGCATTTGTTTGAAACCAACCTTCAATTCGAAGTTTTATGGTATTTAAATCACACAAAAAACTGCACAACATAAAATATTGCAAAAGATAAAAATAAGTAAAACATATTATAATGAGTTCACCAAAGATAACCAACTGGCTTATGTGAAGTATGCTCTACAGTTGTCTGACAAAAACCACATTATATTTATACACATACAGCAAAGACTCTCTGTAGACAAATGCATATGCTTAATATTAACAACAGTGTTGTCAACATTGACGATCTTGTGGAATTAGGTCAAAACATGAAACACAACAAGGTTAAAACTGCTTACTGCCTGGTGTGGAGTCAACGATCAGTGTAACGTAAGTTTTAAACGTATTTAGCTGTGTGGCTGGATCCTGCGGACTCATTGGCATCATGCGAGAGCCAGGAGTCAACGGCCCTACAATCACATCATCATTTAATCTTAGCTCAGTGCTATGGTTAGTTCGGCAAACTGTAAAATTGGTGACCAAAACTACCGTCGTCAGTCTGAGGAACTGAGTCAAAAGAATCAGAATTTGCTAAAAGCAGTTCAGCGATCTGAAATACAGCTAATTGGGCTTCTAAAATCAGTTCGGCAGAGCCGCTATTAATTTTACACTGCCACCAGTACTGCATTAGAGACGGTGAATAGATTCAATAATTCTAAAGAAAAACAATATTAGGAGGACCTTTAATTCCAAGTTCTAATAAACTCCTCGTTATTAGTGGCTGCAGTGTCGTGAGACCAGCTCAGCACCTGACAGTGACAGTGGCAAGATGTCAGCGGCCCGGCAGTGTCAGGCGTTACCTGTTTCCCCCGAACTGAAAGTAGCAAATTTGCGTTGCTTCTATCAGTTTGCCAAACTGAAAATGGAATTAACATTAATACTATGGCAACACTGAAACATCAGACTACATCTTCATCTTCTACAACTCAAATTTTTTTTCTTTCTCACAATATAAACAGCAACTGACATATTTCACTTTCACCTGTTGCATTATTCATCACTTTTTCAGTCAATCACTGCAAACTAGAATTCTTTCCACCATATACTGTTTTTCTGACCACCCGACGAACTTTATGAACTTCTGCAGTGTTTAGCTCAGCCAGAAGTTATTCACTGAAGCCACCAGTATTACTGGTGGCATGAGTAAAAACAGGCAAAAGCCATATAACGCTTACTATCCAAATAACTAAGATTAACTATGTGTTTCCAGTTGCAGTTGATGTTTCAAACAATTTTTAAATTGACTTATTGTAGTGCTGTTAACACACACATCTGAAAGTTGATTCCAACTATCGATTGATTACTCTGTTGCTAAATACATACTTTCCCAAATCTAATCTACTGTGTTTTTATATAGTTTCTTTGAATGACCTCTTCTTTGACCTTCATCATATGTAAAGAATAAATCTGATTGCAAATTACAACAACCATTAATAATTTAAAAACTATCTAGTAAATCACTCCTATGCCTTCTTTTTTCTAATGTTATTAAATTTAATTTTTTAATTCGTTCTTCGTAATGCAAATTTGTTACACCATCAGTCAATTTAGTTGCACAACGTTGAACTCCCGCAACTAACTCAATATCCATTCTATAGCACGGGCTCCAAATTGGTACACAATATGCTATAAATAAGGTCTTACAAAACTTTTATACAAAGACATAATAGTTTCCTTAAATCTATCGGTAAAATTCCTTTTTATTACCCCAAGCATTCTATTAGCTTTTTTACTGCCTGACTACACGATTTATCCCACTTCAAATCTTTACTCACAATTACTACCAAATCTTTTTCTTCATCTACTGTTTCCAATTTATTGCCACATATAGTAGTCAGGATGACAGTTGCTATGTCCATTGCATATAATCTTACATTAATCAGCGTTGAATAGTAGAGAATGCAACCCGAGTACCCAGGTACCTGAAATTAACGAAAACCCAGGTAAACCCGGCCATTTTCAAACCCGTGAACTCTGGTTTGACAGTGGGCAAAAACCCGGGTTTCCAGGTTTAATTTTGGTTGTCAGTCAGTAGGCTTATGCAGTATAAAATTGCTAGATTTTACTTTTGGGGGGGGGCTGATTTTTAAGATTTCTAAGCTTAAAGGTCTACTCTGGCCCTTTGGTACGAGTTGTCTCTCTGACAGTCAGTCTCTGTCTGTCTGTCTCTCAGTATTTTGTAACAAATGTATTGTGGCTAACCGGTAAGTGTTAGATAAAAGCTGTTTACACGAATAATTTGACCTGGCAAAAGTAACCTAAGCTAGTTGGCATGCAAAATTTGGGCAATGCAGTGCAAAGGAAATATTTTTCAAATTAGGCAATGAATAAACTGAAGTAAGAAATGCATGCGTTTTTTTCAACAGAAAACTGGCCGTAGGCCTATCTCACGTTTTCATTGCAAGGTTTCAATCTATTTGTCATAGGCTGATAGACTTATATCGAGTATAGCTAGGCATACACTATAACTGGCAGTCACATTGTGTTTTAACACACTACCATACACCTAACCGCTTACAGTCCACGGCTCGCGACTCGCGAGTCTGCCTCTGACATTTGACCGCAAACTGTAGGCCTACACTACCATAACTACCAGCCACCCGCCGGGTACCCGGCCTTCAAACCCGGGTACCTGGGTTTGGAAGCCGTCAAACCCGTAAACCCGAGTTTAAAAACTGCGTACTAGCAAGCCGACAGTCGGCCCTCTAGTACGCAGCCTAGAGGACCGACAGCAGCAGCCACCAGCATTAGCTATAGATTAGAAAGGTGGTGCTAGTGTTTAGGGTTAGTGTTTACCTTATGATAGATTAGGGTTTAAGACTAAGGTTGAGGTTAGGGTTAGTGTTAGAGTTATGGTTAGGGTTAGTTACTGCAGCTTATTCAGTTTTGTTAGCTATTAAATTTTTAGTGTGAACATTTAAGGATAATTCATACAATTATGTAGCCACAGATGTGCTTGCAAAATTGGTTATGAATTCAAATCTAGCGCTGCCAGGCTTGACTGGCCAATTGGTATGAAGGCATGATACCTTGGCATTGTACCTTGCTAAGGTTGATCTCATCAGTGGCTAGCTGCGGTGAGGGCGTCTGTCTGCGGCACTATGACGGGTTCTCATACTGCCAACCCATCATACCGCCTGCCGTAGGCAGTCTCTTACGATAGTGTACGGTCGACTGTCGGCCCTCTAGTACGAGGGCCAAATGTCGGCCCTCTAGTACGCAGCCTAGAAGGCCGACTGTCGGCTCTCTAGACACGGCGTTAAAAATATACCCCGGGTTTGCATTCCCTATTGAATAGCATCTGCCAGTCCACTGGTTATCAAACCATTCGTCTTCATGATAGTTCATGATCCGGTTATTTCATCCAAAAGTGGCAGTTTGGAACGCTATTTTTTACCTGTCTCTAACCGTGATATAACATTCGCAGATCCGCTTTTCACCAGAGCCAAGTTTGGTACAAGAGATAGGGTTTATGAGTAGCCTAGTCAAAGCTGCATTCATATCTGAAATCTGAGCCGTGTATAACAAGGCTAGTTTATGAGGTGCCTCCATTGACGTTAAGTGCCAACACTATACTAGTACCGTATCAATGTAAATGCACAATACGAGTAGTTCATACTTCTTTCGATTAACTTACCAGCCATAACTTTAGCTATTAATAGCCAACAGAAAGACGAATATGCTCAATTATCACGGTAATAGATTAATAATCAAAAAATAAACAAAATCGGCACATCAGCCGTATTCTTCCGCGCTTAAAATGTGACAGTGGAAAATGTTACAGTAAGTTTTTAACGTTACAGTTTTTTAGAACTTACAATTAAAACTTAAAATTCAATTATTAAATTTACAATATTTTAACAATATTTATTTTTTTTATAGAATTTTTAAAGTATATATGCTAACTACATTTTACAGCGAGTGTATACAACAGTTATCAAACCCCCAAAATAGGTGGTTTAGAACAAGTCCGTATTAAAATAAATAAGTAGCTAGATAACATACCGTACTACGACGCCCACAGTGACTGTCGGCGTGACTGTGAAATGTTATTTCTGGTGTGAAGTCAACTTTCCCCATTACTTGATATTTTGTAAGTTAGTAACATCCTGTGCTCGAGCACTGACGCAATAAAAGTTTGCAAACAGTATTTTCGCCACGGGTTTGGCTCGTGTGAGAAGTGCTATAAAAAGTACAACACCTTATTCTCCACTTTTGAAAAATAATTGTTAGACCCAAAAAATTATAGGCAAAAATTTAGGTACCGGTATTGTATTGTATGGATTGGAACTTGTGACTAAAATTCTGACATTGACCCACCTCTACTTAACCTAGGTGGGCGTGGCATGACGTCAGAGATGGGAAGGCGGAAGTAAACAAAAATTGTTGGTGGTTGTTATCGGCACGAAATAGGAAATGTTTTTTGAGTCACCACATAATGACACCGTTTCATTTTATGTTTCTGAATGACGTAAATGCGTAGCCATGTTTTCGTTGCTAAAACTGCACTAGAGTCGTCGAGTTACAAATGCACAGGGATAAATAATGTGGACCGCTTGCAGAAAAGATAAATTCGGAGTTGGTAAGTGTTTATATGAACCGTATTATTCCTTGCTTCCTCTTTGCCTCAGTATCCAAAGTAACTTATTTTTCAGCTGTTACTAAAACTATCCATTTGTAGCGCCAACTTTAATCATAACTCTGATCCTGCCCTAACTACGATATCCTCTAATTACAATATGGTTCAGTTTTTGAAATAACTGCGGTTTTTGGCTTGGAATCGTCATGGATTTAGTTTCACCGCCATTTCAGTTTAGAATTGGCATGAATTTGTTTTGTTTTTGTAGTTTCTGCTAGGAATTCCATTACTAGCTAACAACAGTCAACTAGTTAGCCAACTTTTGAAAATGATTTACAGTTAATTATTAAGCTGTATGAAATTTACTATATTGGCTCTCCACTTTAGATGCATTCGTTTGTGCTCCACTTGTTGACTGCAATTTTTATTTACCATTATATTTATTTGTTTATTATTTATTTATCTATCACAAAGTGCACATAACAAATGTGCATTAGGGAATGCAAACTTGGCAGGTATTTTTCAAACCCGGGCTTACAGGTTTGATGGCCTCCAAACCTGGGTACCTGGGTTTGGACGCGGGATACCCAGCAGGCAGCCGGTAGTTACCATAGTGTAAACCAACACTTAATGGATAAATGTCTGATGCAGAATCTCGAGTCAGGAGCAGTTATATGTATGGAAGTGAGTTAAAACAATACAAGCTCTATAAGCTTATTGCCACTACTGCCTGTTATAGTAGAGTTATAGACTCCATAAGAGTTGAGCATTGAGCATCAACTAATAGGCCTAGGAAAACCTTGCAAATGAAATATAAGATATGTACAGTTTTCCATTAGAAAGTGCACCTTTTTCCTACCCTCTCCATTCAACTCCAAATTCGAAACTGTTTCCCTTGCACTGCATCATCCAAATTTTGCAAGCTTAGGTTACTTTTGACAGAGCTAACTATTTGTGCAAAAAGTTTTTCTCTATCTACCTGTTACGGCGGTTAGTCACACTATATGTACATCCGCTATAAACAGACAGACAGACAGACCGACAGATAACAACTCGTACCAAAAGGCGAGCGCTTCAAGCTTACAGCTTAACATTTCGCTCAAAAAGTACATGTCAGAATTATCTTTAGCAATTTTATACTGCATAGGTCTACCGATTGGCACCCAAAATTAAATCCATAAACCCAGGTTTTTGCTCGCTTTCAAACCCAGGTTTACGGATTTGAAAATGGTCGGGTGTGCCTGACTTTTCAGGTACCCGAGTTGCATTACCTAATGTGCATGTATGACAATACAAAGTCATGAAAATATCAGCTAATGACAGCAACATAATCCAAACATTTTAAAATTACTGCAACAAAACAGATGGATAAACAATTCTATCAGTTTGGAAATTACTGAACGGAAAGTGGAATTATTAAAAATGAAAATTAAAACATGCAAAACAATTAGTGCTTGATGTTTTATGTCAGTCAGTAGCTAATTGAATTATAAGCCTGAGTATTAGTGTGAATTGTGAATGTGTGTTTTGTTAGTAATCTACAACTATGACGGACATTCAGAATATGACTTGCAGTTAGCAGTTGGTGACACAGTACAGATCAGGGAGCAGTTTCCTGGTAATTATCTTTAATGTGTTCAAACATTTTCCATAAAAAAATTAATTGATACTGTACAGTTGCCATATTTAGTGTAAGATGGGTAAAGGTACAAGAAAAACCCAGCTAATGCAAAGGGGAATGTGCGACAGCGGTGTGTGTTTGAAGGCCTGGTGCAAACAAAATCTAAGCTCTCCAATTTCAGCAACATTTACACTCACCAGAGGGCGCCAGAGGGTGCTACCAGTGTCGCGCAACTGTAATGGCTGAAAATCGCAAATTTTCCCTACCCCCTCTCATTTAGTGCCCTCGCTCGGGGTGACCCTTTTCGAATTTATGGAAAAGCTTTACTGATCTTGAAACTAGAGTCTTCCCGGCAGTCGATGGTGAAGATGTGGTGATCCTAGCTTGCACCATTTTTGACTGATCCACCCATGTGACAGACAGACAGACGGACAGAATTGCGATGGCTAAGACGTGCTATAGCAGTACCTGCTGTCGCATGTAAAAACTCGCATGCTCCCCCCTTTGCCAGAAACTTTGCAGGCTTATAGCCATACTTTTCTAAAAGGGGTTTGACTTTGTTCCTGGCCTTGCTTAGTACAGTTAGGGCTGCAACTTTATTTTTATGCATTTCAATCTCAAAGATTGCATTTGGTGGTGATGTTTCTCCTTTTTTATGCAGACAAGCTTGTGCAGAAATATAACACCAACTGAAACTGAAAGTACTAAATTCTTATATTTATGCTTTGGTTTATGAGTGCTACAATCACTTCGGTTTATGAGTGCTCTATGTGGCTGGCTGCACATTTTTACGCGCGAAAGCAGCTACTGCTTTCAGCACGTTTTAGCCATCGCAATTCTGTTTGTCCATTCGTCTTTCTGTCACACGGGTGGATCAGTCAAAAATGGTGCAACCTAGGATCACCAGATCTTTACCTTTGGCTTCTTGGAAGACTCTAGTTTCAGGAATTTCAGGAACTGTAAGGCTTTTCCATAAATTCGAACGAGGTCTCCTCGAACAAGGGCTCTTTCGCGAAAACTGTTGCAGATAGGCATGGGCATGCTGCCTATCACAACAAGCACTAGTGACGAGCTTTTCAGTCGTATCAACATCAATGACTTTGAAAGACCCTGAACTTAAAAAATTTGGGGTTTTTTATTGATTTTTGCGATCTTCGGCTGCAGCGCACACTCCAAGAATGAACTGCAATGAAATGGCTGGAGATAGACTGACAGTTTGCGAACAGGATTTGCTTAGGCTTTCACACATCTCGTGAGTATTAGCTCAAATTTTTTGTTAATTTTGTGCATGATTTATTTACACTGTCTTTATCTTTGAATAAACTTGGAAATTGAAACAAACTATAAGAATTCATTGAATTACAACTACTTTTCTTTACTGATTTGTAGATATCAGTCAAACATAAAACAGAGTGTTACTGCCAGCTACTGAACTAAACTTTTTGGAGTCATTTGTTGCAGATCTTTTATGGTTATTATTTTTATCATAATTTTTTTGGTTAACTATTATGCTGCGATTCAAGTTTTGTTTGTGCAATATCATGTCATCAGCACAGTTGGATTGGTGGTGTGGCTTAGTGGTAATGCGTTTGATTCGATCAACGAAGTTACTGTATGCCAGGCTGGGTTAGTACTGCGATGGGTGATTGCTTGCAGGCAGGTAAACCATCTTGGTATGTAACCAGCCGCCTCGGTCAACTCAGCCATCAGTTCCTCCAGGGTAAGTAAATCGAGTACTGGCCTATCTGGCTGGGGTTAAGGCGGGGCGCATTCACTTGTATCGAGTTGCAGGTAACACTGTGGGCTGCCATGTGGCAGGTGACGCTCCGTAGCTCTGAAATGGGCTTCCATTAAGACCTATAACATTACCTTTAACCACCTTTAACACAGTACTCAGTGAGTTAGTCATTTACTGTTTGTGACACTGGTATGTATGTTGTTTTATTTAGGCAGTTCAAATGAATCCTCCGGTTTGCTCTGGTATCGTGGTTTCACTCTGAAGAACAGAAACAACATGGTGAATACAAGTTCTGTTTTTTTTAAAAATTTTTTTAGCATTAAATTCCATTTTTATCAGCTTGTATTTTAATTTTTGAGGTTTGTTTGTTTGGCTGTTTATTTTTTTATTACTATAGTGTAATTTTTGCCAGAAATACTCTTTTTAAATTTACAAAACAGGATGATTGATTTTACTTGACATTTGTTGTGGTTGTTGTTTTAGGGGATCTTTCCAGCCAGTTATGTTCAGCTGAAGGAGTTTGTTTATGAGAATGAAGGGTAAGATTTGCCAGTTTATTGTCAGGAAAAATATATCAGTAATTCTACATGGCCTTGTGCATCATTACAGACAAAATTTGCGCAATATCTGACCCATATTCTCTAATTACAGTACACTCCTTTTTTAAGCCTGTTCAAAGTTTTGGTGAGAGTTTACCAAAAAGCCTTCAATATTGTTTGTTGGAAAAAGTGGTAAATAATAAGTTGGCCAGAAGTTGTCATTTTGGAGTTAATAGAATGAAAATTTGGCAAATCTTGCAGCCTGATTCAAAATCAGTTTGGAATGATTTCATGGAACAATATATTTTTCAGTCAAAAAATACATTGGAAACTGCCAGGTGATGGTGTAATCTTGTTTTTTTGGCTTCTTAACAAAATTTTTAACCATATTTTTGATTTTGGAAGTTTGCACATTGAGGAAAAAACGTATGGACAATGGCTAGGGTTGTGGAGAATGTTTTTTGGATTTTGGTTTACTTTCCGTTAGGTTTTTAAAATATGAGGATCATTCAAAAAGTCTGTAGACCGATACAGTTAGGCAAAAGGTATTTAGATCATATTTAGCCATTTGTAATGCTCTTTTTACGTGCGAAAGCAGAATGCTTTGCGCGTCTTAGCCATTGTCTGGGCGTCTGTCTGTCTGTCTGTCTGTTTGTCCGTCTGTCACACTCCTGATCTGTATCAAAACAGTGCAAGCTAGGATCACGAAATCTTCACTGTAGACTGCCCCAAGGTCTCTAGTTTGTCGTGACAAAATTTCGTGCCACTGGGTGCAGTAAATTGTGCAATACTGCAGTGGTAATACTAATGGTACTAACAAGCAACACAATGTCATTGACATTTATAATGTCCATTTGTATGAAGCTACAAAATTGCTAAGTGTCCTTCATAATCTCTATGACAAATTGCTGGTTAAGAGACGAATATCAAACTTTTTTCTACAGTGGAATCCGAGTTTTACAGAAATGCTTGACCAAGTGCATTTAGGTTGTAAAAGACTTATGTCAAAAAGTGGCAAAATATGATCTAAATATCTTTTGATTAACTGTATCGGTTTACTGACTTTTTGAATGCCCTTCATAACTGCAGTGTTTGGGTTTGGAATCGTCATGGATTTCGTTCCATTGAAACACCGCCATTTTAGTTCAGAATTGGCATGGATCTGTTTTGTTTTTTGGTGTATGGACACTTAGTCATGCGATAGTTAACCATGCGACAGTTAATCACCGACATTAGAACACTTAGACATTTAATCATGCGACTATTAATTACAGACATATAATCACAGTTACACATATACAAATCCTATAAAACATATAGGTTCACGGCTCCCCACACACACTTGATGCAATCAATATAGCCATGTTTGAAAATGCGTTGATCACAGGTCGGTGATTAACTGTTACGTGATTAAAAGATGTGTTTGACTGTCACATGATTAACTGTGCAAGGGATTATGTGTCAGTGATTAGTTGTCACGTGATCAAATGTCGGATGATGAAGTGTCACCAGACTTTGTTTTTGTAGTTTCTGCTAGGAACTGCATTACTGGCTAACAACAGTCAATTAGACAATCACCTTTTGGAAACGATTTACACATAGTTATTGAGTTGATATAAAATTTTATGTTTTTTATTTACTTGTTGACTGCAATTTTGTGGACAGCCAATCTGGTGGATTTGCAAATGCTGTGAAAAACCGACGGAATAGAATTGAAAATTTTTGTTGGTTTTGTTCAGTTGAAAAAAAACAAAAACTAAACTGACTTTTTGTATTCTGCATAGCCCTAAAGTTGACAGCAGTGATTAGTGTGAGACTGTGTTGTTCTGTGTCTTGAGGTCCGAGGTGTTTTTGAAGCCACGCGAAGATGCAGTCGTGAGTGAGATCTCAGTGGTTCTTAAGGAGTGGAAACCACTCTGGCATCAGCTCTTCACGGTTAGTCAACGCAAGAAACATCCACGTAATACATAGGGTTGGCCAAAAAAGTGACGTATTTAGTGTGCTGTTGCCATAGAGTAAGGTGTCACTTTTTCAGCCCAGCTGGTATATCAATCGTTCAGTCAGTCAGTTCGGCATTTTTAGTGGCCTAAGTACCGTAATACAAACTACTACTACGTCCACTAGAAACAGGTTAGATCTTATAGGAAATAGTTGGGAAAAGAATTTTGTGAACAGGTGAGTTATTGAGTTTTGAGTCGCTGATGGAAGATGGATAAATGATTCCCGAGATGTCACATTGTTTGGCACATCTATGGGCTGACTTGCCAACCAAGCTTTCAACTAGGAAAGCCCATTGGTGATGGGTCATTTTGACTGGAGGCATTGCTGGTTGAGCAAGCATCTGAAGTAGTAATAGCTCTTTCACACTCTTCAGTAGATGATAGGAACAGCATACCTCATCCAGCCTGTAAAAAATTCTGCCATATTAGTTCTTTATATATTTTCAAGTGGGACCAACCTGACATTGAGTAACTTGAGCTAAAATTGGGCACACACTCAAATGGATGCTAAGTATATGATTAGTTGTGTTTATAGCAGTGGTAGTGATAATGACACTGGTAGTGCTGAAGTTGTTGTAGTTGTTGTAGTAGTTTACAGTAGTTTAATTAGGTATCTGTTTTGTTGTTTGCTGATTATGTGGACAGGATGAGAATGCAGAGTTGATTGTGTTTGTTTGTAGTAGTAGTATTAGTTGTAGCAGTGTTTTTTTCAGCTATTCTGTTGTATGGACAGGATGCTAACGATGGAATGTTTAAGATGATTCACGAGGTAATGTCGGAGCTGATTGTGTTACGTCGGCGCCTGCTGTCATCAGCCCTGACTCAAGGACAGATTGTCGAGCTAAAGTCGAGAATTGCGTCAAAGATCGACTGGGGCAACAAGTACATTTTGCTTAGCGATCGTATTTTACCATGCTGGCGTATTGAATGATAATACTGTACTGTTGTCATATTTAGTGTAAGATAGGTAAAGATAAATCTCGCATGGCCTTTAAGTGAGCATGTCTACAGGTCCATAGGCGAACTTTAACTAAGTGGGTTTGACTTTGGAGTGGACACACTCAAGGACGTTTTGGAAAATGTTGCATCATGCAACATCATCGCTTATGTTAAAGATATCAACTTTTACAATCTTATATGATGTTGTTTTTACATTAGCTTAATAGCCTTGATCTTAACAAGTATTTTAACTTTGCTTTTAATTCGTATATTAAATGCTTCTAATTAATTTTAACCACTTATGGCACTGAGTGGCCTATTTTGTGCTGATGTGCCGTTAAGAAACTACTCACTCACTCACTTTGACTTTTTCTCTATGCCTCACTTAATACAGTATGAGAATTCTGAGATATTCTAGAGGCTGTGGCTGCCAACACATGTTTATGCATTTTGAGATCAACAACTGCGTCTATTTATTGTTATTTTTATGCAGTATTTCTTGGTTTTGGCTGATGGGGAACGCACCAAACCCCTCTTTGCTGCAGGCCTGGGGCCTGGGGTGCAGCGCTCATCAACATTTGTGTGGTCTTGAGCTGGCAATATGCTTTTGCCCATTATGATGATCAAAGTTAGTCCACATTTTAGTTCCAGAAAGACATGGAAAATGGATATAAAAATGCTGTAAAGTCATGGAAAACCACGTTTTGCATTCTGTGTGCACTCTGTATGCCTGATGCAGGTTGCTGGGTCTGGACCTGGTTCCTCGCATTGACTGGCAGCCTGTCAACGTTGACACTCTGAGTCCTGTCGACTTGTTCCAAGTCCACCATAGAAGCACCGCTTCAACAAGTGCTTCAACGGTAACGCACTTTACTGTAGAGCTACGCTGCAGAAATTTCAATTAATCGTTGAACTTATCTGTGGATCTTGCAATGAGTTAAAATAGATTATCAAAATTTTCAATCGTTAAAATTTTGATTAACATCTAGTCAACAAAAACATCAGATTGTACAGATTTGGATAGTTATTTTTACAAATTTTTTAGAGGTGACATGCCCAGATCCTCAAGGGACAAGCCTTTTCCTAAAAAATTTCTTCATCATTGTGGGTTTGCCATTTTATTTTTCAGAGCTTCCGCAGCTGCTGGTTGGCCAGTTGCAAGTAAGCCTATACATACATGTATATTGATCATTCTCATCTTACTCACCTAGTTAACATGCTGCTAACCCTTTTTGTTTGGTCAATAAATATGTACTTATGTGGTCATTGTGGTGCAAAAAAGCAGCTCATGCAGTCATAGAAAAAGTATCTGATTAGCATGTAATTTTGGATGAAAATCAAGTAATGCTTGGCTGGCAACTATAGGGGCAAGATGGACGCGACCCCCACTTTGTTGAGTGAGGGGCCACACAGCGTTATTTCCTCACCCCCATCTTCTCACTCATAATTTTTGCATAAATAAATTTTTACTGTTGGTTTTTAGCTTTGCTTGAATAAGATAATAAAAAATATGGTAGCAAAGTACAAAATGTGAATAATTAGGCAAAATTTTTAGATCCCGTTTTTCCATGCACGTTTGATGGCCAATGAAATTGATCTCCGATCAACTTTGGGACTTGATCGTATATCATCTCAATAACCATTTTTTCATTGCCAATTAACGACTAATAGTCCATCAAATCTCCCATCAAGTTAATGGCCGAATATTGGGCGATCAAGTCAGATGATTGATGATTAAACATGGCTATCTGCAGTTCGTTGCTTATTCGCACCAGAACCATCGCTTCACTTCGCCTGTTAGAATGGCAGTTCATGCATAAATGAAGTTTCAGGCATGGCGATCGTCACTACTGATCAGTTTATACTGCGTATAATGTTTTGTGAAGAAATAAAATGGATAGACACCACCGTATTGATTTATGATAGAACGTATTTTTGACAGCAGACGATATGGACTTTCATTTATAATATTGTTATGATGACGTTTACTGGCTGGCGTACACTTACAGTGCATGCTGGGTAATTTAGCACAGCACTGCAAATCGCCAATCAGATTGGCATAAAGTAGGCTCAGTTGACGGCCAATCAACTAATCGCCGATCACGTAATTGGAGATCGAAAATGCATGGAAAAACGAAACACAGTTGGTCGACGATCAATTCTGAACATCGTGTTGACCGGAGATCAGTAAATCGGAGATCAAATTTGATTTGATTGGCGATGGAAAAATCGGACCTTAGTCACTTACTATGCCAGCTCTGTGGGGTTATTCCCCTGATCCCCTGACGCCCACCAGGTTCTCTGCCTCCAGACCATGAGATCACTATGCTGAGTCCTTCACTTTTACCGTCAGATCTTCTGATGACGTCCTGGGTGCACTTTTTTGCTTTTACTGTTCGTGGACACTGGAAAGCTTAGCTAAGCTACTGCACTCTATTAGATACCCCACTTCTGTTTTTACAGGCTTAACCTGTCAGCCTGATGCCTACATGTATGTGTACGTGGTAGCATTAGTTACACTAGCTGCTAGTGGGTTGGTGGTCTCAAGAGATCTTGAGTTTGACTTCTGGTCAGATAACACTATCAAGTGAATGTACCTGGATGGCTGACTGCGTACTGGTAATCTATTTCGGTTTATAACCAACCGCTAAGGCATTCTATCTTCTAGAGTAGTTTTTCTGGTTGGCCAGGGTCAATTTGGGCCACATTTACATGTCAGGTAGCAGGTAACACTGTGTGATCTTATATGGCAGGTGAAGCTCCGTAACTCTGAGATGGTTTGCCATGAAGAGCTGTACTGTACACACCCTTTAATTGTTTTAACCTGTATGTTTGTTTGTGATTGTATGTGTTAGCGAGGTTCTCTGAGGCCGCCGGTAGAGATGGTGAGTCAACTGCCAGTCTACAGGCTTCAACTGTCTGCCATCCAGTGCACGGGAATCGCCTTCCAGTCGTTCGAGCTTCACTTTCAACTCTACGACAGTCACACTCTGAGCGCCGTTAGGTAGACCCTGTCACTGTCATGTCTACTGTGCTTTACGTACACCGACACTATCGTCCTTCCTCTGTCCTCCAATAGACAGCATTATGAGATTGATGACTCTCTGGGGGATAACAGGGAAGATTATTAGAACTGTCATTACAGTTACATATGCACGCTTATAGTGGCAAGTTCTTACAATTTTAGGTTTAGGTTATTTCTGTGTTTTATGTTACGTATTAGGGTTTTCTGTAAAGGTTAAACTTTGTGTTTCGTTATTATGTTTTTTGCAATTTTACCTGCAAAGGCCGTTCCCAAAATGATTCTGTACTGTGTCGGTTGGGACGTTAAACTCTACACACACACTCACTGTAGTGCTGACTTATCTTAATGTGAACATCATTGGTCACACGAACAAAGTTATCTTAAAGCACATACAGAGCGATGTAACTGATCTGAACTGAACTTGACTGGATTGAACTGACGTGGTTTACTTTTTGATGAACTGACCAATGGCCGCAAAGGGTGAGCCCATTGGTCATTGGTTGACGCATACATAAGCGTAGTTACGTAGTCACTGACGCCATTAGATAATGTTTACTGTTATGCATTACTGCATGCCTATTGGTCAGTTTGTCAAAAACTAAATCAGTGTCAATTCAGTTCATTTTAGTTCAGTTATGTTGCTCTGTACGCATCTTTTTGTTAAACTGTCTTCACACTGAGATGATCATTGACAGAATATATTGAGCCAAGACCAGGTTTACTCAGCCTCACCATGTGTCTTTGGATAGTCTCTGCTGGGGAAGAAAGGGCCGGTTATGCTGAGGAATGTGTGGCCTGTTACCAGGACTGCTATCATAGTTAACTAGTTAGGGTTAAATGCTCAAAAAGCAAAGACTTTAGTGTGCTGCAGTCAGTGACGTCATGATATGTACCCCTGTACCTGAGGCAAGCATGTCCTTGCGCCATGGAGGAGGTTGGCTTCTGCAACTATATGAAGTTGCAGAATTGTGCCTGCACCAATTCATTCAATTAAAATGTGCTATTTGTATGATACTAAACTGAATGTTAAATTTGTTATTTTGGAACCGGAATATATCATCAGATGTACCAATTTTGGATAGGATTTGGCTTCACCGGAAGTGGTTCAGTAATGCCATCGTGTAATCAGTGATTTTCTATCGATTAAATATTGTTTCAGAAATGTTTCTTAGTCCCAAAAAAACTCTATGTACAAAATTTTTTTTGCTGCAATTGCTCAAGAAATGACTGTGGTACGGCCTTGTGCCCATGGACAAATTTTGGGGCCCCATGCTCAAAATCTATAAAAATGATCAAGTGAGAACCCAAATTTTTCGTAAGCCTAGCACCTGTACTCACATGTAATAATCAGAAGTGCTGTGTACTTGTAAATGCATACAACTTCTATCCAGATTCTAGAGTAGTTGCTTATTTCAGAAAGAGAATTTTCAGCATCAACAGGTTAGCAAATGAAACTTGTGATTTGATGAATTTTATATTGTGTTTAGTCAATGTTTAAACTTGAAAACAGTTATTTTGCAGTTGTTGTTGTGGTTGATGTGATTGTCAGTGAGTGGTTTGTCATAAATTCCTCGAAGATTTCACACGCGGACGATGCCGGCACGACTTGCATCTTTACGGTATTGTTCTGTTAATTTCCGTTGTCAATGTATTTTCACCGTGATATGGCCCATTTCTGAAGAAAGAACAGTTTTTTTGTGTGTGATCAGTTTGAAACAAATGATCGGCATTTTGTGTGTACAACAACGCTCCACCTACTGATTTCTGGATACGAGATTTATCATGCGGACATTTGTAAGGGAAACTACAGTCCTCATTGACTATTGACTAATTTTGAACCGAAATGTATGACAACATTTTTACTTCTCACGCACTATGTTCCTGACGTAGTGAAGAGGAGTATATGACGTCAGTGTAATATTTTAATATTGAGGACTGACTGACAACCGATCAACGACCGATCTCCCTTCCTGGAAGAGCCTTCCTGGAAGAACTTCAAATGGCTATATCTCGATAACAGTGCAAGATAGATGCATGGTCACAATGGACCACCAATAGGAAGTCGCCCACCGCGAGTCAAATGATCATGTGACCAATGACGTCACGTGACTCCAAAAGGTCAGTGTCATGACCCCATTATTTTTGAGGTGCCATATCTCCATAATTGTGCCAGATAGACGCATGTGTTGAGGTTTAACAAGACAAATGCCAACTTGCCACATTGACCATTAGGCCTATTGAATTTTCTCCCTCAGTTCGTAAAATCGGGCAATATTTTATGAACTACATGAAGACTCTTTTAATAACAATCTTGATGCCAGTCACTATTAGTATAATAATAGATGGGTCTTGAATAGACAACTGGGTCCTTAATACAAACCGAAAGGAACAAAAAAGCATTTAGAAGAATACAGGAGGAATAAATGTGCGCGATGAGTACATTAGATTGGTCACAATCTAATAATATTTCTTGTAAAGTAATGCTTGTTAGCCATGTTCAGATCAGCTTGACCATTTTTAATGCTGAAAAGTCGGTAGGCGGTCAGGTTAAAAAGTTTATAACTTCTTCATTTTTCAACAGAATCGTATTTCACTTAGAACGTAGATGTAGAACGTTTGATAAAATATATCTGTAAAATTGCAATTTAAAACTTCAAACGGTTGCTGAGAAAACAGCTAAAAACTTTAGGGGGTTACTTTATTTTGCCGCACCCTGTGGTATAAAAGCATATTTTTTTGTAAGTTTTTTCCAGAAAAGTTGCAGTATTGACAACCTTGTGGGTCACAGTCACAGATTTCTGCTCTTTTTGCCATTCAATCAACCAGTGGAGGATTCTGGGTAATAAATAAGGTGATAAAAAATGCCAAAAGATGACTTGAAGCTTTCCATTCTTGACTGGATACAAGAAAAGTTTCAGGCTGTAGAAACATGCTGTTTACAAACACTAGAATATTTACAGAAACATTTATTTTGTTATTAATGCATTAGTATTGTGATGCTTTTACAGGACATTGGAAGCAAGGACATGGACAGTGAACTGTGTTTAATTGCACGTGTCTACAAAATTAGTATGATTACCTGTACC
>Ga0209671_1000159_pt1 | contig 34907 bp, 23 predicted proteins | sample WorMetHERISLAND2_2_FD_187401 | JGI IMG/M metagenome (GOLD analysis project Ga0209671, IMG submission 187401) | Marine gutless worms symbiont microbial communities from Max Planck institute for Marine Microbiology, Germany - Olavius geniculatus... | ecosystem: Host-associated > Annelida >...
GCCATAACAGACTAGATGCAAACGATATTTTTGAATAAAACTTTGAAAACAAAGAAAAAACTGCAAAAATATGTGAGGATTTAATAACAAATTTTACGGATTCATTAGGGACGGACAGCAAACGGGAACACATCTTTTTTAGGCGGACTCATGCGAAATTTACGGTAATAAAAATAGTCATTTTTATGAAGAACGTAGCCACATTAAATTAAACCCGAAACGTGGGAAATGATCACATCATAATTTTTTTGCTAGTTTTTGAATACCTAAAAAATTATCTAATTTACACGTAATTTGATTTTTTTGCATGTCAACGTGCATAAACCTTAAACAATCCTTAGCTATCTTTTTTTTAAAAAATGGCGGTTTACCATGTTTTAGACTCATCAGAGCTAGATGGTTAGAATCATTCGATTGATGGGCCGCCAGTTAGACTGCGAGCTTAATTCACATCACATCGAAGCGTGATTCGCGTGAAGATCTGCAGTTGCAGCGGCTGCCTGCCACTCACCGTGGGTATCGTGGGTATTTAGCCAGATATACAAGTGTAATTAACTTCGTTTCCTCGTCGCTCATTGCGTCCGCCGTCCGCATGGCTAGCAATGCGTGGAACCCTTTGTCAGTCATATCAGTTTGCTTAGAACATTGTCAGATGATTCCGCACGTTGTACACTAATTCCCCATCTAGCCGCACGGACGCTGTCGCGCGTCACGCAAGCATCGCTCAAATTACTTGTTAGGCATCCGTAAAGAAATAATAACACGATATCAAAAGTCGCAGCAGGCAGGGCGCGGCACCGCATTCAGTATTATATTCAGTAGGCCTACTTATTACACGGGATACATTCGGTAACAAATCGGCGTAATCACAGTAACGCGATGTCTTTAAAAATTCAGCTCGCGGCGCGTCGATTACAACTGATCAAACGGGATGTTATCTTCGCATCTGTCGCTAATGTGCAGGGTTGATAATTGTCGTTTACCAGCTGCTGAAACCGCATTACTCTTGTTGTCACTTTCTTTGTTGCAGGCCGCCTGATGTCATTCGTGTACATGCATATCCTACATTAAGTTTTATATCAACAATAATGTTTCTCCTGCTTTGGAAACGCATAACAGGCCTACGTGTTTCACAAAATTTCTGGTAAAAAATTCAATTATTTTTCAGCAGTTAAATTTTCGATAAATTAATATACGTTTGACTGCTTTATTGTCGGAAAAAACAAGGTTTAGAAAAGTTATAAAAAATCTGAGATGCGTATTCAGTTCAAACTGGTATTACTAAAATACTCCAACAATGTGTCCAGGTCTTTAAATATGGTGACTGATAAGACATTTGCTTAGATTTAATTTTACTGTTTTTTCACAACAGTCAGTTACGCAGTTTGGACGTATCCACTATAGTATCAAAAATCGCCAGATGATAATAAGAAAAGCATATTTATATATCACAATTTCTTTAATTATCTACTATCCGAACTACGAGATTTTATTCACACTTCATAAAGCTGAAGCTAAAAATACAGCGCATACTGCAAAGTGCGAACGTCACGACTATGAATCAAGCTTAGCATGTGCCATTTGTGGCTATCATTAAGCCGTAGGCCTAATCATAGCAACCAGCCCATTACTCGACTCAGAACAACTCAGCGCAACTCGTTGGTTGAGTTGAGATCGGATTGGGTGGGTCCTCAGGAGAGTGATTATGGCAAGTCGGTCGCTGTTAATATAATCACGGCCAAAGCTAGGTTTTCGCCCAGCGCAACGGACGCAATGCAAGGATAGACGCCTCTTCTATCTTTGCTTTTTTTGTGCCGACCGTCAAACTGTCAGTTTAAAAGTCTGGCTCCTGGCTACGAGGTGTCTGTCTATCTGTTGTCTGTCGTGCGTAACGGAGGTATTGTGGCTAAACAGCAGGTTTTACCGGAGACCTTTTCACACAAATAATAATAGTTGTGTGTCAAGGCTCTTTGCGTGCCAAAATTTGGGCGATGCAGTGCAAGGCGATTTTCAAATTTAGGAAAGAGATAAGAAAAATGTGTGTTTTTCAACTGAAAACTGGCCATATCTCAGAAACGGTGATAGATAGGGCCGAATCACTAACAAAAAGGCGCATAAGCTTTTTACCATTACACGAACGGAAAATCATTGGCCTTGGATGACCTTGAAAGGTCATTACGTACTCTGCTACGTCAATCGTGCGGTATAGTAAATCACATTTAATGGACTTCCGACACCCGGTCGGCCCTCCCTAGCGACAGCTGGGCGTTTTGTTTTTTGATGCTGCTACGACGCTTGAGTCATCTGCGTGCGTTCGTTTTTTGCGTACTTTCTTACGTTCGTTACGTTGGACGGAAACCACGATTTACAGTCACGCAAAAAATGCAAACATATTCACCAGGTGACGTTATGTTCTCATCCGTTTCATAAGCGCGTTTACAAAAGTATTGAGAAAACACTAATTTCGTTAACTCTGAAAAAAAAATTCATGCATTACATCAAACCTAACGTAAACTTAGGCTTACAAGTTCAGCTTGTCGAGCACACAACGCGAATTACTTACAATCGCAACGTTGTTAACCAGACTCAGAATGCTGAGAATACAAAATGCAATTAAGTCTAGTAAACGGGTATCATATGTAATATGTAAGCAAAATTTGTATTAAAATATTACGCAGTTTAAATTAAAACAAAAACATTTATAAGCTGGCTTTATTAATTTTAAATTATATTAATTTAAAATTAATGAAGTTTGCTTATAAGCCGAAATAAATAAGCAGAAAACAGTATACTGGAACTACTTTTGCGGACAGGGTGCAACGCAAAGTGTAAGAAACCATTTCTCCCTGGCAATCCCCAGATCTAATTTGAATCACTTTGTAGCAACGCAGCATAAAAAGCAAAAAAAAAGCTATCGCACAAAAGGCCAATATTTATTACAGCGGGCATTATGTTAAGTGTAAAATGAGTCTGTGTGCAATAAAGCACACTGATTATGTTCACGTAACGTACAGCTTCGTTGTCGCTAAAAAGTTGACGTTACTCGGTAATGAAGAAAATATTAGTATACAAAATAATGGTACCCGAACAAGACAAGTACCCATAGGCCTATCGAAAATCGGGCCCGTCGAGAGCCACAGCGGGGTTCGGAGAAACATTCTCGTGCCCCTTCGGACAACCTTTCGGGGCCTCTCTGGTGAAAAATGTTGGAATATTTTTAAATGGTGCATTCTGGTGTACTTTATATTTTTGAGCGACGTCAGGCTTCCAAACGTCGCGGGGCCCGGAGTAACTTATCCCCTACCCCCCTCTCGACGGGCCTGCTGAGAATCGGAGCCAAAGCCGCAAAAGCGGAGCCGCAAAATGCTGGGGTCCAGACCTGCAGCTAAGAGACCTAAGAGAATTGCGCAACGAATTTGTCTGTTTCGCATTTTTCGTGCATCAGCCGTTGCAAAAGTGTATATAATTCATTTTATGTCGACCAGTTGCACAAACTGCTGTTGTACTTCATTTAGAAGTCGACAGCTGCTGCAGCAATTATTATCAATTCCGGCAATGCTATTGGTACTAATGTGAGTTATAGAAATAGCTGTTCCTCTGCAAATTCAATTAGGCCTACAGCAGATACGTTTCTGCTTTTGCAATGAAGAAAATGAGGCAATGAGAAAAAAATCGACGCCGTCAAATAATGAGGCCTATCCAGCAGAACCATTTCGTAGGTCTACACATGGGTATAGTCTTGAATGATGAAATGCTGAAATGTGATCGTTTTTTAAACAATACCATCATTGTATATTGCAGGCCTCTACAACAAACCACGCTGACATTCTGTATAAAGTGCGTGCAGGTCACAACGCTTAATTAGGTCTGCAGGCTAGATCAACGCCGCCAAGCAAATGAGTTCAAGAAACAAAGGACTAGTAAACGCGAGTTTATGTGCGGCAAAAGTAATCCAATGCCGTCAGTAACAGATGGCTGAAGAAATCACGCAATCTGACCATGCTCTTCCCTCCCTTCGGTGGCCAATACGGTCACAGTTCTGTTTGAAACATGCAAGATATGAACGTGATAAAAAAATATTCATGAAACAAATATTTACGGTTTTAGCTTTGCCTTTGGACTCCGTTGGGGGATACGCCCGCAGAATCCCATTATAGGCCATATAATAATAAATAACACCAGCCCAGCTGTCGCTAAGATAGCCGACCGTATTGGTTGTCAGTGACCTTCAAGGTCATCCAATGGCGATGATTTTATCTTATCTGAAAAAGCGTATGTGATTTCCTATTAGTGATTAACAGCAACTTTGGCCATATCTCGCACCGTTTAGCCACAATATCGACCTTCAAAGTCATTCAAGATCAGTGATTTTCGTGTAATCTAAAAGGGCGATAGTAACTTTAGTTCTACCACTCACCATTTCCGAGATACAGCCACTTATAGCCTGAAAGTTTCCATTGAAAATTGCAGCCAAACCGCTGCAGATAGAGACATGTTACTATTGACAGCGTATAGGAAGTCGCCAACGCCCTATCCGATGGTACCATCGCTGACCCTCTACGACTTACCGTTAACCGTTTAGCCACAATACTGCACGATTGTCATACCATAGTGCGTTATGACCTTTTGAGGTCATCCAAGGTCAGTGATTTTTATGTCATTTTGAGAACCAATATTCGACTTCCTATTTACAGTTGACAAAGCAGTTTAGACTGTCGTCTGTAGATCATCGATTAAATTACACACATTAAAGCAATGCACCTGAAGGGTCGTTGCTTAATTTGCTAACCCCCACCTCAACTGCACCTTCTTGAGACTTCGGATCTCTTCTTTCAAGACCTACCACAACAATGTTGTCCTTGCGCACTGCATCGCATCGGCTGAAGCTACGCCACTAGTGTATGTCTTACTGACGGTCGAGACGGCGAGATTAGCACTCGTATTAGGCTATTAAGCCTAATTAGGTGTAGCCTACTTAATTGGTCCAGACGGCAACGTTAAAGTGTCACGATCGACGTCACTTTTCATTCCATTTCTCAGCGGCACTGGCAGACAAAGTGCCGTCTCTGCGAATTAAGGTTTTTAATATTGGCAGCAAAAAAATCCGGGAACAAGTGAGTTAATTTGCTCAAGAATGGGTTAAACTCCCACAAACTTTTTGACACGCTACAGCCATGTTCTAGGCGTCTATGGCGTTTATGACAAGGGTTGTCGTCCGTCTGTCTGTATGTCACGGATGTACTGCAGCTAAACGGTGCGAGATAGGGCCAAGATTGTCATTGAACAGTAATAGAAAGTCGCATACCCTTTTTTAGATGAAATGAAAATAATCGACCTTGGATGACCTTGAAGGTCAGTACTGCAACATGAACTGTTTTCCATAACACGTCTCGTGGTGCCGACATCATTTTACCCACGTCTCGCGCACGTCCGACGTAAGTCGGTATACGCCTCACGTATTCACGTGTAGTGTTTACGCGCAACAGCAGCTACTGCTGTAGCGCGTCTTAGCCATCGCAATTCTGTCTGTCTGCCTGTCTGTCTATCCGTCCGTCCGTCACACGGGTGGATCAGTCAAAAACGGTGCAAGCTAGAATCACCAAATCTTCGCCGTCGGCTGCCTGGAAGACTCTACACCGTGTCCAGAAAAAAAGAGTCTACAGTTTTTCCTAAATAACTTTTACAAATTAAAACATATTTTTACAATTTTTGGCACACGTTATTCCAATGTTACGTCTTACTAAATACATCGAAAACTAACCTTTAAAATGTATTTATCATAAAGTATTGCGAATGTAATTATGACCATCATTGAAAATCCTGTTTTGCGGAAGGTGCCGTATAAATATGCCTCAGCAGTACGAAAAACAGAACAATTGTCGAAGAACAATTGCAACGAAAAAACACGATAAATTGTAAACATAGACAAAATTATTTTTGCCAAAAACTTTTTAATGCCTAGTTCTACTTTTCGCCATGTTAAACGTGACTGTTGCGTGCAATGCGGGAAAGTCGTTGTACAGCAGCCGTTATCAGCGGGCAGCGTCATCTCTGCAGCATGCGTCAGCATCGCTGTAGTTCGCATTTTGAATGAACTTTTTTACTCCAAATTTGGTTAATAGCGAGTTTTGTTACTGTTGTTGACAACTCAGGCAGCCACAAGCAAGAAGACTATTTTTTCTTGGTTGGTTTAGGTAAATGTGGCACTTTTGAACATTCAGATATTGTGATAGCTCGTCCTCGAAGCAATGATCCGGTTCAATTGGTGTCTGAAGAGCAACGTCCTGCCAACTAAACGTGTCTCGCCAATCAATACGAGTTTGCAAAGCTCGGACGCCAATCATTCCCCGTGTGCCGCTTTCCGTGGGGATCAGTATTAATATTAATATTAATTATTACCAGTACTGTTGTTCTACGCGCGAAACTGCGACGGTATCGTGCAGCTACTGGTAAACTCGTCGAGTCCTGCGGGATGTTTTAATCAGTTCGCCAGTGATAGGACCTACAGTCAACTCTTCACGAATTATGCCTATATGGATCCTTTTTTGTAAACAGCCCTCGAACGTCTGCAGCCAAAACGTTTAGGCTATCAACATAATGCATTTCATCTTTGGTGTTTCGTACAAAATGGTTTATGTGCAGCTAAATACTTATAAATAATTAAGCTATCTCAGTGTTTGAATTGTGAAAAATTAGCTGAGGGGTCGAACTTCTCGACGGTCGGAGCCCGACCAAAATTGTGACGTATCGTATATATATACTATATAGCTGACCGTTATTTAAGTACAATCGGTTAAAAAGCATAGGTCTACAAGAAGCCCGGCTGCCGCTGACCGACCGTGCCGCCTATATCCGATATCGAAGGCCAGCATTTAGCCTACTTCCAATCGCGAGAAGAAAGCGATTTCCCAAAGTGAGTAGGCCTAGGCCTACAGTGAGTACAGTCCCAGGTACACTATAATGACGCTGCTATATCGAACGCTACAATTAACGTTACGATATGATACGGTAATTCGGCGCACGTGCATGGGTGATTGGCTGCAGTCAGCTACATTGCATTCAAAATTGCGGCCAAACCACTACACTACATAGAGTTATGGTTTCTATTGACAGCCTTTAGAAACCCGTTATCGTCCTATCCAACGATATCATCGCCAATTCTACGACGTACGGTTTAGCCACAATACATGTTTTAAAGACGACAACATACAGACGACGGCAAACAGCAACGACGACTTACGACATATGGTGTCAAAAAAGCCAAAATTTAAAAAAAAACAAATACTTAAGTGTAGTATTATGATGCACTGAATGGGTTAAACAAGCTAATTAATATTTACTTATAAGTTATAATATGTAATGTATTTTTGTCCTATCGCTTTCGCATCGATATCGAAATTATATATTGACCCATCCCTAGTTAAAAGTACTACCATAGATCAGACTGATCTATGTTTATGTTGTAAACAATCGAGATGTAAACAAATTTTTATTTCGGATATATTATTGTATTGTTAATAAGTTGTGTTACATGTAGTTCTGCATGACAGATCCAAGACAGTGCAAGCAGATTTGTGTTTATTGACGACTACAACATTTAATGATGTCGGTCAGTATTTTATTGTATACTTTTGCCGTCTGTCTAACTAGCTCGCAAGGTGATTACGATCACCCATTGGTGACCGAAATTTAAGGCTGGTGTTATGCACACGGCCGTATGCATAGAAAACGACAACGACGTAATAGAACGTATACACGGCCGGCCGTGAACAAATTTGAAAATTTCTATACACACGGCCGAGTATGATTGATTGCAGTATTTTTTTCATCACGTAAAATCTAATGTGTTCATGCTATCTTACATCAGTAGGCCTTCTTGCAAGTCTGTTATAGGTTAGTTTGGTCTGTACTAAAAATCTGTCAAAGCTGAAATGTGGCTGCAAACTTTTAACAGCAGCTTTCTGAAATGTGTATTCATTTCTGACTTGACATCAGAAGACACAGATATCTACAGTAAGTCATACTGGTATGCCAGAAAACGGCATGAAATCGCGGGACTGCATGAAAAGATTGCAGGATGGAATGCATAAGACAATTTTCCAGATGTGGAATCAAGACTCAGCCTTCCAGTAGTTTAATAAATTAAGATAAACACCGCTAGACAATGCAAAAATGACAAAATCAGCATGCCGTGCATGCCTAGAAACAGGGATAAAATGCCAGATGCACAGGGGGTGCACATGTCAGATGCTCAATGTAGGCCTATGTCACTCATGTTGTCGATGCCTCAGTGCCTGCACATTCATTCATTGCCACTCATTCTAAATTCTTCAAAAGTTTACAGTCAACGAATGGATTAAATATAATAAATATAAGCACTCTTTCTCTGCACTGCATAATGCAGTGAAATGTGCAAAATGTGGCAGCAATGACTCCAGAGCGGAAATTTCTGTGAAGTCTTTGTTCGTTACGATTGTTCGTGAACAGTACTATTTTTTATGGGCTGTGTGCACATGCGTAATTTGTCTATATATACGGCCAGTCGTGTGTATAGTCACTGCGGAAATTTAAAAGGTTACAGTCACTGATTGCGTGATTAGTGATTAAGTCAATGAAAATACAATCACCGAATTTTACGTACTTATGGCCATATGTTAAAATATTAATAATGGGCTGTGTGCACATGCGTAATTTGTCTATATATACGGCCAGTCGTGTGTATAGTCACTGCGGAAATTTAAAAGGTTACAGTCACTGATTGCGTGATTAGTGATTAAGTCAACGAAAATACAATCACCGAATTTTACGTACTTATGGCCATATGTTAAAATATTTTGCAAATTTTCAGCTAGCCAGAGAACCAGCTGCAAATTTTCCGAATGCAGACTACAATGCAGCTGGCCTAGTTCTAATCTGTGTCATAGACACAGCATAGATCTGACCCGGGAAATAAACAGGCGGTCAGGAAATCACTGTTTTTCTGCGACCGGAAGTTGGATGCTGGTCTGGCTTTCAGATATTGGTGCTACAGTGGGCCCATCCTAGCAGTCTTTCCTCTTCGGCTGGGTTGGAGTAAAATGATTGGAATTTATTTTGGCTACCAACTTACTACACTACTGGTGAAATAAGAGTGAATGTTTTGTGGTTCTGTGCTTTTTCATTTGACTCAAATTTCATTAGAAGTAAAAGTATGGTAAATGGACCATTGCAACTTTTCGCCATTCTCTGTGCTATTATAATTCTTTTTAATTTTACTAGGTATTGTAGTGATGCAGTTATGGTGTGTACTGTTGGTAGGCCTATACGAAATATTCACATTATTACAATTTTTCTGCAAAATGTGCTAGTGAAAGAATTTTGAAAATCAGTGACTCAAAAAGGTCTTTCAAATTTCGGTCACCGATCATTGATCAAATTTTTGGTGGATTGGATCAACGATCGATGACTTTAACTTTCTAAATTTTAGTCACTGATCGGTGATCCTAATTGGCCCCACTAGCTCAGTGTTTGCTGTTCAGGTGGATGGCGTGTTTTCGCATACACTGCATGCTCATTTTTAACGATAAGTTTTAACATGACTTTGTGGTTAGTGATTTTTGTATCGTTATTATAAATTAGCTGCATGTACATTAGTATATATACTGGAAATCACCGAAGTTCAATTTGTTTAACTTGTAATATATTAAAAGCCCATCAGCTTTTTTTGGATGCCTACCAGGCCTTCACCCAACACCTTCTCATTGGGAATTTTTATTTGCGAAAGTTTTCCACTTTGATTTTGTCACCGTAGTGTGATGAATGTTTTGTGTGTAGTCTCAGCTGTCAGCAGATGCTGCTTGCTTCATTCCTTCACAACAGTGGTACACAGTCAGCAATGCGGAAACTGCACAGCAACAGATGAATATTAATCAGTCATTTATCAGTAATCAACAGGCTGAAGCTTGGTAACATTTGCTGCTGTTGCTACTAATACTATAATTAAGTGTCAGTCATTGTCACTTTATCTGATGACCAGTCATTAATGTAAAGGGTCATTTGTTCGATTTTGGTCAGGTTCCAGTCTGCAATAGCCAAGGGCTTTCGCGGCCAATTTCCGCCAACGCCAAGGTGCAGTTTTTACTTGCAAAAGCAGCTACTGCTTGCAGCGCATCTTAGCCATCGCAATTCTGTCTGTCTATCCGTCTCTCCATCTGTCCGTCTCTCAGTCCGTCACATGGGTGGATCAGCCAAAAACGGTGCAAGCTAGAATCACCAAATCTTCACCATCGGCTGCCTGAAAGACTCTAGTTTCAGAAACCATAAAGCTTTTCCATAAATTTGAAGGGGTCACCTTGAACGAGGGCGCTAAATGAGAGGGGGTTGGGCAAAATTTGCGATTTTTTGCCAGTAAGTCGCTGTATCTCGGTAACGGTGTGAGATAGGGCCTATGTTACTTTTAATCACTAATAGGAAGTCGTACACTGGCTCTCAATTGGCGCCGAATTCAATGACCTTAAATGACCTTGAACACCAAAATAAGGGGTTTTATGGAATTTTTTGGCGATTTCGGGCTGCGACACGTCTATATTATTCGCAAGGTGGCACCACGGAACTATTGTTATGCGATCCAGCTAGAGAATTTGGTATTTGTATATTAACTTAGCGTGAACACTCCAATTTTCAGCTAAACTACTGAACCAGAACTGCTATAAGCTTTCACACGTCTCGTGAGCATTAGCTCAAATTTCTTGTTTTTTTGTTTTTATTGCTAGCCCTATCACTTACTTCATTCCTAACCTTGTCACTGTTCAGACTAGTGTTCTTTCTTACTAGTTGGCTATCCCCCTTTATCTTTCTGGGTGTTACACACCTTGAAGGTGTTCTTGAAGGTGTTAAATAATTTCATGGCGAAAGTTATAAATGTGTGTAAATGTGTGACTATTACTTTTTCCTTGTTTGGTGGTGTTATATAACTTGAAGGTGTTGAACAGTTTTATATTGAAAGTTGTTGTTTTGTATAATTAGTTAAATGTGATAAATGATACAAACATGTATTTCGTGTGATAATTTTTTACAGCTTCATGCATGATCAAAACAGAAGAGGACGTGGAAAAAACGGAGAACCACAGTGGAACATTGGTAGACAATCCTTGTTTTGTGTCAGTTAATTTCATTTTATTTAAGTGTAAAATTGTGCACAATGTACACGCTAACAGTGAACAAAAACAAGCAAATAAGACAGTATATGAGAATGAAATAATGACTGATTAATATCTTTCAAGCTAAAAAACTACTAGTGGAAATATGCAACACACTTTCTTCTCTTAACAATAAACTGTGCATTCTTTGGCATATCATTGTCTACTTTGTCTATGCGTGGATCATCAGTAGCTTTAATGGAAAACTTGCCGCCAATATAATCTTCAGCCTTGGAGAGAAATGCTTACAATGCAGCATCAGCTTTAATGCCAGTTTTTTTATTAGTAGCAGATTCTAATGAGTTAAAGTTGAATAATTACAGCTGATGCTTTTTTTGGCATTTATGCAGCTTACCGGTCTTTTCTGCTAACTATTAACAATAACTACAGGGTGGGCCATAAAAAATGTGGCACTTTACTTTTGTCCATATCTTCGCCAATTAATGACCGATTTTCAAAATTCATTCACTGACACACTCTGCGGACAAATTGCAATAAGGTGATTATTATATATTGATTATTATATATCCCACCACACCGTAAATGCATCTCTACACTACCTTGTGAAATATGAATGAAATATGCATGCATAATGATAATAACAAACAAACATTTTGGTAAAATTGAAAAAAAACACTTCAGATCAACATTGCGGTGAATGATCTGTATAGCACTAGACTGTCTAGACACAGTCTAGTGTCATACGGATCATTCACCGCAATGTTGGTCTGAAGTGTTTTTACATTTACTTAATGTTTGTTATTGTCTTTAGGTTTTTTTACATTTATGTTTCACAAGGTAGTGTAAAGATGCATTTATGGTGTGGTGGGATATATAGTAATCACATTATTGCAAATTGTCCACCAAATGTGCCAGTGAAAAAATTTTCAAAATTGGTCAATAATTGGTGAAGATATGGACAAATGTAAAGTGCCAGGTTTTTATAGCCCACAGTGTAGAAAGCCTTATGAATGCAGAAAAGGCTTGCACCATTGTTTAGAAACATTACTAATGCTATTGGAAACTTTTTGGTTGCAACTATTCTATCTTTATAGGTTGCAAGCATTTTCATGTTAAGTGCCCTATTGCTGCTCATTGATCACTATTTTTCATTTTATTTGATAAACAGATAATAGGTTATTTATTACAAATTTGGTAGCCGTTTTGACATAAAAAGAAACAACTAAGTTTGTTGACTTTTATTCACACAAGTCGAATGAGTTTATAATAGTAGCTCTGCGATGGGTTTACAATAAAAGCTATAAACAAACCTTAAACTTTTTTTCATAAACTGAAAGTTAATAACTACAGCTGCCATTTTGCCCTGTCTATTGTTGCATTAGATACTGCTGAAGCATATTGGCAGTATGATTGGGTGTTAACAGATAATGCCGCTAGTGCCATGTCAAACCAGTCACAGTTTCCACTTGCACATCAGAGCCAGTTTGACGACAGACTTCAAGTTTTCTCGGTATCAAATTGTTCGTCCAAGCCAGTCGTGGCAGTGAACACTAACAATGCTGACTCTGTGCAGATGCCTAGTGCTCGGATTTTATCGGCTCAGACACAGACCAGCACAACCGATACATTGTCTTTGCAGCCAGCGATCCTGTCCACCGCACAGAAGAAAAAGGTATCAGTATCAATATCAGTGGCGTCATAGCAGGAGTGGGGGATACAAAGATGGCAATTGCCCACCCTAAATTTTTGGCTGTCAGGAAGTTTTCTTGTTGGCAAATTTTTGTCTAAGAATGCAAAATTTGTTGATAAATATCCCTATTTGGGGGGGGGGAATTTAGGAGCAAAGTGAAATTTTGCACTCGACCCATGATCTCTTCTGTTGGAAATTCTGTCGGAAAATTGCAACTTTTAGTCCCGCTTGCTTTATTAACGCACAGTGCCACTGATCAATATATCAGTATATCGGTGTAAAAACAACCACTTACATGAAGTGGTTGATAGTTTACAATCTTGCAGATAGAACTTAACTAAAAATGCAAGAGCCGACTACATTCAATGAGAAACAAAGGAAAATGATATTCTTTTCATTTTTGTTTGTTTAGTCTCTATTGATTGTGAGGTTGAAATTTTAGTTGAGCTTATATGTTTAAAAGTATTATATTTCAGTATACACCGTGTCTCAGAAAAAAAACAGTCAAAATTGTTTTTGTCATAACTTTGTCAATTTTCAACTAACTTTGATAATTTTGGCACAAATGTGGCTAAAACGATATAATTATATAAGATGTACTCACTTTCCAGCTCACCTAATTTCTGTAAAACATAGATTCTCCAAATTGTTGCATAACACTGAGTTGTTATCTCAAGTAAATGTTATAATAACTTAATTCAGCACAAAAACACTTAAATGTGAATTATTTAGCACAATTATAAACATATATAACCACTCACTTGGTAAATTATCAGAATTTATGCTCAAAGTGTGTCCTGCATACAAAGACACAATGGCTTAGATGCAAGGCGGAATCAATGATCAACTGATCAAACGGCATTTATTCATTGATTAGACGTATTTTGAGCTCATTAGTCAGCTATTTTGATACTTGCTATTATTGCAATGAAATATTTAATACGTCAAAATTATTAAAACACGTGGCACCCTCTGTCAAATTGATGATGCAAAAGTGAGCAATCTGATACAAATAACCATCGTATAATGTAACAATCTGGAGCATCTGTTTCACACAGTAGTGCGTTGACATAAATTGGGTGAGGTGAAAAGTTAGTGCATCTTGCATAATTTTGTTGTCTTGGCCATCTTTGTGCCAAAAATTATCAAAGTTGGTGGAAGTTTGACAAAGTTATGACAAAAACAATTTTGACTGTTTTTTGAGACATGGTGTATGATTCTGATCTTTGTTTTTAGTTAGGACAATTACAGTAGTAAATTTGGGCAGTTTTTATGCGTGTTCTGCTTATAGACTTTTTTCGGGTTTGCACTGTTGGCATTTTGTTGTTGTTTTATATGTTTTTGTGCAGTATAGTAATCCAACTGATTCAAATTATCATTACTCTTTATTTTTTGCGGAGTAAAGGTTTTATTTGATTGCCTGTTGAATGAGTGTTGGTGAGTGTTGGAATTATCTTCATATTTCAACTTGCCAGTAGTCAAGTTGTTGTGTAAATGCTATATTTCTGGACTGTGTAATTAATAGTAAAACTGTGTTGTATTGTTCAATGTGATAAAAAAACAAATAAGTTGAAGAAGAAGAAGAAGCAGCAACAGGTTGCATCTGAAGCTGTGACTCAAACATCGTTGATTGATCAAACGGTTTTCACTGACAATTCGGTGCAAACTGGTTAGTTTGCATAAACCATTTCTTCTGTGCATACAGACGTTATTAATTAGCGTACATGATTATAGGCCTGTTGTCTTCATTTCTATGATGAGGGATGAGGGAGGGGGTTCGAACTTGTTTTTTTTTTCAAAAATACAAAAAAATTGGTACAAGATATTTTTATCTCTCGAAGTAGCAAGTCAGGGCTATCTGTTCAACTGGTGCTATATTATTTTATTTATATTATTAAAGGTATAGTAAATTGTAACCGTAATAGATTAATTCTGAGGAATTTTTTTATAATAGAGCATATATTAGAATATTGTACCGGTATCATAATCACGGGAGGGCCACCCTATGTTCAGATAAATATAAATTTGGCAACTTCATCATGGCATTCAGATGATGATGTTGTACACTTGCAGTATTCTTTGATTACCTCCACCAAGGAGGTAATGTTTTTGCTGGACTTTGTTTGTTTATCTGTGTGTTAGCAAGATAACTCAAAAAGTTATGGACGGATATTTCTGAAATTTTGAGGGTATGTCGGGAATGGCACAAACTACCAGTGATTCAATTTTGGGGGTGATCCGGAAGGAATCCTGGATTCTGGATCACTTTGAAATTTTTGTTACCGTTGCTTTCAATGGGGCATAAGGGAAGGGAAACTGCTGCAGAACCGAAGATGGTGCTGCCACCTAGCAAACAACATTGCCTTGGTGGAGGTGTGCGGGCTTTGACTGCTTTCTAGTTGTTAAATGTTTCATGTGCTTTCATGTGACATGAACGTGTAATTGCAATAGCACCGTGCATATGTATAGTGCAGTACTATTACAGTAGTGAAGTTTTCAGTATTGTATGAACTGCATTGTAGATTTTGGTGAGCAGTTTTCGAGACTGACTTTATCAGAGCATCCCAACTCGCTGTTTGCATCTTTTGCAGAAGCTTCACATCGTCATTCTGTTGTTGCAGTAAGGCCATCCGAGTTTGACAGTAGCCAGACCGCTAGCAGAAATTCAGGCAGGAAGCCTGTTCAGCACAGCAGATCTTCCAGCAGTGGATTTTCAAGGGCTGAAATTGCGTCAGAAACGGTTCGACAGACTTGCAGTACAGATGAAGCAAAATGTGAATTATCTGGCCCCAAAGTGTTTGGCAAAAGAGAGCACAGTTCAGATGCAAGTCAGTTATTTGACACAGTGTCTTCAGACTCTGCAGTACAGCAGAAGTCTGTTGAAACTAGCATTCCACCATTTGTCAGATCATGGGCAGCCGTGCTCACTTCCGGTAAGACCTGCCAGCAGTTGGCCCCAGCACCAACTGCAAGGGGAAGTCAGAGCAATCAGTCGAAGCTGTCGAAAAGTTTATCAACTGCTAAAAATACGTCCGTGAACCATGCTGTTGAGTTTGAGTCCATTACCATGGTCCCGGCTCGAGCTAACAAGTCAGCATCAAGGTCAGCAACACGTGATAGCGGTAGGTCACAGTACGTGTCTTCAGATAGGTGCAGGGAGGGAAGCAAGGCAAATGACAGGATGCCGGGTAAGCAGAGTCAGTCGTCAGCTGCTGATAGGAGAAGCAAGTCCAGGTCGCAGACACCTCGGCCACATAGTGATGCCTCAGTACACATGGCCGACTTGACAGGTAAACTCAAGCCAGCTGAACGTGGTGGAATCAGTGCTGCTGCCGCTGCTGCTAGCAGCTCTCAGTTGAATGCTATGAAACAGAACAAAAAGAATAAGAAGAAGAAGAAGTCGAACAGACCCGAAACAGCCGTAGAAGAAACGTCGACGTCAGATGTGGCTGAAAGCAGGGAAGCGGCAGTGTTGACTCAACTGGCTCCAGAGTTTCATGACTTAAATGAGTTTCCGTCTCTATTAAGTGTGAAAACAACTGGTTCAAAGAAAACTTCATCATTGCAGGTGTCTAGTTCACACCCTGCAGCCAACAGTACTCACGCAGCATCAGGCACGTCCATCTTGTCTCTACAGAGTTGGCCTTATTAGTACAAGTTTTTGAGGTTTAAACGGTATAGCTTTTTATAGGAAAACTTTGAACCCATCTCAAAGCTACGGAGCATCACCTGCCATATGGACCTGCCACCCAGTGTAGGTAAACGCACTCTCCTTAACCCTGGCCAGACATGCCGGTACTTGATTTACCTTTCCTAGATGGATGGAAGGCTAAGTTGACCTGTGGGTTGGTTTAATTGTCTACAGACAGTCACCCATCCAAGTAGCAACCATTTGATAGCGACTGATCGGCGGTCAAACTCACGATCTCGGAATTGTAAGGCCGACACAATACTGTTACGCCACCAAACCAAATAGACAAAATAGCATGTTGGACAAAAGTGGGTGGAGCCTCTTTCCATGTCATTAGATTAGTGAATGGAGCCCCCAACTGATGCTCTATCTTGGCTCTTTGTGGGCACTGCATCCTTTTCACTGCTTGCCTAAGTAAGCATTATGTGAGATACAGGCCATTTTCTAGAGGTTTTAGACATAGTGTGACACTTACCCTTTGACCTTTTGAACTGAAAATTGGCTCTCCAGATACTCCTGCTCTGAGGAACGTTCACGCCAATTTTGATGTTTCTATAATTTTTATTTTTCGAGTTAGAAGCTCATAATGGATGGATGGGATGATGAAGACACATAAAATGACCCCAGACTGCGTCAGCTGTTGTCTAAACAGATAACACAACCGGCTGGTTTACAAAGACTTCTGTTGGCTGATTATAATTTTTAAAATGTGTTTTTGCTGTATCTTGTTTATGCTTTTTTCGTGTAGTTATGGTTGTGTGTAATGCGAGTTGCAGTAAGGTTGTGTTGGTAGTGGTGCTACTGGTAGCAGCAGTGGTAGTGATGAACTCTGGATGATGTGGATTTAGTTTAATAGTGTGAAGATTGTCTGTGGTTGTTAAGACGTGTTCAAAGTGACAGAGATGAAATAAACTGAAATCAATACTGCATTGTGCAGCTTTTCATTTTTTAAAATTACATTTCAGTTAGTTCTGATCTGTCACTTTGTACGTTCCTTAGAGAAGCTTAATGATGTGTGCATCAGGTACTGAACATGCTGTAGGCAACACTTTTGTACCACAGTCTGGGTCTAATGTTGCTGGAAGAATTGCTAAACCACAGAAGGCGCCTTCTGGCAAGAAATTCCAACAACCAATTTCATTCAGTTTTGCCGACGTTATGGAAAAGGTGATAGATTTAAAACTGTCTGGTTTATGATTAGTTCTATCAGTTTACTGTTTTTTTGTGAATCACAGATATTTTCTACAGGTTTACATTATTTTAGTGTTAATTGAAACTACTTTCATTGTTAACTGTAACTTTTGTTTATCCATCAGATTTTGTCACCAGTATTTTCAGTCTGTTACTACGCATTTTTTAAATGCTGGTACTGATTTGAATTAGTTGATACACTGCTGCATATGATCAGTATTTTGCAGTGCTTTTCTCTATTTGCATGTCGTAATCAGTCTTTCAGCTTTTCTGTAATTAATAAATCAATTTATTTGTTCAGCAAATTGCGGACGGACATGCACAGTATGACAATGAATACTAAACAACGCTCATGAAGGGCACTTAGACATGTCTTAATAAAAGAAGCTAAACAACAAAATGCAAACACTAAGAGACTTCAAAAACACTTAATTGAGAAAACTTGTAAATCCAGCACGGATTCCACATGTAAGATTTTGTTTATTGATTGATTAGTTGCAGTCGTGTTGAAGGTAGACGCACTTGTTCTGTTGCTGACTTTTTGCAGACAGTTGTTTGTAGACAATTATGACATTATGATTGCTGTTTATGTTCTGTTTTGTACAGCAGAAAACTTCTGCAACAACTGCTGTTGGCAAGTCACTGCAGCAGTCAAAATCTACTAAATCTAGCCAACTTCTACAGCGGAGCAAGACTTATGTCGTAATTATGACTGTCATGTTTTATCAGTAAATGAGTAGATGCATAGCATGCTTCTGAGAAGGTTTCAAGAAAGTGTAACATTGAAACTTCAGACAATTATTTCTGAAAGTACTTATTTTTTCAATAGATGTTATGTGGACTTGTTGTTTTACTACTTTTCTTAGTTATTAATGTTACTTGTTTTTTGCTGTTTTTTTGTGAATTGTGAAACCTGAGTGCGTCTCATTTGCAGAAGTTCTTGATATTTACTGAAAATGTGCTTATTTTCTCAGTGTAGTGCACTGGAACTGTCATGCAAACTTGCTATACTAATAATATCGATCTACGTTAATGCTATAATTATGTCCATTTTACTTGCTTTCTTTAACTGTTACTAATGCTTTTTAGTTTCATGCTATTTGCTGTGCAAATTGTGAATACATGAGCACGTCTGGTGTGGTGCAGACTAAACCTGGTGTTGAACACGTGAGATCCCTCATGTCAGCTCCAGTGAAGAAGCGTGGCAAAGAGCGCGAGATACCAAAGGCTAAAAAGCCATCGGCTTTAAGAAAAGTAAGATATCTTACTTTGCAGTGGCATGTACATTGCTTTTTATACACCATGGGCCATAAAAATGTGCCACTTTTTCTTTGTCCATATCTTCGCCAATTATCGACTGATTTTTAAAATTCTTTCAGTGGCACACTTTGCAGACAATTTGCAATAATTAAATTAATAATTAAATATCCTGCCAAACGTTAACTGTGTCGCTACACTACCTTGTGAAATATAAATGCAAGAAAAACTAACAGTAATAGACAGCAAGCGTGTTGGTAAACAAAATACACTTCTGACTAAAAATGCAGTGAATGATCTGTATGATGCTACGCTTTGTTAGGTTCGTCTCTTTGGATATCTGGCATGTTGAACGTTATGTTTGTTTCTGGCCTTTGTGGTTTAGCAAGCCTACCATTTCATCCACAGCGACCATGTTCTCTTCAATACGTGTATGCTTCAGTCTGTTGGTCTCATGTCTTTGGTCGGTGCTGCATGTTTCCCAAATCTCTGTTAATAACAATCCCACTCGTTCTCTGTTGCAGTTTATCTTCAAAAATTTTGCTAGTATTCTCCAAAGACTGTATTTTTTGAACCGGTAAAAGTTCTTAATCAGAGGGTTGTCTTCACTGCTAAATGGCACATTACATCAGCGGTATATCATCAGTGCATTAAAAATTATTGTTTACGACAATGGACAATATCATCTGCTTTTGTTTACAAACATCAGAAATGCATGAAAAACTAAGCAAAATTTAATTTCTGTATGGAAATTATTTAAAATTGTTTTAGAAGATAATTTTTGGTATATGTATTGTAGAGATTTTAGTGATTTTTTGAAAATTTATGTTTTTCGTGGTAGTGTAGCAACACAGTTAAAGTGTAGTGGGATATTTAAAAACTTCTTTATTGCCAATTTATTGCCAATTGTCTGCAGTATGTTTCAGTGAAAGAATTTTGAAAATCGGTCAATAATTGGTGAAGATATGGACAAAAGTAAAGTGGCCCTCTTTTTTATGGCCTACCCTGTAGATATTGACGTAAGTAATCTGACGTTTAACACTACGATGCATGACAATGAATCTGTGAGTAAGTGCTACAAAGCCTACAATATATACTTTTTGCTGCAGCAATTTTACCTTAGTCGTAAAAAGGACTTTCATATTGGGCTGAATTAGTTCTTGAGCTTGAATCATAACACACAGATGACAGTCATAGAATATTTTTCCAGTTGTGTGGCAGCTGACATGCTGGCAAAGTGGGCTTGAAAGCATTCCAATACCTGATGTTGTTGTCTTCATAATAGGTGTAATTTCAGTATAAAATATAACAAAATATGGTTGTTGTGGTCACCCAACCAGCTATGTAACTACTTATGGCCAGTTTTTCCATGCACACTGCACAGGTTACAAAGTTAATCTCAGAAATTCCAGAAGTTATCTTCCATCGCATTGCAGAGTGACACAGTCAGCAGCTTAACTTGTGCTTACTGCCATTGCTGAACATTGTCAGCATATTTCTGTGCATGTGTTTGAAGGTAATTCTCCAGGAGCGAGAGAGTCGAAGGCAGAAGTTCTTGCAGGACGTGATGAACGGACACGTTGAGAGCCACATGCTGCGTTACATGCCGGCGCTGAAAACTGATTATGACGATGGCGCTGTGAACAGTGATCCGTCAACAGCAGTCAGCAGTGAACAGTCGGCTGCTGATGCTGCTGTGGATGCAGTCGACCTGAACTTGTCTTCGGCTGCTAAACGAGCAATGCTTCTGGCACGAATCCACAGCCGACGCTTCCGCGAGTGAGTTGTAATAAGTTGTAAAATATTTTATCAAATGCAGCAACTTTTGTTTACTAATTTGTTGATGTTTTGGAATTTGCTACTGTCTTGTTTGGAACAATTCATGTTTTTGCTGCATGTTGCTGTTAATAAAGGTTGTAATTTGATGCATTTCTACAGTTTATTGGTTATCATTTCAATTTCATTTCCAAAACTTTGCATAACTTTATTTAGATTATGTCACATGCTTTGCTGTGTTCAAACTTTGTAATTGTTTCGTTGTGTTATACTCTTTTTTGTGTGTTTTTATATGAGGTGTTTTATTATAAACACATGTGTTTGTATAACGTGTGTTTGTTCAGTAAACTGCTTGTTTACTTTTTTACTTACTTAATTACTTACTTACTATGAGTAGGCTCCAAAGAATTTCGTTTTTGACAAAAAACTGACAAAATGACGAAAACTGATGGTCGTGACAGAATATTGATTTTTGACAAAATTTAATCAATAGCTGTTGGAAAATTGTTGGAAAGTCTTCTTGCGAAAAATGTTCGTCCAGCAATGCAAAATCTGAAACGAAAAAGCCCTACTTTTAGGTAAATCACTGCTGTGCAAACACATATACACTAAAAACAGATAAAATATGCAATATTTTCTAAAATAAATGAAAAATGAGCAAATTTTTTTTACTAAGTTCTAAATTGCTATTAGTACGAACCCAGTGGGTTTGAGTCCGAGTCTAAAGTTGCAAAGGTTGGAGGTTTTTCCTTGAGAAAAAGTAGAAGCCAAAAGCCTCAAACTGTTTTGGCAAGACTTTGTAGAATAAGTTAACAGCAGTAACAGTTATACACTGCTGAAAGAGCCTCATTTATGTGTGGCGAAAAACTGGCAAAGTTTGGGATATTTGCTAAAATTTTTGACAAAATTTGCAATTCTTGAAGAATGAAAAATGGCATTTTTGGCAGCAGAATCCTTTGGAGCCTAAGTATGAGTTTATTCATAGCATGAGTTCATAATTTTTTTCATGTTCTCAGTGTGTTTTGCCGTGATTACACATTTGCTCATAGTTTATGGTAATTCTTGAGTTGTATTGAATGCAATTGAATGGCATTGCAGATACTGCAACCAGGTGCTGAACAAAGACATTGATGAATGTTGTCGACAGTTGCTGCATGAGCTGGTCCGCTTCCAGGACCGAGTCTACCACAAAGACCCCGTGAAGGTGATGAGCCGTTGCCCGTTTCTACTACTGCTGTTACTACTACCGACTGTCATGGCAACTACAACTAGTTAACGTGTCTTCGAACTGTATAATAAATAAATATTAGAAATTCGGGGCAGGACCCAACGCTAAGCCCACCTGGTGCTGCAAATTTGATTAGGAGAAATCTAAAATGCCCTTCATTCCTAAACCCATTAATGTATCTCTCTGAAATTTGGCTAAATTCCAATCCGGCTAAGGGTCATCCTTGCCGGGTCATTCAAGCCCCCAATTGTGGTCTTGATTTGCTGTCCGGTTTCGGAGAAGAAGCAGAAAATACAAAAGAAGAAGACATAAGTGAAAACATAAGGCCTCCCTATGTGTAGTCGGCCTAACTATAGCTCCCGCTAAATAGCTCAATGCATGTTGCAGAAGCTGTTAAATAAACATTAACTGTTTTCTGACCAGATGGTATAACGGTGCCTGAATCAGTATTTAGTTTTGTATTTTTTATATATGAATGTTTTCTAACATAACTTTTATGTTAATGTGCATAAGTAGTTTTTATTACTCTTATTTACGGTAGATTTTTTAGTTTGTTCTTGATCTTTGCTATTTACTGTTGATTTTTGTTGTACCAGTGCAAGTATTGCGTGGAAAGACTCGTCTCTGGAATGATGCATATTAAGTGTTGAGCAGGACATAGAATTTGCTTACTGTTAGATAGTTTATGCTTAAGTTTTATGCCACATGTCTGTTTAATCATGTAAACACCAGAATGATATGCACTGATTATTTTTTATAAGACGTCAGCATATGCAGATGCACTTGGCTGACACGTATTTCTAGTTTTCTAGACAGTGATTAAATTCTACGTTAACTGTGATTCATTTCTGCAGGCAAGAACTAAGCGTCGTTATGTGCTTGGACTGCGAGAAGTGACGAAGCATTTGAAAATGCACAAGCTGAAATGCGTAATCATCTCACCAAATCTTGAGCGTGTTCAGTCAAAAGGTGATATGATGTGCCAAGAACTTGTTTTCTTCTTTTTATCACATTATGATGTGCAAATAATCTTAGTCATTTCTGCATGATTTCAGCAGACATAAGCGACCATTATTAACAGTAGTGACATATCTCTACATGTAATCGGGTGCGTTGTTATTTGTTTAAGCATTGTGATATAATATATTGGTTTATTGATGCAGTTTATCCTTTGCTTTTGGCGAGCTCCATATATGTATAGATTTCGACTTGGTCTACAGTGTATTATGCGAATGTTAACAAGACATGGCCTAGTAATCTGTAGATCGTGTTGAAACGTACTAATTTCATAACTGGTCGACGGTGAGTTTTTTCCTGAGATTGGATGCTGTACACAGATCCAAGCTACCTTTCGGCCATCACGCTTGAGTGGTGTGAGATTAATCGACACTTATAACACTCCAGACACTGCAGTGTGAGATAGGCAACAAAAGTAAATCATGAAATATGGCTGAGTAAAAACCAGGTGTTTTAGGCTTGCAGTCTTATTAATGCTCAGTATGTGGTTTTTGATTTATAACACAGGTGGTTTGGATGATGCATTGCAATGTATAATCAATGAATGCCAGCAACAGTCGGTTCCGTTTGTATTTGCACTGAATCGATCCGCTCTCGGCAGAGCCTGTGTTCGAAAAGTCCCTGTTAGCATTGTTGGCATATTCAACTATGAGGGTGCTGAGGTTGGCTATTCGGAAATTCCCTAGATTTGTGTTGGTTTTGAAATAGTTTAAAAGTCGGAATTTTGAGTTGCAACATGTATGTAAAGTACAAAAAGAGACAAAGTTACTAGCTAGCAAGAGACAAGTGATTCTTAGACTAAATTTGGTTGGGCTGAATGTCTGATATGTGTGCTAGTTTTTGCATCATGTGACTTTGAACTTGTAAGAAACTTGCCATGTGAGGGAGGAGTCAACCATTATTCCCACATGGGGCAAATTTTGACTGTCCACTTTCACGACAGCAGTATTGTTTTCAGCATCGTCACTAAGTTACTTGTTCATTTGTTTGTGTTTTTCTCTGTCAACACAATAACTCATGAACCGCTTCACTTACTTAGCTTGATATAATTTTGCATGAACGTGTACCTCAACAATCGCAAGAACTCTGTTGAATTTTAAGGTCATATGTCAAAGCTCAAAGTCATAGGCAGGATTTTTAGATACTTTCCCGTTGCAAGATAGGAATAGCTAGGCAGGGTCAGCTAGGTCAATAGCTCTGGCCGACGCTGACGTCATTGCTATAAATATCTCAGCTTGCTGCGACGGCCACCATGGACAGCCTTAGCCTTGAGCAAGGCTTGCCAGTCTAGTTGTTTTGTGGACGATATGTTTAGGAGCATTTCTTCAGACTGCGAGATCTCACGGAGAAGGCACGGAGTGCTTACACCGAACTTGTTGCGAGCATTGAGAGAGAACTTGAAGATCAGTTGTCAGATACTGACGACGACGTTGACGACTCAGCGATGAATCATTCGAGGTCCCACTCTGTCCAGTCACGAGCCTGCAGTGAACCCGAGCCCAGTTCTGATTGGCTGGCACTCGACGACGTAGCTAGGGGATACAGCAGCGAGTGTGAGACTGGTTGGGTCGGTCATAGTGAAGATGAAACATTGCAGCCCATTGATGCTGTATTTCCATTACCGTAGCACGGTGCAGCACAATGCCTTGACACTGCTGTTGACTTTAGTCCAGAAATTGTTCAGCTCACTGATACTGCAGATAGCAATGAAGTATTGTTGTCTCTGGACGTAATTGACTCGGGGTCAGTTTCTATTTCTCAGACATTCAGTTAGCAAGTTAGCCAATGATTAGCAAGTTAGATAATTGCACATTTTTGGAACAGCTAACCAGCAGTCAAACATCAGCTAACTTTCACTGACTGGTTTTGGCCAGTTAACGGACTGTCGTTTGATTGGTTGTTAGCTGTTTGCAATATGGCAGAAAATTTATATTTTATGTAGTTATTATATATAAAAATGAAGTTATTGACACCAAAAAGCAATATGTTTGAGACATTTTAGTTTAATGTTTGCTAAGCTTCATCAAAAGCATGTCTAATACCGACATTTTTACAAATTCTTCAGGAACTCTTGTCAAAAGTTTCCACAGTTCATAGACTTTAATTGGGTACATATTCTTAATGAATACTTTTTACGCGCGATAGCAGAATGCTTTGCACGTCTTAGGCTTAGCCATGGCCTGGGCGTCTGTCCGTCCGTCCGTCCGTCCGTCACACTGCTGTTTTGTGTCAAAACGGTGCAAGCTAGGATCACGAAATCTTTACTGAGGGCTGCCTCACGGTCTCTAGTTTTTCATGACAAAATTTCGTGCCTCTGGGTGCGGGGGTTCCCTCGAACGAGAGCGTCAAAGAGGGGTACCCCACTAAAAAGACGTTATTTTGCCGTTATTGGCTCGTATAGTGTGAAAACGGTTGCAGGCAGATAGGTACAGACGTGCTGCTTAAAATAACAAGCACTGATGACAGGCTTTTGAGATGTATCAACATCGATGACCTTGAACGACCTTGAACCCTCAAAATACGGGTTTTTAGTGAATTTTTTGCAATTTTTGGATGCAGCGCACATTTTAACACTGAATTGCGATGAAATGGCAGGAGATAGACCAAGACAACCTGCATATGAAATTTTCAGCATTAAACGTAAATTTCAGAAGTCCAAGTCCCGACCCCCTAGATTCAAGGTGGTCGGCGCAGGCGGGCGTCAAAGATGGCTACCCCCTGAAAGTGGTTATTTTACTGCAATTATCTGGTGTAGCGTGAAAATGGTTGCAGATATAGGCACAGACATGCTGGTTATCATAACAAGCTATAGTGACAAACTTATTATTGGTGTCAACGTTGATGACCTTGAATGACCTTGAACCCTTAAAATAAATTTTTAGTGAATTTTATTTGCGATTTCCGACTGTGACACACATTCTAAGAGTGAATTGCACCAAAATGGCTGGAGACGAACTTGGACAACTGGCGTATGACATTTTTAGCGTAGAACGTACATTTTTAAGAATCTAAGTTTTGATCTCTTAAATTCAAGGAGTCTTTCGTACGGAAGCCTCAAATTTAAGTACTCTTTCAAGATGCATTAATATCTTATTGCTGTAGGCCTACACTGATAGCCATAGTGGCAGGACCGCTGCTGTCGCGCGTCACGTGAGCTTTGCTCAAATTACTTGTTTGCTTTGGTGAAGTTCATTTAAGAGGCTTTTCGTTTTTCTCAAGTTTGCAAGAAACAGTTGCAAACAGTACAGAAGGTCAATACAATAAATTAGTGTAAGAAGTATAATAATTAGTTTTATGTAAAATTGCAATGGCTGCCTGCCATTATGATTTTTTAACATTGGTAATATACATCATACTGTATCGATGCTTTGGAGGTGTTCTTTATTGATCATTTTGTTACATTTTAGCACCACATGCCAGTGAAAGAATATTGAAAATTCTGTAATATTTGATGTTACGACAAAAACAAAGTGAAGTACTTTAGACTTACCGTTTATCAACATTCACGTTATTGTTTAACAGTTGTCATTTTTATGAATTTGATGATTATGATGACATTGACGATATAATGATGATTATCCACAATAGTAACGACAGTATTGTTCTCAGCATCATTGCTTGATTATGCTTCATCTGTTCCAGAGATATTCGCGATAGAAGTTTAGAGTTGTCCAGAGTCTAGTGCATTGTTGATGAGTCATGAACCACTGCACTTAGCTTGATAACATTTAGCATAAGATATGTATCTCGTTGATGTTTAAAAGCATACTGAATACCATGGTCAAAGGTCAAAGTCACATGGTTTTCTCGTGTTCTTTGGTGTGCGTAATACTGTGGCTACCGTGGACAATACTTAGCCTTGATGATATTTTAGGTTAGTTTTGGAAGTTGCTAAAGGTGTTGTTATGTTATGTTGTGACTCTGATATTACAGCTTTACGAGGTTACAAAGGATTGAGGGAAGTAATAGTAATACTAATAATTTAGTTTTGTTGTATGATGGATTTGTGTTGCTACCCATAGTGACTACCATTCCTTGCATCTCTGGTCTGATTCTATAGACATTTTCTTAGGGTTTAAAATATACTATTGTTATAGTATAAAAATACTGTTGTTATTGTTCCATTATTATGGGGCCGTCCTTCCTAGAAGGAGGCCCCATTATTTATCGATGCTGTCCGTCTGTCTGTCTGTCTGTCCGTCCGTCCGTCTGTCCGTCCCGTGCCTCCACCTAGAGGGAAAACGAAAAGGCCTACGAATACCAAACTTGGTAGGAAGGATCCCCGGGACACGAGCACCCCGTGGACCAATTTCAAGGTCAAAGGGTCAAAGGTCAAGGTCACGGCAACTAATTGCGTTGTTGGCGAAAAATCCACCACCACCAAAGCACGCTCACCACGTAGCGTCGTCAAGTCTAAATGATTCACGAGATGGCAGCACTCGCTGTCGCCGTGTGGTAGCACGCACGTACTCAACTGCAAGGACGGCCCCATAGCGAGCAGCCCCTCAACGGCTGCACGCTCTTGTTGTTGTGACAGTACTCCGCACGACCAGTGCTTGTTATGATAAGCAGCATGTCTGTGCAGCAACCGTTTTTACGCTAGACGAGCCAAATCAGCCAATAGCGGTAAAATAAGGACTTAAGGGGTATGCCCCTCTTTCACGCCCTCGTTCTAAGAGAACCTCCCACACAGCGGCACGAAATTTTGTCACAAAAAAACTTGATTGCTTGCTTGATGCTGTCCGTCGTGAGCGACGATGACGCTGTGCTAGCTGGTCAGTGACGGGCGATGGCACCGGAGATGACTCCTCAGTCCAAAATTGGATGCACCGACTCTGCCACAGATGTGTCAGCGAGGGCCGGTTGCAGAAACGTTTGTGACCATATGTCGACGAGCGTCTGCCTCCTGGTTGTAGTTGATGTCAAAGGCCGCCAAGCCCTCATCACACACTTCCCGCCACTCTTCTCTATCGGCCGCCAGTGTTTCCAGCTGAGCAGGAGGAATTGAGCACTTCCTCAATGTTGCCTTCAGTTGATCAGAGAAGCGCTTCTTCTGACCTCCAGCAGCTCGCCGTCCCTGCTGCAACTCTGGGTATAGAATACGGCGCGGGAGTCGGTTGGACTGCATCCGGATGACATGGCCGACCCATCTCAGCTGGCGCTGCATGATTAAATGTTCCATGCAGTGGACATTGGCCCTTTGTCGTATTTCATCATGTGGAACTTTGTTCCACCAGTGAAGACCAAGGATTTTCTGAACAGACTTGATGTGATAGTCTTCCAGAGCTCTGAGGTGGCGTCGATACAATGTCCAAGTTTCACAGCCAAAAAGAAGAACAGAAACACACATGGCATTGTAGACTGCCACTTTGGTCGAAATGCTCAGATTGTGATTGAAGAATACACGGTGGTAGAGCCGGCCAAAGGCAGTGGATGCGAGTTGGATACGCCGATTGACCTCATGCGTGATATCACAGCCACTTGTTAGGATACTGCCAAGGTAGGTAAACTGCTGAACGTTGGCAAGTGGTGCACTACTGACAGTAAACATGGGCTGGGCAGTGCTAAGTTGTTGAACCTGAGAAAGTATTTCGGTCTTCTTATACGTTAACAACAAGCCCAGCACGTAGTTATGTCTCACAGATACGATCGAGGCTTCGCTGTAACCCCGCAGCTGTGTGACTTGGCAAAGCAGCGTCATCAGCATACTGAAGCTCGAACACATACTCCTTCACGGTCTTGGACTTCGCTTGTAATCGGCGGAGGTTGACCAGGCTGCCATCGAGGCGGTAGCTCAAGCCAACACCATCTTCGATCAGAATACCGCTTCGCAAAGCCAGTGTGACTCCCACCAGGAAAAGATTAAAAATCACCGGCGCCAGGACACAGCCTTGCTTGACCCCAACAATGTCCATAAATGGGTCTGACTCGTAACCACCTACCACCACTTTGGCGGTCATACCATCGTGAAACTCCAGTAAGACGGCCAGGAACTGTGGAGGGCAGCCAAACTTGCTGAGTATGCCCCACAGCAGCGTTCTATTTACAGTATCGAAGGCTTTGATGAGATCGATGAATGCGAAAAAGAGGTTCTGGTATTGTTCGCGACACTTCTCTTGGAGTAAGCGAGCGACGAATATCATGTCTATCGTGCTCCTTTGCCGGCGAAAACCGCACTGTGACTGGAACAACTATATCCACAACGTGTGTGAAAAGACGTTTCAGCATCACGCGGGCTAAAACTTTGCCGGCAGCCGAGAGCAGTGAAATGCCTTTATTATTTCCACACTCAGTAGGCTACGGTCCCCTTTGCGTTTGTAGATGGTCACAATATTAGCATCCTTCCATTGCTGCGGAAGCTAACGTGAGTTCCACGCACAGGCAATGAAGCTGTGGAGTCGATGTAGCAGAAAAAAACTAGAGCCCTTGTGGCTACCTAGAGTGAACATTTCGTGATCCTAGCTTGGACCTTTTTGATACAGCTCTAGATTGTGACCGAGGGACGAACAGATAGACGTCTAGACGATAGCCAAAACGCGCCAAAGCATTACATGCTATCGCGCGTAATAAAACGACGTCGATGATGTTGATGATAGTGTCTGCAAGCTTGATCTGATATGAGCTTCAACATTTGCAATCATCATTGAGAACATCATTGGCTGTCACTGTTTCGTCATCATCGTAGGTATAAATGTGGACTTGTCGACCGCATCGACCTCTGCGCAATTAGCCGCGAACGCGACTCGAGTCATGCCGGAGTGAATGTTTAATCGACGCAACGCCACGGCACTGCTTCCAGTCGATCCTGTCGTCGTCTTTCCCTTTCCCGCGCTGGCCTACGAGATCGACGTCCGGCCCGTATGTCTAATGCGCGCCGAAGAGACGAGAATGTAATTTCTGGCTACGTTGCTAGTCTGCGCGAGGAGGGGCTGCGTAATTCGCGAACGAACGACTAAAGCAGGGCTCGGCTGTCCATCGTGTCTGCATCGATCGATACACTACTACGCCAGTCACTGCCACGGCTGCTGCTGCTGCTGCTGATGCTACTGTAACCCTCCCTCCGTCCGCACCGGCCCTGGTAGTCGTCGTCGTCGTCGTTAGCAGGCACCATACATAGCTGCAGTGTAAGCCGCCGACGCCGCCGCCGCTAATAGTTGTCCATGTACGTTCATTAACATCGCGCCGCTAAATTATTTAGACAAAACGTTGGTCGGCGGGACGGCGACAGACGTGTCCGATCGATGTCCTCTTTCACTGGGATCGGATCACCCAGTTTAAGCGTCTACATCTAGTACGTACCCGCCGTGTGTGGTCTTTACGCGGGTGCGCGGGAGTGAGCGCTAGGCATGCTACTGAGATAAGTCTCTGCAGTGTCGGTCGTTCTACTGTGATGTGTACAGCCAGCCTACGTGACGATGACACATCGGCGCCGTGTGATGGAGCTATGCTGGGTGACACCTGCCGAGTGGGTGGCCGACCGTCAGATGACGTCACCCGGCTGTCCTCGTGTCGGCGTCGTTGTTGTATTTCCTGTATATACTGCTGCCAGTACGTCTAGGTCGCTGCCGGGTTCAACGTCAGGTCAACACCTGAACTAACGACTGCATCACACTACGTCAGGTTGTTGGTAAGCAACACCCAGTCTCTGCATTTTTTCGTCTTTTTCTTTCTCTCTGTTCTATGATAAGAAAATAATGTTGAGGCTGCTGGTAGACGTCTCCATTTGACTCTGTCATGCACCGTGGCCATCGTTTCGTCAGATGTTTCTTGTGTCCGCTATATATTTGGAAAAGACTCTCTGTACAAACGGCAGCCACTGCTCTGCGGACCAATAGCTGGGCAGGGGACATGCGCCAGCGTAGGCGGCAGGTACGTACCTTAACCCTAACCCGTGGTTAATATGTATTCTTTGTGTTCACTATGTCTTCCTTTACGTTATCTGTCCATTTTTGGTTGCTTTTTTAATTCCTCCCCCCCCCCGACTATTGAGCAGTCCTATACCTCTGAAGTGTTGTCGGCAGATAATGAGCCGAGCGTATTTGTAGACGTGGCTGAGTCAGCATGAGCTATGTAGGCCTACTTGGGTTCTTATCTCGATTGGTAGAAAACAGTGCGAACAGTTTCCCCCACTACCGGTATGTTTTGTTTTGGATCAACCAAATAATGAGATCACCTACGTTTGCCACAGTAAAAGCTGCAATGTTAGGCATTGCCTTTGGTTTGGTACTCAAGACTTTTAATTCGCCTTGAACTGTAATGTAAAGCTTGGTATTAGCACCGTAGGTTGTCCGATGTCCGCCTGTCTGTTCGTCCGTTTGTCATGCAGTTTCACTAAAGCTGACCCAATTCCTGACCTTAATTCTACACTGTGGGGCATAAAAAACACACCAGATTGTTTTGGCCATAACTTGAAGGAGGGTTATTCAATTTTAATAATTTTTGGTACACATATTCATGACACAACTGGCCATCAAATGTTTAGTTTCCCACCTCACCCTACATCTGCTTCTGCACTACCTGAGAAAAACAGAACAGACAAAATATGCATTAAAATCAACACAACACTTTATAAAATTTTATCTTTTCGGATGTGTGGCCACCAACAGCCAATCAAGTACAAGGTTTGATTGTTGTGCAACAGCACGTCTATTAAATAGGCATAACATTCAGGAATATTGATGAATTCAAGAAGTGACTGGTGAAGTCTGGATTGGTTTCGAGCAGATCGTTATCAACGCTGCTATCAGGGAATGGAGAAAGTGTCTCCGAGCCGAGCCCATGTTCTTGGGCCAACATTTAAAACATTTTGTAGGCAGTTAAAAATGGACAATTAGATAAACTATTAACTAAAATGATGAAATTATGGACAAAATGTGTATTTTGTGTATTGTTTTGATTAAGCAATAATACCAATCGGTTAAAATGCAATATCTTGTTCGTTTTCTTTCCCCAGGTAGTGCAGAAACAGACAATTGGTGAAGTGGGAAATTAAACAGTCATTTGATGGCCAGTTGTATTAGGAATAGCCTATTCGTACCAAAACTTATTAAAATTTGATCACTTTTCTTCAAGTTTTTATAAAAAAAATTCGGTGTGTTTTTATGCCCCACAGTGTAGTTGAAAGGAAATGTGGACATTGAGCCAACGCCTATAGAAATGTATAGGAGAGAACCTTGAAGCTTTCGGACTATCGAACTTTCGGAGTGACTATAGAATCTTCATAAGGCCTATCATCGAGCTGCCTTTGAGCTCTGAGCGGCCAGCATGACCAAAACACATTAACAGTGACGCCTATTTTTAGAGCGGTCGTCGAAACGTATGCGGTACGTACAAACTCGACAGTCGTAAATCGTTTCACAATGTCTTAAACGCTTCCCCCTTCTAGGAATAGTTTTACGCACTAAGCCTTAATCCATGACGGACCACGCACTGTGAAATCTAAGTCCGCATGGAGGGCAGTGTTGTCGTGGACGATGATCAAAGCATGGCTGTTGTTAGTTGGCGCAATAAAATGCCGATACTCGTGAAAGAGATAAAAGTTGTCGCGACACCGACCATTGGTGTCGGCGTTGGGTCGTATATGCGTCGCTAGGGACCCATATAGGCAGAAGTGAAACTGTGCAGCAACGAGCAGTAAAATAAGAAGTGATGTCAGTGCCGAGTGCTGGCATAATAAGCGGCGGTTCCTCCAGTTGCCGAGTATTTTGGGCAATTTTAACATAACGGCATCAGCAGAATTCCCGTCATAAACGAAAGACATATAATATTACTGTCATACAAAACTGAACGAATAAATGAAGAAATAAATAAATAAGTGAGTGAGTGAGCGAGCAAACGAGTGAATGAGTGAGATAAACATCTTTATTTTATGTTGTCGCTAGTGACAGGACGAAGACATAAAATGCTAAGCTAAAAGTATTAAAAGCGTACGTGCAGTTAAGTAAAATTACAAATTCGTCAAGTGATATCTTGAGAGGATTTCGCACCTAGCGAGGTGCTCGAGTTTTTGGCAGTTCGACGAGCAAGCTTGTTAGAAAGGAACTGATTAAATTGTACACATTGATCAGTGCAGTGACTAACACATCGAAAACAGCAAAAATCATAAGGTGATGTTACCGGCCATTACATCGACCACGACAGTGTCAATGTAATGTAATTCGTTTAACGTAGTTTTGACAGAGTGATTCAGTTACTAACAGGAATACAAGAAGCCCAGCTGTCGCTAGAATAGCCGACCGTAGTGGTTGTCAGTAACCTTCAATGTCATCCAAGGTCCATGATTTTTATCTCATATGAAAGGGCGTATGTAATTCCTATTAGTGATTAATAGTAACCTTGGTTCTATAGCTCACCGTTTCCGAGATACGGCTACTTATAGCTTTAAACTTTCCTTTGAAAATTGCGGCCAAACCGCTGCAGATGGAGACATGGTTACTAATGACAGTCTATAGAAAGTCGCCAGCGCCCTATCCGATAGTACCAACGCCGACCCCCTATGACTTACCGTTTAGCCACAATACCGCACAATTGGTATACTATAGTGCATTATGACCCATCAAGGTCATTCAAGGTCCTCGATTTTCATGTCATTTGAAAGCCAATATACGACTTCCTAGGTTCTATCTGGCACCGTTTAGCCACAATATATCCGTGACAGACGGACGGACAGACGGACAGACGACAGCCCATACCAATAACTCTTCCGTTACTTGAGTACGGTCGGCTAAAAACTGACGCATCGCGAAAGACTGCACAGCAAGAACAAGAAATCTGAGCTAATGCTCATAAACCGCGCGAGAGCCTATAGCAGTTCCTGTTCGCAGGTTGCTATCTCTCGTGCGTAAAAAAATCGAAATCGAATTAGAAATGCATAGCAGCTAGCTTGGTATTTTTAACTGTCGACTTGTCTGTACACCGTGATCCACAGAGACAGTACATTCGCTACATTGCATAATCGCTGTTGATAGTTTTATCAAATGTTAACCGATTTTCACAATTTTTGCACGTGTCCCGTTTTTATTTAACACGGTGCACTGCATGTACACTGTGTGTATATTATATAGATCTGGTGAACGGTTGGACATGGAAGGCCAGGACGGGACGCTACAGACAGTAGAGATCATTAAGCAGCCCGGTCAGACGCTCGGCTTTTACATACGCGAGGGCAACGGCATCAACCGATGGACCGGGGTCTTTATCTCACGCATAGCGCCAGGCAGCGTGGTTGCCGCCAACGGCGTGCTGCACGTGGGTGATGAGATCCTCTCGGTCAACGGCGTCGACGTGACACACACACGCCTCGATGACGTCGTCGTCCTGATGTCGATACCGAAGCGTCTTGTGCTAGACATCCGAGTGCCGCGACCCGCCTGCGGTGACGCGCGCTGCGCCAACGCAGCCTGCAGCGGCATGAGACCGGCACAGTTCTATGATGACCCGGCGCCCGCTCAGCAGCCGGTGGTCGTGCTCAAAAGCGGCTTCAACAACGCAGTGGCCGGCGGCGGAGGTCCATTCGATGACCGGTCACCGGACGAGCCCGGACCGACGACATTCGCCGGTCGCGCGGGTGGAACTCTACGCTACAACAGCGCCGCTGGCGTGCGTGACGACCTGTCCTCCGCACCTAACTACACCCACTACGCCGGCTACACGGGAGCACCACCGGGTGATGTAGTCGACTGTGTCGGCGGTCCACCCAGCGGTATGCACACGCTGCCACCAGCACGCTACGCCGCCTACGACCCCACCGTGCCTCCCGTATCGTACGTACCAGGAGTGCGCAGTACGCCGTACCACAGCGCTGCCCCCGGTGTGGCCTATTCCACGGTGCCGCGTAGCGCCATCGACTACGCATCCGACACAGACGTCGGGTACTACGGCGTCTGTGTCGGATGCGTAGTCGATGGCGCTACGCGGCAC